>Ga0179591_1270017_pt1 | contig 11456 bp, 17 predicted proteins | sample CZOMad2_1_08_16f_FD_182891 | JGI IMG/M metagenome (GOLD analysis project Ga0179591, IMG submission 182891) | Vadose zone soil fungal communities from Angelo Coast Range Reserve, California, USA - CZOMad2_1_08_16fungal (PacBio error correction) | ecosystem: Environmental > Terrestrial > Soil >... | reverse complement strand
GCGGATTCAGAAAACGCCATACTGTTCTAGAACCCAATGATTTCCTGATCGCTCGCATTGTCGCGATTTTTCTCCCATTCGAGAGGTTCCTTAGCGAACTTTCCTTACGCGGGGCTACTTCTTTGGGTCGTTTTTGGACCTCATTGCTTTCGGTGAGATTTTTCGGTGGTACGTTCATTGGATGAGCGCAATTTTTTCGACCTTTTTCCCGAACACGCTACTCTCGCGAGCTTAGGTCCCTAAATTTCTTTTTTTTTAACCGGTTCTACATCCATGCTGATGCGCAACCTTTTTAGATTCCTAGGACTGTCTTTCTGTTGGTTCCGTACTGGAAAAGATTAGATCCTGAACCCTCCCCCTTCTTCTCTAGACCTGAGTAGATGGCGGCACATGGAAGCTCGTTTAACATTCCCTCGTCTGAGAAATTTTGTGTTTTATCTCGCCACTGAAGATTCTTTTCCCTTCTACTTACACTGTCCATTTTGTGAACTCCTTTTTCTCTGCCCTTCTTCATTGATTTTGACTGGCGCATTTCTTCCCCTGATTGATTTATCGTCGTAGCCAATCCGCCTCGCCTTGCCCCCCTCCCTAGACGGTCTTTTAGTTGAGGCGCCCTTTTCCCTCCTCCCCCAGGCACGTCCCGTCGCACTCCCGCGTTCACCCACCCCCCTTTTTGTTTGTTTTACATATGTCCTCCGTTGCGCTGCTTGTTTCTGAGTGCCTTTCTTCGCTTGCGAGAGTTTCACAAGTCAAGTCCGTCATCGCACCAGGCGAGAGTTTTTTGATTTTCTGTTGCTTCGTTCAGGTGCACAAGTCAGTCTAACGTACTTGCTTCTGCCCTCCGAGTAGCCGGACGCGCGTCTTTATTAAGACATCGACTTTCATCTATTCCACCACTTTTTTGGTTCCCTCCCTCGCGATTTCCCGAGCCCCTTCGTTTTTTTTCAACGGGTTAGAAGGGCTCCCCACCAGGAATCCCCGCCGATAGCATTTAATCAGACCTGCCTCACTCTGCCCACGGCGTGACCCTTTTCCTCTGATTACTTCAGGCATATCCTGTTTTTTCTCTTCTCGCCATAGTCTTTTTCTGACATCCCTTTCTCTCCATGAGTCTGGTGCTCGATCTTTTTTTGTTTCTTACTAACTCTTGGATCCTCGCTCCTTTTCCGTCGGCCATGTCCTTTTTTTCTCGGAATTTTCGTTCCGGATTCTGCTTTTTTTCCTTCCCCTTAGGGGGTTAGTCTTTTTAGGTTTTTTGAATTCCCCCTTCCATATTCGCCGCCTCTATCGTTTTTCCTCTTTATTTCGCCACCTTCCACTTCTAGCTGACTTCGATTTTATTAAGTGGGTGCTTTCATCTATTTCCTTCTTTATTTTGTCGGCTTACTCTTTCCTTCTTTCGAAGCGGTGGCCTCCCGCCGTATGTCAACAGCTTCCCTGTCCTCAACGACCCGATAAACGTAACCTCTCACCAGTCGGCCAGGAGTTCAATATCTTTTTCCCCTGAGTAGTTTTATTCCTAGCAGACTTCCCCTTATTCCCCCGTTCAGGTCAGTGGATCAAAGCGTTGTCTTTTCCCCTGGATCGAGACTTTGCTTTCCACCCATATTGAGTTTTACCTCCCTCCTTTCCCACCGGGATCTTTCCTTCCCAACAACTCCTTTCCCCTACCTCTCCTTTTTTCGGCACGCACCTCCTTGAGCTGGTTGAAAGGTTATGGTAGACCTCCTCCTAATTGAAGCTGATTTTAAACCGTCCTGGTATCGGCCTTCCCCTGTCTTCCCATTTTCCACACACTTCTTTTCTCTTTCCTTTCTCCGTATCTTTTTCCAGTCTTTGCAGACAATAAGCACTCTTAAGAGTAGGTTGGCACTCGGGCACCTATGTTCCTTTCACTATGACTTTTTCACTCCCCCCTGCTCACAAACTAGACGCGATAGTCTCGCTACTTTTTGTCACTCAACCCTAGTTTTGTATCTTTCTTTTTTCTTCTCCCTTGCTAGCTCCGATCCCCTTTTTTTTTTTTACTTGTCCCGCCAATCCTCCCGTCGTTTGCCGCCTAAGACCTCCCCCTTCTCACCAAAGCTTTCGCCTTCCCTCCTCCCCTGCATCGTTACCCCACCCCCCTCCCACTTGACCACGTCACAATTCCACGAATGGCTCTTTTTTCAGGTCGGTGTCACCTTTCCCGAAGAAGCCCTGGTCGTACAGTTGTTTAGTTCCCCCCCGGAATTAACGTTCCCTTTCGCCTAACGGATGTATTGATCTTGAGATACCCCCCCGGTCTTTCAGACGATTTTTACCTTCTGGCTTTGGTAGGTTCATCTCTTCCCCCTTTTTTCTTTCCTTTTTCTTCTGAATTTTAGGAAGGCTATGCCCCCCCCCCAGACAAGTTAATTGGCGCCGTTCTTTGCAGACGTCCCTGCACCTAGCAGAGCTCTCCGTTTTTGTTTTTAGGATCATCTTTTTCCTTTTTTTTCTTCCATCTGATTTTCAACCGGCGTCGATGATGGTGGTTCTAGTTAAGGTCCCCCCTTCTTTTGTCACAGAACTCCAGCTTCTCTCGAATTTAGTTTATAAAGACCCAATCCTCCTCCCGCGGTATTTGAGCTCCGTGTTCCGGTGATTTAGACTGTCCCTCTGATCGCGGTCCAGGATCCGGACCTTTTATTCAATCCCTTCACCTTTTCCTTCTTCGTCCCGAGCCTTCTCCCCCCTTTGTTCCGCTTTTTTCACGGTTCTTTTTAAGTGGCCTTTTCGGTGTCATTTTGCGCAGATGACGTTTTTCCATGTCGATAGATCTATGTCCCTCCCCCCCTCTCGTCTTTTTTTCCGCCGCGGTATTCGGGTTCCCCCTCAGGGCATTATTTTCGGGTGCTGACCCTTCTTCAGCTTTTGTTTCCCCGGTCTACGACCGATCCGGAGCTCTCTCCCCTTTGATATCAGATGGGACGCCAGGCGGTTCTACTATCTAGGAAGATGGGGTTTGCTGGCTTATCTTAACCTCTTTTCTCCCTTGTCCCCTGAACGCCGAACGTCGGTTTTATTTGGTGGTCGTTGTGCTTCTGCAGGAATCTCTTTTTCCCCGGTACAAATGAAAAGCATCTGTTTTTTCTCCCTTGACACGAGGCAGTTCGAGCCTGGGGAAGACTCATTGTCTTTTTTTTTCCCCCCCTTTATGTAATGGTCTTGCCCCTCGCCCACAAATGGGAGATGATCCTGGTGCTTTGGATTTGCCTCCCCCTCTCGTAGACGTCGTGAGTTAATGCTCGACGCTGATCAATTTTTGTCCTTCTCTTCGTCCGCACGAGGACCGGTTCCATCCCCGATCTTTCCTCTCTTTCTCAGTGTCATAACCCCCTGGCCGAGTTTGAACGAAAGAATAAGCGGCTTTAAGTCCGATAGAATCTCATGTTCTTCGCTGGTTTGGTCTTTTCCCTTTCCGCGGTTTCGTTAGACCTACGATCTATTTGTGAGCCAGGCCTTTCCTTTTTTGTTTTGACTTATAATTTTGAGGTCACCCTCTTCTACGAGGCTGTCCTTCATGTGATTCCCCTTCTACTCTTCAGGTCAGATATCTGTTTCTTACGAACCGTCCCCTTCTCAACCCATTTACCTTCGCCTCCATCCTCTCGTTGTCTGTCGAACCTCGTCTACGTCGACGAGGAGAAGCGGCAATAGGTTGTTGCCAACCCCCTATGACCATCCCCCCTCCGCACTTCACCTCAATTCTTCCCGCTGGTGTGATATCGGCTTTTTAGGTTTTGTAGCAGTTTTCCGGCGCTAGAATTTTTAGCAGACCAAGTGTTTCTCCGAGGGTGATACCCATTCTCTTCTTCTGAAGTCTGGCACTTTTTGATCGAGCAAAGACCTGAACTTGCACTCTCCCGGTTCGATTTTGTCCGCTATTATACCCCCTGAGCCCGCGTTTTATCGCTCCCCTTTCGGCCCTCCTCCTTTTCCCCTCGACTGGGAGGAAGGGTCTTGTACTGCGAGATTGGTTCCGTGTTAGTTAACCCGTCCCCCCTTAGGAGAATGTTTACGTCGTCGCCCCCCAGTGCCGAACCAACGATGGGGGGATTTGCTAGCTCCCAGTAGGTCGTATACCATGTAATCTTCCTCTCGCGATGATTTTCGCCCGCGTCCGGATTCTTCCGTTCGGTGAACCCATTGGTTACCAACTTATTCTCGCGTCACTGTTTTCTTTTCCTTTGCAGCTTGGTCGCGATCTCGAAAGGTAACTCAAACTACCCTCTGTTCTAGGTTGCAGCATGACGGTTTTTCAAGATCAAACAGGTTCCTTTTCCTTTTGTTTTTCACCGGCGTGAGTGCGCGGCGTCTCTTTTTCCTGAGGTCGTTCGACGCCTTTTTAATTTCACGTCCCACGTTGCCCATAGTATCCTTCAACCTCCCTTCGTCTCCCCATCCCTTCATCCGCTTTCTGGAAGAACCTTCGACCTGATGAAATAAGCTCTTTCGAGATGAGTAATCCTCTTACCTGCCTTCGCAGTCTTTTTCCACCTCTTTTCCCTCCGAGCCTCGAGATGTTTTTTTTCGATGGAGGCTAACTCATCCTAACAGAGTTGATTACATGTTTTCTCCCGCCTCGGGTTAGCCTTTTTTTCCCCCTTCTTCTTCTGGTCAACTAAGTCCCCCACCTCCTTCACCTCTGACGATCCGCGTGCCCAGACTTTGCGCCTGGAATTATGTGTCTTTTTTTGCCACCTGCTTCCATTTTTCTATTATTCTCCTTGTTCTGGGATTTGTCGTCCCGTTTTGATCCCTCTTGCCGTCTAATCATTCTCTCGGCCGGTCCGACATAGAGACTGAAAGTTCCTTTTAGCAGTTTCCAATTAAGTCCCGCCTCCCTCACGTTCGCGCTTTTGAGATCCTCTACTCTGAAATTTTTCCTCGGCGTGGATCTTTCTCCCTTTTTTTTCTGAGTCAAGGACCTTTTATGGTTCGGAAGCTCAATCCGTTAGCCATCTGATAGGTCCTGTACCTACTTCCCTATTCATTTCCACTTGTTCTGTCGGCATTTCCTTCCCCCCCTTCTTTTTTGGGGCCTTGGCGCCCGCGCCCTTCTCTATCCAATGTTTGCCCCCTTTTCTCTCCACCCTATGGACTCTTCATGTTTCCCTCCTTTTATTTTTCTGGCTGACTTTGCCCTCTTTTTCCTGCTCTTGGAGACCTATTCTATGACCAGGGATTCTTCCGGTGTGGACGGCTTTGCTATTCACCGCTCCAAAAGTTGAAGCGCCATTAGCTCAATCTCTTTCCCTTGGTGTACAGACAAAGACCATCACATTACCGCTTTCCCCTTCCCTTGAAGCTCGGGCTGGGGAGTGTAGGAATTAAGAAACTTTTTCTCTACATCGATTTTTTAACTTTTTCCTTTTTAATCATCCTGAATATCCCCTTTCCTACTTGTGCTCGATCATTATCCGTTCCCCCTTGCTCCCTTTTGACGTCCAGATGTCTTCCCCTTTTCTTTTTTCTGTTCCTCACATCAGTGCCTTTTTTTGCTTTGCGGGACCGAGTATGTATATTTTCAGCTTTCTTAACCCCATGGCTCATCTTAACTTTCGTCCATCTGCTGGCTTTTTTTATCCTTTTGCTGATTCAATGACTCAAAGTGAATTTTCTTCCCCTTTTTCCCTAATATTAGGTTCCCGATCCTTTTCCAGCGGCCGTTCAACATTCCCCCAGACACCCCCCTCTAAGATGTTGACCAGTCCTTCCTTTCAGATGTTTTTTGGTCCTTTTTTTCCCCCCCCCCTTGATTATTTCCGACGAGCGGAACTTCTTTTTTTTTCCACCTCCTGAAGTTGCCTTCTTGCCGACAGGCCAACGACAAAATAGTGTCAAGGTCTACTATCAATCATTTTTTTTTTTTGGGATAGTTTTATTAGTCTCCCGGCCGACAGGCTTTTATTTCCAACCCCCCCCCTCATTGACTGATTTCCTGGGACGACCCAAGCTTGCGACCTCGCCTGTCCTTTTTGAGGTCGTATATTTCCTTTATACTCCTTAGGGAGATTTTTCCCCTTCGACGTTGACTATAGAGGTTCTTACTTCTTTTTCTCCCCCTCCGGAACGCTTGGATGTATTTTAGTATCATTCCTGGTACTTTCTCTCGTTAAATTTGATGAGTTCACCTCCCATCCCAGGCGACCTCCGACCACCGATATCGCCGATCTGAGCCTGTTTTTTCATTGGATGGCCAGTGTTGTTTTATCAAATGAATGTTCACACCTCTTCCTCCCTCTTATTCTTTAATATGGATGTTGGTTCCGTATGCGCCCCTCCTTGACCTACGAACTAGCCCCGTCGCCTCGAGCGGCGTAGGCTTTCCGGTTCGTGCACCCTTTCTTAGTTGTAAAGTTGACTGATGTTTTCCCGGCTTTTTGTTTCCTTTCTTTCCCCATGCTCGTTTTGAAGATATTGGTCGCTCCTCTCCTTATTTCCCTTATATTGTGAACGCCTATTACGAGTATTGGCACTGTGCTTCTCAGAGGGAGGGCGCAATCCATCCTTTCTTCGTCTCCCCCTTTTTTTTACCCTCTTCTGTCCGTCGCGTTAGGTTTAGTCCTTCTTCTCCTAGAAAGATTCGGGCGAGCCAAGCCGCGCTCCCGCTTAACCATCCCGGCCTGTTTTGAGATTTCCCACTGTCCTTTTCGCCAGTTTCGACTTTCGGTTTCGTTCTTCTCTGTCCGAGATCTTTCCACCCCCACGCCATTAACGGCTTCCCCTGCCCTCCGAGGCGTTATGTTGTTTTGGCAGGTAATGGGTAAAACCTTAGCCCTTTTCATTTTTTTCCGACCTTTTTTCACTAGCGTTTTTTCTCATCACATCTCGCTTTCCAAGCCCCCTCTTGGTGTCAGTTTTTTAATTCCATCGATTTTTTCGGTCCTTTGAGCTTTTTTCGTGAGTTCACTATCTTCAACGGTCAGTTTTTTTGCACACTTCTGCCGTTCTCGGCACGGCAGCTTTTAAGAAGAAGGGTAAGCATTTTGCAAGTGTATAGGTTTCCACGTGCTCGGTTCTCCCTCCGTTCTCTCATGCTTCTTTTTGCTCCCTTGTAGGTTTGCCGCTTTTGCATCGAATGTTTTTCAAAAGATTTTCCCTCTCCTGTCTCAAGGAGTCCTCCCTTTCTTCCCTTATGTTGCTGAAATGATTTTTTCCTTTCTTCTTTTTTTTGCTCTTGTTTCTTTGCCCTATTCGCTCTTCATATTCTCTTTTCCTCCGTTTTCTTCAATTTCCAAATTCCTTTTCTCTGTTCCCCCCCCTCGAGTTTCGACTTTTTTGTCTCTCCGTTTTAGACTTTTCCCTCTTTCCCCCCTTTTTCTTTTTAGTAGCGGACCTCGTCGAATCCGTTCGCGGGTTAGTTCCCTTTTGTTTCCCCCCTAGGAGTAGTCACCCTTTTTCCCTTTCCGATGCGCTGACGCACTGAACTTTCTTTTTCTTTCCCGCCCTCTAACTCCCTGGGCCTCCCTCTTCTTTCCCCCTCTTCCCCTGCGGTTCTTCTTCTCCCCCCGCAGCTTCTGCGGTAGTTTCCTTCGTTTTTCGTTTCTAAGACTGTGATCTCCCTTCTCTTCTTAGCAAGACTTTCCCCTTCTTCTTCTGATTGTCAACCGTGGATCCTTTTCTCCCAAAAGCAGACGTCTTTTCCGATCTTTTCGACCATAACTTTTTCAGATGGTTGCCTTCTTAAACTGTGTTCTCGCCCTTCCCGTCAGAGAGAAAACCCAGTCCCCCCCCTTCGTATTGCATGCCAGGATTTCGAAAAACCTTTTTTTTTCTCGTGAAGCGTTGTTTCTTATTGCATCTGTTCCCCTCAAGTCCCAGCCCCTCCCCTCTTCTCCTCCTTAGGAGGCCCTTTGCACTTTCTTATAGTGGCAACCTCTTTGTAGATGATCTCCCCCTGTATTTTAGTTATTCATCCCCCTTCCTTGCGTCCACTTTTAATCTCTCTCACCTTTTATATAGGCTCGGATTTCGTAGCACTTGCGCGTTTTGTTTGCGCACTCTTTTTTCGCGTACTCCCCACCCCCCTCTCCCTGTAGTATGAGGCGACGCCTCGGTCTTCTCCCACCCCCCCCCCGGCCCTTTTTTGGGATGCGAATCTCCAATTCCTTTTTTCTTCCGTAATAGTCATACCCCCTTCCCCCTCCCCGGTGCGCGCCCATTTGATTTGTCTTCCCCCTTTTATTTACGAAGCAGCCTTGTATTCCCTTTCTTGATTCCTTTTTTCCTGTCCTGTCGATTTTTCCTTTTAGGGTCTTCCTCTGCATCCCGGTAACCTTCGCCCTCCCTCCTGGTTACAAGTCGGATGTGAGTTTCGGGGGATACCTAACCGATCTTCCATCTTAGGTGAGGATGCTCTTCCCCCCCCATAGAAATTTCCTGTTGAGAGCTCTTTTACCTCCCCACCTCCAATCCCCCTTATTTTTAATAATACTTGTTTTTTTTGAGAGATTGTGAGTTTTTGTTTCGGAGATTCTTCATTTCATTTGATTCTTTTTTTTTTTTCCCTAACTTTCAATCTTATCGTACCTTTCCATTTAATTTTTCCCTTTTTATCGGGTTGATCCTCCCCCCTCCCCAAATCCATGAAATGTACCGCGTCTCTCGTGTTGCGACCGGTTTATTTCGCATCGACCCCTTTACCGGCTGTTCCGGTGACTGCTCCGTCCCTCCTGCCAGTCAATTTCCGACAGTTTTTCTCTCACGAACCGACGATATCCCTGGACGGCACTTTTTTTAGGTGATTTCAGTTCTTCCTTTGCTTATCTATTCTTCCTTTTCGATCCTCTCTCTTGAATTCAGAGAGCTTTTTTTTTTCTTCCCAGAGGTCTTGCCGCTGCCAAATCCGACGTTTCTCTGCTGGTCCCTTTTTTCACACCCCAATGATGGCGTTTAGAGATGTCTGTCCCTCTCCGACCCTATGACATGGACTTCCGTTATCTTTTATTTTTCCCAGACCAATGCGGCGGATCTAATATCACGGACACTTTGTTGCAGATTCTTCCCCCCCCCGTCAGCCTCTCCGTCGATATCTACGGCCTGTCTTTTTTTAAAGAGTACTTTTTTTTTCCTTAATGCCTCCTTAATCTCTCTTAAAGGACCCCTAAACGCTAAGGTTTTTTTCTCCCTTTAATGCCCGTTTCTTTTTCTCCTTTAGGGAGCATATGTTCTGGCTGAGCAGGCTCTTTATCTTCCCAAATTGTCGCGTTCACCAGCTCACGTTGCTTTTGGCAAAGATCTCGTTTCTTGCTTTCCTGAGAGTTCTATCCCTTTTTGCCTCTTTTTCTAATGTTCCTCTTTTTTTGAAACCCGTAGAGACGCTCTTCGACGTTTTTTTTTACTTTGAATTGACTCCCCTCCTCCTTTTTTTCTCTCGGACCGTGAGTCCCCATAATTTTTTCTTTCCCTAGATCATACCGTCCTCAATTGAACTTCCTCTCTTCTCTCCCCTAAGATCTTGATTTCGGTCATCCGGTACATGCGGATGATTTTGGATTTTGCTTAGTTGTCGAGGACCCAAGATGAGACATCTTCGTTAGAGGTTCTCCTCCCCTCGATCATTCGAAGAGTTTTTTTGCTCCGTACACCCTCCCTTCCCTCTCCCCCCTTGAATTCCTCAAAATCGATTCTAGCTTTGGAAGAGGCTGGACTATCCTTTTTATCGGGTTCTTCTTTATAAGAGGCGAAGTGAATCCCAGATTCCAGAGTCAAAAGACCACCTTTTTCCCCCCCTCATTAGTGCCCTCCGCCTCCGGTAGCACATGTGTGTTGATGTCGCTTTTCCTTGAGTTTTCCAGTATTTGATGTTTCTCCCCCTTCCGGCTTGCTCTTCAACTCCCCTTTCATCCCGCTCAACAAAAGATATCTGCAGGCGATCCTTATTTCTTTTTTTGTAGACTGATTCTCCTATGCCGTCCGTTTCTGTCCTTTTTTTCTGTGGGTCCATCTGCTCTTCCCTTCTCCCCTTCCTCTTGACGTTGGCCCAGCTCCGGGTCTCCTGGCGACCGGCCTGACTGTCGCCTAAAAAATACGGCTAGGGCCCGTTGGCCCCCCCCCTTTTCTTCCCCCCACCTGGGGCTTTTACTCTGCCTAGTAAGTGATGGTCTCGAGCGTTTTCGGCAGCGTCTTATTTACCAGGCGAGGCTGTGTGTACCCTGCCACCGTCTTCCTCTCTCTTTCCCTTTGTGATCCGTCCTTTGATTTTTTTCTCTCTTTCAGGATAATACCGGCCCGGCATCTTCAAGCAGCTCCATCGCTTTTAGTGGTCCACGTCAACGGCCTGGTCCTTTTTTTTCCGTAGTGATGGCCTGGCTCTTCCTGGCTCTTCTTAAGGCGCAGCCTTCCGATTCTACGCTCGATGGCTTTCCCCCGTCCCACTTTTGGAGTGCTCTCCTCCCTTTCTTTTCATGAATGCGCCTTTTTTCGATGTCCTCTTTATCTCTCAAGCTGGAGGTTCCGCGATGTTTTCTGGACCGGCGACCGTACGTCAAACCAGATTCTTTTTTTTGCGATGCCTCGATCTTGCGTTCTCTGAATTGACACGGGATTCCCCTTTCCCCTCCTGCCCCCGACAGGTCTACGCGATTTTCGGCGAACGAAGGGAGATTTGCTTTTTTTTTATCCATTTTCATCCTACAGCATTAGATAGACCTTCTTTTTCCGTCTTCAGGATCTTCTTTTCTCCTTGAACAACTGAGCCGACATTTTCGGCCCGGCTCGCCGCGATTTGTGTCTTATTTTTCAGGTCATTTGATGCGCTCACAGTCCCACCCCCCCCTGCCGCTTGACGGAGAACCTAGCTTGATTACTCCATTTCACTTTATGATTACCCGCCCATAAAACGCACCCGCGAGATTTCGTCCCCTACTCTCTTTTCCCTATGAGCATATAGCGAAATCTACTGACGACCTTCCTTCCTTCGTCGTTCTCTTGTTGCTGTCCAGTACCCCAGATCTTTTTTTTTAGGACCAGCGCTCCGCGTTTTTTGAGGTCCTCCTCCATCCGAATTCTTTCCCTTTCCCTCCTAACTTTACACGTTTTCTTTGCAGTCGTGGTTTCCCACATTAGTAAAGAGTTCCTCTGCGCGGCTTTTCGATATAAATGTTTCCCCCCCAGCCTCCTCCACCCGAAAACTTAATTTTCATGGAATTTCAGTGTTCCCTTTTTTGTCTTTTTTTCCTCTCCTTTGTGTTTCTCTTGATTCCGAGTTTCTGCCCCCTTTCCATTCTTCCCAAGGTATTGGGTTTGCCCGTACAGGTCAAAAGCCGGGACAGAAGCGAGCCCCTTAATAACTTTGTGGTCTTTCGCTTACCCTTCACTTGACGCGGCGCTGCTATGGGTTGATTTCCCCTTCCCCCTTCAGACCGGGCTGTACATAGCTCTTTCTTGCCTTCGGCCCCTTTCCCTTTTTTCCTTTACCTGAATCAGCG
>Ga0179591_1148031_pt1 | contig 11456 bp, 14 predicted proteins | sample CZOMad2_1_08_16f_FD_182891 | JGI IMG/M metagenome (GOLD analysis project Ga0179591, IMG submission 182891) | Vadose zone soil fungal communities from Angelo Coast Range Reserve, California, USA - CZOMad2_1_08_16fungal (PacBio error correction) | ecosystem: Environmental > Terrestrial > Soil >... | reverse complement strand
ACATGCTCCCCTAGGCAGTTCGTTTTTCTCTTTTGTAGTTCCCTATAGAGTGCTTTTTTTTTTTTTTTTTTTTTCTGTTTGGGGGGGGGGTTTGTTTCTGGCTTCTTCTAAACTGCCCCCATGAGTTACCCACTTTTTTATCCTGTCTGCCTGTACAAAGGTAGCTCTGTTTCCCCCCCCCCCCACCCCCCCCCCTCGACTTTCCGGCCCGCTTGGCACAATATTCCGCACATCAAAATTATTTCATCTGTCCACATTCCCTTGAATACACGCAGATTTTGACATCTTTTTTTTTCCACTGCTGCATGTCCGATATCAGTCTGCTCTGAACGAACTACACGTCAATACAGCTATGTAGTCACTTTTCTATCTTACTCCTTTTTATCTCCTTACCCCCCGCCTCCTTTAACGATTGTATTGTCGATTATCGTCAATTCATGAGTCTGTTGCGACGAGTCCTGAGGTACACACCTTTTTTTTCCCCACCCCAGTACCCCGCCTGTCCTCTTTCCGTTCGATTTTATTATCGGCCCGCCCCTCCCTCTTACGACGCACCACCGGCCGATTATGTCCCCAGCCCGACATTACTCCGTGTCGTAGTTGAAACTTCGGGCTTGTCATTATCGCCTGAGTCGGCGATTGTCTTCCTTTTTCCCCGACGGAGGAGTCCTTCCCTGATCCCAGCATTTCATTCTCCGCCGTCAACCTTGTACGCTTTAAGGAGATTCTCCCTCTTCCGAATTTCTATCGCACCGCAGCAGTGACCCCTCCTTCTACCTTCCCAGCATGCAGAAGTTTTTAGCACTTCTTATATAGTATATTTTCCTCACCGGGCACTTCTCACCCGATACAATCCCCTTCTCTGTTTGTTTGTTTTTGATGATTTTCCTGACTAACTGTGCCCCATTTTCCGCTGAAGTCGTGATAGTCTCTAGCATTCTCATCCGCATATCTAGCGACTATTCGTCTCTCTGTCGGTCTCATGTCTCCGCTAGTGTTGCATCTGCGTTTTTCCCCTTTTTCTTTTTATAGGTAAATGCCTATGCCCTTACCTCCTGTTCGCGTTGCTCCCCTGAACACTCCCTGAACCCTGGTCTTGCAATCATCTCCATCCTTTAGTTTTGACGCCTTTACGTCTCTCCTTCCTGAGAGGGCTGCAGCACCGACCCCGTTTTTCCTCCTGTCCCGTTTTCTTTCTTTTAGGACCTAACTCCAGTTTACGTGCATGGAACTATCACACCACCCGCTCTCCTTTTTTCCCCATGGACCCGATAGACATTAGATTTCCCTCTTTCCACTTCGTCTCCTCTCCCAACTCAAACAGTGATGATTGGAAATGTCTTGACCTCGAGGAAGCTGTGCGATGTTTAGCTCCCTTCGATTTTTGCAGTAAAAGAATACCTTTCTACCCGTCTTTTTCTGTGACTGGACTGTTCGCGTAGACATACTCCCCCCTCTTCCCCCCCCCCTATTTCCTTCAATCCCCACCCCCCCCCCCCCCCCCCTTCCCCCCTTAACCCCGAGAGGAAGTCACACCCGTCTCTCCACGGATTGTCATTACGTGTGTTTGTACCTGTCCAAGGCTTCCCAGTGCTTTTCCCTTCTCTTTCCTTTTCCTCTTCTAAAGGATTGTCCGCCTTACTTTCTCCTCTTTTTAGTCAACAAGTGGCGAAGTTTGGAATCTTTGATTTCCGCGTCATCCCAAACATCTCCAAGACGTCCGCTCGCTTCGCAGTTTGTTCTCCTTTTCCCTTTTTTTCCCCCGCACTGGGAAATACGAGTGCTTGATCCCCTTCCATCTCCTTCACCCTTTTTTCGCCCCTGTAGTTCACGCCCTCCAGACTTCTCTCTCCAGCGGTCCTTTGAATTTTCCTTCATGAAAGGAGTCAGAGTCTGTTTCTATGCCCTCTTCAAGCGAGTTCTCTCCTCCGCCCCTGTTCTGTTTTTTTCCAGCCCGTTTCCCTTTACCATTAGGCCCTCCTTGCCTCGGTCTTTTATGCCTGTCTCTCGTCAGCCCCTTGCTTCACGATCGTTTTAAGCTGACAATCCCTTACCCTGCCCTTTGTGCTCATTCGCGGTCCTCTTCCCCCCTCCGACACAGGACTGCCCATGGTTCTCCCCGCCGTACAGCCTGATAGGTCCTTCGGGTTAGTAGCTCTCATAATACTCAGCGTCCCGAATCCCCTGTCGATGCCTTCCTTTCCCCGCTTTCCTCTCCTTTGCCCAGTTTTTTTCCCTTTACTGAAATCCCTTTCTTGCATTTTTCTCTGCCTCGTCACAAGCACTTGCAGGGCAGTTGTCCTCTAATCTGGTCATGAGCCAGCCCGTGTCTTTTCTCTAATTTGTTTTTTTTTCTTATTTATCTAAACTTACGCCCCGTCCCTGCCCAGATCGTCCCTTATTGTGTCCATTTAAACCGTCTTTTCCCTAAGAATTTCATCTATGCTTGTCGTCCCCGACCCGTAAGTGTTGGACGACGGTCGAGTTTCCCAGGCCCCCACTGTTCTTCCATTGCCTGCCTAGTTTCATCTTTGACGCACAGGCCATTCCTACCTTCCCATACCCAAGTCGATTCCTACCCCTTTCTTTTGTTTACGCTCAGAGAGAACGACAGTGGATGACCCTGACATTGTTCCCACACGGGATCGTGCGTCGGTACCGTGCAGAGCCGCCCGCCCGCCTCCTCTGATAGTTAAAGACGCCCACGTTAACAGCCACGCTTGTTGAATGTCATGTTCCCCGTTTTGAACCCCCTTCCTTATAGTCCTTCTCCAACCATTTTCTTTTTCTATTGGATCCATTATACCTATCTGTCTCTTCGAGAGAAATCCCCCCCCCTCAATTAACAGGTTTTTTCTTTCAAGTTAAAACTGGGTTAACTTCACGTCTCCCCTTAGCCCACCCCTTTTTCGCAAGTCCCCTTTGAATAATCGTTTTTCACGACTGCCTCCGTTCTGTCAGGGATCCGATTCCATCACTAACACTTATTTCAACTGACGCACACACTTACCCGTAGTCCCCTGAGTTTCTCTTTCTTTCTCTGTCGGCTCGGGATTTTGCTAGTACTCTCCTCATCAGAGCCGGCAGTTTTGTCCTCTCTCCCACCGATGCTCGACCCAGATTCTCCCTTTCCCCCACTCGTACAAATATAGGTTGTTTTTTTCCCCAGCCTCCTTTTCATCTCCCCCTCCTGGATACTAAATTTCGTGCCCTGTAATCTAACGACACCCCTCGGCATATGTTCCACCCCCTCCTTCTCCCCCCTTACAACGTTTATCCGTGCCCCTCTTCTTTAGCACCTCTCTCTACTTCACCGCTGCTTCAGCTTCTGTCAGCGTCCCATTCCTTTATTGCCTTTTCTTTTGGTCAGGCTTTGTCTCTTGATGAACCCGGAGACGCTGAGCCTCCACCGTTCCCCCCATTTTTTCCTTTATCCTTTTTTTTTTTTTTTTTTTTTTTTTTTTTTTTTTTAGTGTCAGCTGTCGAGATCCTTTGCCCCCTTTTTTTCTGCAGCCGGCCACCCCCCCCTTTTCCCTCCTCGTTTTTCCTTCCGACTCGACAAATCGGTCCGCCCTTAGTCTTTTGATCCGTTCATCGACCCTGCCGTCGTCTTCCTTTCTGGAACGTCACCCCAAGATACATGTTTTCTCTTTCCTTTTCCTCTACATCCCTCCGGCCGGCAAGCACATCGTCCATTCGCTTTTTCACTCACGTCACGGTGTCCAATCTTCGGACTTGCTCTTTCCCTTTCTTGACGAGTGCTGGACTATGTATGATGCACCCTCCCCGCCCCCTCTCCCTCCAGTTTCTCCTTGCCCCCAATTTTGTTGAAGGTCGTTTTTTCTCCCTTGCTATACTTCTTCGCTTCACATCAGTTTCGCCATCTCTCCCTTTTTTGTCATACGTCCGAATGATCCACCTTTTCCTTTCCTCCTGAAAACTTTTTCCCAGTGTGCAGCTTTCCAGGATAATCTTTCCCGTTTTTTGACGCATTGCTCTCACAGCTGATGGCTTGGTTCTTTCCCCCCCGTCCCACCCCTAGTCAAGACTTTTTCCCCCTTTGGACCATGGAATCAGCCCAAACTCTTTACTCTCACCCTCTTCTAACCCGCCTTATGTGCGTCTTTTCTCGTTAGATTCGATTCCTTTTTTCCCCTCCCTCTACATTTCCCCCAGTCTGCCACAAGAGCACCTCGCTCCCCTCATGACATTTTCACGACATACCATCCCCCTCCCCCCCCCAAGCCAGTTTTCCCCCTACCTACCGCCCACAACTCCCGTACTATTTCGCATGAAGGTCACTAAGTTATAGGCACCCCTCTGCTTACTATAAAAGAGTAAGTCTTTTTTGCATTTCCGACTTGTCCCGGGAATCATTAGCGACCGCGTCTTCTTCGTGGATGAGTCTTCCCTCCCCCTTCCCGCTTGCTCAGAGTAGGCCCCGCCAGACCAGTGAAACATTCGTTCCCCTTTAATGATATGCTATTCCATCTATTTCCGAACACTATGTAAAGCATCCCCTTGCAGTTGTGCATCTCTGCGAGCCATTAATTTCTCATTTTCACCCCATAAAATTTTCTCTCTCCTTGTGCCGACGACATACTCATACCCCTTTCCAGGCCTTCATACCAGATTGATGCTTCCAGTACTTTTCGTTTCCCCTTCCTGTTTTTTTTTTTTTTTTTTTTTCTTTTTTTCTTGTTTCCCCCCCAGACCTCCCGTTCGGCTCTTGCAACTACTCTCTACCCTCGCCCCTTGTGTACCCCGTTTTTTTTTTTTTTGATTTCGAGCTTTAGAGCCCCCTCTTTCTCACAGTACTGCCCCCCCAGGATGTGTAGTTTTTTTTAACAGAACACCCGAGTTTTCTTCGAATTTCTCCTTGATCACCTGACAGGCTTCCTTCTCTCCATCCACACGTCACGCTAGAAAATTATCCTCTTATCCAGTACACTGCCGACGTACGAAAGTTTCAGAGAACTATTCAGCCTGCCGACCAGACTCTCCACCTGCAAGCCCTTTTCCTCGTTTGTTTGCCATGTGTCTATTCCTCCTGACTTGTTCCCGCTAGCACACGCTTCCGATTTACGACGACTTGTTACGCGTACTTTGCCCCCTTTTCTTTTTCGTTTTTTTCCCCCGTCGCGCCTATTGATTTGAGTATCACCCCTTACACTCGGCCATTGCCCTCCTGTTCCGGACAGGAACAGTCTTTTTCTTTTTGTGTTCCCTCATCCCTTTTTTGGTCCTTGTCAGATTCTGTTAGCGACCTTCTTGCTGCCACTCCCGCCCCCCTGCATCAGTTAGCTCAAACTATCCTATTTCCCCTAGATTACTGACGCAGAGTCCTCTTGAAGCGTTTGTGTACTCCCCCTTATAATTCTGCACACTAGATGCTGCTTCCATTGGTTTGATACCAAATTCCGACCCCCCCCAGACCTTGCGTGGAATAGTGAGCTTTCTAATGTTTTGGAATGCTAGTTAGATCCCCTCCCGTTTGTCTAGATGATTTCTTTCAAGTGGTAGCTCATTTTCTTCGCAAGTTCGAGCGACAATATTCTCTGCGATACTGTTCGAGTGTCTTCTTTCTCCTTGTCCGTGTTTGTATTACTCTGAGGCTGGCTAGCTGGTTTTTGAGAATAATTGTTCTTTCTGCGCCCCCCTGACCATCCAAACTTCCCCATAGCTAGGGTACCCCCCCTCTCCGCCCCTGAGATTCTTTCTTTTTACAAACCCCCTCCCTTTCGTCACTGATCTGACTCTTCAGGATATTCTCCCTATCCCTGCGAGGTCGTATCTGTTGCTTGCGCGTTTTTGTTTAGAACGGCGTTTTTCTTTATGAGTCTTCCCTCGTTCCTATCCTCTATCCCGCTTGTCTGCATGACGTCGCCCCTTTTCACCTTTTCCCCCGTGCTATGCCGACACAGACCTGTCGTACGGTCTTCCGACGTCTTTCCCCATATAAGTTCGAAGTAGTCTTTTCACCTCCGGAATCCCCGTGTTTCTATCCTTGCTCTCCACTTTCTGTTCTGCGTTTACTCCGAGTTCCCACCCCCTTCCTCACTGTGTTGATCAGTGTAACTATTGGGTTTATCATTACCGATCGCCGAGTACCTCATGACCTCCCCGTCGCTTTCTTTTCCTGATGACGACTGTGCATTGCCCACTCTTCCTTTCCCCGCGTAAGGGTCCCTACATTATCTGCGACTTACCTCCCCTTCTCGCCCGCAGGGTTAATGATGCTGTACCCCCCCCTCCCTGCACTGCAGGAAGACTTTAGTTCCGTGAATTGCAGGACGCGGTCATCGCCTTTTGTACTGAACCGTAACCCATCTGTAAACACGAAGACGTATCTCTTCGTTCCCAGAAGCGGCATTCGCCTGCCAATCTTGTCATTTGCCATGGCTTTTCCTTATTCCCCCACGCGCACTCGACCCCCCTGTAGTTCTACCAATTTTCACTGGACCCCCTGCGTTTCTTTGACTGAATGGTTGAATCGTTTCTTTTCCCCTGCGTCTGTGTTTTTTTTTTTCCCCGCGACTAGCTGGCTAGCCAAGCATCGGCCATTTGTCTCAACCAGCCCCCCTTTCCACGACTCAGACTGTATGGACGGAGGCCGCCCCTTTCACCCCTCTTCCTCCTCCCCTTTGACGAATTGCATTGTTTCATTCCCCCCCCTTTCCCCAGTGTCGTCCACAGCTCACTTTTCACTTGCTGTGTTTTACGGCCCGCTCCTTCATTGCTTAACCCCCTCTCCAACCTGAGTCCCAGCCCCCCACCCCCCCCCCCTCGATTTCGACCCAACCAAAGTGGCCTCTTCTTCTTCCGTGATTTGTCCCCCCTTTTTGGGTCATTTGATATTTTTTGCCTCATGTACTGTGCTTAAGAGATTTCAGGCCGGCTTTTCCCTTCCTGTGGCCAACAGCTTTCGCACGCGTATTACACGTACTTCTTTTCCCCCTTCTTAGGTAACCGTCGCAAAGAAAACCCCCTCTCGGCTTTCCACGTCAGCCCACGTCTCCTTTGTCTGTCGAGCTCCAGGTTCGAGAGAAGATGTTATGAGCATTTATTTGCGGTTCACCCTTATTTTTTTTCAAGTTTCTGCCAACTAGACGTGAATCTTTTTATTTTCTGCTGTAAAGCTGCCATCCTTCGATACCAACTCACCGCTGAATAAGAATTGCGAACCTTCGCAAACTCACTATAAGTGAACTCTGAGACCAGGACTCTTCCCCCCTTCCCCCCCCCACCACCCCCGATTGTTTTTCCCCCCCCCCCCCCTTCCCGCCCCCCCGCCCGACCCCCCCCCCGCTTCGCCTTCCCGGGTACTTTTCCTCGGCCATACAAGGACTTTGCTCGTCCGACCCCCTCCGATCCACATCAGACAGCAGAGAGTTTCTCGCAAATCGCGACAACGGATCCTTTGTTCCCCAAGTCTGACTCACCCCCCGCGACTAATCGTAGCTCTGGGGTCAACCCACAGGTTTTCTACTTAGTTTAGTATTTTTTTTTTTTTTTTTTATTCGCAGCGCCTGCTGTTTCTTGATGTCGCTGTCCCCATCAGGCGTTTTGCTCTCAAATTAGTAGTCACTTCATTTTTCATTGCTGTTCCCTTTTTTTTTCTCCTGCATGTTCTGCTTATAGCTCCCCCGCATTCGACAGAGCGCGATTGCCCGATTTTTGTCACACACCCGTGACTTTTTCAGCCCCCCCCCCCCCCCCCCCCCCCCCCGCCCACATTCGATCTGTCTTCACCATCAAGCGATGTAATAATCCTTTTGGCCTGTAGTTTCTTATTACACTATTGCATTTATTTCTTATGCACTGTCTTTTGTATTCCATGACATTTTTTTTTTTTTTTGACTTTTTTGCCCCCCAATATGGCATCCTGGCCAATGACCGATAGTATTCTTCCATGCGCACGACACATTTTTTCTTTTTTTTTTTTTGAAGTATCCTCCTTCGAATTTCTTCTTTCTCCCCCTTTCCATCCCTTTATTTTTAGCCTGCCTATATTGCCGAGTTCCACGAGGCACTCATTGTGTTCTCCTGTTCCGTCCCATCCACTCGCGAGTCACGATCTCCAAGTCCCACCCTTTTTTTTCCTTTTTTTTTTTGTTTTTTTTTATTGTAGTATTCTCTTTTAGGGTGCTCCCACTTTCTAGCCAATCATCTGTATTTTTGCTAGTTTCTTCTCTCGATCGATCCGTTTCCTTATCTCACTTGTACCTTCAATGAGTCATCGAAAACGGCCCATGCTCTGCCTCTACGCAGGTACGGACCCCAGCTTTTTCATCTTTCACATGCTCCTGCTCGCAATTCAACTAAAAAGACCGACTCATAACACCCATTTCCCCCTCTTATGACGGCATCCGTCTCACCAGCTACGATACATGTCCTTTCTCTCGCTGGACCCCAGGAATCAAGCTTTCCCCCCCCCACCCCTCAACAAAAATTCATTCACATGTCCACGTAATAGACCCATTTCTGGATCTTCTATTTGTTTAGCTAAGATGCGTTTCTAGTTCTCCTTCCTCCCCCCCTGCAACATGAAGTTACAAGCCCCTGTTCCCGCTCAAATTCGTGGCTGATTGTCCCCTTGCCAATATTCCCCAATGAAGAGGCTTCCCTCGTAATTTTCAGAACGTTTTACACACCCCCCCCCCCCCCCCCGTAACAAGTGACTCGCGGGACACCTCTCCAGCGCTGTCGCTTTTTTTTTTTCCGACTTCTTTTTTTTTGCTGTCTGATATTTTACTGTTTTTAATTTTTGTTCTTTGTTCTTTTTATTTATTTTTTTTTTTTTTTTCTTTCACTCAAAAGCGTGTTCCCTGTATACATGAGTAATTATGTGGACACCCCCCCCAGACGCGAAAGCCGTTTTTTTTACACTTCCCCTTTCGGTTCTAGTTTCGAAGTATGGGATTGCTCTTCTTTCTAAACCAGCCTCTCCTTTCCTATTTACGATCCCATACGGAGAGTGCATTTTGAATGTTTCTTGCCACATTGCCTGACTTTGCGCCAGCAGCTCCTCACTTTCTCCTTTGCAAAAGACGCCGCCCCTTATCCACTCCTTTCCTATTTCCGCATAGTAGTTTCGGTATTACTGAGCATGTGACGCACTGCCCCTGTGTCCATTCTTTTCGGATATTGGATTCGTCTCTTTTTCATCCCCGCAATCCCTTTTTTTGTTGTCCATCGCATTGTTGTCCCTAGTGGATTGAGAATTTTGCGGTCGTTCCCACAACGTGCCAATACCACATCCCTCTGTGACTTTCTAATTTGCGTAGCCCCCTTGCCTGAGATCCGAACGTTCCGTCTTTCCCAGTTTTTTCCTTTCCCTCCCCATTTGTTCCCTAGAATACCTAATTTTCTGAATGAGCCCTCCCCCCCCTCTACTCCGTTTTCATAGACGATTCTCGTCCCTTTCTTTCCCGACCTACACACACCATTTTTTGGGCACCCTCCCACAGAACACACTTCCCCCTCCCCCAATTTGGAACATTTTCCCCTTTCCCGTTTTTCTTTTTTTTTGTGGGTTGTTGTTGCCTGACTGGATGCAATCTCCCCGACTACTCAAAATGAGTACATTTTGCCCCCCCCTTTCTGTCTTCCCTTTTTTGAATTCATGTCTTGTTTTAATGAACGTTCCCCTTAGAGCTTCTACAGTCAATTCCCTTTCTGACGACCCCCACTTGATAGGCGTTTACTACCAATAGATCCAGTACCCCTTCCCTTCTATGCACTTCTATAGTCGTGACTGTTCCCCCTTCCCCCCCCCCTATCCAAGAGTCCTCTCACTCCAGCTCGCTTTGAGAGTCCGCTCGAGAACCCGAGCTGATGGGCCGCCCTTTAAGAAGAGTAAGCCCATAATCCCCCCCTTTCCTTTCCTGCAGGCCTACTACTCTGAGTATGTGCTGTCCGTCGTCTTAGCTTTACAAGCGACCTCCTCGTCCCGTTGCCCCTGACCCTTCTTTACAGAAAACATGACCTCACTTGCACTCCTTTTTGATTTGACTAATCCCTCCGCACCTACCTGTTCCATCCCGATCTCAGTTTTCCGACACCCCCCCCGATACCCTTTTATGATAAGGAACATGAGCGTGCCTCCCCCACTGATTTTTTTCCTCCGTCCCCGTCTCCCGTCAGTTGCCCTCCTGTCTCCCCGACTGCCTGTTTTCAGAGTCAGCTTTTGTTTTCCTTTACACTATGCCTCAGGTCCTAAGCCCTGTTGCCTCCATGCTATCCTTTTCCGTATCCCTTCCTCAATCCCCTAGGCCTTGACACATCCCCCCAACTGGACCGGCCCCTTTGGAGCTCGATTGTCCTTGCTTTTCCGGATATTTCCTCAGCCCCCGAATACAGTCACGCACAGTCTACTTTAACTATTGCTTCTTTTTCTCACTGCTTTCCTTTTCTGACTTCACTGTGATTTGAACCTGCGTCTCCTATGTGTCTCCCCCTCCCGAACTCCCCGAAGTACTTCAATTCCCCCCCCCCATCTACCTTAGCACGCCTCCCCCCTTGCTTTTTTTTGCCGAGCTGAAATTAAGCATTTCTCGCGACTGTTTCCCTTTCGCCGCACCCCCCCACCCCCACAACTACTCTTTCCCTCCTCCTGTAATGAGCACCCATAATCTTAGACTCCCCCCGCGCGCATCCCTCCCACTTCCCCCCATTACCCCCTTTTCCCCTGTGAGTGGATGCCAGTTTTTTTCCCCCTTCCCCCCTTGCTGTTGAATACTAGCTCGACGTGCGTTTTTTCCCCGAATCGCTTCTTTGGCCCGTGTTTCTTTTTTTTTTTTCTTTTTTCTTGTAACCCTTTTCATAAGCCCCTCTCCCCTTCACTTTGGTCCAGAGGATGTCCTGAACGCGTCTCTATTACACCCCTACGACCCCCCCTTTCTTTCCAGCGATTCAGTCAGAGGAACGCTCCTCCCTTGCTTTGTTTTCTTCCTTAATGATGGTGTCCTAAGCCCAATTGCAACTTGTGACGACCACGGTCTCGGATGTTTTTTCATTTTTCTCCCCTTCCTTTTTGTATCTAGAAAATGTCATCCCCTTTTTTCCCCCTTCTTTTCTTTTTTTTTTTTTGTGAGACGTGGGCGCACGCGGGCGCCTCTGCGCTTCCTGTGTTTAAATTGTTAGAGCAATACGTGTGTCATACCCTTTTTTCGACCCCCCGATGCGCATATACTCACTAATTAACTTGATTGCTTCTTTCTGTTTTTTTTTCCCCAGCTGAGTATACCCCTCCTTTTCTAGTTGTGAAGTAGCAGTCTCTGTCTCGTCAGAGATGGATCCCTGCAATACCTCTTTTCCGAGTGCATCCCCAGACACTCCCCCTCGATGTGGGCAGGCGCTACACATGTACCGAGTTCCTGTTACAAAGCCCCGACCCGCGGAGCCATTGTAACTTCTCTTTTTTCAGTTTTTGCACAAGGAAGTGAAGCCTTGCA
>Ga0179591_1227692_pt1 | contig 11457 bp, 12 predicted proteins | sample CZOMad2_1_08_16f_FD_182891 | JGI IMG/M metagenome (GOLD analysis project Ga0179591, IMG submission 182891) | Vadose zone soil fungal communities from Angelo Coast Range Reserve, California, USA - CZOMad2_1_08_16fungal (PacBio error correction) | ecosystem: Environmental > Terrestrial > Soil >... | reverse complement strand
TCCCCCTTTTTACCGACCGGAAGCCCCGCCACCCTTCTGGTAAAACCTTTCCCCCCCCGAGGCGTTCTAGTGTCCTCTTACTCCCTGTCTTGCAAAGTGTACCCTGACCTTTCCGCCTCCCGACCGTTTCTAGGCACGTAGAGTTCTCCCCACACTGATTCATGCTATAGATGGTTAGTGGTCCACTTGTTCGGACACTCCATGTTCGAAAAGATGTTCCCCTTACTTTTGCGTCCTCATCACTCGAATCGATGCGTATCAAATTGACGCACCAGCCACGTTGGAGTTACCGACTTGCCCGGCGTCCGCATTGTGGTTTTTCCCAACCGGTAAAAACCCACCGCGTGTAGTTCGACCTAATGAACACCTTAGGCGGTACAGTTTTACCCAGAAAAAAGCGGTATGCCCCCCCCGCGATTTAGGTGCTTCTCTCCAGTTCAGCGCTGGGAGAGTGTTGTGTGATTCCCGAACTCCCTCCCCACACTTGTAACTTTCTTCGTCCGTTTCTTTCCCCTTACCGGCCTCGAAGCATGTCTGCTGTTCCCTCGACCAAGCACAATCGCGCTCCTGTGAGGGTTTACCAAGTTTTGGATTGGTGCTTGCCTTCCTTTCGGGATCAGTTCTTGGTGTCCAAAACGCAGCCGGGCCCAGAGTTTCCTTATTTTAATTCCGTTGAGGGGTATATCCCCCCAACCCCACCCCCAACTTGGTCTCTTTCACCGTTTAAGCCTGATAGATGACCGTTAGCGGCATGTCATCCCGTCCCTTCTGAAATTTCGCCCAACCTCGCCCTCTTCTGCCCTATGGCGCGTGTGGTGAACTAGTGAAACCCCATGATGTTTGTTGGAAATACCTTCATTTTGGTACGTGTTACATTTTCCTTGATTTTTTCACGGTTCCCAGGAGCCTGGTTCAGGGGTTCCCTCCTGCACCCCCCCAGTCCTCCCCCTTTTTCTCCGGTTTTATCCCTCAACCCCCCCCCTCAATGGACAAGAGAACTGACCTTTAGATGAAGGCAGAAAACGTCACTATCGCGCGTACCCCTGAGGAGATTTTGAACAGGAAACTCGACATGTCCCCCCGAAATCGTTGTCTTGCGGAATTCGTCTCTGAGACCGGCTATGCGGTCGTCCTGTCGTAGAACTACGAAGGTCTTGTTGATCCACCAGTATCCTCTCGCGGCCACCGTCTCTCCGGGGTCGGTCAGCAACATACCTTCTTCCCCGCTCCTGACGTCATCCTTGTCCGGAACGGCTTGACACCTGAGCAACCCGGTTTTGACATCGCTTCTTTCTCCGAACGTATGTTGGTACCCCTTACAAAGATATTTTACTGCCGCCGCTTTCGTCCTGCATAGTCGTCGGGGTCAAGGTCCGTCTGAACTTTCCTATTGTCTCCGGCTTCCCACATCGAAATGCCGCAATTAAGGGAAAGCACAGAACCCCACAAATGGGAAGCCGCCGCTTTCGTCTGTGTGGCCCTCGTACATTCCATCCACCGACGGTCACTCCTTTTGCCAGGCACCCACCCCACCTATCCGTCAGCGGTCGTTTAAAGAACAACTAAACCCTCCTGATCCCTTTCGTCCCCCCCCGCTCTGATTTGGACAGTTGCGTTTCCTTTTCGCAACTGCCCAGTTCCAGCCGATCTCCCCTTTACCGGTTGCCGAGCCGGGAGGGTAATCATCCCTCCTCCTTCTCCCCAGACGCGTCTTTAATTTTTAGCTTTTTTCAGGAATCGCTGAACAAGGCCTTACTATGCGGTTGACAAGTATGTTCCCGCCTATTCTGGCTGAAATAATTTATTTCCCATCCCCGTCAGCTGCGGAAATTCTACTTCCGGAACTTTCAACTCATTTTGGCCTTTTTCTTCCCTCCTCTTTTCTATTTTGAAAATGGTTATGAGGCACCCCCGGGCCTTTTGCGAAATCTCGCTAGACTTCATTATTTTTCCTCACACAAGCTCCGTTAAGATCTTCTTTTTCGACTTTTGCCCTGTCCGCCACTTTTTCGTCTCGCAATACTTTTTGCCCTGGACCCTCAAGCAACCCCTATACCGTCCTTTCCATTCATTGGTGATCGGATAACCGAACACGGAGCCATCAGATGATATGTAACCCGGTCCTGCTCCGCCTCCTATCTCCCTCAAACTTGGGCTTGTTTTTATCGCAAAACATGATTTTCCTTCACCGCACCTGCACATCTATTTCCCCTTCCTCTCCGGGCGATCTTTGCTTGCTTTTTTCCCTTGAAAATAAGGGTCGAGCACCAGAAAAAATTCTCCACGAGCTTGTATCCCCTACGTTTACCTATAATGCGTGACTGCCCGTTGTTTCTTTTCTCTTGACCAACGCTGCAGGCAGTATCGAGAGCACCTTTTTCGTGAGTTTCCTCCAAATGGTTCTGGGTCGTTCGAGAGAACCTGAGATGAATAGCGATGTAAAACCCAAGGAGCAAGAAGACGCCGGCGGCAAGCACTTTACAGCGAGATACCCAGGTTCTCCTGCTTACGCTTAATACCTGGGGCTTACAGAATTAACTAGCGAGACGTGCGAATCTGAGACACAATCGGCCAATGGGGTTGCGTAAAGCCATGCGGTCAGAAAATTTACCAGATCGCTTCCCGCCCAGAAAGACCCTTTTCTTATCAGAGAGTAACCGTTAATGACGGGTGCGTTGATGTCCCGCCGCTGGGAGTGCCCACCCCTCGCCCCCAGAACTTCCAGGCCGCATTCGATCGTAGTCTATCTGGTTCAGACTTCATTCTGTTCCGTTGCCGTAGGTTCCCAAAATTAGGGAATGCGTATGTTGTATCCTTCTTATTCGGGGGGTACTAAGTCTCCCTTGAAGTTCGATGCTTTACGCCCGCACGAAGCGCTTACTCTTAACTGTCGCACGAAGTGCTTTTTTTTCGGTACAAGCCGCGGTACGGCCTTTTTTTTGTGCGTGAAGGAGTTCCCTTCTTTGATTGAGATAGTCCAGTAAGAGATGGTTTCCATCCGTCTACTGTTTTCTTTTTCTTAGCCACTACTTGCCATTGAATGTGCGTCTCCCGGATCATCTTAAGTTCGCGTAATCCATCGTCCCGTCGTCTCCGGAGTTCTTAGACATTCTGGCTGTACCCCCAAAGTGTTGAGATTTGTAATCATCGCAGGTTTCTCCATTCTGTTCCGCCAGATTTAGGAAATTTATGTCCACGGAAATGATATTTGAACGGTCTTTCTTCCTAATATCACGCTCTCTCCGGACCCACGCTTAAATTTCCATCCCTGACCCGGGAAGCGGGGGGGGGAATGACGCCCCCCACGTGCCGGGGCGTAAGCATTCCTCCCAATCCCAACACCGCTTCTGATTTCCGAATCCTTTCTGTCACCATCTTCCTGCAGTGTTACGCTATCTATGGCTCGGTTTTTCTGCACGACGTTCATTTACTCGTCAGTTATTTTGTTCTTTTTCCCCCTGTATCATTGAGATTTTGAGTTCAAAAAGGAAGTTAAGCATACCCCCCGGGGGCCGCACCCCCTTCCCCAATCGCCACGTCTAAATAAGTTTACCACTGAAGGTTTTCCCCTCTCTGGAGGTTTGAAACTAAAAAGGGACCGAAATCCTCCCCCCTCGCCATAGGCGAAGCTTCTAGAGGCGTTGGCAGGACGTCCGACGATTTCCGGTCTTTGCCTCGACTTGTCCCGCGATTGTTGATTTTGATCCCAGAAAGTCCGGATGCCCCTCACCTTCCCTCCGATCATTTCATTCTTTGATCTGAGGCGGCTTGTCTTTTTGCACAAAGAAGAACCCAGATCAGGAAATACGCCAGCCCCCCAACCCCCATGCATCACCCAAACAGAAGTCGATCCGTCGCCTAATAACAGCACTGCCGATTTATCTAGGATGCCCTGTGTTTGGGAAAGAACATGCGGTTCTGCGCGGCGCTCAAAAGGGTGCGTCAGGTTCAAGACCACCCCTCCCAGAGCCTTCCCCCTTACGGAGCGAGCCCTGGGCATAGCGCGATCAACTAGGGATCCTATTTTCTTTTTCTCAGGTGTTTAAGATCTTTTCAAGACCTCGCGCATTTCTTTTGCCCGGCTTTGTCTTTAAACTAATTTCCGGAAGAAAGCAATTCCCTTAACGAGTTTGTCTTGGACGTCTCCCCGTCCTTTGAAGTTTAGCTGTTCTTTTGAAGAAACCTCCCTGCCACCTTTTTCCGATATAGACCAAGCGTGGAGACAAATTGTCTTGTCCGTCCATTTCCCTTGTCTGAAGTTAAAGAGAGGCAGCTCCTTCTTTTTTTCTTTTTTTTCCTCCCTCCGGACTTAAACGACCAGGCCTCTTGAGTGACCTCTTCTGTCAAAATGTGAGAAATGTACTTTCTTTCGTCCCGACCCTTAGGCCCAAAAAATTCCCACCTCCTTTTTTGTCCCCACTGTATGGTTTAGAGACGCCCGCGCATCTCTATTTTCATACTATCATGTTTTTTGTGACCAAGTACTTCTTCTTCCCGACCGTTAAGCACCCAAAATTGCATATCACCACTTTTTCGCCAGAGGCTACGAGTACTTAAGAGATGCCCTCGCTGTACCAAAAGTGGCTTTTTAACATAAGAACCTGTCCGAAGTAGTGGAAGGTCTCTTTTTCCCCTCGAGGTCTCAAAAAAAAGGATACCTTCCGATGGCCCTATCTCCCCATCCATACAGTGTCTACCCTCCCAATTCTCCTCAGAGTAGATACGATTGGTCCCCTAGTTCTTCCTCCATCGTAATTTCTCGCTTCTCCAAAGGAAGCCCAGAGAAAACTTTTTTACTGCTGAACTACCGGTCAGGCGGTACCCAGTCGTTTTATCTCGAAAAAGACGTTACCAAAACCTTTTTGCGCGCTTTACGTGGAAAATCCCCCCTGCTCAGACCCCGAGATAAACAGATGTATAGATCCTTTTTTTTGCACTACGTGCGAAGCATTTAAGTCTTCATTCTGTTCCTCGTTGTTTGTCTCTCCCGGAATCCTACGCGTGTCATCCCGCATGCCATGCAATGGGAAATCCACTCTCTTGTTTTTCTTTTTTGTATTCGACATCTCAAATAGAGAGACCCCGTTTAGGGTGATCAGTTTTGGCTCTGTTTCTGTACCTTGTTATCCTCTCTAGGATGCGTTGCAAACACTCACATCCGCCACATCCGGTGATGATAGTAACCGGGCCCACTTTTCTTTTCTCATAGTCCCCCCCCCTTTCTGGGTTGGAAATCTTTTGCCACACTTCTCGAGAACCTGTCGCGCGCTAGGCTATAATCGCCGCTCCCCCTCGAAACCTCCCTTCTCTTTCGCCTATGGCTCGGGTGGTTTTCCTCCTTTTCCACCTACATCTTTGGATTGAAGGAAACCATTCCCCTTCATTGGTTACCGCCCTTTCTGGTATTTCGTCTTGTTGCCGGTGAGCCAGGCCACACTGTTTTATGATCCCTCCTGGGTACACGCCCTAAGCTCCCCATGTCCCGGTTGATACGAAACCCACCCTTCTATCACTTGACTATCTCTCATTTGGAGTACCGAGAACAGGTCCCCCCCTGCATTCGATTTGCCCCTTCACCCTTTCCATGCCACAGACGTCGTTTCTCTCCACTTCTTCTGAGCTAGAAAACGTCACCAGTGGTAGAACAGATGCGTGCTTCTTCTCCCCTCGGGCCCCGTATTGTTTAAACTTTTTAACCGTTTCCCTAGAGCAAAAATATCGCCCGATCTTCTTAAAAACTACACCCAAGAGGAACCTCCTGGTCACCCGACTCACCCTTAAATGCGGAAAATAGTCGACTTCTCTTGTTTATCGCTGAAAATCCAACATGGTTGTCCCACCCCCAAGCTCGATATGAAGACCTCCTTCTCCGCATCGGCCCGCGGAAAGGCCTTTAATTTCCCGATTGATCCGTGCTCGCCCCAAGCGCAATTGATTAATTTCTGTCCCTTCCCACAAGGATCCGATTAAGCCAGACTCGTCTGTCCCTTGAGTTACCCCAAATTGCCCAATTTAGTCATCCTTCCCCGACCCCCCCTTACCGAACCCCATGTTTTTCATCCGTCTCCATCCCTTCGTTCGACCCCAACTCAAATTCTGACGGTCTTTCTTCTTCTTTTGAGTAATTGTTTCGTCGAACTTAGTAGGCAGAGACCCGCGAACCCTACCCCGTTTAATTGCGAGCCCCCCTAAATGGAGTACCGAAAAACCCCCCTTGCCAGCTCCCCGGCGTATACTTTCCTCCCCGGACCCTTGCCGAAGGAACTAGATGTAACAAGGACTCACGATCCGTCCTCCAATTATGGCGATTCGGTGCCCTATCTTCGGGAAAAGAACCAATTATGGATCCGGCCAAACCCCCCCCAAAAATACCCAGACCACCCCCCACCCGCACAAAAACCCCACCCCCAACCCAAAAAACACCCCCCACCCACAACCACCCCCCCAAAAAAACCAAACCCCCACCCCACAACAAACACCCCCACCCACGGCAGTCTCCAGTTGCAGACTGCATGATACATCCCCGTTGTCGGTTTTCTGGTCTTTTCATTGAAATATGAGCCGATTGGTTAGAAAACCCAAAATGGTTGCCCATTTGCCTCAAGTAGCGATGAACAGTTCATTGTAGGTTATAAAGTTTAGACCTTAATCTTGTCCGACCGCAGACCATTTTGGTTCTCCCGACACCGTGACTTCCTAGACCAGAATTCACCAGAGGGATCCCCACTTGTACTCCACAAGCTGCACCTTTTTTGAACTGTCAGCAAACAGGTCTTCACTCTGCCTCCTCTTGGCTAAAATGTGAGTCCTTAAGTCACCCGAGACTAACTTCCACTCTTGGGGGTTGCGCATTTCTGACAAAATTTTGTCCAGGGCCCCATCAAGACAATCCCTTCATCTTTTTTTGTGTTGATCGAGATGTGCTTGCGTGGTGCGTTTTCACAAGGTTTTAGAGAAAATTAAGCCTAACGATTTGATGGAATGCGTCTATTCAGCCGACCTTTCCCCTGCTCATATTGAGTGCCCGCCGGTTATTGATCAGGGATACCACCTTGTCGGGAATTCCCCCCTAGGTAAACTTTGAGGTACGTTCTTTTCCTATGTTCCAGTGGTCTTTGGGATAGAGCCTCGGCTTTTCCCAGGGCCCCCCATTCGAACCATAGCGGGCTGACCCTCGTTTAACTGCGAAGCGGGTTTTAGTCACATTCCATGACATGTTATGCCGATTGAACTTTTCTCCCACCAGGTCCCGTTTTGATTCCAACTCAATCTGCGCACTTCTTAATGAGAGCTTCTTGGCCGTCAAAACCCTCAATTTGGTTTCTAATACGCGGTCACCGATACTGCCGCTGATCTTGCTGGTAACCCCGGGCTCTTTTCAGAATTAACTATTCGCACATACTTGCCTTTCCGACCTATTCATGCCGAGATCCTTCCTTATTCCTTTCTGCTAATTAGAGACGTTGAGTTATGGCCTCCCCCGGATTCGGATGGGTTCCTGAATCGGGCGGTTTTTTTACCACGGGTCTATTATGATTTGCGCCCGGCCTTTCACTGCCCGTTCAACAGCGCGAACTACTTCTCATTCATTGTTACTGCGATGTACCCTAACGCGTCTCGGTTGTGTGGTGCGGGCAGTCGAGTCTCTTTAGACTTGTTTTAGTTCACCTCTTCACAGAATTTGGATTGACTTCCATAGGATCCCCCAATTCTTTATTTCTTCCCTCATGGCGGTGTTGGGTGAAAGACGTTTTCCGACTCCTGATCCTTGTCCAGGTGTTCCGTTCCAATCGGATGGATCCCTGGGCGGACGACCTTTGTGAGTCCAACCCTTTGAGCTCGGAAGTTAGTTCCTTAATATTTCTTTTTTTTCCGCCGCAATGACGGACCTTCTGACTACTGATATTCTCAATTTTCTTAAGCCTCAGATTTCGGTAGAGAGAGGCCTCCAGGTCTTGCCATCCCCCCCACCTCCCCTCCGTGGGAGAAGAGGCCCTTCCGCAGCTCCCCAGTTTACGGTGCTTCGACTACTCCGAATCCACACGCTCTTCGGTGTTAAGAATTCGTTTATGTCCAAAAACCTTTTTCAGAAGGGTACCGCGAGCATCTTTTTGGTCTTTAATTCCCTTAATTTATCTTTAATCCCCTGGGGTTAGTATTCCCCACATAATGGGCCATTTGGCTTGTACCCCCCAGGAAGGACACCCTGGACGTACACCTTCCCCCAGCGCCACCTTTCAAGGCAAATTTCCCAGTACCCCCTTTTAGGTATTCACCCCAGAGTACGGTTTTTCAAATTGGAGACCCCCCTCTCCCCCCATAGTTGCTCAGCGGTCGATGGCGTTGCAGGACTTTACCCGAAGTGATCATTCCCCCCCTGAGCGCGCGTTCGATCAGGGTGTTCTAGATTCATTTCCCAGGCAGCATTATTTCCCCCCCCGCCCTTCTTTTTCAGTATCATCAGTCTATATCCTTGCGATCTGGTCTGTTCGTTTTTCAGTTTTTTCCAATTATCCCGGACATTCATTTCAGCAACAGATTTTCCACCCCCCCCGGGCGCCCCATCCCAGCGCAGATGGTTGCTCCCATACCAAGCGCAGAGCTCCCTTCTTTGCCACTCACAAGGCTTCCTCCGTTTCTTACACCCGGGGCGGAGCGGGAATACACCCGTGACCCCAGCGGCCCCCCCCTTTCAATTCTTCAGCTGGGCCCTCGAGATAGCACATTCTATTGGTCGTCGCCTACGGTGACCTGGTACTTTTCCACGTCCGGCGCATTTGCTGTTCCTTTGACAACGGCTGGGCTCTTTCCACTTCTTCGCCGTGAAAGAGGTGGCTGGCCGCTTCGCATTGGCATCGCATTCCTTTGTCAGACCTCGAACGCTCATCGATTTGACTCCACTTCTGTTAACAAAAGTAGAACCCGGGGCGTACTTTTCCTTTCGATACGTCCTTTTGCGCCTCTCTTGAACCAGTCCCACTGTTCCCTCACGCGTCTGGAATTGCGGACCCCCCCCCCTTTCCTCCAGCGCGTCCTGGAGTCCAACCTTGCCCGGAAAAACTTAGATGCACCTGAGGGTGCGGTTTTCCGTTGGTTTTTCCCCCTCCTGCATCTCTCTTTCCCCCTCCTCATTTTTTTGATTGCCGATGAGGCGGTTTCCCCCCGACCCGTTCCCTCCGCACGGTCAACTCCCCTGTTACGGAAAAGGGTTCCGAGTCCCCCCTCTCTTCCGCGATGCGGAAAGTGGGTGACCATCCTCAGTCGCCTCTTACAGGTTCTCTTCAAGTCGAGAGGGAGGCAAACGCTCCTTTTTTTCCTCATTGGCCATATTGCGCAATGGTTCCTTGTGGACAGACATTCTTGCCGTTCCCTCTTCTTTATATTTGGGACTGCTGGCCTCTCCGAAGGGCCGCGTCCCATGCCCGACTGCGCCGGCCCCGCGTTCGCTTTACCACGAGGCCTTTGTTCTCCCCCCCTTCTTGTTTCGAAACCAAAGAGCCCAACCCAACGACGAGTAGTTGACCCTTTCCAAACCAAATTTTGGACGCACACCAAGATATCCCGAATGTATTTCGCCTTATGAACAGGTCCCCTCTGGCCAATGGAAGGGCTGTTAAGGAGGTGTTTCTTTATTTTTCTAAATACCTTTTTCCTCAAATTTTTTGATAGACCTCTGATAGAAGTTGATGTCCCATGAGACTGCCCTCTCACTTATGATGCTTTTGTATTATGCCTAGCCCCCCTCCTCGGAGCTGTGCTTGGTTGACGCGTTTTATTTTTCTTCTTTGTCATTGGATGTCAGGTCTAGTTCTCCTTGATGGTTTCCAAAACTGAAATCCCTCAAAGTCAGACTTCTCTTTCCCATCCGTGGACCAGTTTTCTTTCTATTGGCTGGTTATGGCTGGCCCCTTTTTCAAATCTTTAGAGCCACACCATCTGTTAATCCTGATCCCTTTCAGGCGTCGCTCTGAAAACGAATCAAGATTCGAATCTTGAGATTGTTTCCTTTAGCTTTTCCACCTCCCCCAACCTGGTGTGACATAAATAAATTCATTTTTAACCTCCCCCGTGGATTGATTTTTAGGTTCGCGTCCATGTTTTCTGATTCCTTAATGGGTTCCCCCGCCCCCCCCCCAAGCCCCCTGATCCCTGGTGTCTTAGAACCCCCACTTTTTTTTTCCACTCCCGAGACCTTTTTAATATCGATAATACACTTCTATCGGAGTTACCCCTTTCCTTCCTATTTTGCCCAAAGGTTACCCAGCGCCCCTTCCCTTAAAAAACTTGCCAAGCCCATCGTTTTGCTTTTCTCTCTTCCTTAGAGCGCAACGTCACGGGGATCTTCTTGCCCCTTTAGTCTCCCTCGTCCCTTGTTATTGGATTTTCAACTGAGCGGCTCCCCCCAACAAGGATGGCTTGCCTTCCCAACCCCTTTAGGACCGATAATGGCTGAATCAGGTTGTCCCTCCCCCTTCAGGCCCTATTGCCCCTTTTACGGTTCCGAGGTATAGCTTTAAACGCCTCCCCCATTTTTCTCCCCCCCTCCACCAAGATCTATGAAGTTCAGCCCTTATCAGACTTTGCGAGGTATGTGCCGGACTCTTGACGACTTCCTTCTATCCTCCCCTCGCAAGGCCGCCACGGCCCGCACGAAAGTCCCACATTATATCTCGAAGACAATCCGCCTTTGGCGCCGATGTCACATCAATGCGGCCCGCCTTTCTTCCTTGACACACCAACAACCGCTCCCTCCCCATCCGGTCGCCCTTACCACAAAATAACATCCTGAGCCCCTTTGGCGCTCGTTACTTGACGGCATTTCCTCACTTTTCTTTCCCCTGCAACTGCAAAGCCGAACTCTCCCGTCAAGTTTTCTGATCCCGACCCGGTTTTTATGACCATGACCCCCCCGCCTTTTCACAGACGTCCATGTCTAATATGTAGATCTTTTCAATCCTTCATCGTGCACTGAGATGCTTCTTTGCCCCCCCCTCTTTTTTCCATAGTTAAGGATGCATAAAAGCTTGTGGACCATTTACACCCTGTCCTCCTTTCATTATACGGTGTTGAATGACACGAACCTGTTTTGCTGGTCACTTTTCCGTGGACCAAATTGCTCCCTTTTTCTGGTAGACCCCCTGGGACCCCTTTTTTGCGAACCTTAGAGATAGGTTCGTTAATGATGTACAACCCCCCCAGTATTCGCCGTTACCGAGCAGCACCGAGATTTTTCGACCCGTTGGCCCCCCCTTTAAGTTAATTCTTCACGCCTCGACAAGTACCAGGATTAGGACCCCTCCATCCCCTTCGTCTCTTACGATGAGGCGTGTCTGGATCTCCCCTCCCACCCTTGTAGTAAGCAGCGATCGTACAATTCGGTACACTCTCCCTCCCCGGCCCAACGGGTTGTTCTCCCATTTTCGCACCACTTTTCTGCACCGGGCCCATCTCACACCT
>Ga0179591_1207401_pt1 | contig 11457 bp, 15 predicted proteins | sample CZOMad2_1_08_16f_FD_182891 | JGI IMG/M metagenome (GOLD analysis project Ga0179591, IMG submission 182891) | Vadose zone soil fungal communities from Angelo Coast Range Reserve, California, USA - CZOMad2_1_08_16fungal (PacBio error correction) | ecosystem: Environmental > Terrestrial > Soil >... | reverse complement strand
ACCCCCCCCCCAATAGCCGGAAAAAGACGCGTTCACCCCTTGTCAAATGTTTTTTTTTTTGCGACTGTCTTTTCCATTGCGCAAGTTGGGAGTTTTCTCTCTTCGACCTGGTTAGTGTTTTCTGTCCTCCCCGTAGTAGAGTTTCGCTCCCTTTTTTGGGACGATCTGTTTCCTTATTTTTTGTTTTCCTTTCCAACACGCCACGGCGCATGCAGTTGTGCAAGTCCCCCTGTTCCCCCTGAATTCCTTTTTTCTTTTTGTCCCCAACCCGAGAAATCCCGTTCATTCCTGTTTTTCCTCACATGAGGCTGCCTCTTGGAGGGTTTTCTTGCCCCCTCCTCTTCTTTTTTTCTTTCCCCTCCCATTTAACCAGTTTTGCCGTAAGACCGTCGAACCGGCGCTCTCTTTTTCTCTCCAAACAAAAGATCACCGCCCCCTATTATTTCCCATTTTTCATCTCTTTTTCTCAGGCCACAGTCACCACTCGGGACACCCACAGGGCAAATCGTTTTTTTTTCTCTTTTTTGCCAAACCCCCCCCCCCTCCCCGCTGACCCAATTTAGATGGCCCTGATTCTCGAATATCAACTCAGATGCCACGAAAGATTCTTTTTCCCCTAAATTTTCAACGGAGTAGTTGCCGGTTTCTTTTCTTGATGGCCCCTTCCCACAACGTGCAGGAACAGTCGTTTTTGTTCTACCCGTGACTAAGACTGGTCAGTTTTTTCCTATCGCAAAAAATAATTGGATGGAAAAAAACCCAGGCCTGTCTCTAGAGGGTCCTACTTTAAGTGTGTTTCTGTTTTTTTGTACGTCCTCCCTCTCAGATGTATCCTTTCCGGTTTAACCCAACCATTGTGTCCACCATCCGAGGGTTTGAAGTTTGGTTTCATCCGATCTCCCTCTGATTGTTAGACCTCCCTTCCCCCCTGCTAACAAGTAAAGGGAAGACTTGATTTATTCCCTTTTGCTACTACTAGGTGATTGTCCTTTTTCCCTTGTAGTTTGTTATTGTCTTTTTCCTCCTAGCGGGCCTCTGACCATTAGGTGTTTCCCTTTGAGTTTCACCTCGGAAAATAGAACTCTTCCTGTGGCCTTTTTCACCAAATTTTTTTGGCCCCCGTTTTTTCCCCTTGATTCCGAGACGGGCAGGTTCAATGGCCGTTCTCCGTTTATTTTTTTTGACTGATAATCTCTCGCCGTGTCGCGGGATTACCCGGCCCTGACCCCCTTTCCTTTTGTCATTCCTCTTTCCTCCGACCAACGACGCTGCGGTTCGTTCATGGGGTGCGGACAGCCGTTATGTATCACGTTTTGTCTACGGTGTTTTGGGGGGAGGAAAAAGTGCCGTTCTCATTCCTTTACGCTTTCTTGTTCGTGCTTATCCGTCCTTTCGTCGTGGGAATGGCTTTTTTTTTAGCGGGGATTACCGTCAATGTAATCTTCCGGCCCTTTAAAACCTCCGCAGTTATCGCCGCAACCACCCCTCCCCGGTTTTTTTCGTAAACCAGGGGGGGTCCCACCGTTCTGACGCTTTGCAATTCCCCTCGTCCGCTTTTGGCGCACAAGTTGGGGATTTTTTGTCACCGGAGTATTTGTTACCTTCCCTGTTTGTGGCATTGCGACTTTTTTCCATTATGCAAACTTTCCTCCCTCCCTCCAAAAACAGGGTTTTGCCGCCTTCCCCTGTCCCACCCTGCCGGTTCGGGGGGGCGTTGTTCCCCTTCTGCGCAGCCCGGGGCTTGCTCCCTTTCGTTTTTTTTTCATTGTCCCCGAACACTTGGACCACCGGGATTCTCGTCTTGGGCCGATCCACCTCCCTTTCCGCCAGGGTTGTCGCGCGTGTCCGGACTTTTTTTTTTTTCCTACACCCACCCACCCCCATTGGTTTGTTCCCCCTTTTTGCGGGCCCCTTCTCAGTTTTTCCCGTGCGTGGAGCTGATTCGCCCCCTTTTTTTTCGTCTCGGGGTACAGGACGCCCTTGGGATGGAATTTCTTCCAGTAAAGGTGGTCGATAGAGGAACACTTTTACCCCCCTTTCAACCGCCGCCCCTGGGTTCTTCCCTCTAATGCATTCTGCTACCATTCTTTAGTGGACCACTTCCTCACCCGGCGGAATGGTCCCGTCCGTACACCCTCCCGGTGCTTTTCTTTTTCTTCCCCCCCTAAACCCTTACCGGGGCGCGGTCTTCGTGTGGTTACAGTAGTAAAATCCTTCTGTCTCCAGTTCTGCAATCCTTCTTCCTCAGTTCAAAGGCGGCTGGCCTCGCAGAGTTCTTGTCATTTGTCCTTCCAGTGTCCCCCAAGCATCTGTACCGCCCGACATTTGGAAGAAACTCCTTTGGCCCGTCTTTTTCTGCTCTTTCTTCTCCCCGGACATTATCGTTCCGGACCCATTTTCTTTCTGGTTTTGGAGGAGTGACCTTTCCCCCGTTAGGCCACTATTGGTTTGTAGCGGCCGCCTCCGCCTGGCTACCTGCTCCCCTTTTTTTTTTTTTTTTTTTTTCCCCTTCCGCCGCCTTCTCCCCCCCCCTCTTCTGGGAGGGATTCAACGTCGCCTCTGGTCCACCTGGCCGCCATTTTCGAGTCGAAGCCTTAGTGCTTGTTGATCCTGTTTTGCCCTTTTTCCCTGTGCAGTCGCGCCCCTTTGACCCCTTCTAACAACCGATGGAAGTATCGGACTTGCCCGGCCCCTTTTTATCGTCCCCCTCAACCTTCCGCTCGTCGTGTTTTCAGGATTTGCCCGTCTGGATGTTTCTGATCGGGCCTTTTTAGAGGCTCAACTGAGGGCAGGAAGTCTTTTTTTCTAGAACTTTCATTCCCGGGGTTGGTTTATCCTTGACTTGAGGGCTTTTGGTTTTATTTCTCCCTCCGCCCACCGGTCCCGCCCCCGTCTACCCTTTTTAAGCAACGCGTCTTTTTTTTTCCCTTATTCTTTTTGAGTCCGGGCCCCTGTCTTTTAAGGTCTCACCCCGGGCTTCTGCCCAATTTTTTTGCGCCTCCCAAGAACTTTTTGGGAACCGCCCCCCCAGCTTACGGTCCTTGATACAGTGCTTGTTTGCGCGGCCTGGGTAGTGTGAAGGCTTTTTGATGATGAACTGCCCCTGTGATGGTTTACATCGATTTTCGGTGCCAACCGATTCTCTCCCTTTTTTTCCTTGGGTATCAGGCCAGCCGCTTCTTTTAATTTTTCTCCTTTCCTTCGCGCCAGGGGCGACCGAACCCACTTTTTCCCCCCAGACCCTTTTTCTCTGTCCCCGGATTTTTGTTAGCGAGTTGGCGTAGAGACGAGCTGGCCAATTTTTTCTTCGTTTTCTCGCGGCTGCAGCATTTTCGCCTTCTGGATTCAGTGAAGAACCAAGGCATCTCCAGTCTAGTTCTTTTTCTCCCACCCATTTTTTTCCTTTTCCACAGTCCCCTTGGGTTGTGCTGGTTGTCTGAGACTTTGGCTTTTACTTCCTCCCTACAGGTTCGCTTTTTTTTTTTGGTTCTTCTTCTCTTTGCGATGTTTTTTCCAGAGGACCTGTGTCCTGCAGGGAAGTTTCCCGGGTGGCCTCCTTTACCTTGTCCTGCAAAGTATAGCTAGCCGCCGAGGCGCCGGCCGGTTGACCCACTCTGGTCCCCCCTGGTTTTTGACTCGTTCTTGACGTAGGGGACCTCCTCCCATTGTCCGGCTTCTGTAGGAATTTTTGTTTCGGCTTACCCAAAACTTATCCCCTCCTACCCTTTTTTTTTTGTTGGATATCGATTTGCCTCCTCTTCTCTTTCCTCGTCAATTTGCGATGGTATGGCGTCCCTTATTTTTTTTTCCCCAAATTTTTTCCCCCTCCCCTTTCCCTCCTCCCTTTTGGCCAGTTCGATCGTACCCGTTGCCGTTTCCTTCTTACCCCCGCGGATGACTTGCAGGGACCAGGATGGACCCATGTTTGGTCTTAAGTTACTTTTTTTTTTTCCTGGTCAGGCGGGTCTTCATCCCATGCTTTCTACCCCCCCCAACCGGACACCCGTGGACGCTGCCAACCATTTTTCTCTTCTTGCGCTTTTTTTCCCCTTGTGATTCTTTTTTCTTCCTTTTTTTTCACGGCCTTCAGGGGTTGAGCCGGTCCCTGCTGCAATCAGGTCCTTTTTCTGTTCCCCCCCCCGGATCAACCGTGCTGGGGCGTGCGCTCTGGCGGTTCACTTGCTCGGGCCCGACACCCTCCTTTACCACTATACAACCTGTTTTTTTCTCTCCCTTCGCCCGTGCGACGGCACTGGGGCTTTTCTTCCCCCCTTTTCGTCGTCCCATTCCAAACTCCCGTATCGAGGGGCGGTTTCGAAATAGATTTCTCCCAGCGATTGGTTTTTTTTGCTATTTTCACTAATGTCGACCCAAACAAGCCCTCCCTTCGTTTCGTTATTTTCGTTCGCCGTCCTTTTGAGGCCCTTTGCGCCGGTCCCTGGATTTCTTCCTGTCCCCCCCCAGACGGGGCGAGCTTGCCGTTTTTAGGGCACCCTTTTGCCCGCAGCACGTGCTCTTTTTTGCTCCGCTTTTGCCTTTTTTCTTTTTCTTACCGCTCCCTCTTTCCAGTCTACGGGGCTAGGTCTCGCACAAAAGGTGGCTTGCCTCTTGTCCCTTGCCTTCTTTTTTTTTTTTAGTCCCACCTTTCGCCGGGCCACATTCCTTCCCCCACCTCCGTGGAAAGTGACCGTTCGCCTCACACCTCTTTCCTGCTCCAATCTAGTTATGGTTCTTTCCCCGTGGTGGGGGGATTTTCCGTTGGAGTTTCCCTTGGTCCTCTTTTTCCACCCGCCCAAGGCCGCAGTAGATCTTTCTGACCCAGGCTTCCTAATCTTTCCTTCTTCTTCACGAATGGTGGGAGAGGCGGCTTTGCCTTTTTTTTCTTTTTTCCGCGTTGATTTTTTCCGTAGCTTTTTCAGTGGTGTGACCGATCTTTCTTTTTCTCGCGCGCAGCACAAGATGGGCGGACTTTTTTTTGGAGTTAGCCTTGCTTTTTTCCCCACATGCTTTCATGACCTCACCACCCCCCGTGCCTCACCCTGCATTGAATATTCCATCTTTCTTGGGCTCCTCATGTCGGATTTTAGGAATAGACCCCCTCAGGTTGTTCCCCTTTCTGCACGTTCTAACCCGTTCACTTTTGGCGATTCCCATCCCGGGAACGGGGGTGTTTCGTTGCGGTAAGTAGTTTGGGTTTGTTGGGGCCTGGGAGTGGCTGTTTCATTCAGTTCGGTGCGGTACCCTTGTTCCTTTTATCCAATCCTCATCTGTGGTGCCGCCTTAAAGTTTTTTTTTTTATAAGGGGTTGGTGGGACGTTCTTATATAGAGAACCGGGAAGGTTTCATTATTTTGTTCGGCGACAAGATTAATGTCTGAAGTTGTTCTTTACCCAGTAGGAATTTTGTAACTCCTCCCTGGCCTCGGGGCGCGATTTTCTTCACCTTTTGTCGGCTATTTTTTTTAAGCCCGGTTTTAACCGGGTGAAGTTCTTTTCCTGGCCCCCCCCCTTTTTCTTCATAAATTCCATGTGACGCGTTTGATCCCCCGGGCGATTTGTTTTTGAAGCCCCAATTCTTTTTTTGTGTGACTGACACGTCCCCCTCACTTAGTTTCGGCGCTTCTTTTTTCTTCTTCTTTGGAGATTTTTCCTCCCCAATACCCCCCTCGTGCAAGGCAACCCCCAAAATCCTCCTCCAAGCGTGCGTTTAAAATTGCTCCCCCCCTTGCCGAGGTTTATGCAATTTGGCTGCCCCCTTTTTCTTGAGTTTTTTTGTCGACTGGGAGTGTTGTGTCGATACATTTTTCGGCCCTTTCCCTCTTCCCCCCCTTTTGATGAGACTCTTTAATTCTTTTGCAGTCGTGCGAAGGAAGCCTGCCCCCCTGTTTTCCCCCCTTTTTTTCATGTCAGTTACAATCCCCATTCCACCCACGAGAAGTAAAGTGGCCTGTTCGCCACAAAGTTTTCAATCACTGTACACGGCGGTGCTCCCTGCTGCGCAATTCGGTGAGGGCTGGCCCCACACTTCCCGGTCTTTTTTTTACCCTTCACCAGGTTACGTACGACCCTCTCCGTCCTATACCCTTTTATAGCAACCCACAAGCTCCCACTTTCCTCGGTTTTCCCTGTCGCCTTCTCGGAATACCGGCACCACGACACCCCATTCTTTTTTGACCCAACGGCAAAATCTGTTTTTTACCCAGTCTTTTTTGCTGCTTGTCCCTTCCCCCCCTCTTTCAACACTATGTCGATTGGCCCCTGTCTCTCGAAAGATGTATCAAAGACCTACTTCCCACCCTTTTTTCATTGTGTTGCTGCTCCCACTCCCGGGCTTCCGTGCCGGCTTATCTTTCGAGTCATAAAACCTCCCTCTTAAGCCTTGGTTTGCGCTTAGAGGGGGTAGGTGTTCCTCCCACCCCCCTGCGGGACAACACAAGGCTGCCCTTCCTTTATCTTCCCCTTCCCTACGGTTGTGTTTTTAATAGTATGATGAAATATGTAACGTTCCAAGGTCTTTTTTTGTCTCCCCCTCTGCCCCTGCTGATCTTCCCTCTACTAAGGCGTTTTCCCTTCGCTTTTCGACGCCCCTTTTCACTAACCGGACTTTTCTGGTAGGCTGAACTACTTTCTTGGCCCGTTCTTCTTGGACCTTCCTTGAGGAGTTTTGATTTCCGCTGTCAACATAGGACATATTTTTTCTTTGTAAGAGTTTTCCCTTTACCCTCTTACTTGAACCCTCATTCCGTTTTCCTAATTGGTGGCTTTCGGGTGCCTTTTTTTCCTAGGGTGCCATTGTTCACTGCCGGAGGCTAGGTTGAAGCTTGTTGTTGCGAGGTTATCTCTCCCGGTGTTTTCCCGTTCGGTCTCTTAATCCCTTCCCTGTTCCCAAGTTGTTCGTTGATAGACCTTCCTTTTTGATTTCTCCCACGCCCTCTGCCCCCCCCCTCCGCCTTTGGCTGCCGCCTGTTATGGCCCCCTTTCTTTCGCTTTTGGTTTGCGTACCCAGTCTCTTTTTCTTTCCCGGTTGACACGGCAGTTCTCCGTCTTTTGCCCCATTCTTCCATGGCTGGTTTCCCCGCGCCTTTTTATCCGTAAGCCATGGCCGGGCTTTTCCTTTGAAGTTTGGGATCGACCCCCTTTAACCCCCCCACCCACCAGTGGCGTTACCCCTGCTCCCAAACCGGGCGCCATTTCCCCAGACTCGCTTTTTTCACTTTTTTGCTGGCTCCAAAGGTAAATGCGTATTCTTTCTTTTCCCCGACATTTTGAATTTGGAGCGTGGGACTGTGTACTCTCTGTTGATTTCCGTTTTTCCCTCCTCCCCCGCCGTACGACTTTCCCCCCTGTTTTTTTTTCGGCGCCCCTACCACCTTTTTGGTGTGGCCGGTTCCAGGGTCTCTAAACTCCCCAGGTTTTGGATTTTTCTCTTCTCATCGCACCGATCAGCGTCAATTTACCATGTCTTGATCAGCTGGGTCCCCCGCTTCCCCTTCGCTTCCTCGTTTTTTTTCGTCTGCGCTTTTTCAGGAATTGGACCTCCATACGCTTTTTTCTGACGTCCCGCTGCAAAAGCGGGCTTTTTTCGCCCATTCTTTCTATGACTCCTGAACTGCGGGGGACGCAGAAAGATTTATGAATTACCGGTAGGCTGATAACTAGGAGAACGTCCCAAAAAAGTATTCGGCTCCACCCCACTCGTTTCTGATTCTTACATTTTCTTATGTTGAGCCTCCCCATTTGGCCCGCGACCCCAGGTCTTTTTCAATTCCCATTAATAAACACTCCTCCTTTACAAAGCGTTCCCCACCCAAGGGAATGGTTGCGTCCTTTGTTCTCAGCCCAAAATAAACAACAGTTCAGGGAGCATCGCATGGCTCTGTTTTCGTTCTCGTCTCCCCTATGGATGGTCCCCCCCTCCTTTTTTGCCCTTTTTCCCTTTTCAGTTCCTGAGTGCTGTCCAGGGACGGCCATGTACAATTCCTTTCGTTGCCCCCGCCTGAGGGCCGTGCACCCCCCCCCCCCCCCCCCGCATCTTTCATATCTCCATTTTCCCCCTTGTTTTCCCTCACCCAAATGGTCATCGAGTGCGGAGTCGTTATCGTTTCTATAACCTCCTGCCCTCCGCACCTTATCTCACACACCCCGTTCAGTCAGATCGTTCTGCCTCTTACCAAATTTTTTTGTCCGCAATTTCCGCCCTCTTTCGTTGGAGGTTTCTCTCGGACAGGAATGCGGTCGTTTCTCCCCCATGATCCACCAACGATGCCACTTTTTGTTTTCTTTTTCCTGCGTAGTCTATAGCACGAATTTCCCTTGCCCTGTTTCTTATTGCCGCGCTCTCCTTTTGATTTCTTTTCCCCGTTCGCAGGACAGTTGTGCCCGTTTTTTTTTTCGCCGTCTGGTCACGGGTCATCCTTTTTTGGCACCCGAGCTTTTATTGTTTCTCCAGTCCGCCGCCCCGGAGGGCTCCCCCGTCCAGGCAAAGCGCCGAGCCTTTTCCCGGTTCCGGCACCCCCCCGTCTGTATGGGTAAGCAGGCCCTCCCTCCCCCCCCGTCGTTTGACCGCGTCCTTCCTGTTTTTTCCCCTTGCCCCGCCGACCCCAAGGGCCCTGCAAAAATGCTTACCCCGACCGGGTGTCCTCGTTGGAAATTTTTTTTTTTGTTTACTGAAGTCGAGACTTTTTGCGGGGCCCCGTTTGGGAGCTCCCAGAAAACGCCCCCTCGCCCTTGCTAGAAATAGATGGAAGCCCGTTGCCTCCCCGTTATCTCTGGCGTTTCCCTCCCTCTCTTTTTGCCCCCAAAGAGTCTCGTTTTTCTGCCCTCTTTCGCCCCCCCCTTTTCCTTTTTTATTTGCGCAGGGCCGTCCTCAATTTCCCCGGTTAAAACCTGACAGTTTGATTTTCCCGCCCCGTATTTGTATCAGAGGTGTGTCTCCCCCGCTTTCCGGGGGGCGGACAAGCACCCTTCCCGGGGCGCCGCTGATGTCCTTCCGGTCTCTCACATCCTGGAATTTCTCCATTGGAAGAAAACCCTTTTTTTTTTTCCGTTAAGTTGGTCTTGTCGGAATTGGTTTGTTGTCAGTCTTCCCGCCGGTGTTTGTTTGGCTCTTGATTGTTGCCGTTTTGAAGCTCCTGTGCCTATTGTTCTTCCTGTCTATTTCAGATCCCCTTTTTTTTCCCCTTCAGCAGCCGGTGGATGATCTGAACAATTATGCCGTGGCCCCTTTTTCCCCTTGACCTTCTCATCGCCGGAGTTCTATTGCGGTTAAATTGCGTTTTTCCCGCCTTTTTCCCTCTCCTGCTTTGGGAAGTATGGATAACCCGCCCCATTGGCGCCTTCTTGACATGCGCATGCTGGCGTTTTCCTTTATTTTATATTTTCCTCCCTGCCATACCTTGTGGTGGGTTTTTTTCTTTTCTTCAGCCGTGAGCGCCCGGGAAGAGACAAATGGCGCTGTTGTTTTGTTTTTTTCTTTTTTTGTGTTTTGGTTCTTTTTTCTTTTTTTGTTTTTTTTTTTTTTTTTTTTTTTTTTTTTTTTTTGTTTGTTTTGTGTTTTTTTTTTTTTCTTTTTTTTTTGTTTTTTTTTTTTTTTTTTTTTTTTTTTTTTTGTTGGTTGTGTTTCGTTCTTTTTTTTTTTTTTTTTTTTTTTTTGTTTTTTTTTTTTTTGATTTTTCGAACGTTTCCCCTCTTTCCGCCCCCCCTTTTCATCCCTTTCTTTCCCCCTCGCCCGGCGCGATTCTTGCGGCCCGTCGATCTCCATTTTTTTTTTTTTTTCTTTTTTCCCTGGGGTTCTTCCCCCATTCTCCCAGGACAGACCCACGTTTTTTCACGTTTTGTCTCATAAAGTATGCTCGGGTCCCCAAAACAGGCGTTTGTTACGATCCCTTTTTTTTTTCCTTCCTTCTTTTTTGCCGGGTTCTTCAATGGAGGTGCAACACGGCGAGTTTCTCTTGAATGTGCGCAGCTCGTCCCCTACCCACGTGCTTGTGGCGCCCTCTCCATGGTATTAGCCCTTTTCCCTTTTCAGGTACCGCTCAAAATGTTTTTTGTTGTGACCTCGTTTTGTTCTTCTTTTTTCAGAAGGACTTTCTGACGCTCCTTCCTGAACAGTGCTTTTCTGGCGGATACAAAGGTTTTTTCCTTTTCTCTTTATTGGAGGAGGGAGAATTAGATTTTCCCCCTTCTCTTTATTGAGCTTCTACTTAATGAAGAGTGCCCAACCAAAGCACTCACCTTTAGTGTGTTCTTTGAGTAGCCCTTTTCTTGTTAGGGGTCCACCTTTGGGCCCGAAGACGGATTTCTGTACTTCGGTCTTGCTTGCTAGAACTTGCTATTTTTTTCTGTTTCGAACCGGGATAGTGGCCCCCCCCCCCTCCCCCCCCCCCCCCGCTTTGACCTTTCCGCAAGGAGGATGATTTTCCCCTTTTTCCCCCCGGTGATAGTCCCCCGAGACACGGCTTTCTTCTTTTTTTCCTCCCCCTATGCAGCAACAGCCTAAGTTCCCCCCCCTTTAATCGCCGGGGTCCCCCGGGGATTCGATAGACTGTTTCTCGCCGATACTTGAATTAACGTGGGTTTTTTTTGTTTTTTTTGGGGGTCGGCTTGATTCCCTCCCCCCTCTTATCACACCCAGACGGTGAAAGGGGAGTTTTTCGATAGTGAGCAGGTGTCCTGTTTTCCGTTCCTTTCAAGAAATGGTGGATCGTTTCTTTTTCGCCTTTTGTTTTCTAGAGCCCGGCCGCCCGCCGCTTTTTTTTTTTTCACTGAACTCTATGGTTCCTTTCGCCGGCGACAGTTGTTTAGGGCCTTGGAGGTCGTTGTCTTGGAAACTGCGTCCTTGTTCCCCTCCTTTTTTACGCCGCCTGACTCTTCCCATTTTCTTTTTTTTTTTTTCTCACCCCCCCAAGGCTTTCGACTATTCCCCCGCCCAGGGGCTGGTTTTTTTCTCGGGACTTTTATTTTGGCCAACTCCCCTCCTTTTTTACCTGGGAGTGGAAGTATTATTTTGGTTAGGCCTGTCCTTGCACCTTTTTTTTCCTCGGGGGTGGGCAGGCGGGGCCCCCCTTGAATTATCCTCCCCCTCTTCATCCTTTTATTCCTTTTCGTGTGCTTTACCCTAAGGGTTTTTTTTACTCCCTTATTTTCCTCCCTTCCCCTTGTACGGCATTTAGACGTTCGAGCACCGTTCATGTTCTCTTTTTCGATTTGTTATTAAGCGGCGCTGGTAGATTAGGCGCGAGTTTTCCGCTTGATTTCTCCCACTTATTTTAACGCGCGACAAGACAAAGGTGCGTTTTACGACGAGTTATTCTTTCCCCCCCCGCGATGATCACTTCTTCCCCTGCTCTGGACGTTCTTGAGGGTCGTGGTACCTGCCATGCCCCTTTTCTGGGGGGTCGAGTCATTGGTTCAACCCCGCCCCCCTGAACTTTCCTTTTCCCCTTCGTAGGAGACCTTT
>Ga0179591_1286663_pt1 | contig 11459 bp, 12 predicted proteins | sample CZOMad2_1_08_16f_FD_182891 | JGI IMG/M metagenome (GOLD analysis project Ga0179591, IMG submission 182891) | Vadose zone soil fungal communities from Angelo Coast Range Reserve, California, USA - CZOMad2_1_08_16fungal (PacBio error correction) | ecosystem: Environmental > Terrestrial > Soil >... | reverse complement strand
CGCCTGACTTTGTCTTGTTGGGCAACCCCGCCTTGTTAGACCCCTTTTTGTTCCCCCAAGTTTTTTTGTTTTCCCGTACGACCACTTTTGATTCCTACACCCGTGTGGATGCTGTGGACCCCCGGCAAATTGTTTTGGTCGGAGTTTGACCTTCTTTACGTTCCAAGTTTTTTTTTTTGATTCCGTTTCGGCCCCCTGCCGCGCCCTGACTGTCTTCCCAGGACGGTGACTTTTTCCTTTTTTTTAAACAATTGACTTTCTGCTGTTTATGATTTCTGCATTTGGGACGATGCGGTTTTTCCCTTTTTTGCGCCATCTTTGGAACGGGATCGGTAGTATTTTTTTCCCACGGAACCGTCTGGTTTTGCTTCCTGGCTTCCTTGCTCGTTTTTGGAAGGGTGCGAATTTTTTTTCCCGTGGTTCTCCTGTCCATTATTTTCAACTTTTTTTTTAGTAAGGTTTGCTGAACCGGTGGCCCAGGTTGTCCGTCCAGTGTACGGCGGTTTTTTTAGCTCAAATATGACCCCCTGATGTCGGTTGTTCCCTGCCGTCGTTTTGTCGGTGCCTGTTTTCCCTTTTTGCGGGGTTCAACACCTGATAAGTGAGGGTGAGTGCGCCTCCTTTTCTTTGACTAGCGCGGTCTGACCGTGTCCTGAAACCAAGGTCCTGGTGGCCTTCCTTGTCGTGCGTGCACGTTACTTTCTGACCTTTTTGTGCAGGTGTCCTCGTTCCTTTCCCTGGTCCGGGTCCCGCTGTGCCTGCCACAGGAGGTCAAAATTCCAGTTTCGTCCGTTTTTGAGTTTTCGAGACAAATTTTGTGTTCCCACGGGGTTATTGTGGGGTCCTTTTTTTCCCCCACTGGATTGATCGGGGGGTTTATGTTTGGTCCTCGCAATTGGTGTTTGTCCCCCTTGGTTCTCATTCCCCTTCCCACGCGACTGGGGGGGTGAAATGTGGTTCCCCTTTCGGTTGTGGTTGTTTTTGTACATTAGAGGGGTTCCCGGCTTTTGGTTCCTCACCCCTGATACAGCGGGTCGTGTTAGAGCTTGACCCGAGGTGTTCTCCTCATTCTTTGGATGTGCGATAAGGTAGTCCCCGTTTACTTTTTGTCTTTCGTTTAGTTTTTTTTTTTATTCCTTTTCCGGGTTTTTGAGGGGCGGTTCTGTCCCGGTTTTTCTTTTTTCCTTCTTTGTTCCCGTTACTTCCGGTTTGTTGTTTATTTTTCTGCACCCGCCCCCGGAGAGTTTCTAATGGTCTTCTTACGACGTAAGTTGATGTACTCTCCCCCCTTCAATTTCTCCAGATTGTTTTTCGTGCAACACTATTTGTGGGACATCCCGCGGACTCGTTTGTCTAGCAGGGAATGCGTTGTGGACTTAGGTGCGCCTCGGGGTTTTGACCGACGTTTCCTCCCCTTGTCCCTCCCCCTTCTGATTCCACGCCCTCCCTGCCCCATTTTATTCGTTGACAGTCCCCCCCCTTCCCTTCCCCTTATGCCGGCTGGGCCACTTTTTGACCTTCCCTTCCCCCCCCCCTTTCCCACACCCAACGCAGTTTTTTTACGGGGTCAGACCCTTTGTCTTTTTTTCAGAGTAGGATTTCACTGCACCTCCGTACACCCCCCGTTCCCCCGTTTCCCGTTTTGTTTTTTTTTTTTTTTTCGGATCGTTTTATTTGGCCCACCGACCCAACCCCCGTTCCGTTGACGGTTTGGTCTGTCACGGAATTTTTTCCCAGTTGCCCATTCCCTCCTCCTTTAAGGTGCGGCTGGCCTGCGGGTTTTCGATCGGGAGGGATTTGTTTTTTCCTGGGAATCTTTTAATTGGCCTCCCTCCTGGACTTTTTGGGTTTCACAGAATTTTTCCCCCCCTCCCTTTTTGGACGGTTCATCGAGGGCTTGGTCAGTAGGTTTTTATACTTGACGCCACTCCCCTCCCGACGGTTTCGACGCATTGGAGGCTGGTTACCCCCTGCCTCGGTCCCCGTTGTCTCCCCTTTACTACGTCTTTTTCCGCACCGTCCCGCCTTCTCCAGTTCGTCTCTTCCCCCCCGCACCTTGACGGCTTTCCGATTTTTTAGAGGCCCGATCATGTTTTTTCTCCCCTGTTGGTTCGTAGTCCGCCCTCCCAGCACCCTTTTTTGACCGGGACCCTTCACGTAACCCCCCGCCTTGCCGGTTGTTTGATCTTTTTTTGAGTCCGGTTGATGTCGGCAAAGGCATCGCCTTGGTTCTTTTCCCGTCCCTCTTTCGCCGTCCTTCCCCCCCCCCTGTCACGGTTCGTTGCAGTCCAGTTCGATGCACTTCAACTTTTTTTTCTGCCAGTGGACCGAGTCATAGAGTTCCTCTCCCCCTTCCCGTTTTTGTTTTTCAGAGAGCTTCTTTTCCCCCTTTCACAGGTTAAAGGTTCCCCCCTTCCTGACTGTTGTCCCACCTTCCTTCCCCCCAGTTCTGACACAGGCTTTTGTTTTCCTCCTGTTTTGTGGCATCCCCCCTTTTTTTTCCTGTCAGGTTTGGGGATAAGGTTCCGGATTCCCAGTTGGACCTAGGCCTGCAAAGGCCCCTTAGGTGTTTGGTTAGGGGGAGTTATTCCCGTACTTTTCAGTTCCGATTTTGCTTTTTTTTTCTTTACGGTCCCCTGGTCCTTTGCAATGGAATGGGCGGACGGTTAGAGCGTTCCGACCAGGCTTTTCTTTTAGTCCAAGCGTTGGACGAAGCTGAAAGCGGGGTCTTTTTTTCCCCCCTCTATACGCTTTTTTTTTTTTGGTGCCGTGGGACCTCCCCCGTCTTCCCTTCGAACATCTTGAGACTTAGCATTTAGACCCGTCACTGTCTCGCTGCCACCTGCTTTTTTACAAATTGTAAGACCCAAGTGTTTCACGGAGTTGTCTGGCCTTCTTTCTCGCCCCAGGGCAGACCGCTCAGCAACCCGTTTTGACCGAATTCCCTTCCAGCGTTTTTTTTTGGACCCCTTTTCTGCTTTTTTTGGTCTCTGTATTTTCTCCCCTTACCTGGCCGTTTTTGGGTAAAAGCACGTGAAAGTTGTAGTTTCCCAGAAGGGCGGGTTTACGCACCTCTTTTTTGCGCGTTCCTTCACCCACCCCCCCCCCCCCCCCCCCCCCCCCCACCAACAAACCCCAGGCCTTCCCCACCTGGTCCCCGGAATTCGGAAAAAGTTCGCTCGTTTTCTTGTTGGTTCTTGGGTTCGTTCCGTCCTTGAAACCCCCCCCTTCCCTTTCAAACGGCCGTGAACATTTCATTGAAGTTGTCCCTGTTCCCCCTTGCTGGCGTTTTTTTTTTTTTGGGGGCGGTGGTGAGAAGGCGGGAACTTCGTGCTTTTTTTTTTTCCGTTGTCCTTGCCGAAGGTTTCCCCAGCAAGATATGACACTAGTGGTCTTTTAGAGGTTTCCCAGTCGCTGTTTTCCTTCTGACTTTGTCGGCCCGGGTTTGAGATTAGTCCCAGTCCCCCTTGACGTTCTTTTATTTTTTTTTTTTCTTCGGGAGGGTCCTCAGCGATGGTCTGACCGGTAACAAATCCGGTGGACTCCCAAAGCCTCCCCCTCCTTTTTTTTAAGAACAAGACTTTTTCCACAAGGGCCCGCACGCGAACGACCTTTAACGCCTCCCTGATGCCCTTGGTGACCGTGATGGTTTCGTTCAAAAAGGTCTTTCCCCCTCTCTCCCTTTTTCCCTCTTTTTTCTTGGTTTCCCCCTTGCTGAACTTTTTTTTTGCCTACTCTAACCCCCCACGTTCCCCCCCCCCGTGGTCCCCCTTTATGCGGCCCGTGGAGTAGGGAGGGGAAGGTTATTAGGAGCTTTTTTTTTTTTTTTTTTTTTTCAGTACCTCCCCTTTTTCTGGCGACCCTTCCTCCCCCCACACAACTCATTTGAATGGTTTTCCCCTCCCCCCCCCCTTTTTGTCGTTAAAAAAACGCGATGGTTTCAGTCATTTGTCCGTGGACAAGTTTTTTTTTTGGTCTGGGAGGTGAAAACTTGCTTTCCTTTCTCCACTGCACCCAGCCCCCCCCCCCCTCTGTTAAGCATGGCCTGGTTTTTGAAGGTCTAGCTTCTACCCTTCTTCCGTTAGGAGGTTTTTCCCCCAAATCTGGGGCCGGTGTCCCGCCCGTCGGTGCACCACGGCAAAGGGACCTCCCCCTTTTCGCTGGGAACCCGTCACTCCCCCCAAGTTCTTCCCCCCCGCTTGATTGCTTCGCTTTTTTTCAGGACGCCCCAACGTTGCCCGGTCCCGTCCCGAAATGCTCAGATTCCGAACCGGCCCTCCGGAGCAACCGGCACAGGAACGCTCTCCTTTCCTTAGACCCCCTCTTGTTTTTCCTTTTTCCCCAACAGATCGTTCCTTTTAGCTACAGTTGAATACCGTACTTGCCATTTCTTCCTTCACCCGAAGCCCCCCCGATTGTTGTCGCCACTGTCTCCCTTTTTTGAATCCATTCTCACTTATCCATCGTTGAGTTCCCCCTCCCTGGCAGCAGCACCCTGTGTCGGTTGTAGCCCCGCCGCCCACCCCTTCCCTTTGTGGACCGCCATCATTAATGCTTTTTTGTTTTTTTGCCCCCTTTTTTGCTGGACCCCTTGAACAACACCCACCCCCCCCCCTTGGTGAGCCTCGGTCTCCCAGCAGGGACAGGGTTCGTTATTCTCTCCCTTTTTTTTCCCCATCCTCCTGTTGTTTTTTTTTTTTCTCGATAGTCCAATTCTAAGGCCCGGAACCGTTCGACCTATGTGTCTTTTGTCACTAAACGTATTTTTGTCCAGTCCAATCCACGACTCTTTCTGGCTGGCGGTATTTTTTCCCTGTTTGTCTCTCTTGCTCCCCAGCTTTGGGCGAGTTTTTTTTTCGGCTGGTGTGATGCAGTTTTTTTGCGTTGGCGTGCTTTTCCCCTCCTTTTTTTTTTTCTCACGGGTAATTGCCCTTTAGTTGACGCGGGCCACAAACGTGGCCAGTTAGGTCCTTTTTTATTCGACCCATGCTTTGTCTTTGATGGTTCTTTCCCCCCTTTCTCTGCGCACAGGGTCGCATATTTTTTTCCTTAAGGGCGGTGTGCTTGCATTTGTAGTCTTTTAGTGGTCCGGTTTTTTTTCGGTCCTTGTCTTTTTTTTGACTTAATAATCAATTCTTGTTTACTTTTTCCCCCCCGGGGCACAGGTTTCTGATTGCTGGCGAGCATTTTTTTTTTTTCCCCCAAGGTTTTACAAAATACTTTTGGTGGCCTGGTGGCGCCCCTTCTGTATGGTTCGTTGGCAATAATGGCTGTTTACATTTCCTGGGCTTGGCTCGCTGACGCCTAGTCCTTGCACTTTTACGTTCGAGCAACGTTGCCCTCATGCGCTTTTGAACCTTTTTTTACGCGTGCCTTTTTGTGCCGTGGCGGCTGCCCCCGTTTTTATGTCAGCCACTTAATCCCGGCAGTTGGCCCCAGGGTCGGACCCCTTTTGGTTTACTGTTTGGTTTGAACGCTCGTCCCTGGTGTTTTTTTTTCCCCATTTCCGGTGGTGGTGGGTTTTTTTCTTTCCCCTTGGTCGCGCCCACTCTTTGCTCAGTCCTTTCTACCTGGTCTTTTCCCCGACTCCCCCCCGGTTCCGGGGGTGGTTTTTGGGGTGGAGGGTAACTGGTTTGCGGTTACCGGCGTTTTGTCCTCCCCCTTGCCCCTTTTTTCGATTTTTGGGGCCGCCTTTTTTTCCGAACCCTCACCAATAAGGCCGAAATATTTTCTGATGACGGGGGCGTAGAGTCGTTTTTTTTTCTTCTTGCCCGGTGCTTGGTGGGTCTTGGGCGCCACCACGCGGTCGGCTGTTGGGGAAAATCGTTGTATTTTTGTTTTTGCCACCCCCCCGGTTTAGGCCTCGTCCCCCTTGACTGATCTCCTTTTTGTTTTTTGTCGGTTCTGGACGTTCTTGCTCCCTTTTTCGTTCACGATGTTCCGGTTGTTTTTTTTTTTTTTTTTTTTTTTTTTTTTTTTTTGACTTTTTGCGAACTTTCCTCTGAACACGCGCTCTTTTTTTTTTGTAAAGAGAGGATGCGGCAGCGGTCGAACCCCCCCCCCCCTCCTCCCCTTCTGTAAGACATACCCGGTTCCTTACCTCCCTGGCCCGAGCCCCTCCCCGTGTTTATTTTACCGTTGTCAGGTCCAATTGCAATTTTTCACTCCTGCCTGGCGTTTGCCACGTTTTCCTCTTCCCGTTCCCGCCACATCCACCAACTGCCATTTTTCGGGTCCCGTGGGGGTGGCTCCCCCAACTTTCTGCGGTAAAGTTTTGCTTCCGAAGAGTACACAAAAGAGAGGTGGGAACGGAATCGCCTTTTCTTCCACCCTCCCCCCCACGAGTTTATTTTTGTCAAGCCGTTCACATGCACTTCTCGCTTTGCGGCTGGTTAGGGGTAGTTTGAGGGGCCTGCCGGGTTGGGCGAGAGGACGGTTTTCGTTTTTTCTTCTTCGGCCAATTCCCTTGACCCTTAGGAAAAACAGGTTTTTTTTAGGTGATCCCGTGATCGCTGTTTTTTTCAATTTTGAGTTTTTTCCGGTTAGGTGGCGCTTGTAGTACTGACGCTTCTACCCGGCTTCCGCAGAGTTGTCAGTTTTTCTGGTCTTTGGCCGTTGGCCACCTATACCCTTAGGGCCATCGTCCCTTTTTTTCCCTTTGTGGTTTTTTTCCGTCCAACAGCTTCTCCATGGTTTTTTCTCTTTTCCCTTTCCAAAGCCCCCCCAACTCTTGGGTCACGATCCAACTTTTGAATTTCGTTTTTTGGGCCCGGGTTCCCCCCGCGAGCGTCTCCACACTTTTTTCACTTACGGTTTTTGTCCGTTCCTTTTCCCCGTCCACCATGACGGCGTCTCGAGTTATGGAGCCTGTCCTTTTTATTTTCCCCCCCCAGGTGATTTTTTTTTAATTCAAATCCCCTTTTTTTTGACATCGCGAATTTTTTGTTCCCGACCCTTTTCCGAAGGTTTGTTAACCCTTTTCTAAAGTAGTGCCACTGGGTGGAATTTGTTTTGGAGCCGGTTCCCCTCGTCAAGATCTCTTCCTCTTCCCGTTTTTTGGGTTGTTGGTCGAGAGATGAATGTTTCCCTTCCCTCCAGGACTTCCCGGTGAAAGACTTTAGTCGCGTTCCCCTGTATTACCATGTTTCAGCGTTTGCTCGCGCCCCCTGGCCTTCCCCTAGAGTCCTGTTTTTTTCCCCTCAGCCGTCTCCCCAGGCCGAGTGGGTCTCCCCCCTGGCAGGCGGTCGGGTTTTTCGCTGCTCCGTTTACCGCACGAGTTTTGAGAGTGGGCGCTTCCACCCCCTTAGACCTTCCTGACGGCGTTCTTTCGAGCGGTTTCATTTCGGTTTTTCTTTTCCCTCGACTCCCCTGGAGAACTTGCGTTGGTGCTCACCCGCTTTCGGCTGTTGCTTCCCTTGATGTTCAGTGTTGCTCCCCTCCGCTGCACTACATTTTTTTTTGGAAGTGCTTTTTTCTCTTTCGCATGACGACGTTTGAAAGTTGGCGATCTTGGATTCACCGTCGGTTCCCTTGACCCTTTGTTTCCTTCGGAGGGACCTGCCGATCCACTTTTTTTCTGGTAAGATCCGCCCCGTCCGGCCGAGCCAGCGAATTCGCACTTTTTGAGATGGCGTGTTCCTTGCATGGACCTTTCTTTGGTTCCAAAAGCCTTTTTCTCGTGGCCCCCTCAATTTGAGCTTGACCCCACCTGCCCGGTGGTTTTCCTCGGTTTCCCCTTTTGTTGGCAGTGTTATAAATGTCAGGCCGTGCAACACGTGAGACCGTTTCCTTTTTTTTGGTGGGGTTTGGTTGTTTCCGTTTCCTTCCTAAGTTCTTCAACTCCCGGCCCTGAATTGGCCCCCCCCTTACCCCCCCGGCGGGAGTGGTTAGGTGTTTGGCTGTTTTGTCTTACGCCGATTTTTTTTTTTTTTTTTGACTTCACCGGGCGGTTTAGTTCTGACGTGTCCCCCCCCCACCCCGTCCTTATGCGCCTATCCCTCTTTCAGATGTTTTCCCGATCGAGAACCTCGTGCCCGGTTATGGGGATAGTAGACGCTGGTCCCCGTAGACCAGCATGTCCCCGGGATTGACGCTCCTTGGTTCTTGGTTGCGAACAACGTCAAACCCTGTTGGTCCCGCACTTCTACCGAACTTTTTTGAATCAAAATCCGCTAACCCGGGCTTTGTTTTTGTTCCCCGGCGACCTTTCCGTCCTTTCCCCCGGCCTCTGTCCCTTCGCCTGTGAGTTCTCCCGGCGTAGCTGACGCTGCTCGGTTGTTCCCCCCCCCGCCTCCCCGCCCCTTCCGAAGTTACCCCACCATAGGCCGGGTTTCACTTGCTCGGTCAGGGGGAGTTCGGTTTTTCCCGTTCCCCCTATGTTACCCCCAAGCTGCTCACTGGCCAACCGCTTGGTAGTTTTCAGCCACGGCGACCCCCGCTCCCTTTTTTGGTTCGCCCCAAATTTGGGTTCGGTAACCCACCCCCAGCGACACGTTTTTCCGCCCCTTTGCCGGTGGAACTCCGGCAGGGGTACCTTTTTTCTGGCTCCCGGCACCACCCCCCTTTGATTTGAAAAGCTTTTTGGGCGTTTGTCCTCTTCGGACCTTTTTTTTTCTGCCGCTCCTTTCAGTCCCCTTTTAGATGGCCGCCCGCACCGTACGTTTACACGGCCCCGTACATTTCCGACCCGCGACTTTCAAAACCACATGTGTTTTTGATAGATCGCCGACCTTCCTCCAACCTGGGTCCCGGTTCTATGCCTTTTTCTTTTCCGGTGACAGGCCAGCCCCGGCGCACCCTGGTTTTTGCAACGTTTGCTTGCAGTTCTGCTCCAACCTTTTTACCGTTGTCACTTCCTACACTTTTTTGTTCTTCTTGACATCCCCAATCCGTTCCCTGGTGCCGTTTCCCTCTTCGGTTGTTTCAATTTTTAGATTCCTTGTCAATTTCGGGTCGACGAAGTTTTGGCAGCGCTTCCTCCCCTTGTCAGCCCCCCCTGCAGCTGTTTCCCTTTCGTTTTTTCTTCTGATTCCCGAAAACCATGTACCGGGGGGACTTGGTTTTGGGGGTGCTTCGGATTTTTCCAAGGCTTTGATGACCCACGAACATGGGAGAACGCTTTTTCCTCAGTTTCCCAGGTACCGTTTCTTTCTTTTCTTTACTCCCTTGTTTTTTTAACGCTCTGATCGGAACTGTTCAATTCTTGTCTTGGTCCCTCTTCCCTGTTTTCGTTCATCCAGGTTGTCTTTTTCCGGACCCCACGGTCTTCAGGATGCTGGCTGGTCACCGGTACCCCCCTTGTTTTGGTTTTCGGTTTTGTTCGTTCCGGACGGGGTGTTGATGGATGGTGGGTAGCCCGTTTTTTTTTTCTTGCTTCGTCGCCCTTGTGAGTCTACTCCTGCACCTGGTTTTAGGACAACCCGTTTTCTGTTTGTGTGTGATCGGTATTTGGGGATTTTTGATGGGTTGCCCTTTGGCCCAGCCCTTTGGGCGAGTTTTTTTTTCCCTTACCCCCCAACGCTTTGTTTGCGGCCGTGCTAATGGTCGGGCGCCTGTTTTCTTGAGTTTTTTTTTGGTGGTAGTTTGGTCATCTGTTTTTCCCCGAAATTTTTCGACGGGCTTTCCCCCTGGGTTCAAGGTGTTCGGCGTATGATGTGATGAGAATTTTATGGTCAAACACTTTTGCTTTGGGTGTGGCTCGTGTCGTCTTTTTTTTCTGGGGGCTGGTTCCTGGTCAGTGTCACAGCAGTGGAGGGATTTGTTTTACCCGTCCTGATCTTTTTTTTACGCCGAGTCGTCGTTGTCGTTCCCAATTGAACCGGTCCCTGTGGCTTTCTTTTTTTTTTTTCGGGACAAAACCCTTTGGATGGGGTTGGCCTGGTTTTTTTCGGGTTCTCCACGTTGTCATATCACCGGGCCGCCTTTGACTGGCCCCGGAGTTCCCGTGGGGCGGATTTGGAGTGAACCCGACTAAAGCCCGGTGGCTTGTGTTGGCGAACCGTCTTTGATAGTTTTTAGAGGTTCAGAACCCCCCCTTTTGGTGTGTTTAGGTTGGTCAGCCTTTACTCTGTTTTCAACCAACTGTGATAACGGGTTGCCGATAGGGGGTTGACCCCGTTCCCTTCGGTGGTGTTTAACTTTTCTGAGGGTTTTTGGTTGGTGCGTCAACCTCTTCCGGATCGGTCGAGAGGGAAGAACTGGTGCGGTGAAACCTCCCCGTTGGGAGTTCGATTTGGCGATCAGGTTTAGTGGGCGTAAAAGGTTGGCCTTTTTTTTCTTGTTTTGTCTGCTCGTTTTGGTTCGGGGTCGGGTTTTTGGAGTACAACCCTCGGTTCGTTTTTGTTAGTCCCCCCCCCGGCGTTTTTGTTGTCGTTTCTGCTACGATTCGATACGTGGCGGTGCTCGAGTTTTTGGCCTTTTTTCCCACTGGTTGACTATCCCGCTCTTAACCGCTCCACCCTTTTTCGAGCCCTCCCTGGACGGTGTGACAGACTCTTTTCTATTTTTGTGTCGCAGATCTTGATGGTTTTCTTGGCCTTTGTTGACCTCCGGCCGTGTTTGACGTCCGCCTTCCTCCGCACCTCCCCCCCCCTGCCCCCTGCCCGCCCCTCCTTGGTTTCCCCATTTAAGGTTGTAATCTCCACGGTGTGTGAGGCACTGTTGTTACATTCCCCCAAGGGCCCCAATTTTCCCAACACGACCCACCTTTTTTCTCCCTCTACAAAGGGGTTTCATGCACTGCATTTCCGTACCGTCCCCTTCGCCGGTCCAACCCGGCGGTTCTTGTTGGGACCTTCCTTTCACCAACCCGACCCCGTTCCGTTTTTGGTTCAACGTAAATTTTACAATCCATCCATCCCCCCCCTTGGTTTTTCCCCCGCTTTTCGGCGGCGCTGGTCCTGCGGGGGTTACGGATGGTGAGGTTTGTCTATTCACTTTTCGCTTTTCCCAAATTTAGGGGTTCCAAAGGACGGTATCCCTTTACAGGAACGTTTTTTTTAAGCTCCCCAGGGTCGGCCCCTTGGTCGTTCGATGCGTGGACTCCCGGACGTCAATGCACCCAAAGGACGATTTCTGCGTCCATTTACCCCCTGGGGGGCGTCGTGCCACCTGCCACCCTTTGAGCACTTTCAACCTTAGCGGTGTTTTTTGTGGGTACGGCAACTTCCCCGCTTCTCCCTTTAGTTACCCAGCCCCCCCTCCCTCGGTCCCCCCAGCTCGACCGTTGTCTTTTTCTTTTTTTGAACGTGGTAGACTTCCCCTACTTCCAGCACCTCGTCCTTTCCTTTACGTCACTTTGACCTTTCCCCCGCTGCACAGTTTGGCTTATCCTGGTTTGATCCGGCTGTATTTTTCCCCTTAGTCCGGACCTGATTTGAAGTCCTTTGCGACCGTTTCTGACGACTTCCTCCTTGTACCACCTCCTCCCTTTTCACATGGCCGAAGGAGAATGACCGAGT
>Ga0179591_1140347_pt1 | contig 11459 bp, 17 predicted proteins | sample CZOMad2_1_08_16f_FD_182891 | JGI IMG/M metagenome (GOLD analysis project Ga0179591, IMG submission 182891) | Vadose zone soil fungal communities from Angelo Coast Range Reserve, California, USA - CZOMad2_1_08_16fungal (PacBio error correction) | ecosystem: Environmental > Terrestrial > Soil >... | reverse complement strand
TTCACCTCGGCGCATGTTCTCGCTAAGGCCACTGTCTCTTAGCTCACTACGACACTCTTTTGTTCCTCAGGCTGCATTCCTTTTCTTCCGCGCAGGTCCTCCTGTGACGTCCTCTTAGACCGGATGCGCCACGGGGTATGACCCTTGCCACTCTGCCTCCTTTTCACCCGAAGACCCTAAGTCCGCCCATCTGGGCCTTTTGCCGATGTGCTCTCCTTGTTCCCATGCGTATCCCACGTGACGTTCACCGTCGTGATCCTGAGTTCGTAATTTTCACGTTCAGGCCCTGTTTTTCTTTTTCACATGTAGGTGCGCCTAGGTTTTCTCCCTTAGAAGAGGTTCCTCCCGCACCTAGTGCTTCCTCCGCCCGGAGACAACACGCCGTCAACCGAGCCCCCCTTTTCTTTTTTACACCCGCCCGGCAGACTCCTCGTGCTGCTCATTCTTAGTGTGCCTCTTATCTCTGCCGGCTCTCCTCTTCTTTTTTTATGCAGAAGCCGCTCACCACACACATCGCCACGGACGTGACTATCTTTGCCGTCCCTCACGTTTCAAGTACCTCCCTACCCCTGATCCGACGTTTTTTTTTTTGCATCAGACACATCTGGGTTCATTGATGTCCACCTTATCCCCGTCTTTATCGTTTGATGCCTTTCCTGTTCTTTTTCGCTTTTTATTTTTTTTAACGCGCACGTTTTCTTTTTTTCCCTTTAGTTTTTTATGTGATCGACATTCCCCTCCTTTCGAGAGCCAGTGACCTGACATGCATGAATCGACTGTGAGCTTCCCTACCCACGATTTCGCCCTAAGTTTGTTTTTTTATCTTTAGTCCTTACCGCTCTCCCTTAGATTCTGGCTCTAGACTTATCGGAACTTGGTTCTTGGGCATTTTTGAGGATTCTCGCCCGCTTGTGTGACTGTTACTTTTTGTATGTCCTTTTTTCTTCCGTGGTTTACTCTTGTTCAGTATTTTTGTTCTTCCGAGCGTCGCGAGGTGACAGTTTTGAGTGAAAACCTTTTTTTTGGCCCTCTACCGAACGATCAGCGTTATTTCGCTTCCAGCCCTTTTTATTTAGTCGATGTTCTTCGTGTTTTCTCTTGTTTTGCGGAGTAGTGTAGTGCTTAGCTGTCTGTGCGCGGCTAGATTCATAGATGCGTATATCTCGATATAGGAAGTTTTCTTCCGGGTTTTTGGGTTTCGTGTGCCCTCACTCGAAGCTCCTCATTTCCTTTCCAACTTCGTATCGGTACCCTTTGTCCTTTCATTTCCCTACCGGATGCCACCTTTTGGAGTGGTTTTTTTTTTATTTTTTTGTTTTGTTTTTTGTTTTTGGGGTTTTTTTGTTCTTTTTTTTTCTTTTGTGTTTTTGTGTCCCCCATCGTTCTTTTCTCCCCCGTCGTGTGTTTCCCAGCCTTGTGACGACGTAATTACTTTGTTTTTTGTTTGTTTTTTTACTACAAATCCATCTGTCCTTTCTTCCCTGGACCCCTCCCCGCTAAAACGCTCTGCTATTTGGTTTTCTTGGAGAGTACGATCAACCCGCATTTATTGAGAAAATGGACCGTGAATTTCATTTGTTTGTTTGCTTTTGTTGTTTCTTGGATTTATCCGGTTGTGTGTGACCTTCTCTTTATGTGTCCCCTCTTCTCTCTACTGAATTTAACGTACACCCAACGCCATAGTTGTTTTTAGAGTGACCCATGGTTTTGGTTCAGTGTGTTGTGGGTTGTGGGAGGACTTTTGGTTTGTTGGTTTTTTTTTTGTTTTTATTTTGTGCGGTTGGTGCCTCCGCAGTGGCGTAACCACACAGTATAGTAGGTTTTCCTCCCTGAACTACGGATGTGTTGTTTCCTTAGAAATGACCTTACTTTTGGCTGGCATTCTCAGTGATCGCGTGCTTATTCCCCCACATTAGAGCCGCTCCTAGTATTGCGCCTCCATTTTCCCTTCGACTTCGCTTTCTTGCTTCCCGTTCCCCCCTCCCCGACGATCGTGCCCCCCTCTCAGACACCAGCATACGCCCCTTTTTTCTGTCTCTCACAGTAGATTGGTTGTTTCTGTGCCTCTTGTGTGTAATTTCCACATTTCCCTCGCAATCTGTTGCTTTTACCACTTCGACTTAGGACCTTCGTTTCTCTCGATCTGTTCCTGCGCGTTCGTAGACCTCGGCCTTTTGCACCTTCGCCCTTGTCGGTTCTTTTTATATTATGGTGTCTGTGTCCGGTTCATAGGTTTCGTTGGTTTGCCGTTTTTTTTCCCCGTACTTCGTGCTTTGTGTTTATTTTTGAGCTTTGTCCATTGGGTCCGTTGCCTGTACTGCCAACGTTTGTTTTCGTTTCCCAGGGATGCCGTTTCCTTTTTTCCCATTCGCTTTAAACGTGGTCATCTTCCCGCTCCCCGGTCCCCGCGTGTTCACGGCACTGGTCCCACTCTGTTTACGTGATACGTCGACCCTTTTCGTCCCTGCGCGACGTCTGAAAACCTTGATTTTTCCCACCGGCTTTGTCGGGCGCACTCGTTTCACGGGCGTTTAGTTAGTTTTCCCCCCCCGGTCATTTCCCAGTTTCTTTGTTGTTTTAGCCCCACTCCCCCTGCCCCAAGACCACTCATAAGACCAAAGAGGAAGGAGTCTTTCGGATTTTTTTCTAGCTCCAGATCTTCGAGGAGACCCCGGTCCGGCTTAATTTTTGGCCGAGGTTCGCTTTTTTTTAAGCGGGACCTCGATTTCTCCCCATGCATACAGACCACCCCCGTGAGGTTTTTTTTGTCCCGCCCCCCTTTCACTGGTTCGTAATTCCCTGCATGTTGAAACCGATTTGCAGACAGTTGCCCCGTTGTACTGCTGTTGGCCTTTTCCCCGATCTGTTGGCCTGCCGATCTGTCGGTCAATTGGCTCAACACGCCTTTTTTCTGGATTCCCCTCTTGCTCTCTTTTCCCCCCCTTTCACTGTGCCACTTGACAACCGCAGCCCCCGACGACTCTTTCACCTTCCATGATCTACTCTTTCTGACTAGGTCCTTTTGCCGCATATATCTTTTAGAAGTCCGTCTCTTTCATTGTCCTGGTAGTCGCCTTTGATCCAAGGGGTACCTCTTTGTGGACGTCTTTCCACCGGTAGTTGAGTGTAGTTTGTGTTTCGGATTCGCCCTTCCAGTTCTTCCGTGCGATTGTCTGTCCCCCATCGACCCGTGTTTCGACTTATGTCCCGATGCGCACTTTGATCTGTACATTTTTCTGCACGACCGTTGGATTTTGTTTGACCCTTAGGCTGTACATCTGTATTTTTCTTTTTTCGCAGCCGGTTTGCCCGTTACTTCCCTTACAGCACTTTATTATCATGCCGTTCCGTTTCCCCTTTTTACCTGTTGCCTCCCCTCACCGTTTTTCCACGTCACGCAACCCTTCATTTGGGGTGCCCCTTGTCTCCCTTGTGTTTTGCCCGCGGCACAATTCTTGTTTGCCCCTGTTTTTTCTCTCTTCTAACTTTTTCCCCGCCTGCTTTATCGTCCTTTGCCCCTGTTTGTGCCGCATCACCGCTTGCGTTTTGTGTTTTTTTCGAGTTTTTGTTTCAGATGTTTCCTGGTGGTAGAGTTTCGCTTCACGAGCCTTCCCCCTCGATTTTTGTCTTTTCTGACTTGACTGTGTGCTGTGCTGACCCGGCTTTGTTTTTAGCCTCCTCGATCGTTCACAGGCGGACTCACCCCCTTCTTTCGTAAAATGCGGTCAGGTTCAGCGGTGCTTTCCAACCGTTCCCCACGACTTCCTCCGTAAATCATTCCTTCAGAGTGTCGATTTTACCATGGCACGGTCTCCGGTTTGCTTTCAGTAGTAGTCGTTCTGGCCGCTTCTTCCCCCCTCTTCATTTGGGCTTGACGGCATCCACTCCGAGACATTTCCGCCGTTCCGTTTTTTCCAACTTTACCCTTCCCCTGATCTGCTTCTTTCCCTCGGGCCTGTGAGCTTTTGCTTTTAAATACTCTCCGGACCCTGTACCGCACTATCCTTGGCGCCCCCGTTCCTCCTCAACTCCCTCCCTCTCTGGATGATTCGCGTTCTTTGTGCTCATCATTTGCCTTTGACCTGTCTTTCCAATTTTTTTGCTTTGTTGACAGTGCATGTTGGTCTTGAGGGCCGATGTGTCTGTGCCGTCTGTGAAAACCCCTTTTTTCTAGGCTCTGCGCCGGATCCTCCCCCCTCCTTCCACCCGTCGAGCACTGATCGTCTACCAGCTAAGCACTCCGTTTTTTCTGGAAATTCGGCTTCGACATTTGAAAAAGTTCCCTTTTTTTCCTTCGTTTTTTTGCAGACCGGTTGTTTGTCACGTTTGTTTAACCGTTGTAGCCGCTCCCCTGGGCATCCGCCTGTTTTCCCCGTCTTCGATAACCTGGTTTCTTTGAGGACCTCGTCCCTATTCTTCGTTGTGGCTCCGCTTTATATGTCCTGTTATCGCAGTCGTCTCCTTCCCATTTTGATAGCAGTGGCCCAACCCCTGCTTGATTTCTCCGACCGACTGTACGCCGCTCTTCTCTTTCAGTTCACCTGTTCTCGATCTCGGCCCTTGCTGTTATGGTGACAGATGTTTTTCTCATCCTCCGACGTTTCCGTCCCCTGCTTCGAGCTCGTTTTTCAGCCGCAAAGGTTTGTTTTTTTTACCGAAACCTGTTTGTTCATACCACACCACTCTTTTTCCTTCCATGTCTGGTTTTTTTTCTTATGGCCCGGTTCCGTTACGTCTTTTGGCGATTAGCTTGTTTTCTGCTGTTTTCCCGTTCCTCCCTCCCTCTGCTTATTCTTTTTGCTTTCGTGCCGTTCTCGTCCCTCTTCTCCCCTGTGCGTTGCTTTAACTCGACCACCTGCGAGTACTCTACATTACACCTTTCGTTGCTCGTCGTGAACGCACCTGCCTCGGGGGTAGCCGCCGCACTTATTCTCCCTTTTTTTGCCCCCGTTTCTTTTTTTTTTCTTTTATTTTTTTTTTTGTTTTTCCCCCTCTGTTTGCTTTGCGTCGCCCAAGGTGTGTGAGGACTCCTACTTTCGTGTCTTATCCTTGTGTTTTTAACTGATGTACCCCCGGCGACTTCTTCCAAGTCCCAATTTGTTGCCCGTCTCTCTCGCTTTTTTTGATTGCCTTTTTCCTATTCTCCCAATCGCGGTCTGTTTTCTCTCGTTTACTCTCACCGTGCGTTTGCACCCCATTTTTGTTGCTGTCTCGACTTTCAGTTTTTGCTCGAAGCGCTTGCCTTTTTTTGCCGTTTGTGTATCTGTGCCTTCTTTTTTTTTTTGTCATCATGCGCTGCATTCTTTCTTCGTGTCCTTTGCATGCTCTCTTATACCGCATCTGGCTACTGGTGTGTTCAACCGTCCTACGACCTCACTCGTCTTTTTTTCCCCGCCACCTTGTCACAGCTTTGTTCACCCCGACGTCTTTCATGTTTTTGGCCGGTTCGCACCTCTCTTCCTAGTCTCTAATCCTTGTACAGTTTTTTTCTCAATTTTTCCCCCCAATGCCTTATTACTTTGTTCTGACCTTCCTGCTCATTTGCCTCCTATGTGCCGTGCCACCCACAGGGTTCGTCTCGTGACCCCCGGTGGCCCCCAATGTTGACCTGGTTCCCCTTCTCCCCGTTTTGTTTGTCCCGTCAAGTAGGTACATTTCTTTCCTGGCCTGAGTTTGCTGGATCGCGTAATTCTTTCACCGGCGGGCTGCCCCTTTTTTACGCCGATCCATGCCCTTACGCTCCCACGCGTTTCCCTCTGTGCGCGTTGGTTCTTTGCTCACCCCCTTTTTCTCTTCTGGTCCCCCACGATTTTCTTAATACGCTGTTTCTCTGCCGTTTGCTTCATGTAGTTCCCGTTTGACCTTTACTACACCTTGAGGAACCTCTGACTCTGGGCTTCCCCTTCACGACGTACCAGACGTTCCGGATTTAGTTTCCCCTCAATTTGCGGCCCTCTTTCTTTTCCTCGTGGCGTCCAGTCCGTCCATCTCACTGTTCCATAACGCCACGGCGCCTCCTTATCCGGTTCTTTTTTTTTCAGAGCCTTCTTGGGGGCCCACTCCCCTTTTCCCTGGGGGTTATTGGGGTGTCTGCTCCGTCTCCTTCCCACCTTTGCGTGCTGCCTCTGCGGCGTTAGTTTGCCTGTGCTCCCCTCTACGGGGTGTCACGCCGTGCATCGATTCGCCTTTTCGGCTTTCGCTCCTTTTGTTTTTTTTCTGCTGACTCTGACGGTTTTTTCCCGAAGGGCCCTCTTTCTGGTAATAACATACCTATTCCATTCGCATTTTTTTTTTCTTTTTTTATCCACGTTCCTCCGCCGTGTCCCCAGCTTCTCGTCAGGATCCCTCCCCTCCTCATCGTCCAGACGGTTCACGGTGGACTTTTAGGGTCCTGGGTTTGATCCGCACTTTTTCCCAATCCGGGTTGTGGCGGTGGCCCGTATTTTCGCCGAACAACTCCAGCTGACCTTTTCCTATCAAAGAGCTTTTTCCTTTTCTGTTACTGGGGCGGTTTCTTTTGCTTGCCGCCTTCTGTCCGAAATTTTCTTGTTGGCCCTGATGTCTTAGGCAGCCCCCTGTCTTGTTTTTTTTTTTGAGGATTTTTCTTTTTTTTTCCACGTGGACCACAGGCCGTTCTCCGTCTCTGCGCTTTTTTCTTTGTTTTGTGGTTTTTTGTTTTTCCTAGTCTTTTGAACCAATAGTGGTTCTGTTCCCCGTTTCTACTCCCAGCTTTCTTCCTTTGTCGTTCCTTTCCACGCTCCGAGACCTTCGGCTCCTCCCCCCCGTTCGGCTGTGTCCCCACTGTTTTTGTTTTCTCCCCTTCCCTACTTCGGCGTTCTCTTTACTATGTCTCGGCAGTTGACCGCCCTTTTGCCGCCTGCTCACTGACTTACATATAGGGCTGCTTACCAGATTTTCGATGGCCGCAACGCCTTTTCTGGTCTTTGTTTTCCGTCTAGTCCTACCCCCTATTTTATGGGTTAAACCGCCTTTTGAGTGTACCGTTTTGGCTTTATCCCCCTGAGTTCTTCTAACGGCCGCTTCCACTCGAGGTTTTTTCGTCCAGGCGTCCCCCTGTCCCTCGTCTCCCCCCCAGCGACTACTTTAATGGCTGTCCGGGAAGTTTGTTTCTTTGCCCTTGATGTTCCGACATCTGTGTCTACCCTGAGCCTGTTTTCGCACCTTCCCTCTTATTCCAGCCGGCGCGTGACTACTTTAGCACCCTTCCCCTTCTCGGCGTCTTCTCTGGACTCTTACCTCTCTGTTTAATTTTTACCCGGCGTTCCTCTCTTTGTTGATTTAGTTCTTTCGTTGCACTCTTCTTTTATTTGTACTTTGATCTTTTACCCTTTTGCCCGGTTCACACATCACTTCAGCACTACGTTTGACAGCTTTTTCAACGTTGTTGATCCTGACCAGCGGATTTTTGCGTTGTTTTACCCTTTATCATGTCTACCCCGTTTTTCCCTTCTGTTTCATGAGCCTTTTTTCCGGGGCGATCTTTTTCCTTTCTCAGTCACCACCGTTTTCTAGGTCTGCCCGGCTGCGGTGTCCTTTAGTTCTTATTGGATTCCCTTGTGAGTTTTCTTCCTTTATCGATCATGGTCCCTCCCATACGCTTCCCCCACCCCTCCCCTCCTTTCCTTTCCCAGAGGTGACTTTCTTGTTCCCTCCTTTCCCCCCTGAAGTCTCCCTTAATGATGGGCCTCCGGCCTTTCACCCCGAACTTCTTTGCTTGAGCCGCTTCCCCCTCGGGCTCTTTTCTCATCTGATGAGGTTCGGACCTTTTTGCAGAGGGTTGCTCTTATGGTCTTCAAGGGAGTTAGAGTTCTCAGGAGGGGTCTTTGTCATATTAACCTTTCCATAATCTCCGTGAACCCACCTTTCTTACTTCAAATCTTGCCTTTCTTCCGTCCCGAATGAACTTTTTTTCAAAACTAGCTATTTCCTGTCCTCCCTGAGAGTTATTAGTTCCATTCTCTCTTATCTTTGTCGCCAGTCTTTTCAAATAAGCTATGGCTGACCCAGTCACTTTTCTTCTCTGAACCTCTTCTTTCAGCTTGCCTGTAGGCCCGCGCACGCTAGCCCCTTCAGAAGTAGAGAGACACGGTCTCCGGGTTTCCAACGATTCCTAGTGAAACTTTTCCGCATTGCTCTGGACGTCTCTCCTCTCGATCTCTCCCTTACTTCGTCTTGACGGCCTTTTGGAGCTGTTTGAAATCTGTTTTTTTTCGCGTTGATCTCGTTTTTTTCTGCCGGTGGATTCCCTGAGTGGGGACCCCTCTGGTTCCCTCTCCTTTTTCGGACGGTTTTTCTATCGCCTGAGATTACTACACTCCTTTTCCCCATTCCTTCTCTTGGGTGTTCCCCCCCTTTTATTGTCCTATGTTCATTGTCGCCGACTCTGCCTGTCCTTCCCCGTTGACTTTTCGATTCTTTCCGCCAGATCGTCACCCCCTTTCCTGTTTCAGCGCGAAGAATCAGACTGATTACGACTCTCTGATTATGTCATTTGGTCAGCCTTTTTCATCTTTACCAGCTCTCCCCAATCTCTTCCTTTTTGTTGTTATTTTTCTCTTCCGCTGCTTTCCTTTCACCATCTCCGCTCTCCATTTTTTTTTTAAGAGATTTTTTTCTTTTTTTATCCGATCTTTCTGCCTCCCCCCCCCCCTCAACTTATCTTTTTTTTTGCGAATGCTGGTAATCTTTCTCCTCACGCATCCCATGCGTAACTTTGTGTTTCTTGCGCTCCTTCCAGGTTTCCTTTTCTGATTGTCTATGAAAAGTTTTTCCTCCCTTTTTGGGCGGCTCTGTAAATTCTGGCTTCTCCCCTTCCCTTTTTCCCCCACCGAAATGATTCTTTGTCTTTCTTTTCTAAACTTTATCGAGTTTCTGTTTCCACGACCCTCATCCACTTAGAGGTTCTCTTTTCCTGCCCGCGCACCATGCAAACCTGCATCCTCTCCTTTTATTATTTTCTCTAGCGAGGCTGAGCTTCGACCGAGTCGTAGTGAGGTTCTTTCTCGTTCATTCAGCTTCTTTTGAAGCCTCCCTGGAGGCTTCGCTAGGTTCCCTCCTTTACGAATTTTTATTTTTTTGCTTTGGTCAGTCCAGTATCGCTTTTTGATCTTCCTCTCTCCTTTCTCCTTCGCCGTAACTTCTCATTCCTTCTGCGATTCTTTCCGCTTAAGAGGTCTGGTCTTCCCAAGTCCTTTTTTCCCTCTTGGTTCTTCGCCATTGGATCTGCGACCCGTCTAGGAGGCGATTCCTTTGGACTCCCCAGAAGTCCTCCCTCCTCATTTATCCGTTCAGAAAGAAAGGCTTCCATCCCCCCCTATCAAACCCTTTCTTTTTAACTTTTTCTTTTTTTTTCTTTTTATCTTGAATGGTCGACTGCAGGATTTTTCGGTGAACCCTGTTTGGTGTACTCTCTCCTTCCCTTTTTTTGGTACTATATTCGTGAAGGCGTCCCCGATCCTGGACCTAATAGCCAGCATTTTTTATTTCTCCTCCCCTTCTTCTTGACCCCTTCTGGTATATAGCGTGTTGTCTTTCCTCCGTTAATTTCCTATCCTGAGAGGTTCATCTTGTTCCGGTACAACATCTTCGCTCTTTTTAAGTCCGCCCCCTCCTTTATTCTTGTCTTGCCAACCACCTCTCCATTTCGCCGTCGTCCGTAGGAGCTCGGTTTTTTCGTGCTCCGGCGATCATTCCCCCTCTACGAATTTTAGCCGAGTTTCTCCCCCCTGTGCTTTTGTCAGTGCTCGTTTTTTTTTGGAACTTCTTGCCCTATCTTTTACCCCCCCAACCTCCAGATAAGCCTTTCCCAAGTCTTTTAAACATTTCTACTCACCACAACAGAGTAGCCTGCCGGTGACCTCCCATAACGGTTTGGAAGCCGCTGCCGTTTAGACCCTGACTTTTCTTCTGTTATTTCAAGCGGTCGTTATCTCTGCATGGTGCATTATGCGATGCACGAACATTCTTTTTCCGATGCGTCGTTGTTTCTACCCAGGAGTCTCCGCTTCCAGCTCGCCCAAGAGTCCTTGTGAAGCACCTTGTTGCTGCCTTGTGGCCCGGACGACTTTGATGCAGTTTCGCCTTTTCGTTTGCTTGACAATTCAGGTTCTTGCCGGTGCTTCTGTACCGACATTTTTTCCCAACAGACTTCTGTTACTTCTCGTGGACAGTGGGAATCTTTAGGTCGGTGGTTGAGACGAGTGTCGCTCTCGCTCCTTCACGTGACCGTGTCTTGTTACCCATTGTCTGGGTGTTGAGGTATAGCGAACAGTATGTCTTTTACCTGTGACTTCAGCTCTTTGCGTCTTTCCCCCCACTCGAAATTGATGAGCCTGCCACCCTCAGGAAGTTTCTTTCGTTTCAAGATGGCAGCTTGCCCTGTTCCACCGCTTGTGTTTCGTTCGTCAGGAAACTCTGGTGCGAAGCTGCTCGTTAACTTTATGCCATTTGTTTTCGTAGCGAATGATCCCCTTTTCCGGGATCGACCTGTGTCAGCTGTAGCGATGCCGTCGTCATCTGCATGGGAACTACCCCTCATTCTACCAGTCGATACTGCGTACTATGCCGTTCGCGTTTTGCCTGGTCAAGTCCGCTCTCCCTCGCTCCTAAAGATTTTTATTTTCCACCGGATTGGTTTCTGGAGACCGGTAACCCTCTTCCCGCTCGGTTTTTCAGAGGCGCAATGCGCTTTTTCCTTTCCACGGTCTGTGCCCTCGCTTGGTGGTATGAACCCGGTAGTCTTTTTGATGACAAAGTTTTCCAGTAGCCAGTGTTTTGCTCCCCGTCCTGCCCCAGACAATTGTGTGGCTCAGCCTGTTGTCCGAGTTTCACTTTCGGCACGCAACAGCCCGTCTGTGTTCATGATTCGGTCGTTGCCGTTTCACCACGCCTTTGCTTTTGAGTGATTTTTTTTTTTTCTCGTCGGATGTCGCCCGTTGCACTTGGCAAGTACATGTCTCCTTTATAGCTTTGCAGCCAGTCTCTCCTCCTTGCCCTCCGATATCCTGGACACTTTCTTCACGTCGCCCTGTTTCCTTTGCGTCGAGGATTGCCGTTGTTTTCCTTTTCCGTCTTTTTCCTTGCTCCCTGGATGAAGTAGGTGATCTTTTTTTGGTTGTCTTGCCGATCTCTTTCTTTTTTCGTCTCTTTTCACTCCACGCGTTCCTCACGTCCGTGCCGTTCCCTTTTTCTGTAGTATCCTTCAAGTTCGTGCAGCGGAAAGTCTCCCTGCCCTTCTTTTTTTTATTTGGACTTGGCCCGCTGTTGGCCTGCTGCGGCGGCTGCCTGCCGCCTGGTGCAGAGCGTAGTTGTGTGATTACTTTGGTGTTCGTTGTGATTGCCCCCTATGTGCTGGCTCCCTGTCCGAATGCTCCGGTTTCTTTTCTTTATTTCCCGTTCTGTTCAGATTTAGCCCATTTGCATTGTCTCGCTCGTCAACT
>Ga0179591_1504845_pt1 | contig 11460 bp, 3 predicted proteins | sample CZOMad2_1_08_16f_FD_182891 | JGI IMG/M metagenome (GOLD analysis project Ga0179591, IMG submission 182891) | Vadose zone soil fungal communities from Angelo Coast Range Reserve, California, USA - CZOMad2_1_08_16fungal (PacBio error correction) | ecosystem: Environmental > Terrestrial > Soil >... | reverse complement strand
AATTGGGCGACGGAAAAAGCCTATACTTTCCCGCGAAACGAAGTCAGGAACCTATTGATACGCAACCCGAGGATTGGAATGGTGGCAAAGGCCGGCCCGCGAAACAGAATTACAGGGTTTCTGAACTTCAGTCGACAGAAATTTCGACCTTGCCTGGGCGTTGAATCAGTTCGGCGTTACACGTCGGGTCGCATCAGTAATCAAAGATCTGCCCCGTTTCAGGCGAGCGGGTTCGGTTTAAATGAGCTGAGATGATTTTTTTTTTTTAACATCAGGGCCAGCCAAAAAATCACGCCGGCCCGGAGAAGAGCTCTGTTGCTGATTCGAAATGATTGTAACTCGACTGCGAACGGATATTGTCAATCGATTGGAAATCCCGTTGCTCAATGGTCGCGTATTTGATGAAGGGGCCCGCCCACCACAGGCAGGACGCCCGTGCCGCACAAGTTACGAAACCCTCGCAAACCAAAACGGTTCTTCCCAGCCCAGGCCAGCAGGACCCGCACGCAACAGGGAGCAAACGGCCTTAAATTGTTTCTCGACAGATTAAGCCGCATGGAATTACCAATGAAATGAAATGAAACATAGGCGTATTGTTGGTGACGCCCAGCAGCACAGGCACAGACAAGACGCACAGGCAGACCAGACAGAACAGACAGTGGGGACTGACCGCTCCGGCGGAAACGCGGATGAGCGTTTTTTCATTGATCAAAAAAGCCTTCTTGGACCCATGCACAGCTAGTAGTAGTAAGTAGTCCATATCGAAACCTGGACCCGGCCGCGGGATACGGCAGAGGCCCGGCCTGATATATACGCGGATCATCGTGCTTTCGGTCGAGCCTAGTGACGAGGGCGTTAGATTTGTACGTTTTAGGTAGTTGGCCCGGTAGATCGTGATTGTGCACCGTTCCAGCGTCAGCCGACAGATGGAAGACCCGTTTGAGAACGACGATACTGTAGCTCAGCCGCAAGTTCAACACGTGGTGTTGTTGATGACGATGCTTTGCTTTGTCGTCGCGTTTGTAGCTGTCTCTTCTGCTTTGCCTCGATTGCCTTTCTTTACGGCGGCGCCGTGATTGCCTATTCGCTTCGCGATACGCCACCCAAGGAGATCGGATCGCACATCAAATCATGGCATTCATTGGAGCCTGTTGCAGGCAACGATGGCTTGGGATGCGTTCTTTTGTTTAGGGCTTCTTAAATTGGCGTGTATCGACGTGTTGTCTTAGGGATAGCTGCAATCGCTTGTAATGACACCGCTTGTTAGCGATGTTTGAGTGCGTGGGGCAGCTGGGTTGAGTGAGTTTTGTAAGCGTGAGGAGCGCTTTAATTTCTATTTTTTTAGATGGTGTCATTTTAGGTAATTTTATTAGTTAGCCGGCAGATGACACCTGACGCTGGTTTGGTTGCGGCCAGAGACCTACCTTTCCTTATTTTGTAGCGTAGCTTGACATATCTTTGTGCCCGGCAGAAAAGAAGAGCGACCAAGAATCCGACATCCGGTGGTTGGCCATCTAGCTCCCAGATACGAGCTCAACTTATGCAAGAGAGTTACTGATGGAGAACAATTATACCGGATTTGGGATTTACGCTACGGTCTGAGGACTGTGGTGCCCTCATGTTAGCCCTCATGACGTCGGGTGGTTGGGTTTATACGCTTTGGTTTTACGAGTAGTAGTGGTCGTCGTTCTTACCCTTGCTGTGCGGCCACCATCGGTGCCGAACACGCAGCCGATCTTCAGAGTGTCAACCCCCGCCAGTATTTGCTACTACAGCCGAACGTCGATGTCCGCTATTATCAAGATCCATCAAGTAGCGCTCCACTGTTACTGATGAGCGACGTCGCGTCCAAAGCCCTATATGTTGTAAAGCGCTCCTGCAATTCCGGTTGATTAGCTACGACGAAACAGCAAAAATCAATCCTTCGAATCGATGGCCGAGGCTCGTATGGGGGAGGGGGCGGCTCCTTAATACTGACTGGCCAGGAGAGATCGACCCGAGGCAATCAAGCTATGCAGACCGACCGCGCGAAATGTTTGGCCTTTCTTTTCCCTTTTAGGAAGGGTTAATACGGGCATTGGGAAGCCGAACCCCCTTTAACGCGGACGAAAAGAACGAACGACAGACAAACCCGAGATGGGGAAGGAAATGAGCGTTCGCGTCGTGGTTGGTCGTTCGTGGTTATCCTTAAGCCGATCGGCAGTGTTGTGTTGGCTGTTGTGCGGAAACGCGATTCGGAGCGCGAAAAGAATGTATAATCCGGACGCCAGGATTCATGGATTGGAAATGGCTATACGATCATCCCGGGGGTGCGGTCAGCCTAAGAAGAATTTCAGTTTGCAAGCCCGTTTTTCTTTTGGTGCGACACAATGACAGAGAGATGTGGGCCCGCCATTATGATGAAACCCTACATTGCCGGCCAGGGCGGTCAATGACCGAGATGGGGGCACGAATGATAGCGGGGCAACGGTCTCGTTCTGGGATCTGTGCGCGAAACTTTCTCTTAAACCTGGCGTTCGTCTGATTTAATTCAGTCTCAGACCGAAGGCCGAGATGTCGCAGACGATTATCACGTAGCCTGAGCAAGCAACTAATACCCGGAAATCCAACACAGGAGCAGTACGAGTTTGTCGGATTTCACTTCATATGGCAAAGGCTGTTGTTGGCGGTTGTGGCCGAATACACGACCGGACGCCTTCTATCTGATTCGGCGCGCTGTCGCGAGATTTGTATTGTGATCGCCTGCCGCCAACGCCGCGGGCCAAAACTTTAATGTTGGCCGTCTGACCGGCCAGGGGGAAAGCGTGAACTGGAACAGTCAGTACGAACTGCCTTTAGGAGACCGGGTTCGAAGGTGAGTTCGAATGCTACGCCAGATGGTAACGAAAGCACATGATTGCTCTCTAGTCCTGGGCGGAGGCGGGAGGCGCTCGGCCTTCTCGCGCAGTCTGGGGCATTCAGGCTTTGTGGCCGTGCCCCATGCCGGCCTTCCGCAAAAAAAAGCCCCCCCTCCCCCCCAAATAAAAAAAAAAAAAAAAAAAAGAACCCCCAAAAAAACAACAAACAAAAAAACAAAAAACCACACAAAAAAAAAAACACAAAAAAAACAAAAAAAACCCCAAAAACCCCCCCACAAAAAAAAAAAAAAAAAAAAAACAAAAACCGCAAAAGATCGGCCTCGACTTTCGCGTACTGGCCATTTTGATGTCGGTCGTTATAATCATCACGGAGGTCACTGTTCGACTTATCCCGACACTCCATACTCCAAGGTGACTCTCACGAGCTCAATGAGAAGGCGCGACGCAGTTCATGAGGGTAACGTCAGATCATTTGTTCGGAGCCATTATCGTGTCGCAGGCGTGTGGGAGTTGCCCCCCCCACCAGCTGCTTGCTATTGGGAACATTAGAAGCCACCGCCCTATTATCGTGTCTGATAACAAGGGAACGGTGGCAGAGAATGGGCTAACTGGCCGTGACGCTATCAATTCGGGGGAAGACCATCAATTCCTAGACAGCACTTACGAGGCGAGTAGTGGAGATCCGGAGTTTACACGTGACAACCTGTCGTAGGGTTGACAGGCAGTAGGAACTCTCATTATACGGTTGTATGCCTTGCAGCATAGAGTGGCGCCTAAAAGCGTGCGAGGAAAATCGGGGGTAATACTGTGCCAGCCCGCTTTTGAACGTATATTTTTTTTTACCGCCAGGGCGATCCAACTATACTGGGTACGTAAAGCGCGCCCCCGGATTTGCTACAGCACCGTCCGAGCATGAGCGAGCGTGTTCAGGCTTGCGGGGTGATGTCTTGTAAGGTACGAGCTTGTACTGCACGGGTTGCACGCAGAAGGCCTGAGTCATCATATTCCGTGGTCGGTGACGTTGGGACGTTCGGAATGCTCCTCGGTTTATTATCGTTGAAGGCAGGGAGCGCGCACTGCCTAGGCCCCGGCGCCGCGCCGCGAAAACACAACATGCAGTTTGTACCGGTTTGGTTTACTCGCCCGCCAGCACCCGACTCATATTTCAAAACCAATGGGCGCGGGCATGCTAAGAGGACGCGATTTCACAGCGCAAACGGCCGGCGGAAAGATTGTAACGAACGAAGCCAGTTCAGGGTGACGTGGTGTTATTAACGAGTCTCTTGCCCGAAGCCCGACGGGGCACGCAAGATCCCATCGAAACGATTCGCTCTCCTGATGACAACAACATTCCGCGAGGCCAGCAGAGAGATCTAGTTGATAGAATGTATTATAGAAGACCTAGATTTGTTGGGATAGTTGGCCGATTTCTGACGGTATGCATACAGTACGCCGCATTATGAACTGGACGCGTATTAACTGCCCGCCAGCCCGACATCATGCTGAATAACGGCATAACACGACATAGAGTGATTTGCCTGCCTAGACCAATAGATCACAGACGCTAGACTACTGCGCGGCCGTTTAGCTACAGCTATGTCCCCCAGGCTAAGGTTAAAAGAACAGTTGACATGCGTGCTCGCGTTCTTGCCCTCAATCGGAGCCCAGGTGAGGATTCTTAGCGCGCACTCCTTCTCAAACCGATAGCAAGTTTGTCGAAATTATCAGAATAAATAGAAAAAAATGATTTGCAGCTACGCGCTTGTATCACAGGTAGGGAGTACTGAATCATGGATAAGGCAGCGTCGCTATTCCAGCAGGCGGTAGTTAGTGGAACAGCTAACTATACGCCCCCTGCTCAAAGCCAGAGGTACATGTTTCCTGACCTCTGGTGAAGAGAGGACTAGCCCTACGAATGGGGGGGCGTTTGCGCGCGACGATCGCTCCCCCCTGTCATCCCTCCCGTCAAATCCATCCTCCGCATCGTCTGGAAATCTTATGGTACGTCTATACCTCTAGCTATTCAGCAGCCTGTATTGATTATATAGTAGCGCCCAGTCGACAGCGCCCAGCATAAGTGTGACCATCGACTGATAATTTCGGGCCTCGTGGCCAATTAAACTTAACGCAATGAGCTCCCTTTGCGCTTCGAGCGCAGCTAATAGTTTTGCCCTATTTTACTAATATGACCAAAATACAATATAAGCTAAGAACCAAAACCGCCCCGTCCTCGGGCTTTTTTTTTTGTCTGGTTCGCGCCAAAATGTTTATAAGTTATAACGCTTTACTATTTAGTTTCTAAACGCCCGTAAGCTACACTCTACGCTCTTTCTTTTTTCTTTCCAACGCTCATCCCTCCCGTGCGAGCGCTCTCGGCCGCCCCAGCCCACTACTGGTATGGGATATGATAGAGCGTAGTATGAAAAATAGAATAGGCATTTATTATATAACTCTCACCTAATAAGGACATGATTATGGCTCTATATATTTTCCAGTCGCAGGAAGATTTAACGATTACTTTACAGCGATAATTAACTTCTTTAACTAGATTCTTATATAGGATTTAGGGGGCGCTCCCGTCGCTTCTTCTGCCTGAAGTATTAAAGTCAGAGAGTAAGCTGTCAAACCACAGCCGTCAAAAAAAAAGAACCACTCACATGAAGCCATGTTTGTTTTTGTTATAGTTATTATCTTATTTTGTATATTGATAGAAGTTTAGTATCGTAGATAGTGGGACATGGTTTATTTTTTGTTTCTTTTTTTCGGGGGGGGGGTAGACCCCCCACGGGGATTAGTAATTGCCGATCTTGCGTAGAGTCATGGAATGGTGGATGAGAAATTTTCAAACCCCGGCTACTGTCTGTTGTGAACGTTTTACGAAGTATGCCCTCGACTAAGATGTGCTGAATATAGGTATAAGCCTAGAAAAGTGGATAAGTTAGCGCGGTTATCAGTATGAGTATAAAATAGCGGGATTAAGCCGCCAGTGGAAAGTAGCCTTTCTTTGCTCTCGCTCTTTTGTAGTTTTTTGTACTCGTACTGATATTCATGTATCCTCCTAGTAAGCATAATCTGTATATTAAAATTGCCTGTGAGTGGCTATCTAAAGCGCTCTCAGGTTGTAATGACTATGCTTAATATAGACTATTATACTAGATAAATAAACGATTTTTAATAGATTAGTAAAATGGTGGGAATATATTAGGTATATAGCTAATACATAGGCTAAGCCCAATACGCTAACGGATCCTACTATGAAGAAATATATTAATTAGGTAGCGGATAGAGCAATAAGCATGTATCATATAGTTAGAATATAAGCGTGTAAAGCTGGACCTGACTATTAGTCCTACAACTTAGGTAGCATAACAGAACTATAGCTAAGTTATAATTTAGGTAGACGCTAATAGACTAGGCTACTAATACGTTGAACGTAGCTTTAGCTGAATAGATGGTTTAAAAACTCATCTTAGTAAGCATGGTAGAGTTCATCATATCTAGATTACGTATTTATCATATAGTCAAGATATAGTGACCAGAAACTATGGGCAGAATCTGCAATAAGGAGGAGTTAGGAAGTAATCATACAGCGTTAATATTATAGACGGCAACCTTTAAGGCCTAGAGAGCTATACTAAGGCTTAGCTAAGGTTCTTTTTTTTTTTAACTACCGTCTACGTAATTACTATAATGGCACATTATAAGGCTATAGAGGTATATGTGCCTCTATTCTATTATGACTGCAGGATATCTCTTGATACGTTGAAAAATGAATTAGGCAGCTAGATACCTAGCTTCAGTTCTTATAGGTTATAAGCATGTTACTTGATAGCAGTAGGAAGTGAGTATAGAAAGTCGATGCGCTGACTGGTAACATATATGATTGCTTAAGAGATGACACGGATAGAAGTGTAGAGTGGCTATGTTTAAGACTCGTATACTAGCAGCGTGAGCGGTACAATAAGCAATGCCTCACTAGTAAAAGGCACTAAGTTAGCGATACTAATTGCCGCTAAGGTTATGAATGTATAGGCTAGTAAGAGATGCACGCGGAGCTATTATAGACTATACTTAGTTGTATTATCTGTCCACTGAGAATTTATACGAGAATAGCTCTAGGGGGGATATATTGCTAGTTTTGTAGCCTCCATAATATTGTGTTATTAATAATGTTACTTAAATACTATAGTATTATTATGTGTAAGTGACGTCTAAAGAGTCAGACACCTGTTAATCGTAGGAGTCTATTAGCATTATAACATTATAGATAGGGTATTAGAAGAGCCCTAAGATAAGTGTGCAGAGTGTAAGAATTTCAACCCCCTCCCCCCCCCAATAGGTTTTAAGGGAATGCTTACGAGGGTATATTAAGACGTTTGATTAGAGGATTATTGTAAGAAGAGAGATGATTACGGTTCATAGTTACACTCTTTAATCATTCTATGTATAGCTAGGATCTAACGTACGTGAATGCCGTATATGTAGGTAGCCGAATAACGTATCATGACGTGAGGAAGAAAGATTATGTACAAGTTCGTGAGAGACTGAGAGAAGGAAGGTGGGATAGATAATAATATTGGAAATAAATAGGATGAAAAGGGGAGAAGCAAGTACCTATAGTAAAAGAGATTGAAGAAATGAGGCCTAGAATTTGTCTTTCCCTGAGGAAGTGACTAGAAGAGTCTTCACAGAAATAGCCGTCCTTCTAGTTATCTACTAGACAGTGGATAATAGTAACATGATCTAGTATCTAGCGCTGATATCTAACTAAGAATTTAAATTAGACTAATAGAGTAGCTGTTTAAAGTTAGGTATAAAGGCGGATAATAACTAGGAGTATAGCACTAGAGCCTTTAATATACTACTTACTTAAGATTAAGAGTGATATACGCGTCACAGTGTAATATTAGATACTGTATATATGAAGTACTAGAATGTGACAGTCTATCCAATAGCGGGGTTAACGCTATATGATCTTAGGCTATCAGGAATAGAGTTCGTCATTACTTTTATAAGATAGCGAGACATTGGCATGGGTCATGGATGACGTCTTTTTGTACGAGCCCTAATACTTAGCGGCCTCCTCATGCAACACGCTTGTCTCTTGCTCTCTTAGAACTATCTACTATTATATACTTCTGTACTACGTCAATTTAATACAAGCCAGCGCAGAAACATCCTACGTACTATAGTCGCTTATAGCATTCGGTAATAGAATCCTAGATGCACAATATCTTATTCAAGTCGTACGTCTTGTCTTTAAGAGAATTCTTAATATCGAAAAAGACTAGGTGATTATTGTTTACTAGCTCTATGCTTTGACGTACCACGAGGCCGGTAAGCGTATTATGATTTATTGAGCAGCTCGCAGCAGCTTATTATACAGATGTATAAGGGCCATGTTTCCTTAGTTATAGGTGTGGTTTGTCGGCTTGTCATGTTAGATATCTCAGCTCTTGGTAAAGAGTATCTAGGGGGAGCGTAAGCATAGCATGATTTATAGTACGCTGCTTACGTATGAGATGAATTCATACGAATGACGTAATAGCAGCAAGCCCTGACTAGACCTATAGCTTCTCTCACTGAGAGGTTCGATGTAGTACCTAGGCTTAGCAAAGCACGAAGACTAGCTTACGTTTCTTCGTCTGTTATTAATTACGATTATCATTTCTCTATCTTACATATGACTTAGAGAGCAACGCTAAGGTGCAGCTTTAGCTAAGACTAGTAGACTCCTGAAAGCACTAGGGTAGCACGTTAGCTGACAAGCACAGTAAAGATAGTGTCCAACTTAAGTTATTTAGTAGTGAGATCTATAAACAACCACCCGCACTTACTCTTATACCAAAAGGCACCTCTCCTTCAAATTATAGACACGACGAAAAACTATAAGTGTAGAACAGACATCTCATAATAGAGATTTAATTATAGCTTAGCGTATTGCTATTGAATCTAGCACACAGTATAGTCAGTAGGGTAAGTTAATACGGGAATGTCATACCGAGGTTAAGAGACTAATTAGCTACGAATTACATATAAAGGATCGCGCAAGAATACCGTAGTATTCGAACAGACCGTGTACTTAAATACTCTGATAGTAGGACGCCTATAGAGAGGTTCGTAGCCTAATGAGATAGATATCTCCCTAAGCTTCTAGCCATGAGTGCCATGAAAATAGCTTACTTAAATACGTTATACTGGCCTATTATAATACAATCTTAAGTTTAAGTATTTAATTAGGAGAATCTAGGGCGTTAGAATCTCGTACCTAGATTAAATAGAAAGTAAACGAACAGTAGTAACTGTGATAATTTGGCTATAGCAATACAGGTATGCCAGGAAAGGAGCGTAGTTATAGCCTAATACTAGTTCTTAATACGACTCATGCTACTTAGGAACTAATTGACAACATACGTAATATTGACAGTATACGCCGATACATTATATAGTTTATATAATGTCAGAACGTAGTGACGCGCTTCCTATGGTACAGAGCGGCAGTCACCGAGGTGCTAGATTAGCCAGTGTCAGTTCGACTATGACTGAGAATACTGTTGAGACATAGAGTATTAATATGTTCACGGCCATACGAGTTCCCGCCTCACACCGCTAATGCTACTATCCTATGCTCGCTAGCAGTAGACCCTTATTATATTACTGCTCAGTACTTATACCTACCGCACTAAATCAGTTACTTTCTAATCGCTTGTTCGTCTTATACATAGTTTGTCATTCTTATTTCAGTTTTAGTATCTTTTCTTATGTCGCAAGCCCAGCATTTGTTCTTTAATCAGATTTGCCCATGGCCCGTCCCTGCAGCCTTATCAGTTCGCGATAATGCTACTTCCCTAGGATTCCTACGGTCAGAGTCTGTTCGAAGCAACCGTAACGGAGAACTGGACCTACTCAGCGGCGCCATAGTCTGCAGAGTTCCGTCATGGGAATTATAGCGTGAATCATGCTATCAGATGCAGTCAAGCGCAAAACAACTGCCGCGCCTGAGCCACCCTCACTTAGACTCTCATTGCACTCCTCCCAGTTTACGCTATACCTCCTTAACGACGCTCTACTGCAGTCCCTTACGTTCGGTCTCGTTCTTCTATATCCATTATCACCTCTCGCTTACTTCGTTACTTTTCTACCGATATGTCACGCATCTGTAAAGATGCTCCCGAGAAGCTATTTTGCAAGGACGTCATATGTCCGCTAGCACGTACGCAGCTAGACTGCCACGGTGCACCGACTAAGCGACTCAGGTTTAGTACACGAGAGTACTTTTTAGCCTTAGAGTTCCGTATTTAACGAAACGCACCCCGACATCACATAACAGCATTACAAGCATTAGTCACCCTAACTCCAGTTCTCAGCGTACCCCGCACGACATATGTATTTACCAGCAGCTACATCTTCACAGGATAAAGTTACAGTGAAGCCTCTACTCAGGTGCGTGATCCTAGCCCCCTTAATTCCGTATTAATGCAATAAGTATAGAGACACATATTCGTATAGGATTATGTGTAATATCGGCACTAGTTGGATGAGCTAGATCTAGCGCCGATACACTTATTACGTCGTCTACGCAAAAGGTTCTAGTCGTGAGATTTAAGTACTATTTAAATCTCTATCCGATGTGACAAGCACCTAAGAACGTCAACAGAAGCTAATGGAGCCTTGGTCAGCGCTTGCCAACAGCGGTGTAGACAGGAGGAGGAAGATGTGGAAGTAGGGGTGAGGTCTGTGGTTAATATAACGACTGCTTGCGTACAATTGGCGCTTAAGAAGTCTACTATAGTTAGGCGCTGTGTACTCTGCAATTAACGGACTCGAAACAGGTGATTATGTAGTCAGTACTGTATTCGACCCAAACCATGGTACCGAGGGAGAGGTGCCTGTCCTACGCCAAGACACTTACCATTTCTTAGTTATAACTATTTACCAGAGCTTACAGTATTAATAAGTTCCATGCTAACGCTGATACTATACAGTGCAACCTAATACAGCTTACGTTCGGGTCACTTGCATTACTATGGCTGCAGATGTTAGCCATCATTTAAGAGTCTATATTGAATTCTAGTATGCAGGCATTTGCCTTTGAAAAGTAGCTCGAGCCGTATATGATCTAATAGACTACTGATCTCCGTAGCCATGGCTTAATTAGCAGTCTTATCATTATAATACACCTCCTAGAAGACTTCACTATCACTATGCCCGAGTTATAAGATACGCCTAAGGTGAAGGAAGTGGCTATGAGTTTCCCGCAATATTCCGTTAGGTTTGACATCGCGGAAACCGCAAAGTAAAAAGCCAGAATGGTGCGGCAGAACTCGGTATCTGGATGTTCTAGGTACGTGAACAGTAAACAGCGTATATAAGGCGATATTAGTACCGGAGATTTTAGCAACCGACAGATATTACTAGGCAAATACGCCATCACTTAGAGAGAGCACAAGAGCCTAAGCGGAGCTATTCGCATACCAGCCAGCTAGGACAACCGCGCATGCGAGATCTTGTATATACGCACACATCAAAGACGCCCCGTAGCTAGATTCCCAAACCGATACAATACACGCCTCCCCAATCTGCACCTGTAGCACGATCTAGT
>Ga0179591_1405702_pt1 | contig 11460 bp, 15 predicted proteins | sample CZOMad2_1_08_16f_FD_182891 | JGI IMG/M metagenome (GOLD analysis project Ga0179591, IMG submission 182891) | Vadose zone soil fungal communities from Angelo Coast Range Reserve, California, USA - CZOMad2_1_08_16fungal (PacBio error correction) | ecosystem: Environmental > Terrestrial > Soil >... | reverse complement strand
TTTCACTAAGGCGTGAAAATAAGGAGCGTATCTGCCGACGAGTCCAAGAGCCTCCACTCTCCCCCTCTGAAGAGAGCCTTCCTCTATTTTTTTCAGTATCCCTTTCTCCCGGAGAGCTGGGGACGTAGTCTTCGACTTCCTTTCAAGTTTTTATCCATCGAGTCTTTTTTCTGACCTAAGGATAGGATTAGAATCCTTCTCCCTTTTTTTACGAGAGGTTTCCCTTCGACGAAGTACACCCTGTTCGATGGGTTTCTTCTCTTCCTTTTCTCCTGCTTTTCCGGATCCTGAGAAAGGGTGCCTCGAGGAGGGGGTTTTTTTAAAGAGTCCCCTTCCTTAATTTACCGATGCTCCTTTCCCGTCCTTAATACTCAGATAGTAATATGCTTCTTTTTCCCGGAAGAGAGAGGAGCACTCCCGTGTGACATTTCTCCTCCACTTTCCCCGCACCTTTTAGTTCCCTTTTTCACCCCCCCCTCAGCTGGTTGAGCAGTGTGGAAGGGACTCGTCCGTTAGAAGTCCCGAGAAGACTTTCTCCCTTCCCTTCCTTTCCGATACTTTCCGTACTTTCCCCCCTATGACCCTTTTAGAAGACATCTCAGGGTTTCCCATCCCTTCTTTCTCGTAGAACCCTGTCCCTGAAGAGCGATCCCTTTCTTACGGTCCCCCCCAGATCCTTTCTTTTTTAGAGTCCCCTCCGGAGTAGTAACTGCCCGATAGAAAAGATACTTTCTCTGTAGTTATCTTTTCCCGAATCATGCCCCCGAACCACGATCTTACCTCATCTAAATATCGTGGGGAGGTCCCTCCGCAAGCCTCCCGGGCTCCCTATAACCCTCCTCCCTAGGTGTGCCTCGAGAGTATCCCTGAGCTCTCTTTTCTCTATTCCGCGCTTCCTTCTGAGGCTTTTCGCTCTTCTCCCCCCCCCCTCCCTCGTCAGAAGCTAGGACGCTTTCCGAAAAAAACCCCCCCACATCCTCCTATTCCCCCATTCAGTCCCTTTGTTCGGAAGCGAGATCCCCGTCCATACGGTCTTTCATCTTAACTTTTTCTCTGTTTAACCCCTCTTGCATTTAGAGTTATATGGTCATCCCCTCAGATGATCTAGGAGGAATGGCCTTTCCCTAGAGATTTCTGCGGCCTGGAGATTGTCTTTTATTGTAGCCGGGCTAGCTTCTACGGCTCCGTTCTCCTGTGATCTGACAATTTTGGATTTCCACGGAGATCCGCTTCTGTCTAGGAACCCAAGATGGTTCCAGAGGGAACCCTACCTTGCCTCCCCCCCTTTTCGAACCTTACGGGCACGAGCATAGTCTCCCCCCCCCCGCCGAGTAGAGTCCCCCCTTCCCTGACGCTTTCTAAGTCTTTCTGCTCTTCCCCACCTTTCCCTTTTTTCCCCTCTTCTCTGCCAGCAGTACTCTGTCCCTCCACCAGAGCGTCAGTGTGCTCTTCTCTTTACCCTGCGCAAACCCTCGCCCCCAGGCCGAGTTTCCTTCCCGAACCTTCCTCCTTTTGCTTCTTTTTGGGTCTATTTTCCCCTTTTGGCCGAAGCGAATATTCCCCGGAGAGGTTTCCCTCCCCTGATGATCCGGTCTCTGAATATAGATGTCCCTCCCCCCCCGATGCAACCCCCCCAGCGGATAACCTCTATATCTATTTTCCCCCCCCTTTGTTTTTTATATCTCTAAGTAGTTGGGACCTAACTCCTCTTCCCTTTCGTTTTCATGACCCTGAGCGATTGTTCGCTCCTTAACCCCTCTCTTTTCCAGGGAAAGGACCTTTTCATAGGAGATCTTTCCTCCAAGACTTACTTTGACCCCCCCTACTTGCGGCCTGTAAGGTTATTAGGCGAGAATACGAGGTTTTTTTTGAGGTTGGGGACTGTTCTGTGTACCCTTTCCCCGCTTGGGGGTAACTGAGGACCCGAGGGAAAAGGATTCTCCTTCACGAAGTGACTCTCATAACTTCTTTCAAGGTTTTTTGTTTTGTTCCCTCCCGGTCTTGAGTATGTTTCTCTCGCCGATCTTCGTCCCCTCCAGGATTCCTTCCTCCCCTTCCTTTGGTGACAGATTCAGGGTTAGGAATACACTTTCTTCCTAACTTATGGGTTCCTTTTAGGATGCGCATCCCTTCTCTAGGGCTCTACGTTAGTTTCTGACGCGAGTTCCCCACGACAAAGAACCTTTCTTCCCCCGGCCAGCGCGCCTTTCGCTCCTAGTTCTTTTTTGAGATCGAGCTTAGGTGGAGATTCTCTGATACAGCCCAGAGTTCTGGACAAATCGACAATCTTTCTTCCCAACCTTCGAGATCTTTTGTTTATCTCCGTCATCCCCCCAGCGATTTTAGGCACTTCCCCTTTGTTCGACCTTCCTCTTCTCCGATTAGAGACTCTTTCTTGCTGTAGCAGTCCTTGGTCCTCCTGATTTCCTCTTAGCTTACTCCCTATCATAAATAGTTCTCAAGATGCTTAACAGAGGCTTCGTTTCAGAGTTCTTTCTCCTTTTTTTGAGTCTTCCCAAGATGGGCCGGTCCTTGTTCGTGCTTAGAGTAATAACCTTTTTTTCCTCAGGGTCTTTTCAACCTACCTTTACTCCTCTTCCGTTCCGTCCGTTTCCGCGCTTCGAAAGAGGACTATTGCGCGATGCTCTTTCCCCCCTCCGAAAGGACTCATTCGATTTTTCTTGGTCCCTTTTGGTTCTCGTCCCCGTGATCTGCCTGAAACACTGCTAGTAAGGAGCCTAGTATCTTCCCTTCTCCTCGATCACTGATCTCTTTTCTCGGCCCTAGTATCTTTCTCCCGGTTTTTCCGAATGCTAAACTCGCTCCCCCTTCCAAGCTGCTGTCGCTGGCTTGTCTTTCCCCAAGCCCGCACGCCGAGTTCTTCTTTTCTGTCGATTACAGTGTCCTTCTTCCTTCCGCCCCCTCTACCGGCCGATCCTAGCAGAGTACTCAGTCCCTTAGGAAGGCGCGTCTCTCTTCGCCGTAGACTTGTGGTTCTTCCCACGAAAACAACTCGTATGCTTCTGGTTATGACTAAGCCACGTCTTCCCTCTTTTCCCTCTCAGGTGGTTCAGAATTCTCCCTGGCGCCCTCCTTTTCTGAGTCGACCTCCCTTAGCGCCAACCAATTGACTAGTACTTTTTGCCTCCTGACTAGTGAGGGCCCCCGACTATAGTTCTCCCCCCGGAGGCCTTTTCTTTCCCTACGAACAGATCGAAGGCCTCCGTCTTTCTTCCCCGCCTCCTGTCGTGAAAATTGTCTTCGATAAGAATGGTTTTTCTCCTCCCTAGGGGGTCCTTCACCCTCCTTTTTTTTCCGCCCTTTTCGATCTTTCGAGATATTCCCTACGTACTTAGGTCGAACACTTCGTAATGGTCGATTTCTTTCCCTCCTGCATCCCCCTTCCTCGCCCTTTGAGGGTCTCTCCCTCCTCATACCTTCGAAATAGGAATAGAAGCTGCGCCTTTCTGCACGAGGATGAGAGAGACCTCCCCCCTTCTTACTCACCAATACTTTTTTCGCTGTTCCCTTCATTTTCTGATTGAGTTTCGTGGGAGTCTATAGTTCAATAGAACAAGTATTCCGCTCCCCCTTTCCCTTCTATGGGTTTTTCGATTTTGTATCCCTCTCAGCTTCTGAACAAGTGAGAGTTTTTGCACCTCCCGATGAGAATGACTTTCCCGAGGCGGACGGAGTCAAACTCGTTCGAATCGCTAGTATTTCTTCCTGAGAACATCACTCTGTCCCCTTTGGTCTACTACAAAGAAAAATCCCTCTATAATAGACCAAGAAACATCGCCTTCCTCATTCTAGGCTGTTGTTACCGCTTCATGACTTTTCCCCCTCCTCCACCTCTCCCTTGGTGATTTTGGACTTAGGAGGCCTGACATTTCTCCCCCAGTGGAGTCCATCTCTCTTTTTCCTCCTCCTTTGGTTGTTTCTCTATTCTGTTGCTCGTTTACCATATAAAAGGAGAGGTGATCCCTTTCCTAACAGACAAATAAAAAAGTTCTCTTCTCCCTTCTTCTTGGTTACGGGACGGTTGTGTGCGTTCCCTTTTAAGGACTCCGTTTCTTTCGTTCTAACGGATTGGGGGTGAGTGTAGGAGAGATTGATTTCCTCGGTTTCTACTTCCGAGGGAGCTCCTTTATTTCTCGTCCTCCCCTTTTCCCGGAGTCCGACACAAGGAAATTCTCGTTTTCAAGGAAAACGAGAATTTTTATCAAACACGATGATCCCCCCCTATGTCCTTTTTTTTTTGCGCTTTTCCCCCTCTCCTTTTTCTTTTTTCTTAACCTTGTGCGAAATTTTTTGATAGATCTCCTCCATATAGTTCATCGCTTCTTTTCTTGGTATCTTCCCACAGACGTGATACTTTTCGAATTATCTCTCCTCCTCTTTTTCAGGCGCAGCGTCTATTTCTCCTCGGGATTTTGTCCGGCTGTCTATTTTTTTTTTAGGGCCTTAGGGAAGTAACTCTTCTCAAGAGAACCTTGTTCTCTCACCCTTGCTTCCGGTTTGCATCCATATAGAAGCTAAGCGTTCTTTGCGCGCAAATAAGTGATCTTCTCTCTCTTTCCGTCCCGAGTACCGTCCTCTCCTTCTGTGATCTTTTTCTTTTCCGATTCTCATCCCCCCCCCAGTCTCATTAATGATGCCTTCCCTGCTTTTTATGATCTTAGAAAAAGGAAGTCTCAGTAAGTTGGAGTTCCCCCCTTTCTCCCTTGCTGGGTCCTCCTCCTTTTTGCCGAGATTTCTTATTTTTTAGACGAAGACGTTTTCCAAGGTGGCTAGCCTGCTCTTCTAGAAGTAGACCGTCTTCGATTGAGCTTCCCCTGGTTTCTCGGTTTGAAGGCCCGACTTCTTCGGAGATCCTGGAGCGAGATGTACCTTCCCTTTTTCCGTCATACGTCCTCCTCCTTCTACGGTTCCAGCTATTTGCAGGCCGACTTGTCCGGACCCTCACCCTTTCTCCATTCCCCTGATAGAATTAGGCGTTTCCCCCTCTTTTGAATAGAAAGCGTTTTTCCTCTCCGGCTTTGGAAGGGCCATTCCTCAAGCCTTCTTCCTCTCTTTTTTACTTGGCCGCCCGTTTTATCATTGCTCAACGCGATGAAACGGGTCGCCTTCGGCCCGTAAATCGCATTTTTCCTCTTCCCCCTCATCATCTCAGAACCCCTTTTTTTTTTTCGCGCCAGCGTGTATCTGGCCATCTTTCCCCTTTCTAGAGCGTCGAATCGTTCGCTGTTCGTAAATACGTTCTCACCCTATCAGTTCGGCCCTCCCCGACCCCTTCTACCTCCCTCCTGATTCCGCGACCTGATCTTTCCTCACTCCCAAGAGAAATCTGGGCGAATTAGCCACTTCCCCTCCTTTGAGCAGTCTAGATCTCGCGATCTCCTCCTTTTAGTCGCGGCCGTCCCCCAGCTAGTTATCTTTCGCAATATCGACTTTTCTTAGCTCTCTCACAACCAGTTTTTCCTTCCCTCATCCTCACCCCCCCCCCCTTCGCCTGCCGTTGGATTCCTGCCCCCCCCCCTCCCACCCCAGAAGAGTGAATGTAATCTTTCCCTTCCTATGTCGAAATTCCGCTCTCGTTCTGTCCCCCATACCGCTATATCCTTTCCTTCTCTATCCGTGAAAAGGAGAGAGTGATGAAAGCTTTCGGGAGAGTAGGCGTGGAGGTCTCTTTTTTCCTTTTGGTACGATTCTCCTTTCCCCTCAGAGCCTTTTCCCTCTCTTTTTGGAGCGGTCCCCTTTCTCGGAAACAAGCTGTCGTTCCTTTTTCCGCAAAAGACCCTGCAAGAAGTAGCTGAGGGACTCCCCCTCCTTCTGTCAGGCATCATTCCCGAGTACAGCTCCCTCTCTCGAACACGGCAAGTCCCGGGCCCTTGTTTCCCGTCCGAAGATGCCGTTATCAACTTAAAAAAACCTCTTCTTCGACGAGCGTTCTTAACATTTTTTTTTTTTTTGAAATTCTCTTTTCTCCACTGTCCCCCCTGCTCTGGCGCCAGAACCGGTATATGCGGCGTTGGCGTAGTAACTCTCCTTGTAAGCTCGCTCCTTTCTTCCCGGGTTTTATCCCTCCGCATCGCCTCCCCTACAAAAAGAATGCTTCCGCAAGGCGACCCTAATTAGATCTTCTCTCTAAGTTTTTTTTGAGATCCTTCTTTTTCTTTTCGGTTGGAAGACCCGTTGACGAATATGTGATTCTATCGGCATGTATATCCTTCACTGTTTTCTTTTCTTTTTCCTTAGTCTTCACCTTTCCCTTCCCGCAACGCCGCCGAAGGTAGAAATTTTTCCTTCTTTTAGATCAATGAGGATTTTTTCCTGTGTGGACCCTTCCTTTTTCCCCCGCCACCTGCTGTCCGGGTTACATCTTACTTTTCCCGACGCCGGCCGGACGCCTTGAACAGGTTGTTCCCCTCTTCGACGCAGACCGACTGATTCGTTTCCTTCCTGCTCGTCTCCTTTTCGAGCGCCCTTTCGCTTCTTTAATCGTGCCTTATTCCCCGGTTCCCCCTTTGAGACCCCCGATCTCGGAAGTGACATTTTTTTTCCTATACACGCTGTTATTTTTTTCCGGAGTGAGAGCCTTCTTCAAGCGAAGAACCTTCCTCGGCTAGTCTGGATAGGTCTTTTCGAAGATGAACTACGAGAAATCTCCTAAAAGCTATTCAAAGCTTTTCTTTGTCACGCATCTTCCTTGAGAGCATCGAGCTTTTTCTATGCGTTCAAGAGATAGTTCGGCCCTGTGCTACACACCCCCCCTCTCCCGCGTGAATTACACTACCCCTCCTCGGATTCCCTCTTGAATGCTTCAGTATTTCCCGCCGCCGATATTGGTATTAGACGGTCATAGATCCCTCCTCCTCCCTGATACGTCTCTCGACGTTTCTCCCCGCGACTCGGCCCCGCCGCTAAGCTCATGTCTTCCTCGTCGCCTCTTACCTCACCGCTTATTCTCGCTCCGCTTGTCTCCCTCCCGATCGGGGCCGTCTCTTTTCCTGTTATGATGGAGAAGAAAAACCCTTTTATCGCACGGGTCCAGTCGAATTTAAAACGGATCTTCTCTTATTTTTTTTTTCCTGCTTTCCGTCTTTACGCGACAGCTCTCCCCCTCTTTTTTTTCGCCCTACATGCGTGGATCTCGTCTCCTGCAGGGGCTACGACCCTTTCCGTAGATGCCCTCTGTATCGTAGCGGTCCCCTCTCTCTTTCGCAGTAAGGATCGCCGGTCTCTCTTCCCAGTCTCCTAAGGTCAGCTGCGCTCCCAGATTCTTACCTTCTGCCCAACCCGCGTACGAACGCCTCGTCCTCTTTCTCTGCTGAAACGGTCTTCCGGCTTTTTCCTTCTCTCTTTCCTTTTGCCGTTCTTGAAACTGGAAGCGTACTTTTTCTCCAGCTGAGCGAGAGGAAGGAAATCCCTCGCAGATAGCTCTCCCCCCGTCGTGGTTTTCCCTTCCCTAGAACACACCCTTTCACAAGTTATGCTAAGATCACGGCATATAGCTTTTTTCCGTTCCTCTCCACTTGATCCTTTCTTTCTGAACGACCCCCTTTGTCCGTCCAACAGGATTCGAATAGTAAGCCTCCTTTCGGGAACCTCCCCCCTCCTCGCTGTCCCACTAACTCTTCTTTTCCTTAGAAGCCATACGTCCCATCTTTCATAAAGGAATGCGACGGCTCCGCTTCCCTATCGGGGGACCTTCCTTTTCGCGAGTCTTCTTTGGCTCCTTTCCCCTTTTTCGGCACCGGATTCGAGACGTAATTCTTTCTCATCCCTTCGAATAGTTTCCAACAAGACTAGAATTCCTTCTATTTTCCCACCGTTTCTTTCGCCCCGCCTCGAAAAGGCCCTTTTTCAAGCCGGAAACTCCCCCTACCTATCCCGTGTGAATGAGGCTGCAAGCCTTGCTGAGCGAGTAAGTCGCAAACCTGGCTTCCCCATTCGTTAGTATGGTGACCCCCCCCGATCCCTTCTCTTCTCAGATGTTCTTGAGATCCCCCCTCTTCCCTAGTCACTTACTTTTATTCTCATACTGTTTCTGATCTCTCTGAGCGAAGTTCCCCGTCGCGACATAGAGCTCGTCTACCTCTTCGGTTTTCCCCCTTTTCTTTGTCCTTTTCTCTCGGGGTACTATGCGCCAGGCTTTTTTCGCCTCGGCCTGTAGCAATAGGAAGGGATTTTTTTCCGAGAAAATCATTCTTCTCTTTGGACGTCCTCCTTCCCTCTCTAACAGAACTCTCTTTATCTCCTCGATCCTTCGCCCCTATGAAGAGGGATGAGGGGAACTGCTGGCGTGGTACCGAGACCCCTTTTCCTTCAAGTCAAAATTTTTTCCTTTTAGGGTTTCTTTGTGAGGACGACCGTTGTCACCGACTGCGGATCTAGGGTGGGCCCAATCTCATATCTTTTTCCCCCTTGTTTGTTGTTGATCTTCTTTTGTCTTCAAATTCTAGAAGTAGATCCCCCTGTCGTCCCCCCCTCCCCAAGGGGCGAGGTCGCTTCTCGTGAAGGAATGATCTATTCCCGCGCTTACCGATAGATTAGTAAGGGATCTCGTGTTCCGTATTAGATAAAAGTTTCTGTGCGTGTGAGCTCCGGCCAGTCTTCCCTCTTCTTTTTTTTTTTTTTTTTTTTTTTTTTTTTTTTTTTTTTTTTTTTTTTTTTTTTTTTTTTTTTATAGTGCTCGCATCCCTTTTTGCGAGGCACCAAGATTTGGCTCCTTCTCTCTGAACCGGAGTCAGCCTCGCCCCACCGCCCGGTGATTCCCTTTTTTCGTTTTTCTTTTTTCGCGACTTGCTCGCTAAAAGCTCGTTCGCGACAATGTGCGAGGGCCTTTTCTCAACGATTTACTCGAGCTTTTTTGTTTTTGTGCTTTTCCCCCAAGCGAAAATTAAGATGGAGAATTATCGATCAGCCTTTCAGCCGTAGGCGAAGCCCGTTTCGCGGGAGTTCTTTTTTTCTCCGATTTCTTCCTTTTCAATCCCCTAGGCGAGCCGACTTAAGGAAGAAGGGTTCCTAAGCCCGGTGGACCTCCCCCTCCCCTAGGTCCTCGCTCCCCCCTCGTATTATCGTTTCCCTTTCCCCGAAGAAGGAAGATCCCCCTTGACAACATGGTCAAGAGATCTTTCCTCTCTCCCCTTGAATTAATGCTCATGGGCGTATGTTCCATTTCTTCCCTTTTTGGATGTATCCCCTGCTTCTGTTGGGTTTTTTTCCTTTCCTCGTAAGAGAAAGCCTTTTTCTCTCTTTCGGGAACGCTGGGTTCGTACGGATACCTTTTTCGCGTTTTTACTCTCTTCCTGACCCAGCTCTCTTTTTATCGACTAGTGATCACAGAACCAACAGGTGACAGCTCGAGGAGGTGGGTCCGGAACTTTTGCTCTCGTTAGATGCTTATTTTTCCAATAGAGATAGTACTTTTCTCGGTAGTAGTTCTCGTTCCCTGCGATTCCTTTTTCCCCGACGCACCGCTTTTTTCCCCCATAGGACTATGCGTTTCAGAGTGTTTACATAGACAGAGCAGTTCTCTTTATTTCTTCCCTCGAGCGTTCATTCGAGCCCTCTAGATCCTTTCCGACCCTCCTCCCCTTCCCTCTAAGTACTGCTCCCCCTCCCCCCCCACGGTTACGATAAGAGGAGGTACTCGAAGTTCTGAGACCTAAATTCCCTTCGTCGGACCCACTCAAGGAACGAGTCTCCTCCCCATGCGCGGCAAGAGACCGACCCCGCTCGGTCGATGTAGACGGCATGCCGACTCCTTCCGTTCGCCTTAGTGAGACTGGACCCTTCTCTCAGGTTTCGCTTCCAGAAGAATCCTAGTACGCGTGGCTGTTTCCAATCTCTTTTCGCCATAGCCAACTCCTCCTAGGGAGAAGGCTTGCCTTTGACCGTTTTCAATAGTCACGTTTTGAAATGCCGTCTTTCCCCCGATCGTTCGCGTCCCGCTCGGACGTTCTTGCGCTATTCCTCGAACACCCAGAGATGCTGTTTCCTTCCCTAACATCGACCTCTCAGGCGCTTATTTCCTCACGATTGTTTCCTTTTTTCCCCTGCCGAGAAGCTAGCTTTTCTCCCTACCCTTCGATGCTATAGGCGGACTGCCCGGCCACCCTCTTTCTCTTACGTGACTTTTTTCTCTGCGGGATTTTCTGCAGCGTCGGCTGCGCTTCCGCTCCCGAGAGCCGCATTTTCCTCGTCACCGGAGCTAATCCATTTCTCTAAAACGACGGATGACACGATTCCCTTTCCCCCTCCCCGTGGAACTATGGAACGCCCTCTTTTGAATTCCACGAGCACTTCCGCGAACGCGGCGCTTTCAAACGGAAAGACTCTTCCTCCTTGCAGGCATTGCCAGAAGCAGGCGGTCTGTCTCCTACCTTTTTTCCCACCAAACTGCCTTCGCGCTTTTCAATCCTTCTCAGTGTGTCTCTCTACACGAGCCAAAAAGGACACCGCAGCCCTCTTCCTCGCCCGTAAACCGGTATACATGCCGTCCTTTTTTTGTCGTCCCCCCTGAGGAATTTAACCCGGTTTTCACGTTCCTTCTTTTATAAGGGGGGCTCTAAGAAATTCGCAGATGCCGTTCACCAAACCTCCCTTTCCCCACCCGACAACCCCCCTTTCCCCTCCTCTCCTTTTGATAAGTAGTTTTGCCCCTTTGAAGAAGTCTTCTTCGTCCAGAATAGGAGATTTTGTCGATTCCCTCCCTTCACCTCTTGTTTTGCGCGTGCAAACGTCTTACGCCCAACCCCCCGTTCACAGCTCTAGACTCGAGCCTCTAGGCTTTCGGAGGTGGGCCTTTTCCCCCCGAGCCCTTTTCGCACAATGAAATCTTTTTTTCCGTGCCTAGGACGATCTTGCGTCGCCCCTCCCCTGAAACCTTTTTTTTTTTCGACGCATCCCTCCTCCGTGAAGGGCCCCCGGAGCTCAGCGCTCCTTTTTCTATCGCAGCCCCTTCTCCTTATTACTTCCCGACCCTTCATTTTTTAGGAATACGCCTTGCGTTGCGGAGTCTTTTTATGTATAAAAGATCGTGAATTGTATTGAGACGCTCTTCCTCGGTCTCGTTCAATGCTTGCTTCTCGTAGACGGCTCGGACAGATGCGGACGACTCGGAGAACCCTGAGATCTCCCCGGCCAGAGCGCTTGCCCTTCTTCACGGGACCCTGCTCTACCCCGGTGGAGGGAGGATGACAGAGAACTCGAGTCTATGTTATGGGTGTCTCCCCTCGTGAATTTTCCTCTGATCCGCCTGCAGTCCCCCACCCTCCAGCGATGATCGTCGATTGTAGGGATAGAGACCTGCTATGGCTTTTGTCTCCTTCTCATCGCTACGACGTCAGAGCGTGTTCTTCGAGGTTTCATGAAGCTGCGAAGGAGTTCTGACGAGTCTCGCTGCTCTATGCATAATTTTTACTAAGTTCTCCTTCTGCGTTATTCCCTCCCGGG
>Ga0179591_1289005_pt1 | contig 11461 bp, 22 predicted proteins | sample CZOMad2_1_08_16f_FD_182891 | JGI IMG/M metagenome (GOLD analysis project Ga0179591, IMG submission 182891) | Vadose zone soil fungal communities from Angelo Coast Range Reserve, California, USA - CZOMad2_1_08_16fungal (PacBio error correction) | ecosystem: Environmental > Terrestrial > Soil >... | reverse complement strand
TTCGTTACGGTTTACTCTCACCAATTTTTTTGAGTTTTTTGGCTTTGATCGGATTCTTTTCCGGAACTTTGGCCTGGGAAACTCCCTTTCCTCAATAAGGGTCCCCGTCGATCCCCTCCCCTCCAGTGCGTTCATCAAGGCCCCCTTTGGAGGAACCTGTGGTTTTTTGGTAAACTATCTCCCGACGCTGACATGGTGCCCTTGTCGCTTTTCCTTCTTTGGGTTTTTTGGTTTCGGTTTCAGGAAGTGGCTTTTCCCTTTTCACCTTTGGGTCGCTGGTCTCTCGTACGCTTTTGCGGCAGTCTGCTTTCCCGCCCCTCGTTAGTACTTGGATCACCACCCCCCCCCCCGCCCTCTTACCGGTCGTCGGTGTCCTTTCTGGCCCCGGTCCTAGTGCGCGCACTTGAAAATTGCCCGCACCCCCCACCCCTTGCCTGCCTTTGCGGCCTTTTTTCCCCAAGCCGTTTGGATTTCCCGTCTCGTTTCGGTCCCCGCGTGGGGGCCTTTTGTTACCACTCGTGGTCTAACTCCGCTGTTCGCGTCCCTTCGGCAAGTGGTACGACCAAAACCCCCACACCTTCCGATATTTGTCCTTTTCCTGGCCTTATCCAAGCCTTGAAGCTTTTCGCCACACCTCTGACCCCCGTGTTATTGGCCCGATCGTGGATTTCTTGCTTTTTTATAAGCATGCATAATTGCCTTGCTCAAGAATTTTTTTTTTGTCCTTGAGCCTTGGTTTGTCCGGCTCGACATTCCTCTCCTGGGGTTTTGAAAGCTTCCCTTTTTTGGTTTTACCAGTGTCACCCCCTTTTGGGACCTGCTCGATGGCCTCATCCTCCAACCACAGGCTTTTCCAGCTCTTCTGGATCCCACACCCCCAGAACGGTCCTTTGGGCCGCCCAACCCAGCGTGGTTTCGCCATCCATGTTTTTTTCCCCCCCGTTGCTGGGCTTTGTTACGTCCTCCGGAAACCTCCTTCTGACCACGTGCGTCGCTTGCCGACCAGTTGCTGCCCCGGCTTCGCTCTTCTCCAATCCCCTGCGTCCTCCTTCCCGGACTCCTTCTGGATACCGGGGTTCCCTATCACTTTGAAATCACCTCCTTCTATTTGTTGCGGGGAATCTAACTTGTCGTCCTTTTCCCCCCACAATCCGAGTTTTGTTCGGCGTTTCATTTTTTTTTTCCTGCCTTTTTTTGACCCTATTTTTTTATTTCCGTGAAGTAGCGTGCCGATCCCTTATGAGGCCCGTCCGAAATTTTTTTCCGTGGTTTTTACCCTGGCTTTGGTCTTTGTCCGGTGGTCGTGTTTGCGACCAAGGGGTTTGTTCCGACACCCAACCAGTAGGCGTCCTCCACTTCATTAACCCAGTTGCTTTTTCACGCATTGAGAAACCTTCTAAAGTCCTGCTTCCCCACCAGGTACGATGATGCGCTGCTCTTATGTGCTTTTTGGCTGGGTTTCCTTTTGACTTAGCACGCCATGACGGGCTCTATCGGCGTTTCCCAAGATTTTCATTGTCTTTTGAACTCCTATCCGTCACGAATAACGTAACCTGTGACTGTCATTCCCCCACTTCAATCCCTCTCTGGGTCTCTACTTTGCGGCCTTTGTTGTCGTTCTACCTGGCTGTCCCCGCCCCACCCCCTTCCTACTCGATCACGCCGCCTAGGGCCCCCCCCCCCCCCCCCCCGCGGCGTTTTTACAATAGTTGGAGGATCCGTCTTCCCCCGAACTTACCGCCCGCGCTCTAGGGCCCGTGTGTGCCGCTGTCCCACCTCCCCCCCCCCCCCCCCGCCCCAGCGACGGCTCCCCCGCGGACCCCCTCCCACCACGTCACATCATCCAAGACGGCCCTTTTCATTTCTTTTCCCCCACCCCACCCCTTTACTGCCCCCGAATTTTCCTTCTTATGGTAGATCTTCACACTTCCCGAACGATCTCCCCGGCCCGCTGAAGCTTACTTTTGGCACACCCCAGTTTCTTCCGCTACCCCTTCCCTTTACCGACGTCATCATCCATTTTGCTTCCCCCACCCCCACCCCTTCCGTACCACCGCCTCCCCCCCCCCCCCCCCCCTTCGAGCGCTTCCCATCCTCCCCCCGACGGACATCAGGCTGTTGACCCCATTTACCCTGGACTTTCCCTGTTTCCGACCTCTCCCCCCCCTCACCTTATTCTTCCCCAACCCCCCCACCGGCCCTTGATGTGTCTCTCATGCTGTTGGAAGGTCCCATATGTTTTTTATTTTTTTTTTTCCGTTCCCCTGCTTTTCCTTTGGAGTTATGGCTGATCTCCCCACAGCCTCTGCCGCGGTCCGTACTTTCTCTTGGGGTCTAGGAATGACCCTTTTCTGCCCCTTCCGATGGTAATCTCTGTCCTCGAGAGATCGGTTTCCATTCCAACAAAAATGCGGTTTTTCCGCCTGAATCCACTCTTACGGCTTACCGCTAAAATACCATCTCCCCTCCTGTCTTTGCGGCGGACAGGTGCTTCTCTGGTTTTTCAAAAGGCCCGCTCGTGAAACCGTGGATGGATAGCCCCGATTTGCAAGGGCCCCGTGTTTTCTCGATCCCCGGTTTCTTCCTTGTTTTTTTTTTGTTCCTGGCATTCGAGTCCCTTCGACGCTGTTGGTTTTTGTTCAAGCCGGATTCTTGCTTCTCCCCAAGTTCTGGTTTGTTTCCCCCCGGGCCTCCTGCTAGGCTTTCTTTTGGCTCTTAGCGCGTTGGCATCAAGACTGAGGCTTTATTTCGTTTTTTTTTTTCGACCTTCCCCCGTGGTCCGTATTCCCCCAACTGGCTGTTGTCCCCCCGCGGAATTGCGCTTTTACAGGTTGTTCTTTTGAAGGGCGAGTCGTTGTTCCTGGCGTTGTCCACTTTTTCCTTTCGCGCGGTGTGAGTCTTTGCTAAACTGCAATTCCTTTTTTTCCCTCCCACATAGATTGATCCGAACCCCAAGCTTCGGTTTTTTTTTTCAGAGCGAGAGACCACCCGAAAACACCTTGAATTCATCTTTTCCTTTAACGTTTGGGACTTTTCCGTCACGGTTATCCTTCTGCGCAGACTGCTTTTCTTCGCAGTCTCCCCAGGGAGGGGTTTTTTTTTACGTGATGCTTTTTACCCAGCTTCCCACTTTTCTCGCCGGCAATTGCTTTCCCCTTCTTCCCTGCTGATCGTTGTCAACGCAGTCGCCCAGAGGAACGATCTCTGACGAATGGACCTTTTTTCCTCTTTTTCCCCACTTTGAACCACATCAAAAAGAGGCGGCTTTTTGATTAGTCGGCTCCTTTTACACAAGTTAGCGGTTCCGTTTTTTTGCGCATATACCCAAAAAATTTTTTTTACCCCCCCTCAGTGATCTGGCCTGTCTTTTTTCTTCGCATTTTCAATCCCCCCCGGAGGTGCTCCCAATTTGTCCTCTTTTGCGTTTTTTTCTTTTTTTCGTTTTTGTTGGTGAATGGTCATGGACTCCCCCCGATCCGATTAAACCACCCTCTGGTGTCTTTTGTAGTTTTTCCTTATCTGTACCTCTTTGATCTGGCTCGTCAGCTTGGCCGAGTCCCCGTCTTTTGTAAGCGCCCAGAATTCCCTAGTTGTCTTCTGGGTATTCTTTTTGTGCACCGTCCCTTTCCAGTAAACTCTTTTGCGTTTTGTGCCCCCCCAAAAGTTTTCCCGTCTTACCTCCGAACATTTTCTTTTCCCCCTTCCCCCTGTTTCAATCGTCGGTTGTCTTTTTCCGAGTTTCACTTTTTCTCTTTTTCTTTTCGTGTACCGATTCGGTTTCTCCTTACGCCACTTTCTTCTCCTTCGGAAGTTCGCGTCGGCTAGGGCCCCCTCTCGTCCACTGACCCTATGGTCCGTTCCTGCTTTCCGTCGTTTTTTCCCTGGGTCGATGCCCGTGTTTTGTTACTCCCCCACCCCCTTACCCTGAATTTCCTACCCACTCCCCTCTCCCCCTTCATTTTTTTTCGTTCACCTAAATTGTTCCCCAAGAGAAAACCCCATTTGAGCGAATTTTTTTTCCACATCGTTTTCAAAGAACTTGGTTCCTCCGTCTTTTTTTGTTACCTTTTCCACTTGGGGGTGGATTGCTGTTTTTGATGCCTCTATAGCTGTCTCATCGATTTTATCTCTCTTCCTCTCCCTTTTTTTGGTTTTGTGACTCTGGTCGATTAAAACTCGATCTCCAGACTCCCTGTTCCCCCAGATCCCCAGAAGTCAGCCTCCTTTTCCCATTTATTTCCCCACCCCCCCAACTCCCCGAACCCATTTGTGCTAAATTTAGGGCGTTTTTTGGGACCTGCTTATCCACGTTTCTTTCCTTCCCCTAAAGAAAACTCATTTGAAGGTTTATTGTTGGTTTTCCCTTAAAATCTGTTTTTCCCTTTGTTTGGGTCTACCTCCCTTCGGAAGTCCTTCTTTGAAAACCGTTTTGACTAAAAGAGCGCTTTCAACATCCCCCTTCTCCCAAACCCTCACATAGGGAAGGCTCCCCCTTCCAAAAATCAGCACGTGAGTTCCTTCTCTTCCACTCCCGGAGGACGAACTTGGATGAAGGTTTTCGTAATTTCCACTTTTGGATCCTCATGACTCCCCCCATTTTTTTCTGAAAAGTCCCTCTTTTCCCTGAGGCCTGGCCCCCTGCTTTATGCTTTTTTTGGCGTATTCCCGTTTCCTCCCCCCTTCTTTAGACACCGGTTAACCAATTCTGGCCCTCGGTCAACCCGTTCAGGGCGGCCCCATTTGACCAACGCTGTCATAAGCTTTAATGGTCCATCCCCCCACTACCCAGGCGGAAGTCCAAACATTTTTGGTCCCTTTTTACACCATAGGCTCTAGTTAGCCCCCTTCCCCTTCTCCAGACGTTGGGTGGTTGAAACCTTTTTTTTGACGACAACGAAGGCACACCGGCCCCAAAGGTTTTCTGCCCCGCCCGTGCAATTCCCCTCTTTATAAAAACCTCTTTCAATTTCATCACGACATTGCTTTCCAAGGTTTTTTTTCTTGAGAAGTCCCCCCCTCACCTTCCCGTTCCCGCGCCTCCTCTCCCTTTCTCTTTTCAGTGTGGAAAAAAAACCCTCCTTTCAAGATTCCCTTGAGTCTTTTGACCCTTTTCTTTTTTTTTTCGCTCTTTTTTATTTCCGTTCGATGATTTTTTTTCGGGGGGGGGCTTTTCAACCACCGTCTACCCCCCCTTCTGGACGCAATGTTTCCGGTCCGATTTCTTTTTTGGTCTTCGTCCCTTTTCAGGCGTGCCTTCACCCTTTTTCCCCCTTTTTGAGTTCTCTGAGAAACCTCAGGCTCTGCGCCTTTTTTTTTGATCCTTCTGAGGAACCCCTCGTTAGTTTTCCTTCAGAAGCGTTTTAGTTCGTTGTAACTCTCTTCTGTTTCCTTCTACACCAGATTCCCCTTTTATGAGGATCGAGATGCAGACCCTTCCCTTGAAAGTTGTCCTCTTCCCTTTTCGTCCGGCCCCTTGCTCTTTCCCCGGCCATGGATCCTGGATGGCCTTTTTTTAATTGAACACCCTTCTCTCTTATAGTGTTTTTTCTTTTAAAAAAAAATTCCTTGTTCCGTCAGTTGTTCCTCTCCCCCCCTTTTTTTCGGCCTTGTTCGTCTTTTTCTACCATTCCTGTCCTCATTGTTTGATTGAGGTTCAGCGATTTCCTAACGGCCCCCCCCGAACTCCGCGTCAACCCCCCCTCCTGAACTCCCGAAGAAGGACTTCACACGGGCTTTTTCAACTTCCCCCTCGGCGGCCCCATGTCTCGTCTTCCCTTACCCTCTCACCCACCCCAAGTTTCCGGCTGTTTTTAAGTGATTTTCTCTCCCCTTTATTTCTTTGCTTCGGAGATTTTACACCCACCGCGTTTTTCCCTTCCGTCGTCTCAAACCCGTATCCAGACCAAGTTTCTCCCGGCTCGTGCCGCTTTCTAATTGATCTTCTTAACCCCCGTTTTCGTTTCAGCACCCCGTTCCCTTACTTTTTAAGAGTGGCCTCAGCTCGCATCATGTTTGCTATTTCAATTATTCTCGTTTTGTCTTTACTGGCATTCTGGATACACTGGAAAGGCCAATTTTTGTAGTTTCCCAATAGACGCCACCCCTCAACATCTTCCCGGATCGTTTTTTCTCAATTTAGTATGTTTCCCTCCCCATTAAAGGAGTATTCCTCCGGATAACTCCCCCAGAATTACTCCCCCACGCTCTCTCACTGATTCACCGGACATACATTTTTGTATTTTCCAACTTTTTTCATTCTTTTCTCCCCACTACCCTCCCTCCTTTCTACCCTTCTAATTCACGCAGTGCTGCCCTTACATCCAGCCCCCCATTCCATAACCTCTATGTCCACCTCACTTCCTTCGCACCCCCCGGCTCTCACGCATTTATCAGATCTCTCTCTTCCCCGACCCCCCCTCGTGCTTCCCCCCAACCTCTCGGTCCTCCGCCACAGCCATGCTTTGTTCTTACCTCTGGGCTTGCCTTCCCCAGTCCATTCGCTCGGGTACCTGACGGTCCTGACCCCTCCCGCCCCCTGTCGCAGTGCTTCCTTGGTGTTTCATCAGCCACGCCCCCCCCCACGATTCTCCTCCTCTTCCATCGCATTTCCCGCCTCTCCCCTCGCTGTTGTCCTTTTACTTTTCACTCACCGCACCTTTCTTACCCTCGCCCCCTCCTATGTTCTATATTTTCCGCTCTCCCCCTACTTTGCCCTCCACCTCCCCCGTCCTCGCCATCCTTCGCTTCACCTTGACCCCTTCCCCGTCCATCCCTCTCCCCCCACTGCTGTCCCCCCCTTTTTTCCTGTTATGTCCGCGATCATTTGCCACCTCCGGGTTGACCCCCTACCTCGCGTTCCCGGCGGAATCCTCCACCGTTACCTTTTCCACTCCAGGCCTCCGGGGGGTGAGAGCTGGGGTCCGCCCCCCCCCTCCTCTTTACGAGTCCTGGCTCGCGCCCCTGCCCACTTGCTCGCCCTTCCTAACTCCGGCTCCTCGTCCTCCCCCAACACCCCTTTATCCGCCCGTACTCCCGCTGTTCCTGGTTTCGGCCCTTCTCATGATGCTATTTTTTCTTCTGTCTTCTCTCTCTCTGACCGGCCCCTTTTCGTAAAACTCCGCGTTATTCCAGTGCTCCCCCGCCCCCCCCATCCCCGGCTCCTCGCCGAGGCCGTCGCCGCCTTTCCCCAGCCCCCTCTCTCCCTTTTTGTTGTCACCCCCCGCCCTCACACCCACCTGCCACCCCTCCGCTCCGACTTCCCTCCCCCTTCTTGGTATGTCCCCTTATTCCTGCGCCCCCCTGACTTCCCTAGGCAGTCTCGGTTCTTCCCTTCCGATCCCCCACCTCCCCCTCTTCGCCTGACACCCTCGCTCCCCCTCGCCTCCCGTCATTCAGCGGGTTCCCTCCCAAACCCCTGCATCTTCTCACTCTTTCGATTTGATTCCCGGGTGTTGCTCGTATCCCCTGCTCTCCCCCCCCCCTCCCTCGGCCCAACTCCCATCACCCCACCCGTTCCCCCCCCCCGCATCCCTCTTCTCCCAGCTCCGGTTCCTTACCTCCCCTCTTCCACCGACTGGCTCTTTCTGCCTCCCCAGTACTCGGTGTACATTCCCCTCAATTGCCTTTTGCGCGCCCTACTCCCTTTCCGCCTGGTCTTCTCCTTACTCTCCTCTTTCTTTCTCACCTCCTAGTCCCTGTGCTCCTCCCTTGCGCTGTCCCATCCCGAGGCCAAGATCCTCCCATTACTCGACCTCTCTCGGGGGGTCTGCCACCCCCCTTCTTCGTGACCTATCCCATTTTCCTTCCATTCTCCCCCTCCTTTTGTCAATTCAGTCTCTTTCCCCCTGTTCCCTCCCCCGTCTCGGAATCTCTGCTCTTCACGTCTTCGTTCCCCCAATCTTCTTCGATTTCTCCTCTCGTCCACTGCCTTTTATCTATGCCATTCCCCGACGTCCCCAGCGCCTCTTTTTTCCTGCACTCCCACGCTGTCGCCACTCACTCTCCCCCCCCGGTCCACCTGCGCCTCCTTCCTTGACCTCGGGCTACCTCGTTCCTTCTCCTTCCTTCCCACCCCCCTCGCCTCCTCCCCCGCACCTCACCTCCCCTTTTCACCCTTTTCTCTTTTTTCTTGGCCCTTTTCCCCCCCCTAGATCAACGACCTCCCACCCCATCCACTCCCCCACTCTTACGGTTCTCATCTCCCGTTTGTTCGCCCTCTCCCTATCTTTCTCCTCCCTCCCTACTCCTCTCCGTTCCCCCCCAGCCCTCCCCACCCTCCCCGCAACGCCGCCCACCCTCCCCCTCCATTTCTTTCTCCTCCCCGCCTATTCCCGGAGCCCTCTTCCCCCCCCCGTCCGGCTTGCTCTTTCTTTCCTCCTGTGCTGTATTCCATGGTCCTCCCCCCCCAGCCCCCCGACCCCCCCTAATCCCAGTTCCTCCCCTACTTGCCTCCGTCTCTTGGACCCCCCCCAACTACCTGTTTCCTGCCCCCCCTGTCCCCACCTCCCTTTTCCTCCCCAGTATACACCGCCGTCGCCCCCCCCGGCGTACCTAACCCCTCGGTACCCCATTCCCCCTCTATTTCTTTCCCGCAATCCACGGCCATCTCTGGTCTTCATCTCACATCGCTTCTAGTTCCTCGCCTCCTCTCTCACCCCCCCGGTCCTTGGGAATTCTATCTCCCCGATCCTGTTCCGACGTCTCAACTCTCCCCTACGCCCTCCGGACTCCTGTTCTCCTCCTGCTCGTCACCCCCCTGCCCACCCCCCTCCTCCCCCCCTCACGCTCATCCCTAATCATGCGCCTAAGGCTTCGACCCCCTTATCTCTTTCCCCTGAGCTCGCTCACCTCCCTCTCCTTTTTCTCACTTCTCTGCTCTTGTCCCGCGCCTTTTAGGGACCCACTCCTTCCTATTTCCTCTCTAGGCTCTACCTGCCTTTCTTCCCACTTTTCTGGCTTCTTTGTGCATTTTCTCGCTTCCCTCGGCATTCCTCCGGCACTAGTGCCCTCGTCCCCTTTCCCTTCGTTTTCTTTCCCCCCTTGTACCGCCCCCCCTGTACCTCGGTCTGCATCTCCTTCTTCCTTCTTTCAGTCGTTCAGTATTTTTCCCGCCCTCCCCCCGTGCCCGGCGCATTGGGCCCGACGTCGCAGGCCGCTCCCAGGGGTGCTCGCTCAGACACCTCCTGATTCTCTCCCTCATCGTTGCTCCCCCGGTGGCACGTTACACTCCCGGTAGCTCGTTTTTCCCAGTTCCCTCTATTCATGAGACTAGGTCCCTCCAAGCCGTAATTTTCCATCTTTTTTTCTCAGTCTTCTGCTTTTTCGGATTACAAGCTGCCTATCATTTTTTTTGTATAGCTTCTTATGTAGTGCTTTCCTAGTACCCTTTGATCGACTCGTTGTCCTCCTTTCACGGCTTTCAAAGGGCCAGTACTCAAGGGAGTACCGGCACCTCTTTTTGGCTGCCCAGTGGCTTTTTTCATTCCTTTTTCTTCTTTTCCGCTCTTCGCTCCAGAAACTTTTCAGCTTTCCCCCCGACTTTATAGCTTTTCCTTCGTTTTTCTTTTTGGGACCATGGTCCTTCCTGGCTTTACCCCACGACACCCATCGTCCAATAAACCCTTTTGGGGAAACTTTCTTTCTCCTTTTTTGACGGGTTTTTTTTTCAAAGGTCCGTCTCTGGTGGGGTTTTTTGACCCCCCCCCCCCCCACACTTCCCCGAGGCTTTCCCGCGCTCCCCTCTCCCTCCTCTTAAAAACCCCCGGTCCATCCGCGCGCCCGTGGATTGATCGGTGATGAACAGCGTGATCCCTCGTTGTAACTATTTCGTGTCTTTTTTTGAGTTTTTTTACCACCATGACACGTTCTACTATCCTGGAATTTCCCCTTAGGCCACAAAATTTAGCCCCTCTTTCCCGTCGCAACAACCCAATGCCCTAAATCAAATTCTAAGCAGCGAATTTCAACCCTTTCTTTTTATAGATCGTCTCCAGAAGTATTCCCTTAGTTTCCTTTCGTGGATTGGAGTGACCCAAGGGTCTTCCTTTTTGTTTCGTCCCCCTTATTCGCGCCTTGGCGGGGCTACAACTCCTTACACCAGCCCGACAGTCGGCACCCTTGACTCGTGGCGTCGTGTTGCCCGGCCGGTCTCCGTTCGCGATTCTACTCGTGCTAGATCCTCCCCCTTGCCGCTTACCAACCCTGTCTGCCACCACCCTTCACTTCTCTCCAAGGGAACTTTGCGGTTCCCCTAGTAATCCCCAATTTGCATTTGCAGTTGCGTTCTCTTCCTCCAGGACTTGATAGTCTTCCAAACCCCCCCTTCCACCAGGTTCGCTCCGGTCGGGGACCCCTGCGTCTTTGCTTGGGTCCAAATCGCATGCCCTGGTAAGGGTCAACGTCGGAATCATCCGCCGTTTCCGGCCCTCCCTTGTTCACCGCTCTCGGATCCCCCCCCCCCCAAAACCCAGGTCCTTTTGCAATGTCCCTTTTCCCCTTGCTTTCGTTTTTGTGCCCAAGGCCCGTCTTGGGTTTTGCTTCAGAAAATTTTCAAAAACCTCTCGGCCCTCATTTTTTTTAAGCTGCTCCCCATCGATGATCAAAGGTTTTTGTTCCAAACAACTTTCCAATGGTTTACCCCTTCGATTTCTTCGCAGTTTCGCAACAGGTCATCCTTCGATCTTGCCATGCATCCCCGCACATTCGGGCAATTATCCCATCAGAGCTTGCGATAGGACCCCCGTTTTTTCTTTCCATGTCTTTCCGTTGTCTGCCCCGTCCCAAGCTTTTTTTGCCATCACGCTTTTTTCCCTCCGTGATTTTTTCCTTCAATTTTCCCCTTCTTCCCGACGTTCTGTTGCTTCCTCCCTTTCTAATGGTCCCCCCAGCTTCTTCCCTGCCGGATTTTGCCCACGTTTCCTTTACCACCGGGTCTGGGCACCTTAAGAAGTTTTCACTTTCCAACCAATCCGCCGGGATTTTCAAGTTTCCCTCCAGCACTTCCAAGGGGGTCCTTTGGGTTTCGGGTCATTTATCCGATCCTCATTCTTTCTGAAGCCTGCGTTTTATATTCATCGGCTTGCATTTTTTCCTACTTCCCCCAACTTTCCTTGTTTTCCAGGCGCTCCCCGCACAAATGTTAACCGCGAGCCCCCTTTTTTCACCCGGTGCGCCCTTTGGAGTTTCTCCTCTTTTAATTCATCCCCCTTTTTTCAGTCTATTCCCACACAGCCAAAGGACTCCATCGTCATTTGGGGCAGAGGAGGCATGCAGCTGGACGTATTCCCCGTTCTCATTGTAATTTCTTCCCCCCCTGTCCCTTTTATTTTCAGTTCGGAGTGGAAGCCTTTGACGGCGGCCCGTCTTGATTTTTTTCGACACATGCTGCCGGGGCCCTTTTTTTTACTCAGGCGTCCCCCTCCGCGTTTTTTGGTGGTTGCCGCGTTACTTTCCCCCGATTTTT
>Ga0179591_1242862_pt1 | contig 11461 bp, 6 predicted proteins | sample CZOMad2_1_08_16f_FD_182891 | JGI IMG/M metagenome (GOLD analysis project Ga0179591, IMG submission 182891) | Vadose zone soil fungal communities from Angelo Coast Range Reserve, California, USA - CZOMad2_1_08_16fungal (PacBio error correction) | ecosystem: Environmental > Terrestrial > Soil >... | reverse complement strand
TCGTTTCTGAGTCCGTCCCTCGACCTCTGGCCTACTCACTGTTGATGCACGCTCCTTGAGAATCTCGTTCTCTCTCAATTGGCCCCGTCTAAGTCGTTGTATTTTCCCAGGAACTTTTTCGTCGGCCCGCTTATCTGAGGTGTGTGTCCTCCATTCCCTTATCCGTTGCAGTCGACGTCCGTTCCGTTATTTGGCCAGCACCCGGTGTCAGCTTTACCCTTTTCATCCGTTGGCCCTCAACCTTACTGCCCGCTTTCCCTCCGTGGGAGTGATGTCCACCAGCCTCGACTCGCTGTCTGCCCGCTTCCTGCGCACGTCACGGTTATGGCTAAGATTGTGCTGGATCTTTTCAATTACCGCTGGCTTGCAACCCCGTTCTTTTCCCCGGTTTCTTATCTTTTCACGTTTCTTCCGTTTTATCCCAGGTCTTGTTGGTCTTCCGTCACGATGACAGACCCGCTACCTCTCCACAGACTGTGTGCAGAGGCAATGCGTACCTCTTGCTCCTTCTGATCAGGCTCCCCTTCTTCCCAGTCTGTAACCGTTTTTCTTTCTGACTCGGTCCGGGTTTCAATTGCCGTTTCGGTGGATTTTTAACCCCGTCTGCACTATGAAGATTGTTCGCCAGATGAGTCCACTGACGGCCTCAGTGGAGAGAGAGTACCAGTGGGCTCTGGGGTGAAGCACCTTCCGGCCCTGTGGGTTGTTTGGGCCAACCCCCCTCCCTCTGCATCGTGTCCACCCTCCGTTCGTCCCTTGGGGCAGCTGCTTCTCGTCGGTAACCAAGAGTAGTCGCCTTTTTTTCTCCCGCCGCCCTCGAGCACTCCCTGTCGCTTAAGAGAAAAGAATCGTTTCTTTCCCCCCTTTCCCATTCAGGTTTTTTTCCGTTTCTGATCACCGGGTCTGCTTAGATTCAAGGACGCACTGTGAAGGTTAGTCTTTGTATTGTTCTTACTGATTTCCTCAGTCCTATCCCGTCGCTTTCTAAGGCTTCCAGTATGCAAACACCGGAGGTTGCCATATACTGTAGGTAGCACCCCTCACTTCCATGTCACTATGTCCTTATTTGAACCCAGGTGGGTGAGACACGATCTGGCCGACACCGGCCCGTAAGATGCGGCCTCCTGCCGCAGTTTCCTGTGCGGTTTTGCGTCTGCCTCTGTCTCTTGTCCCATCCCTGCAGAGCTCCCTGCGCGTCGCGCCCGGGCAAGCGCCTCCTGATAGTACCAACTTGTCGGCCGAGTAGTCTCCCCGCAAGCCAGCCTTTCTCCAACCTGCCCAGTCATCTCACAGGTTTTATTTCTTTGGCGGTTACTCTTGACTACCGATTGATAGAAATTGTTCTCGCTCGATTGGTTTTTCCATCCCTATTTTCTTCAAGTTTTTATTTCGGCGCGGTACATAGGATTTGTGACCTTTAACACCTTTCTCTGGGTCCCCCGGAAAGACCGGGAGTGGGCGGTACCTGGACCCTTCTTTCAACCGCGCCCCCCCTATTGGAGGTCGAGTCTTATTGAGTGCAGGTTTGTTCCTGCTATTTCGATCTCTTGCTTAACACGACTTTCCGTACTCGCACTACACGAGCTTGTTGCTGTCCTCCGGTCACCAACCTAGCCATTGCTCAGGCAGCCGGCCTGTCCGTGCCGTTAAACTTCCTGACTCCACACGACCAGGTCAGTTTTTCTGCATCCATATCTTTTGCCTGGAGTACTGTTCCCTCCCCCCGAGATGGCATCATCCTGGGGCTTCGTTTCCTCCGGGTGCCTTAACGTAGGTCGACGGTGGATTTCTTCCATCTCCCGTTTCTCATTCGATCGATGTGATCGACTGAGGCCGGCATTTGCTCATTCCCAGTCCTTGTTGTTCCCCCGCGCTGCCCCCCGCGTTACTGTTAGAATAGGAAGAGATGCCTCCTGCTTCCTTCGCGCGTCTTCCGAGTATCGGAGCACTTTGTCTCGGCTTTATTTTTATGGAAAAACCCCTGTCAACGTTTTACTCCCGTATCTCGACCTTTAGACCCCAATTGCTCTCCCGTACCATCTTACCTTTCCGGTGCTCGCTGTTTCGGACCCCCCCCATTCTTCTAGTGCTTTTTTTTTGTCGTCCACGAAGTGGGCCTGGTCCCTTTTTCGTCCAAGCCACTCTGGTAGTTCGTTTTTTTGCTGGTCTTTATGGATTCCTTTTCCGTACTGGTCAGAGCATGACCGTGTGCTCGGCGGATATTGCTTGGACCCACTTCCGCCTTTCTTTGCGAAGAAAGATTTGAGGGGATATTTTATACGTTTGTGTTTTTGCGCAGTCCTCGCCTCCTCATTTCATGGATCCTCTCTTCTCCCTGCCCACGATCATGCACGTTTACTTTTCTTCAACCCATTTCTCCCAGGTTGATGTCCTGGTGTTGCCCGCTGTGGGCTCCAGGTCCCTCCACGGTCTTGTCAGTCAGGACCTTGACCCGAGTTCACATGAACTAAATCGCGTGCGCTTTCCTTTGAACCTTCACTTTATGTTCCGAGTTCACGCCCTCCCCTTGGTTAGGGTTTCCATGCCTTGCTCGAAAGCGGTGCAACCGCGAGGGTATCTGGCCGAGGTTATCGTCTTTTCGTCTCGTCCGCGCGCCACCTCCGTCCGAGAATTCAAGCTGGCTCCTCCGGCCACCCTGCGGGCAGTTTCCTTGTCACCGTGTTTCCCTTGAGCGGTCCCCATCCCCTTCGACCCCCCATTGGTCGCGTCTAGTTTGAGGTTACACTCGACCCCAAGCGCCTCCAAGTCCTCCTTTGAGCCCAGCACTCGGTCCGCCGTTGCCTTACCTTGTCGGTGACCCGCTAGCCGCGTTTTCGTTAACCTCTCCTTCTGTTGCACGCGTTGGTACGTTGCAGGATCTTCTTGATGCGAACTCTCGATTTATCAAATTTCACACTCTTTTCTTTTGTTCATGGCGTCCATGACCGAGCTTTTTTCATTCCTTCCGGCGTACGAATTTCCCACGTCCCGTTTCCTCCTCCAACACTCCCTCTTTTGAGCTTTATCATGACCTTGTCTTTCCCTTTCACTTTAAAAGAACGCCCTTCGGTTCGATGTCGTAGGCTCGAGGTTATGTTTTTGCGGGCCGTTTTCAGAGCGGCGTTTTTGTGTCGTGTACGATGTTTCTGCCGGTTAATAGTCTTTTTGTTTTTTTTTTTTTCACCTCTTTCTCCCCCCTGACTTGCAAATTGTCCCGAGTCGAACAGAGGTAGAGTGGGGAACGTTCAGAGTTCTCTCATGGCGCATGACCTGGGGCTTTCTTCCCCGGTCGGCGATCAGCCCCTCCTCCTGGTATTTTTGGGTTTTTGCCCTGATCTTGTCGTTCCTCTAACGATGAGATTCTGATTTTCGAAGGACCGCTTTTGCCCCTCCCCCTCGCACTTTTTTGCTTGACTGGACTGAGGAATCGACTGGACGCGAGGAACTCTTCCCTGAGCGGACGTCTTTATTCAGCGCCTCAAACTCCGCTTGCGAGCGGGTTCGCTAGTGAGCTCCCCTGGACACCGGGATTTGGACAGAGCGCCGCCAGGCGGAAGACGCTCACACGGGGGTTTCCGCTTCAAAGCCTCTCCCCTGCCCTCTAGCTCGGTCCGCGAGCCGTTTTCCCTAGCGCGGTCAGCCCCCTTTTCCCTCTCGTGCCTTTGAGCAAGGATTCCCCTTCTGTGTTTTTTTGTCTCGATGATCATGCTCAATGCGTTCCCGCCGTTTTTCTCGCGCGCGGCAGGTGATTCTGATTCGATGGCCCTGGCTCTGAAGACGGCCTGACCCCCTGTTCAGTTCGTGTTACGCCTTTTTGCTCTGTCCATTCCTGTTCCAGGCGCCCCCCTAAGATCGCAGTCCTCTTTTTCGGGCCGATCCCCCCCTTTTCTTTTCAGCTCGTTTCCTCTTTTCCACGATCTCCGTCCAAGTCAGCGCCGGCTGCCTGTTCTCCGGTTTGAGGGGGGTAAGTTTTCTTCTTCCATGCTCGTTCTCTTAAGCAAAGCTCGGGCCCACTGCCCTTTCCCCCACACGATACTTGCTTTGTTGACTCTCTTCCGTGGTTGCGCGACCTCCTAGGATTACATTTGCTTCCCTCTTCCTAACTTCCCCTCTTCTGACCGGCCTTTTTAGCTTTCCTTGTTGGATCGATATTCCCGAATACGAGAGGTCGTCCTCTACCCCCTCACAACGAAAGAGGGAGTCCCTTTCCCTACGACCTTCCTACGCCAGCGCGAGGCGCCTCGTTATGGCTCGCCCAACTGTTCACGAGCCGTCTACAGGTTCAGTTTTCCCCCTAAACATCACCTCTGGCTTTTCACATCTCGAATGTGTGTAAGTGGTGGAATGTTGCACCTCATTCTATTCTCAGCCTGGATTGTTTTTGAACCCGCAAAGGACTTTTCCAGTACCTCAGTCTTTGAGTAGTTTCTTTTAAATTGCACTTGTTCTTCGCATACCGACGATCTTAGCAGTACCCCGACTTTTATTCGCTCGGGTTTCCCGCCCCACGTTTCGATTGTCCACGGAACTGTAGCATCTCCTTTTTCCTCGGCACAACGGAGGCGGATTAAGGGCCTTGCAATGTCCTCCTACGAGCTTGCCGCTTAGGTGCCTGTTTTTTTTTTTTTTTTTTTTTTTTTTCTGGCCCTGTTCTATAAGGGGCCTTTAACCCGTTTTTGCGTTTTGCTCTTGCGCGCTTAAATTTTTCCGTCCACCGATTATTCAGATCACGAGAGAACTGATCGATTCCATCTCTGCCCTTCCTCCCCCTCGCGTTGCTGCTTTCCACCTCAGTTTTTTTCTTTTGCAAGCTCTAGGACATTCCTCTACGGGTGTTCCTGCGCTTTGCCGAGTTCTTCACTTGCGGCATTCCGTTCAATTTAATTCGCGGAAGCCCTTCCGTGATCCTGGATCCCACCTCGTCACCCCGTGAATGGCCTGGTGTCCATTGCGCTTTAACTTGATCTGAGTATTTCCTGTCACCCCAGGCGAGCGAAGTCCTGCTGCTCTTTTTTACGGTCAGCGTTCTCTTTTCTCCGCAGAGTGTTCGGCTCCCCCCTGAGGCGGTCTGGTGGGCCTTTTTTTCAGATCTTTCGCCCCGCGCACCTCCCGTTCCTTCCCTCCCCCCCAGCACTGAAAAGAGTGCCCCCACTGCCCGCTCTCCACAACTTCCAGGCCCCGCTTACTCGCCCCAGTATTTTCACCCATTCGTTGTCCCGGCATGGGTGAACCCCGGCACGTATCCATGTGGGTGGTGGCCTTCATGCGGTGAGCGCCCACAGTTTCTTTTAAGTCTTCTCGGAGTACCCGTCCTGGTCAGTTCCTCTGCTCGTTCTGTTTTTCTCCTTCGTGGACGAGGGTTTAGTACAGAATATACCTGAGGTGCTGAACCCCCCGTTTTCTTCCTTTCTATCTTCAAGTTTAGCCCCCCCTGGAGTTCCACCTTCGCCTCTTTAGTCCTCTTTCTTTTATCTCTGGCGGTTTTTTAGAGATGCACGCGTCTGTTATGGCGGCACATTCTCTTTCCGCCCTCGCGCCGAACTACTTATTGATGGTTTCCGAACGGTCCCTTCTCCTTTATTCGGCGCCTCCTCGGCCAAAATCCTACGAACATTCCCTCCCCCGCAGCTTGCCGAGATTGGTCTGTGATACTCTCGTCTCCCGCGTCACCTGGACCTGTTCGTCATTGTTTTCTTTCACGTGGTCGGGTGTTGCCGGGATTGCTTTCTTTCCGGCCCATTCCCTTCGTTCCTGTAATTCTCTTTGGTGGTATTTTTTTCCGGTCTTCCCGCAGGGTCCCACTGTTTCCGCTCGTTTTGCTGCATCCCCCCTGGGGGTTATCAGATTCCTTATGGATCTTCCTTATGCCCCTGAACGCCCTACCCCTGATCTACTGTGCGAATAGGTGTGGGCCCTGTCATGTACTGTCTCCGGTACTGGTTCTTTCCAGACCATCCCGGTGTACGGGCGCGGGGCCCCCCCGAAATTTTTCCGCCCCTCCTATTCCGGCGCACTCATTAAGCTTTTCTCCCCCCCTTTTCCTTTTCCATGAATTTCTGGCAGGCTTTTTATGATCTTGGACCGTTCAGAATCACCGCGACCCCTGAATCACCCGGGGAGCGTTGCTGGTTTCTTGATGCACTTTCGCTGTGCTTGTGGCTCCTCTTTGCATGTCGTAAGAGGCTTGATTCTGCTTTCGTTCCTGAAGCCCCCCTTTTTTCGCTTGTTCCCTTACGCCTTCCAATTTTTGCAACGGCCTGCCTTCACCTTACCGCCCGTCCTTGGCCGAGACCAGAAGGGAAGTGTTCGGCCCAAGCTCGTGTCCCCCCACTTGTGTGCACGTGGACTCTGGGTCACGGACTCTTTCCGATTCGGAATGTCTTTTGTAACTTGTTACTTTTCGTGTCAACCTAACGGTTATTTGCTCGTTTTTCCCGCCGTTCCCCCTTCGTATTTTCATGTCAGAGTTTAATGTCCACTCCCGTATTGAGAAACCCTTTTCCACCGACTGTTGAAGGTGAATGACTCCCCGCGGCTTTTCGTTACCACGATGGCGGTTGTGTTTTTTTTGATCGTCCTTTACCCGTTTGCGCGGGCGGTGGCTGAGTCAACTTTAGGTACTTTCCCCCCCGTGGCGTTCTCCGCCGCGGTTTGTGGGTGTACCGCTCGTACTCACTTTGCTGCCGAGGTCGACCCCCGAGGTGAAACCGAGATTCTATTCAGGGTGTTTTTAGGCCTTGCACAAGGTATCCGTTTTTATCCTGGTCCTGGTGTGACGCCCTGCCGTGTTGCGATCCCCACCACGTCTTCTTCCCGAATGTGTGGACGGTCCGGTTTCCCCTTACCGAGGCGTCGGCCTTGCGTCTCTCTGTTCTGACGGTTTCATGCTGCTCAAGCCCTTCCCCCCCAGTCTTTGCCCCTTTTTCCTCGTTACCCGTGAGGTAAGATTAGGTGCCCTCGTTTTTTCCCTTGGTTGCCACTTTCTACCCTTGTTAGTGGGTTCTGTTTTATGCCGACTGTACGTGGTATGAACCCCGCATTTTTCTGCGACTTCTCTTCTCTCCATTGCCCTCTTTGGCGAATTCAGCAGTTGGTTTTCCTGCGGTATCCTTCCCTCTCTTTATCCGTGCTTTCAGATGGGACCAGACTAAAATTTGCAGTGATTTGGTTATCGACTGTCCTTCCGTTCTCCCCAGCCGTCCCTGTTTTACAGCCCCCCCCTTGCAGCCCATCCGTCTCTTGCCAAGCGGAAAGACAAGGTTTTTGGGTTCCTGCGCGTAGTGGACGGGATACCTGGGCGCCTGGGATCATTCTTTCCCCCCCGTTCAGGCGTTGCCGTTACCCCCTCTCCCCTGGTTGACGCTCTTCTGAGACAGGCGGCCAAGTTATCTTCGGACCCGCCCCCGATGTCAAGTTCCGTTGTCTGCCAGATCGCGGATTGCGGTCCGATTCTCTCTCTGACTCCTGCTGCGATATCGATACCTTCCTCCTCCGTTGTTGTGTTTCTCTGATCGTTCCCTTTCGTTCATACGGCGATTGACGACCGGTTTAATCCGCGATAGCGCTCCCCCCCCCCCCCCTGTGATCAGGCCTTTTCCCCTAGTTCCAAACGTTTTCCCCATGTCTTCCCTTCACGTCGTGCTGCCAGTGAACTTTACTATAAACTGCCAGCCTATTATTATTAGGGCGTGTGATCTCCGCTCACCCTGCCCCTGTCCCTTTTGGCAGATGTGGGTTAAGCATTTTTACCAATTTTTGTCAGTTTCTTGATTGGTAAACTACTTGAGGTGTGAAAAGGCATTTCCCCTTGGCGATACCTCCCAAGATCAGTCATTGTTTCTCCCTTTGGTGTTTTTTTTTCCGGCCGCGCCCCGCCTCGAGTCGATCAGCTGTTTATGGTACGTCTCATGAATTTTCTCCGCTCTCCTTTTACCTCGGCTGAGAAAAGAAGCTTCCCGAAGCTGCTCCACGGGGCGCCCTCAAATCTGAGGGGACGGGAAGGCTGCGGCCCACCAGCGGACCCATTTCGAGCGTGGCCACAGCCACAGATCTGCCCTCAGCTTCCAGTCGAGACACCCAGAGTGCTGCATCCTGAGGCCTCAAATGTTGACACCTCTTTTTTTTTACGCCAGGAGTGCCTCATATTTGAACCGATACGTCCAAAAACAGTAACGCTCCCCCGGTACGGTGCTTAAGTCTAGGTGTTTTCTAAGTAGAACAGTACGGATGAAGATGTTGGTTATAGCCTCTATTGTTTCAAATAGCTCGGCTTTAAAGTCCACCGGACCTTCCTCCTGTGGTCGGTAGAAAGGAGGTGCCCCATTCAGCGATCTTTTTCAACCGGCGTTTGGTTTTCGTTGCCCTTTTCATCCTTTGTAATTCCCGGTTCCACCCAAGACGAGCCTCCCTTCCCCCCTTCTCCATAGTCTGCGTCGTTTATCTTTCTCTCGATCAAAGACAAAGTTCTGCCCTAATTCCCCCCCCACCCTCCGTCCCTCTTGGGTGCCTCTGAAAGTTGCCTCTTGGATGCTCTTCCCAGGGAAGTTAGGGAAGGTCGCCGTCCTTCCTTGACCCCTCACTCTTCCTATCTTTCCATGGGGTTTTTTAGCTGCGGCCCTTCTCCCAGTACAGGATTTGTGAAGAGCCACTCGTCCCCTTCTCACCCGTCTCTCCCCTTCATGCGTCCTGTCACCTGTCCTTCCCCCCACCCACCGGCAACCCTTTGGGGGTCAACTTTTGAAGCATTTCCGCCCCACGGTCCCGGGCCTCGTGAGACTGCCTCCTCCTGCGCTTCCTTGTTTGCACGTCTTTTTTTTTTCTGCTGTCGTGTCCTTGGAATTCTCGCAGGGCATTCATTCCTTTTCCTTTTGCGCAAGCAGTCTGCAGCATCTCTCTCTTACCCCCAAAGTTTCCCTTTCTTTTTAGGAAATAAGACATCCCGCTTTTCCCTTCCTACCCTGTCTCACACTTTTTATTAATGGGGTAGGTCGGTGATGAAGGACGGGACCTGCTTTCTCCCTTCCTGTATAGGTCCTGAAGGAAGGTTTGTGCTTCCTTCTTGTTAGGATAACTCGTTCCCTAGTTCTTTATTCCACCCTTTCGGCGCGGGTTGCCACACTGTCCTTCAACTTGATGTTCTTTGGAGAACTTCTAGTCATGAGCCCCCCACCTTAGTCAGCATGTACTGCTCCCATTTTCTGGTCTCACGGTTGATGCATTCTCTTCGATGCTTCAACCCGGAGTCTTGGGCCAAGAGCCTCCCTCCGTTCTTTGTTGACCCGCGGCACCGCTCGCATGGCGTAGGAAGTAGAGAATGCTTTCTTTTTTGTGAAAGATCCCGGCAAAATCTCCCCCTTTGCCGGGGACCCAAGAGTTGGGGCCGGAAATCCTCCAGACCGAGTTCCCTGAGGGTCCGCGAGGCGCGGGTTGCCCATCCCCATCTGCTTGTGCAGTATAGTTGGATTGGACTCTAGAAGTTGTTATTAGAGTATACGGTTGACCTTTCATTCAGCCCGCAGTATTCACGACGGATAACGCTTCGGAGACGCATAGCCTTCGGCCCGTCTTGTCATCCTTGGCCGGCGTGCATGTTGAAAAGGCGATCTTCTTAAGATTCTGCCCTCGCCCTCGTAGTAAAACTCTGGCGGTCTATTTGCCTCCGCGTCGGCTCGTTTGTCCGCCGTTTAACTTTTGGCAGCCTTCCTTTCTCGATTTCGTTGTACAGAAAACCGTAAAGTTGTAGCGCCCCTTTCCTTCTAGTCTCGTACAGACAGCCCCCGGCTCTTCCGCTTCAGTCTTTAAGTCCTTTTTCCCCTTCCGGGGGGTGAGGCAAAACCCATATCAGTGACGGGGTGAACAAGGAGTAAAGTAGTTTTTTATTTATGTTCAGTTCGGCCCATCCCCTCGGGTCAGGTAAGTAGTAGTGCGAGAGTTGGCTCCTTCCTCCTTTCGTAATGTTTATTGAGCCTCCCCAGTCGGGGGTTCTTCCGGATGGCGGGACGACTGAGTGGAACACCACTTCCTCACTTTTGGATTCCTCCCCCACGTTGGCGAGCCTATTCTCGGGCGCACATAGAACTTTTGCATCTTCTGTTTCGGCCTTGTGTACTCTGACCGTCTCAGACCGGTAGTTAAGCTGGCCACCATGGCTGGGAGATCAGAGCGGTTGGACACGCTTTGGCTAGGTTCACCGCAAACGTTTGAAGCTTCTTCTTTTCCTCTTCGCGACCCTTTTGTCCTTACGCTTCGCGGTCTTCACCGACCCCCCGTGGGTTCTGTCTCGAGATGGTCCAAAAGCCCCCGCCCTCGCTTCTAGTTTTTTCCCCTCCTGGGACTTCCCGATTGGTTTATAGTTTATCGTTCATTTCTTTTCGTAGAGTTATTTTAAACCCGGCCGTTCAAGAATTGAAACGCTTCGCCCACTGCCTGGGCATTGTGTCCACCCTTTACCCAGTCTTTTCTCGGCCTTTCAAGGCAGGACAGGAATTTACGTCGTGTTGCTCGGTGGCCCCCTTTTCCGACCCCTTCTCCTCCTTCCTTCCGACCCAGCGGTTCTCTCAGGCCGGGTGCGTGCTCAGGCGGTGAAAGCTCGCCAGCTTTTTCTGATCGTCCTCGCTTGCTTGGCACCAGTCTGTGCCTCCTCGTATCGTTCGAGGATGCGAAACCTACCGATGGCCTTGAACACTACACTGAGTTTTGGTTCTTTGTTTCCAACCCGACGCCCCCGCATGACTCATTCGGCGTCTTCAACCACGGGTTCCACCCGGTTACTCGTGCCCACGCCCTCGTGATTGTTAGGTAAATTTCGATTTTTCTCTACTTTGTTCGAGTCCCCCCCCATTTAGTGTGCCTGCTGGCGCGCTTGGTTAGGAGATTCGGGTTTCGGGATTTAAGCCTCTTGTGGCGGGGGGCGAGTTTGACTTGAGACGGTCTCGAGTTTTTTCCAATCTCGCTATGATCCCGTTCGGAATGCTCTGGCTCGGTCGAAGCCGGGTAGGGTGGTGTTTTTTTCCGCGTTCTTTTCATCATGGCGCCTACCAAGATCGGGGCGGTCTCCCCGGCCGTTTTTCGTGATTCCCCCCCGATTTTTCCAGGTGGTCGGCGCGGTCGTGGGCCATTGTCAATCTGCCCGCGAGATTGTTGTGCGCACGGAAGATTTTTCCGAGGTCCCCCCCCGCTCCCAAAGTGTCTGCCTGGACTGAGGCGCGCGTTTTTAGCGAGGAACGTCAGCGAACTGATCTAGAGGGAGGGAAGGCCCAGTCCTCGAAAGGTTTTTTTTTCTTTAGCTTTGGTTGTTGTGATAGTGGCTCTCCTTTTTATTGACCATGGATTCATGGACGCGCAGAGCCCCAGTAGGACTCAGAAAAGAGATCACATGTTTTTTGTCTTCCCTCCCCCCATATCTACTTCCCTTTTTCCGTAATCCGGGAGACGAGAGCGCACCTTCTTGCCTTGTCCCCTG
>Ga0179591_1191474_pt1 | contig 11461 bp, 10 predicted proteins | sample CZOMad2_1_08_16f_FD_182891 | JGI IMG/M metagenome (GOLD analysis project Ga0179591, IMG submission 182891) | Vadose zone soil fungal communities from Angelo Coast Range Reserve, California, USA - CZOMad2_1_08_16fungal (PacBio error correction) | ecosystem: Environmental > Terrestrial > Soil >... | reverse complement strand
ATGGAGTTAGTCAAAGAACATCAAGGCCGATCCCTCTCTTGTTGTTTCTTTCTCTTAGCGTCGATCGTTGTTGTGGATGGGTTTTCTAAACACCTTTTTTCAGTTGTGGCTCGGCTTATCTTGCTTTCCTCTTCGCTCGAAGCTTTCTTTTTTTCTCCTCTCTTTCGGTACAAGATTAACGGCAGTAGTACTGGCATAGTGATTTCTTCCTGCCTTTTCTCCCCCCTTTTGCGTGTAGCAGTGATTCTCATATCATAGTGGTGCTTGATTCTATTACTGCTTGTTTCCCTCCCCCTTGATCTTCCCCTTTTTCCTTAACTCTTATACACTCGACAACGGGTTACTCAATTCTCTTCATGTGTTCTTTTCTTTCCTCACTTCAAGAGTGAGTATGAATTTCTTTTGTTTTGAAAGGTCCCGAGGACAAGTCCCCACTCTACATCCGTTTCTTTTTTCCCTTGTCCCTAAAGTAAGATCTTCTTATACAAGGAATACCTTATTCACCTTCCTCTCTCATTCCCGACTTAATACTATGTCTCAAGGGTTGAGTTGAGCTTGCTTTCTTTGTCCCCCTCTTTTTATGCTAAGGCATGATCATAGGTTTTTTCCAACGAAGCTTCCTTTTTTTTGAGGGTCCGGTTACCTCCGTGGATGGCGAAGTTTTTTCTCTTCCTATATCCTCGCCTTACCCGGCGCTTGATCCTTCCTTCCTGGAATCTGTTCTTTCTCCGCATTTTTAGAGATAAGTTAAGGTCTTGTCGTTTTTTTCTTTCCAGCTCCGCTCTTTTTTTGTATTCTCTCTCGAACACCTTGTTGTCGCTCCTGCTCGAGTGTTTTGTTTTTGTTTAGTCTTTTTATCCCTTTTATTGCGCCAAGAACCATGACTTTTTCCTCTCTATCTTCCCACAAGTGATGCTTATATGTCTTTTCTTGACCTTTTTTTTTTCTTTTCCATTTTATCATCTTTGGAAGAGGCGTTAAAGCTCTCCCTTTCTTTGTATAAACCGCCCAAACATTGGGGGAACCCATTCCTCTTTTCAGCAGGACAACCGCTGCTGCTTTACTCCGCCACCTCCGCTCGTTTTTGACCGGCTGTGGGGGTAATCGACTGTTTAGTGCCCTTTTTACGTCCCTTCTCTCTTTGTGTCCTCGAAGCTGTGATCCCCGCCCTCAGCCAACTGTCATGATTTTTGACCCTTTATTTTCTTCGCGAGCGAATAGGTCTTAGATTCCCTTGGCCCCATCCCTTCCCGTTTTCATTTTTCTGCGTTTCCTTGGCGATGGCGGGCTCCCGGGGTTTCTCTCTTTCTTGCTTCCACTAAACTTTCGTGCCAAACATTGCTTTTCTGTCGTGATCCCTTCCCTCCCCCCCCCTCTCCTTATTCACACCGTGAGAAAGATTACGGAATCTACGAGGGGCTTTCCTTCTTTTTTTGAGGGTATTCTCCTCTAATCCTTCCTTTGTTGATAGGGCTTCAGTGGTAGTTGCCCTTATTTGTATCTGAGCGTTCGTATCTTCCCGGTTTGTATGCCGCCGGTAGGGTTTCGATCAGTTTTGTCGATTTGTCCCCGGCGTCCTCCTCGCCACTGCAAGCAGATCCAAACGGAACTTTTCACTTTATATTATAGCCGTCTGGGCCAACTAAGAATCCGTTTTGTGTGTTGTTCCATAGAGATAATAGTATCATCTTTTCTCTTGATCTTCAGTATTTTCGTTTGCCTTCTCCTTCCTTTTTCCGATCCCGACACTATTACGTAAAAGAACTTTACCTTCCCCCTCATTCTCCCTGCTGGTACCATACCAAGATTTTTTCCTACCTGCTTTCGAGCCCCCCCCCCTCCCCCTCTTTCCTTCCGGTTGGAAGAAGTTGGCCCTCAAAGATTTTCAAGAATAGTGTTTCGTTTTACTCCCTCTTCATGGGAAAAGGGCCACAGGTCCGCGGGAGACGACAAGGTTTTGATCCCTTCCCCGATTTAGTCAGGTTGCCTTTTCCTCTTTGGAATGCAAATTACCCGTCTTCTGAAACCCTTTCCTTTTTTCACTGAAAATATAGGAACATTAGAATCGCGTGTGCCCTCGCGGGGGGAAGATACTTTACGACGATATTACGACCTTGCTTCCTTCACCCTAACCTTATTTCCGTTAAGAACTTGATTCGCTTTCCTTAGAGATAGGAAAACGCCTCGACGCCCGATTTTTGAAGCTGTTGTTACCCAGGTTCCCTTCCCCCTCAAATTACAACGTTCCCCCCCACGACGAGAGGGATGTGCGTTTACTTTCCCAGGCCGTTGTTAATGAATGAACCACTCGTTCTTTTCATTTTCCCATTCTGTTGTGGGTGGGAGTGGTTTGGCAACCCCCCCCTCAATAGTCAAAGTGAGCGATAGGAACCTTTTTCTTTTTCCCCCGGCCACGAGTCCGTTGGGCTTCTGACATTAAGAAGCTTTTTCGCAGCACTTTTGCCTGGCATTATCTCGCTTCCGTTGCTCTTACATTTATTGTTGGAAATCGACAGTTAGGACAGCAATAACTCGAGACTGCCAAGGAACACCCTTGTTGGAGAAGAGCGAAGTAGACAAAGTGTCGGTATCATATCTCTACTTTTGAATACACAAAACGACCGAACCACTATTTCCCCCTAGGAGTGGGGAGACTCACCCATTTTGCTTCGCCAATAGACTTTCCTTTCAACGTCCGCCGGTAGGTCCTCGCGACGCTTTTAGTAGACCGAGAAACCCCGTCGAAGCCCTAAGGACGGATCTCCAACTTTCCAAATCACGATGTTCCAACGACTTGCTCCGTTTCTCTACTTCCTACTCAGACGTAAGCAAGACCCCCGTGTCTCATATCTCCCCGGGCGAGCCATTCTTTCCTTTATTTGCTTGCCCAAGTTTAGCTGGTTAGAGCGATATTGATGGGTCGTTTTTTCCCTTGAAAGATACTCTTCTGTAGGTCTGGTGACTCGGACCTGTCCCCAACCCCCCCGAGCATCTCTTTCCTCTTCTTCCTATGATTGAAGAAGCTCCCCATGAAGTCTATTCTTGGTGTAAGGTGGCTCACGTCGTCGAACATCTGAGGTCCTTTTTTCGCGAATTGATCTTTTTATTAAAAAACTTTCATCTATCCCTCCCCCCTATGTTCCCTTCCTCGACGGTAAGAGAATGGCGAACAGCGCAAGGAACGACGCAACGTATCTGAGGGACTACCTTTATTTTTTTTCCTCTTTTTTTCCTTCCTCCCTGTTAGTAAAAAGTTTCCGCGGAGGAGCGCAGCCAGCCGTCCGATTCGCGAGTTTTTACCCTTCCCCCTTTTTTTTAATCCCAGTGCCCAGCCCACAACCCCCGATTACGACGACGACGAGCGGTCCCCTGGGATTTCTTGTTTTTCTTTTCTGATCTCGAAGGTGGAAACAGTTTCGAGCGAGGGCTCATCCCCGTAGTTGCCTACTTTTTCGTTTACTCCCGTCTACGTCAGAGCCGCATCCAAGGAGGATCCTTTTTCTTGGGTTATAGTTCGCCTTTTCCTTTTTACGGTATTTTTAAGTTCTGATGCAAAATATTCTTCGGATCTTTTCTTCTACCTCTGAAATGAACCAATTGGATATCCTCTTCCCGGATTCGATCTCTCTCTTTTTTTTTCCTTCATTTTTGTTTTGAGCCTCGCCAGTCTTCCGAGTTCTCCAGGTCATATACACTTTAGGGACGGCGTGTGAGACGAGCAGAATCTCTTTTTTTTTATAAGCACCTTTCTCCTCCTTGACGCCCCGTCCCCCCCATTCTCCCGCGTTGTCTTCTTTTATTAAAGTTTCGTAAAATTCGGTGTCTCAAGGGTGCGTCTCCCCCGCTTCGCGCATTCTGGCGGGTGTTAGTATCCCGAATCAACCCTTCCCTCTTCTGTGTTGGGGTAGAGAGTAGTTATCTTTTTTTTTGTGTTTCCTTTCCTTCCCACCTACGCGGTATCAAGTTTTTTTCCTCTCTCCCTCGCCGAAGGGATAGTCGTTGGCTGATGCCTTTTCCTTGTTTAACAGCGGTGATGTTTTTTCACACTTTTAGTAAAGGCATTCTTTTTCCTCCTTTGCCTCCTTTTTTTTTGTTCATTTCGTTTGTTCATCCCTTTTGCGGACATTGTCGAAGATTCACTTGGGATGGCGTCGAGGCCATGGTTTTACGTCCCCTTCTGCGCCAGTCCTCAGTAGGTCTCTACTCCGGGGCACCCAGCCGATTTCCCCTTCTCTGCTTCTTTTCTTTTTTTTTTTCCTTCCTTTACGTGCTCTTTCAGGGTTTGTTGCCACTGTCGATACCCAATCCCCTTTTCCTACCGAGATATCCCCAGGTTCCCCGGGCAACGCCAGTCCCGATCTTTCTCCAATTTAATATTGTCCACCCACCCCATTATCCCCTAGATCTTCTAGAAGTTGCATTCTTTCTCACGGGTTTGTTGCTGACTGGCGTGGCGTCTCGCCGTTTTTCATGATAAGCATGATAATAGGTGGACCATTTTCTTATTGTCCTGTGAATTAGTGGCTTGGATAGAGATGTTACGCCGTCTCATCACCGATTCTCTCTCTCCTTCAGGTCCGACTCTTTTGGTGGTTTGGGTGTTTGTTTTTTTGTTTTTTTTTTTTTTTTTTTTTTTTTCCTTGACTCCATAAAAGCACCTGTTCTCGGCGAAACGCCATCTTCTCCTCCTCTGCAGGTCGGTGTGGTGTGGAGGTAGTCCTGAAATCACGTTTCTGTTTCTCTTCTTTTCGACAAACAACTTTCGGGTTTCGCGCATGCGTCTTTGTTTCTGTCAGCCCGGTACTTGGAGTCCATCCCATGCGCTATCTTCCGCCTCTCTTCCCCAACTTTCTTTGCTTTATCTGTTCTACTCCGTGCCATTCGCGGATGATTATTTAGGTTTCTTTCCACTTAGGTTGGCTGGTCTCAATCCCCCACCCGTTTGTGCCCCCCTTGATTTTAGCCAGGGGGACAGCGTCCCCCCCTTTTTTTGCCCTCTGTGGTCCGCCCTCAAATTCAAGCTGTTAACCCCCCTGTCCGTTTGTTTCGTGTAAATCTTCAATGCATCTCCGCTGATGCGGGTCAAGATCGACTTGGGACGAACGAGAATCAGTTGATCGAGATCACTACATAGGTGGCCGGATGAGATGAGACTTTGTTTCTACGCTTTTTTTTTGTTTTTTTTTCAGAATGTGTTCTTTTTCTCGTGGTGTTTTTTTTTTTTTCTTGGTATCTTTATTTCTTTTTTTTTTTTTGTTGGTTTTTCTTTGGGTTCCTTTTTTTTGTGTTTTTCTTTCGGGTTTTTTCTTTTTTTTTTTTTTTTTTTTTTTTCTGTTTTTTTTTGTTTTTTTTTGATTTCTCCTACGAGAACTGTTCAAACTCCCGCGAATCACCAGTGCACCCCACGATTGACGCCAGTGGCTTGCCCTCTCTCGACAACGCGAGTCCCCCCATGACCGAGCGCGTGGGCCGATCTGAGAGCACTAGAGTTCTCCCCTCCTTAAATGCCCCCCGTGAAAGGGAAGCGGCGAACACTTGCGTCAAGAGCGCGCTCCCCCCGTACTAAAGCTAACAAATAGTAGTACCAGGACGGGAGCTCTAATCCGTTCACAACTCCGACCACCCCGTGGGCGGGTCACTTCGGTATTTGAATTCCTAAGGAGAGACTATGGTTTTTGTTATGGGAGGCAGCGGTTCTGGGCTGTTGAGTATCGAGGAAAGAAGGATCTTCTTCCCGTCCTCCTGCATTTTTGTAGGACTAGTCGTTTTCGTTTCTAGTCCAATAGACCTTCTTGCCGCAGAGTACATGACGCCCCCCGATTCTTAGCTTCCTTTCCTTTTTCCGTTTTTGTTTTTGTGAGAGAGCTCAGCTTCCGGTGATTCAGTTTCTTTTCTCGATGAGATTGAGGAAGAACCGTCACGCCGCAGAACCAGACAAGTAAATCCAACTTCACACCTCCGATGTTAGGGCCGAGATAAAAGAGAAGACTTGCAGCTTTTTACCTGCCCCCTTTCCTTATTTCTCGGATCTTCCCGAGTGGACCAACGACCTTGGTGCTCGGTCCTTACGCTGTACACAGTTCAGTTAGTGTCGCAGGTCCGAGACCCAGCTTGAGACATTTTTTCTTGTACGACGGAAAGTGGTCGGCCTGCCACAGCCTCCAAGGTTAACGCCTCCTTGGTCAAAAGGAATTTTCCACCATTCTCTTTTCGTCCGGCGTTCTGGCGTTTCTTTATCCTATAGAGATGAGCGCTATCCCCCCCCCCCTTTCTTTAAATTGCTTGTATATTCAAAGCCAGTTGGATCGCGTTTTATCCCACCCCTTCCTGATTGTCCCTTCTCTGTCAGAGCTTTTCTTGTGAACAACTCGGAAAGGAAAACCCCACATACTGGGCATTCGGCTGTGCGTTTCTTCTGCAGCAAGTTGTAGGAATTCACTCCTCGACATGTTGAAAACCGGGTGTTTCGTGGGTTTTTTCCCCAACTTCCGGCTGAACTCTGCTCTTCCAACCCTAGGAACCACTGATGATCCCCCCGCCTCTTACTATCCGTGTCCTTACCCATCCTGTTTTCTACCTTTGGGCATGATCCGCGGCAAGGATGCTCCTTTCATGGTCTTGGTGCCCCACGCCCGGGTCGTTACATCCGACCTCTCGTGCGCTACCCCCTTTTTTTCCCCGCGAGAATAGCCCCACTTCCGTACGTTGGATTATGAATCCCCATACACCGGACCTTACGATCCTGCTTTCGCAGAATATGATGGTTTCTCGTTTTATCCCTTTCTCCTGTCCATTATTACTGGATCCATAGCTGTTAATGCGCGTCCTGCGTCCCGTGACTGAGACCTAGAAAACCTCGCGCCACCCCTGACTTAACCCCGGACCAAATCCCGATTTTTTCTTCCTTGATCATTTGTATCAAGCCCTGAGAAAGCAGTCCCCGTCAGCAACGGCCAGTGACGAATATATGTTTCTTACGTTTCTCGTTTCCCCCGATCGCAGGAGGAACGTGCCAGGTGTACCGTTGTTTTTTCAACCCGGTATGATGGGATTCCCCTCTATTTGTTCAGGGAGTACACAGTTCACGATCGTAGGCTTCGTAGCTGTATTTTTGTCTCTCCCAGTTCCCCCCCCCATTTACGCGAGCAGAGGAAGGAGTTTATGATCTTTCCTTACGAAGAGACCCCAAAGGAAGCCCATCTTGATTACAGGAAGTTCGGTTCAAGCCAGGGAGTGAGACAATGGATCGGGAAAGGTTCTATTCTCCTTTCTGTCACCCATGTCATCGCTTGCCCCCAAACGAATTGTTGATTCCTTCCGACACGTTCTCTTCCCCTTGCCAGAAATGGCCTCCAACATTGCCCTTGCTCCTAACGAAGAGGAGATTCCCCCCCTGCTTGCCCTCGTTGGCCGCCCAACCATCCCTTTTCGTCAACCCCTTACCTCGGCGAGCCTCCGCGCGCGCTTCCGCCCGTTTTTTCCCGACCGCGTTTTCTGAGTCCCCATCCCCCCCAACCCCAACACGATCGTGCCTTCGAGGACGCTAGAACACTTTTCCCACCCAAGATCGGCGATGTGACTTTTTTTCGTCTTCCGACCGAACGAAGCAGATTGAGGCTCTCGCGTTTTCCCGAAAAGTTTCCACAGTAGTTTTAGTCCCCACTGACTCCCCCACCTTCGTCTGGTAATGAGGCTTCCCTGATGGGTGGATACTGTGGTTCAATGTCGATTTAGTTTTTTCCTTGATGATGAGAGCACATTATTCTGTAGGCGATGATAAACACCCCCCCGGTCCACCCTCTCCATGAACCCTTTCTACCACTTTATCCCCTTGTCGCTATATATACTATTTTAGCTCCTTTTTTGTTGTTTTGAGAGACTCCTGGTCCCTTTCCCCTTCTCTTCCCACTTCAGGGGTTCTTTTTTTTTGATGTTCAAGCGACGAAATTTTTTTCTCCCCCTCTACCTTCCCTCTTCTTCGCCCAATGATTCCGCCGTGGCCGTATTTGAATCGCTGTTCGGTAAAGTCGTGCTCCCCTTTTCCTTTTCCCCCTTCTCTCTCTTCGGAGGTTCTTTTTGTAAAGCCGACGCACCCTAGTATCATATGTTGGTCTTCTTCAGTCGATAGTGTTGTTTGTTGATTGTCTTCTTCACAACTCTTTCCGTTTTGCCAGAGGAGTATACGTCTGTCCGCGTTTCCCTAAGATTTCAGTTGTACGCCCTCCTTGCGGCGCGTGCCCATCTCGGCTTTTCTTTTCGGTCGTCCTTTCGTGTTAGCCATGGAATAGGGCCTTTGATTTCCCGTGTTTGCATATCTTGTGGCTGGCGTCGATGACTCTTTTTTTAATTAGAATCGCTAGTTTCATCGACCTAAGAGGCTATTTCACCTGACTGAAAGCTCTGACTTCGTTTCCTTTTCTTCATCACTTTCCTCTTTTTCTCTTGTTGTTGCAATGGAGAGAACCCCCCCCCTCTTAGACAACTTCCTTTTCTTCGTTTCACGTTTTCCCGTCCCAATTCCCTGCACACCAACCTAGAATCGATATGCCCTTCCTTCCTCAGGGTTTTCTTTCCTTTTAGGCGTTCGAATTGCAACTCCTTAATCGTTTGCCTCTGTGACGAAGTTAATTCTTTCTGATGGTCTACGTGTGATCTTTCGATTTTTCTATTCTTTCTTTGTCTCAGCCTCATTTTAATCACACGGGGTTAGAGGTACCCGACTCACGTATTTTACGTTTTTCTGTACCACCCCCCCCCGGTGTAGTTTTTTTCCTTAATACGACGATGGTTCGAGGCTCCGTGTGTACGCACCCCATTTGTTTCCAGCAGCAGCGATTTAGTGCTGTCAGCCAGTCTCTTTCCCCTTACCACTCCTCCCTCTTCGGCGAGCTTAACTGAAAAGGGAGCTGCCCGAATGTCTTACTCCTTTTTTCTTCGTTGTTTCTTTGATTGTACCCTTTTCGAGGGTATCGCTCAGTGCTCCTGGGATGGTCTCAAACCTCAACCACCTTTCCCTTCCGGCGATTGGTCCCCTCCTTCCCTGCTTCCATTACCAGACAATCACCTAGTGCCCGGTATAGATGATGTACTGAAGTTTACCTTTACTCCTGGTTGTTTTTTTTTCCTCCTTTTCAGCTTCCTCAAGCGAAGCAAGGTATGATCGAGCTCCTTATTTTTAGCACTTTCTTACTCGGAGTTTTTCTAAGGAGGACATTTTTCCCCGTGCCTGATTTTCCTTTTTCTTTTTTCTTTCCTTGACCAGAGTGACCGGGGTGTAAGCGGTCCGTGTTTTTCTTCCCGTACCTGGGAGAACATGGCGTACTCGTGTTCCCCTGAGAGCAATCGTCCGCGGGGGCTTTTTCTCCTGTTTCAGGCCCCCACACCTCGTGTTTGTTCCCCCCTCTTTTTTCTTTTTTTAAATTCGCCTGAGATTTCCGTCTCGGGATCGGGCTCCAGGTGTCTTTCTCGGGGCGTCTCCTCTTGACAGAAAACCTTTGTAGCTTTTTTCCTTCCCTCTTTCTGGGTAGGATTTTTTTTTCCTTCTTCACTTTCCACGTACATGACAGTAAGAGATATCTCTCTTTCCTTCCCTCCTTTGTTTGGTTTTTTTTTTTTTTTGAGATTCGAGTGATCGGAATGTATATCTTACCTTTTTTCAGTGTCGCATCCTGACCAACGATACTAACGTGACAAGGCCTTGTTTTTCCTCTCCCTTGCTCCTTTTGCTTTGAAATCGATAACCGAGTTCCCCCTTGCGTTAGAAAGACTAAGATACTCTGTTCTTGCCCCCTTTTTCCAAGTCTTGGTTGTCTCTCTTCAGTACTTTTCCCCCTTTACAAGGTCAGATGTGATCGCGTGACAGTTGTAGAGAACGAGGATTGCCCCCTTTTTTCGCTTTTGGCCTCAAGTTCCGCTGAGTGAAACCACATTTTCCCGCTTTGGTCCGGAAGCCACTTGATGGGACAGGGGACGCGGGGTCAATTTTTTCTATTTCCCTTTTCCCCTCGCCCTGCTCCACACCCGAAAGGGTGCGTGACGCTCCTCCTTGTTTTCCTTGTAGAAGCGGGCCCACTGTCCCGATGCTTGAATTCTCCCCTCCCCCGGTTCACTGACCATACTCGACAATTGCTGCGGATGTGCTTTTTTTCAACTCCCTTTAGTCCTGGCTGACCCTCGGCTTTCTTCACTTTTTCTTTTTTTTTTTTGTTGAGATCCCAGCAAGAGGGACCCCGCATTTTGGGGCCCCCCTCGTAAACCCAGAAACCGATGAGGAAACCGTCCTCACTATCCGGGTGACTAAAGCCGAGAGCTTCACTTGGGATTTGAGAGTTGAAAGATGCTTCTCATGTGGATTTGACGCCAAAGAAGAAAGGGATGTCCCTTTTCCCTTCTTCGCGGTAAGCAGAAAAAATGGTGTCCCCCCGGCGACCTCGAAGAGTTTTATATGACGACAGTCAACTTCCCCCACATTTTCCTCGATAGCTTAGCAAAATCTGATGGTGTAGACCTTTATTTCCGTGTCTGATGGTCCAGGGATGCATTCTCAGCGAGGGACAGGAGATTCATTTACGTTGAGTGACGATTCAAAGTCGAGCCCGTCAAATTCCTATTTCCATGCAAAATTTTTCCCCTATTTCCCCTGGGCTTGCATGATGCTCCTACTCTCAATTTGCCGTAAGACCACGACAACCCTTCGCAATCTCTTCTGCCCCTGTTCTTCTCCTCTAGAGGCTGACCTTTTGGTGGATTCAATTCTCCCTTTAGCTTGTGGGAGCTGGATTCTTTCTGACCAGGTTAGCTTCTTTGTGTCTTTTGTTCTCTTCAAACGTGTCACCCCCTTGTTCCCCGATCGCGTTGAAGATGTATGGACGTCCTCTTCCCTCCAAATTCCTGTATTAGATGAGTCAGGTTTTTCGGCTTTCGCCTCTTTGTGTACTTTTAGCTAGCGATTTATGCTATCCCCCCCCTGTTTCTCCGACGCCAGCACCACGATGCTTTCTCCCCTCTGCTTCCCTTGCATGTGCGCAACGCGTGAATTGACTGATCTTTTCTTCTAAGGCTGACTAGAGTCTCGCACGTTATTAAAACTGTCACTCTCGCTGGCGATCCTCTTCCCAGTCCGCTATTGCGATTGACGCAGTTCCCCACCTTCGACTCGTCGTGGAGGCCCGGTGCCCCAACCCCAATCTCTCCCTGTCGACGAGCTCGACCCCCTCTTCCTTTATTTTTTTGTTTTTTCTACGAATCCCCCCGAACCCTGGTTCGGCGAACTTTGGCGCCCCCTCCCCGTGTTTAAGCCCGACTTGCACTCAAGTTGCTTTGATCTTCCCACTGCGTCTTTGGGTCGATTCTGTTTTCTCCCTTGTTCCTCTTAGAAAAGTTGATGAGCACCAGGAGGTGCATCTGATCCTCAAGAGTCCAAGGCCCAAAAGTTTTATCGTACTTTTCACGTCGTTTTTCT
>Ga0179591_1147713_pt1 | contig 11461 bp, 9 predicted proteins | sample CZOMad2_1_08_16f_FD_182891 | JGI IMG/M metagenome (GOLD analysis project Ga0179591, IMG submission 182891) | Vadose zone soil fungal communities from Angelo Coast Range Reserve, California, USA - CZOMad2_1_08_16fungal (PacBio error correction) | ecosystem: Environmental > Terrestrial > Soil >... | reverse complement strand
GCAACCCCTTGAACACTTACCCCCGTCTCGCCCTCTTTTCAACGGCGAACACTCGTCCCTTTGGGCGACATTTACCACATTCCCCCTCCTCCTCTCAACCAACTGGGTGTTGAATTCATCGCTTCGGAATTCCCCATCCATGATGCCCTTTCCAGGCTGGACCCCGTTCTTCTTCTCCCTCGAAGTTCGTCAGGTGTTCAGGAGGAACCAAAACGCTCCTTTCTCCGACCCCCGCGAGGGTAGGTACAACCTTTCCCCGTCGGATTCCCCAAGGAAGTGAGTAACCCCTTCCGAAGTCCCTTCGTGGATTCACGCCGGTAAACGAGCGTCTTCGTGAGAAAAAACACCCTCCCCTCTCGGATGCCTTCTTGAGGAGCTTGAGCGTTTAGTTTCTCTGTTTTTTTTTGAATCGTGGCGACTCCTCAATAAACTCGAGGAGCTCCGCAACCTGCTGTAGGTTTCATAAAGTTCACCTTCCCCCCCCCCTTCCCCCCTTCCCAGGAAACTCTTAGGGTGATCCTCCTTGCACCCCCCTCTTTTTCGTCTTTCTCCCATTTAATACAATGAGCGCCACGGAATGTTTTCTGTCAGCATAAAATGTGAGGTGCGGAGTCCTTTTCCTTTTGGTTCCCTCTTCCCGGTCCCTGCCCAGCATTCTTTTCTCCCCCCCCTAGGTTATGAGCCACATCGCCACTCCTCGTGGGATTCCAACGCCCATTGGGTGGGTTTTGACCTTGACTCAGCAATGCTGAACTTTTCCCCTGAAGCGAAAGGCCACCCACATTCCCCCTCTCACGCCACCTATCTTAACTTCTGTCTTCCTCTATTCTCCTTTTCTAAGCACCCAATCAGGTGCAGCCACCCCATCGCGAACGAGATCAACTTTCTTCAGTTTGATCGTTTTCCTTATTCCCTTTTGTGGATCCTCCCCTCACATTGGTCCGCTCGCAGAGCTCCCCTTAGGTTGATGTTCATCCTTTCTGGAATACTCCCTTGGGGCTTTTTGTCGCTCTCGCCAGAGACACCTCAAATCTGTGGATTCCCTCTCGCCACAAAACTCTGTTCGGTCCAGTCGGGTTAATCCCCTCTTGCTAGCTCTTTTTGAGCCCGTGTTCTGTTAGTTGTGCCGATGACTTGAGAAACTTGCGCCTGCCCCCCCTCTTCCAACGTGTAAAACGTAATGTTTGCGCCACTTTAGCAGACGCATATTCAACAGCACCCCATCGGCCGTTGTCAAAAGCCCACCATCCTTCAACCCCCCCAATACGCCCGAATGGCCCTTTAAACCACCCCTAGTTGTTTACTTGCACTTGGGTTCAATTTTTTTCAAAGATTGTGTCCGACGAGCCCAGGGAACGGTTATTTACATTCATTCCTCACAAACTTGCTTCTCTCTCACTCTCCTTTCAAAACGTTGGCAGAGACATGGCCTCTCCCCTTCGATTCTCTCGCCCTCCTTTCTCTCCTGTCCCCCAGGTTAAAAAACGGGGCTCGGAACGGAAAATTAGCAGTTATGTACCCCCTACCCCCCTACGTCCAAAAACCTTGCTCCCATACAGGAAACTTCTTTCCCCCAAATGAAGGGTTCTTCCTAAAGGCCTTCCTATGTTTTTATGTTTAGCCCGTGGAGACCCCCAGCAGGAATTGAACTCCTTCCCTCCGGGGGAGACCACAAGAAGTACGCCCCGCTCCGTCAGCGTACGTTTTCTTTTTGATTAGTGTCCTTGATCAAACGCATGTCTTCTTGAACTACCTGATAAAAGTTTGAAAGGATAATTGCAAAATCCGCTTCTCTCTAGTCCCCCCGCGCCCACTCCGGACCTCGTCCGGCACCTAGACCGCCCCAGCTGTCGTTTCCTGACGGCCGCTGTCCTCTTCCCCCTTGTGGCTTAGAGCCAGCGGTCTCAGATGCTCTTTTTCCTCGCTGCCTGACAGCACAAATCGGTATTCTTCTTTTTCCGAACCTCGCCTTTCGAGCCACTTCATTAGTTTGATAGCCTATCAGACCCTCCCGCGAGTTAGTTTCCACAGGAGCGATTATCTCATTAAAATACGTGCCATAATCGCCGTCCAGTCCCCCCCCCCTCGCCTGGGTGGTATTCTTCCAAGGGATCCACCCCCGTACGCTGCGTCCCTGCGCCTCGCTTCCCCTGTTGTGGCAAAGGGCCGCCTTCGAGAAGTTGTACATTCGTCGCAGCAATCTCCCTCTCCTGCGGTTGAGCCCATCGATTCCTCTAGGCTTCTGATCCCTCCCCTTCCCTTCCCCTTGGCCGCTTGTTCTCCAGTACCTAGGATGTTTAGTCTCTTGAAAAATAGGTCGCTGCATGTGGCTGGTGTACTGCCAAAACACTTTGGCCTTTTCCCCCCTCACCCCTGGCCCCGACAAATGGTTTTTTTTCATCCTTCGTTCACCCCTATGCATGGCTCCGGCGGAGGGTGCTCGGCCTGGCATCGATCGTTGTCGGTGAGAAACGTTTCAAGGAATGAGGGTTTCTCCCCTTCCTCGAAAAAACTGAGCCGGATCACATGTTCCACTAAGTCTGCAGTTCCTCCGCCTTGTCCGCCGGTTCGTGTTCCCTCTCGTTCCCCCTTTTCTACGGACAGTTCAAGTGGAGATTCGCAAGATGGCCGGGGGGCGGTTTCTTCTCACCTGGCTCCAATGAGTTAATGAGGTTAGACTCATTTTCCTTTTCTGCCCCCTTTGTTGAAGGTAATCCCTTACCCACGCTAACTTGGACGATCCGGTTGCTTGTCCCGGCCTTGGGGAGACGCCCATTTGAAAGACGAGGTTGGTGCCTTTTGGAAATAGTCCTTTTTTCTCGTTTGTTTGTTGAGCTTCCTGGTTTCCGTCACCTTCCCCCTTGAGTTCCCCCCCCAGTATTGACTGGTGCAAATCCACCGGATCGTCCACTTCCCTTTCTGTTTATGGGGACATTCCGCCCTGTTTCAGCGATTAAGGCAAATTATGAACTCATCCTCATTGTGATCCTTCGACGTGAGGTCGTTGAAAAGCAACCCTGAAAGTTCATCTGCGCATACTCTTCTGGAATAGGAGTCCCGATGTTCCAACGCCGAAAAACCGCTCGTTACAAAGGAGGCGGCAATATACTTCCTTTTCCTGTGTTTACGGGCTATCTTTATTTCCTCCCGTTTACTTCTCTCCTCCATTGGGACGTGACGTTAGAAACCAACCGATAGGATTCCCAGGCCGTTCCCTGGATTTATTTCATGATCAGGGTTTACCACCTCTCTTCTTGTCCCCACTTTTCTTTGTCAGTTTGATGTCCCAGGTCACCTTTTTTTTGATAGATTGTGTAACCTCCCCAACATTCTCTTAAATTCGTTTTAAATCGACGACCCCTCCTCTTTCTTATCATCAGACCCCCTTTTGTTGCCTTGGCGGCGGTTCCTTCTAGGTGCCTATGCATCTTGAATAAAAAGAAAGGAAGAGAAGTCATTTTTTCTGACGAGAGACCTCCCTTCAGCGACTTTCCTTTGGCTCATCACGGACTCGGAATTTCACGCGCTGTCCGAGTAATTTTACCTTCCTATACTAAAATTAGAGAGGTGATGATGATTTTCCGTATTTTTCTCTCCCTTTAGAAGTACTCCTCCTTTTTCTAGCGTTCTTTTTCCGGGCCCCTTTATTTTCGGTGGCTATTTTTCAGCCTTGCTCGGTGCGAGGACCCTCTATCCTCCGATTTTGTTCTCTTTTCTTATTCTAGAATTTGCGTCGCTCTGTGACCCTCCCCCCTGAGCGCCTCAACTTGCCTGAATACCTTTTTCCCGTCTCCCGAAACTACAGCCTTCGGCGGAGCGTACTCGCCCCTTGTGTGGAATGGGTTCGTCGGGGGACGCCCCCTTTAAGAGATCTTTATTTTTCTCTTTCCCCCGCTATTTTTTATAGGTCGTCTTTCAAGCATGCGGTTGTTCGCGGAAACTGATCACAACACACCCCCCATGACTGAGCAGGTATCTTCTCACGTCTGTTCTTTCCTTTTTTTTCCTTTTCCTCTTGACCGTTTGGGCTGGGTCCTTCTTCCTTTTCAAAATACCAACAGGCACGACACTTCGGGCGAATGTCATGGAGTGGTACCCTTTGTAGCCGTTCCTGCTTGCCCTTTCCCTTGTTTTGACTCGTGTTTTTATTGGGACACCACACGCGTATTGGCCTTCCGTCGCCGCACGAAATGATTACCAGAGCGCCTATGTCCCGCCAGCCAAATTCCTTCGGACTGGTCCTCTTCCCCGTTTCCAGAGCGTGCAGTCATAGCTCTGCCTGTGGGCAATGAATGACAACTACAGGCCTGACTCTTTCCCCTTACCTTTACCCGCGGTGACCTTGTCAACCCGGGTTCCCCCCCCTTTTATTGTGGGTGTGAACGACTCCCCTTTTCAAGGGTCTTTCCGGCTTTTGCGGCTGTCTTGCCGGACGATTTGGTTTCTGGTGCATGCTCTTGCGGTGCCCGTTTGTGCACAGGCCTTCTGACCCGACTGTTGGTTTTTTTCCTTTCTCACGGTGTAGTGGGCCCATATAGCTGGCAAGCAGACACTTTCCCCTCCCCCTCCCTGCGCAAAGATACTTTCATTTCCCTTTCTCCCCGACCCCCTTTTGTTGGAGCGACTTTTCCCCACCTCAGTTTAGTTCTTTTCTCTTTTTTCTGCTCTCGCAAAGCCCATGGGCAGGAAAAGACAGATGAATCCGGCATGGATTTTCTCTTCTCTCGGTCGGTTGTGATCCCACGACGTCCCCTTTCTATGCGTCTCTTGACCCTGTTCATCGTCCTGGTACGTTTCTGCACATGCATTTTTCCCCGTTTTTTTTTTTTTTTTTTTTTTTGTCAGCGTCCCCTGGTGAAGAGCCTCCTTTCCGAAATAGTTCGTGGAGTCTGATGTCATAGTGTCCTTGCGACTCATGCTCCCCTGTGGCCTTAAAGTCCCCACCCCAATTCCGGCGTGGCCTCCCCTCGGATGGCGAGTGATCAGTAAAGTGTGTGCGCCTCCTATTTTTTCCGACCGGGAGGAGACCTCGTTTCAGCACTTCCCTCCCTCCCTCAACGCAGTTGGCGGTGTTTTACATCCACCCTTGCGATAGGTGATGACATTCTCTCCAAGCTGCGTTGTGGACGGACATAAACGTGCTTTCCTCTTTCCTCCGGTTTTACCTGTGCGGGAATGTTATTCCGCCGCAGTTTTTTTTCTCCCTCTTTGAGGTCTTTTTTTCCCCCGTGACGCCACCCCCACCGACTACATGAAACTCGGATTACTCTAGCAAGGAGGAATCGCTTGCGAAGGATGGTTGGTTTTGCTCTCGACGCTGTGACCTTGAATTCCAAAGCCGCCTGGCTTCCCGATGGGTCTCCCCCCTTTTTTTAAGCCCTTTTTCCTGTTTTTGCCACTCGGACCCTCCGCTGGTTTTATTGTCTGAACTGAGCGTTGTTGTCAGTGGCAACAAAATGACTACTTCTCGTTAGCCCTCAGAACTGGTTTCGCGCCGGCGGGTTCCTTTCCCAGCCTGTTGCTGTGTCGGTCCTCTTTTTATGCGCTCGTCCACCCCAGTTGGTTTTTTCTCGCCGAGCTTGCTAAATTTGTAGACTTTTGCCACATGGACGTCGTTTTCTAAGGTTTGAATTTATGGCCCGTTGCGTTTACTTTTTCTTCTCTTTTCTATCAGTTGTTGTTGTAGTCCGATTGAGCCCCAATGCCAAGAAACTGCGCGCCCTATCCAATAAACCCTTCTTTCCCCAGACTCATGGGCTACATAGCCCCCCTTTTTTCAGCTCGCGTTATAAACCTTTTGGTTTGAATCGCGCTTCCTGACCTTCCACAGCATGCTGCCGTAAACGACGGATCTCAATACCCCAGGGTATCGTCTACGATGCAGTCGTCAGGGTGGGCACGGTTAGTTTTTCAAACAGCTTTAGCGGTCGTCCCCAGTCCCGCGGATGTTCGTAAACTTCCCCCGTTTCTTTGACACTTCACCCCCCAGTGCGTTCCCCCCTCCCCGAAGACGCCGGCTTTTTCCAGAGACCCCGGTTAAAGCGACGTCTAGCGGATCCCCCACCCTTTTGAGAGGATTGCCCATGTCGTCCGAGGAAGCCCCCAGAGTTGTTTTCTGTGGTTCTTCCCCGTTGTCAGCCAAACCCCGCATCAAACTCTAGTTTAGCTCCGCAACATGATTGAGGATTTCATCCCTCACGGTAAAAATATTGGTTGTCCCACTCGGAAAGCACCCTTTTGTCCGCAATACAAATTGCAGCCTTTTCTGGCTTCTGTTTTCACCTGTATCACCGAGCTCTTGACCTTTTTTTGTCTTTGTCAGCACCCCGCCCCATTCCGGGTTGGATGTAAGTGATGTCAATTTTCGAGTCCAGCTGCTCCCAAGCATAGCGTCGGACAGGTGACGGATTTTCCCCCATCCTAGTTGTCTCCATACTTCGTAAGGGTTTTTCCCTTGACTCGCCCCCCCTGAGAATGGACCCCTAATCAACCCGGCCCCCCCCCCCCATTTTTAACCATTAATCCCGAACCTCTTTTTTCTCACGTCTTTCCTTTCTTTTTACACTGAATGTGCAGCCAACCGCTCCCTCTCCCGCTGAAGGTAGTAAGCGATTGGATCTTACAAATTCGTCTTTTTCTCCCCCCCGGTGTCCTCGTCCTCCTCTTCACAATGCTGTGTTACTTTCGGTTTTTTACTGTTCCCCCATGGGGCTTTTCGATCTCGAAAAGTCGCCATAAATACCATCCGTGGATTTGGCAAAGAGAGAAAACCCAAACTTATCTGGTTTTCATACTAGACTTTTATCCCCCAGTTAGCTTGAGCGGCTTCGTGATGGTTGCCGCTTGAGTAATGACTAATTTCAGACTCAAAAGAACCCAGTTTTTTCAAAGTAATGCCGGTTCGTTTTACACCCGGGCTCCTGAATCATCCCCTTTCCCCACAGCACCCCACCCATCAATACGGACCTTTGGAAACAGAACCGCAAACGCTGCCACCCCTTCTACCGATGTTTCTGTTCCAACAAGTAGTTTTTTCTTCACTTTGGGACTCTTTGGTCCCTGAAGGAAGACGTAAGGACCGGTTCCTGTAATCCTTTTCATTTCCTACAACCGGCTAGGATAAAGATTCTGGCCAAAAAAATTTTGGAATCGACCAGTGAGAGGGCAATATGTATTCCCTTCCTCGTCGCTGCCTTTCCCGTCCCTGCTGCCGGCAATACGCCTCAGTTCTTTCCACACTCCCAACTCCGAGTAAAAAACAAAGGTGAGTCGACCGTGAAACGTCGCCCTTTTCCCAACTCAATGACTTTCGTTCACTGTGCAGTGAGGCATATTGTTTTTCTTTTTTCGCCGAATCTTGCGTTTTCCCCCCCTCCCTAAGACCCGGACATGACTAGTAAGTCCGCATGTGACTCCCGCGTACGGAAAAGAACCCCGCCCCGACCTCTTTTGTGTGTGTTGAAGTCCCCCTTCCCACCGCCTTCTGGTTACCGCCATTCTCCCATTACATTCCCCAGATCGCTTTCGCTCTTTTTTTCCCCGAGAAAATTAAAGCCCTTCCGGTATCGGTGACCTCCGGCCTCCCAAGCTTTTGCTCTCGACGTCATTTACGTCCCCTTTGCGTCGCCTGACCTTTCGCTTAGACCGCAGTTCGCCGTTCACCCCTCCTGGACATCCAATGTATGGACTTCCGGAGGACTCACCCTCGCAAGCTCTGGGAGATGTCCCTTCATTGAGCTGGAGCACTCTCACCTGGCGCGCGAAGCATTATACTTACCTGCGAACTTGAGCGAAATCCTACCTAGCGGTCAAGGGCCTCGTAAGGGTGGTCTCTTCCAGGAAACGGCCCACCCCTGGGAATCCCCCTGCGGAGCTCCCCGTGCTTAATTATTTTTCCCAACCGTTTTTAGTCGCGAAGTCAATAGTTTGCGCACTCTGACCCAAAGGGGCGTTTCTTCCCCCTAACAAGATTCTCGCTATATCCGGACATCGCCCACGGCCCTTCCAACCGGCACGAGGCCGCACATCTTCGGTGGTCGTTTTTTTTTTAGGAGAAAAACCTAAGGTCCGCATGTTGGACTTTTTATCGATCAACCCCCCCTTTATTGATTTCCAATCACACCCAAATTTTCCCAAAACTGGATATGGCCTCCATTCTGTGTACCCCATTGCCTTATCAAGGCTTTTATGTCCTGTCCGTCGATCCCCCCGGTCGAAACAGTTAGGCAATGCTTCTCTTCCTTTCCCCCCTTTCGGAATACCATAATGCAAGGATAACGCCACTGCATTGAGCCGTTTGCCGCCGCCGTTGTATCAGCTTTTTTTGTTTTATGGTTTCAATAGTTACTCTCTAATGGAAAGTTTTCAGAAAGCTGAGGTCCTTTTTTTTTGCGCAAGTGCTTGACGGGGGGGAGGTTGATCGAGATTTCCTCTTCACTTCTCCTTTTGCTCACACTCCTTGGTTACTGACAGGTCAGTCTGAATCTGTCTGGCAAACAGTTCCTGCATTTTCCCTAAGACCCCCCATATCTAAAGTGTAAGATACGTTGGATTGCATACCCCTTTGACTTGGGGGAGAAGCCCCCTTCCTCTCTTTCTGAAATATATATCTATTTTAATCCTCCCCTTTTTGTTCTTCCAGCGATTGCCCCCGTTTCCTCTCCCCCGATTTTTTTTTTGGCGTTCTCCCCCCCCAGTCCTTTTCGCCATCCCCTTGATAGTAAAATTAATCTTTGGTCATGAACTTTTCCCTCAAATTTTTTCCAGCGCTTCAGGGCCTTCCTTTGACCCATTAATACTTTCCCGAGAAGTTCTGAGCTCCTCTTTTGAGTCAACGCCGGCCATCATTGGTGAGCAGCTCCTACAGATTTGATTGTCTTCTGCTCCTTCTCTCTTACCACGCCGAAACTAGCGTAAAAAGGCCTGGCTTCACCTGCACGCATTTATATGTCTATGATTTTAAGAACTTTACTTCAGACGCAGGGCCTTACGGGTCAGTCCCTCCGATTCCGAATTAACTGCCGGCAGAACCTTTCTGCGCTCTTCATCAGAATGGTTTTTCACCTAATGAATGCCAACTCATTTTTGCGGGGGGTTCTTTTCCATTTTCCCACCTGTGCCGGACCTTTGGTTTCCACCCCTCATCGACCTTTTTTTTTTTTTTCCCTCCCTGAACACAATCATTTGCGTCGACCTCTTCCGTTGCCCCGGGGGGACTAGGGTCTTTAGACTCCGCTGACTATGATGGGCCTTTCCCATCCCTTTCAGCGACGACTGTCTTCTCTTTAGAAAGTCTGTCCTGCTCCTTTGCCACGGATTCATTCCCTTCTCTCCTGCCCTTCTTTCGGCCGGTAATTGCAGTCGTTTCCCTCTTCATTACCCACTTCAGATGGCCTGAGCGTGATTACAAGTATTTTTATTCCCTTCTCCAATCGCTCTTCGCTTCGCGTTCTTGTCTCTAGTCTCTCAAGCTAAGGCAAGTGCGTACGCTCAGCCTTCCTCTTTTCCCCATAAAGTCGATTTTGGCTGTAAGTTTCTCTTTCCCTTTCGAACTGCGTCGCCCTACCGATTACTCTCCGCAACGTACTGTAACCTTTGACCAGTCTGGCCGAGAAAGCACAGATTGCGGCTTAGGTACGCGTCACCTTCCCCTTACCTATGGGAATGGGGAGTGGGGAGCAGAGATCAGATCTCTTTTCCCCCTTCATTTTATTCTAGAGTTGAGCATTTTTATCAGGTCGTTTCCCCCGCCTCCTTCGTTTTTCCTTAACTTCTTAACAACCACCCGGAACGCTTCGCGGTTTTTCTCGGCCCAGTCCGGGACTTTCCCCCTCCCCCCTCCTCCGTTTCCGTCTTTTTTGGGGGCGTTCGGCGACACCCCCCCCAGTCCACCCCCACCAACAATTTAAGAACGTACAAGTTCCTTTCCCGTCATGGTAGTGGTCCCTTTCTCGTTCCTTAGCACTCCCTTGTTTGGACTTTCGTTGTCGGCCACACCCTTAGCGTATGCCGGCTTCGCCCCCGTTTTTTCGATGTCCACAGGCAGAAGCTTTGGATTGCTGCCAATATTGCCTCTTTCCTGTTATTCCGTTTTTCCTATCTGCAGCCGAGCGAGCATTGGGCGGACCCTGAGGATTTAAAGCACCGCGTCTTCCCCCTATTAAGTCCATACAAGAGGTTGCCCCCCTTGCTTTCTAACCCTCTTTGGTTTGTTGCCGAAGCCATTTCGTTGCTTCATTTTGTTTGGACTCGTTGCCTTTAGTGACCAGGTTCACCCTTTTATTCTTTGTTTTTGTGAATGATATTGATAAAGTGTTTATCTTTTTTCATTCGTACACTGTTGGATGGCAGTCCCCCCAGGTGGAGTTAATATCCCCTTCCACACCAGTCCAGCAGACCCTCTTCACCCTCGAACGGACTAGCAAAACAGATTTATTCCTATGCGACCGACGAGTGTGAGCGCGTTGACCTCCACAGATGTTTATGTTTATTTCTCCATGTGAGTCGGCATCTCCAAGCACATGGGTGAAGGACACCTCTATGAAGCCTCATGGAGTGGCTCGGTCTTGCTTTCGTTGGGGATCCATGCATTCCTTGACCGAGAGAGCTTGACGACTTTCATCGCTTGTTGCTGTGGGCTTCAATTCGTCTTGATGAACCCCTTTATTCTAGGCCGACCTTGCTACTATTTTCTGGCCCTCTTTGTACGGTTTTGGGCTGGGCTTATCCGGCTTGTTTTTTTTCCATTCCACACCCATTAGAGGTGGACATCCAATAGGATTGGCTCTTTGATAATTACAGTAGGTGCGAACCCGATGAGTTTGAGTGTGACCCGTTTTTTTAATGATTCATTAACCCCCCTTCATCCTCACCCAGTGGTCGGTGGTGAGACAGCCAACCCAATAGTTAGATACCCAGTTTGATGACCCGTTGCCTTTTCATTCTAAGATGGTGGGGTTATGCGGACATACCGTCCTTTCGTCCGAAGGTTTGACTTTGGTTATGAAACTATCAAGCGTTTTTTTTTTGAATAATCTCTTAGGAAGTTGTCTCAACGTTAAGGCCCCTACCCAGCTCCCCAATGTTTACTCCTGGTCGCCTTTGAGGCATCGTGGTTCTCTTCGTGTTGATCTCGCCTCGTTCCTTCGATGACAAAAGCCGTGAGGGTCCGATGGGGTCTCCCTGTGTTTTCCATGACATTTTCCCCTCTTGGACCGCACTCCTGGTCTTTTGAGCCCCTGAGCTTTTTTTTTTGGCAACCTACTGCATTCCATCTTCGAGAAGACCTTGGCTTGCTAGACGGAGGGGTTGGCAGTCATGTGATGTTGAATTTCTGTTCCATTCCCCCCCCCAACCGTGGGTGTGCCTCTCGCTGTTCGAACAGTTGGAGCTGTCTCCCACTTAAGTAGGGTTCGTCAGAGTTTTTTGAAGGATCGTCGCACTTTTGCTTTTCCAGGGTTCA
>Ga0179591_1136320_pt1 | contig 11461 bp, 15 predicted proteins | sample CZOMad2_1_08_16f_FD_182891 | JGI IMG/M metagenome (GOLD analysis project Ga0179591, IMG submission 182891) | Vadose zone soil fungal communities from Angelo Coast Range Reserve, California, USA - CZOMad2_1_08_16fungal (PacBio error correction) | ecosystem: Environmental > Terrestrial > Soil >... | reverse complement strand
CTCTTCAGGTCTCGGATCGTTCTCCAATCAGCTTGCGGCATGTCGAGGGTTGCCTTTTCTTTCCCATGGAAGAAGTAGTTTCTTGGGTCTTTTTCCTCTCTCCTGCTCCCACTCTACGTCCTTTTCAAAATATAGGTCCCCCGACAGTTGTTTCAAACTCCAAGCACCCTCTATTTTTCGCCGAGCCCAACTGGTCGTCCATTCTCTCTTGATCATCAACGAGAACCATTGAAATAGGTCTCCCCCTTTTCCCAAAAGAAGAAGACCCGGCGAGATAGATCTCAGTCAGGAAAGCTTCCGCTGGAAAATCACCCAGATGCCTTTTTGAGTCCCGAGCATGTTGTCAGAAGAATTTCTACCTTCCTCCTCCTTAGACCCACCTCGAAGAGAAGGTCATGAAAGCCGCCTCTTTCCCCACTTCTTCCAACGTACCGAGCAGTGATCACTTAGAATTTGATTCCCTTGGTATTTTCTTTCTCGGACGCTTAGGCCTGATCCCCCCTCCCCCCCCTAGAAAACTTTTAATAGCTTACCTTTTTTTCGCCCTTGATAGATGGCTTCGAGGACTTCCTTCTAGGTTTTCGTTAATTAAATAAAGCTTCTGTCTGGTTAATTGTACTGGAGTTAAAGTAGTTCGTGCTCATTTCTGCGTCAGAGACTGAGCTTTCGATACTGGTAGGAACCCCAGATTACAACGCCCTTTTGCTTTTAAGGCTCTCAGCGAGTGGTTGAGAGGTCCTCTTTCTTAACCTAGATCACAGGTTGCTGATTTAAGTATGACCAGCGTAATAACCCTGCCCGGCGAAAGATTTTGTGATCGCGCCCTTTTTGTGCCTTGGTCGTCCATTGGCTGTCACGAGGATTGCCCAGTTCTTTGAGTTCACCGACTCACCGGGAAGAAACTTATTGAGTCTCCTAGGTGCGACTCCGCTTGGTTCCGATTGTCATTGTAGACCCCACACTTCGCGGTTTGCGGAGTGTCGTTACGCAACTGAGCCATTCCTGGGGGAAAATACAGCCAACCCCCTCCCCGGACAGCGCTCCTTCCTTTCTTCCCCGAGTCGAGGTATTTAACTTCCCAGGGTAGTATCACCCGTTTGTAAGCTGGCCCCGATAGTTCTTTTTTCATGTCCTTTTCCTTTCTCTCGCCGTCCTTTATTTCTGAAGCGTTTAAATGTAGACCTGATTAAACGCCAGAGCCCAGGTGCCAAACTTCCCTCCCCCGAACGGAGGTAATGTTTGAGTCGTCTCCCTCTTTTTTTTAGTTTCATCGCGGATTTCAGGCTTGTGAGATTGTATCACGCCTGAGAACCACCGGTGCGTTGTTTCCCCTTTCCCGGCAGTCAGTTTACCCAAAGAGATTCCCACCCTCGGCTCTAGCACCTTCTCACGGAAATCTCGCTCCCCCCTCTTCCATTCTTCTAGAGGGTCACCCCCCCCGTTTCAGCGCCGGCAATCTCTTTTCTTTGCCCAAGGTTGTCAGCAACCCCCACTCCCATGAAAGTTGAGCCCTTTCCTTCCCCAAGCGACCCTGTTTCCTTGTCAGCCCCATCTCCAGCGGAAAAATAGGGTTGTTCCGGTCCCCCGGCACTTATTTCCCTTTCGCCTCGCCGCTTCGGTTGGGCCAGCCCCGAAAAAGAAAGAAGACCTCGAGATCTTCCCTTTACTGGTGATTTTCCCCCCCCCGACCCCCGCAGGCCCCAGAATTGTTCTTGAGCCCCTATATCGCCTCCCTTCTCCTTCCACACCCCCGAGGCATTTAACGTTTGGCGTGCCGCGGAGTTCCACCTTCGAGGTTGTCGTCTCGCCAGTCAAAGGCTCCAACCTGAGGCTCTCCTCCTTCCCCATTTACGGGTTTGCGGTCAAATCTTTTTGACGCATTTTACTCCTTTCGGGTAAAAACATTTTGTCAAGTTCCTTACGAAGACGGACTTACGATTTTTTTTACCTTGCTCTTTTCTTAGAACGCGTCTAGTCTTTGTTGTTTTCTCTTCCTCTGTATGGACAGGTCGTCCACCCTTTTTTGAATTCTCGCCTTCTAAGACCCCCCTTCTGAACATCTGGAGCTCGACTTCATTTCCTCCGCTTTCAACGGAGAGGGTTTCTCCACCCTTGTTTGCCCCGTTGTTCTTCTGGACCGTGAAACCTTCCCTTCCGGGTTCTATCCTCCGCCCCTAAAAGCTGGCGGTCTGAAGGTGTGGTGGGTTTTTTTTTTCCCCTTTTTTTTCCCCCCATGCAAAATTCCTTTTCGGTTTTTTCCTCCCTCCCTTTATCTTCTGTTATTCCAAGGGCGTCACTTTAGAAACTTTTTTCTAAGGCAAAATACTACCCATACCGTTTGTTTCACGTGTCTTCATCCTCCCCCCCTTCCTCGTCCGCTTTCCAAGGGCGGAACTGTGGAAATGAGTTCATTCATTATAAGCGTTCTTTTTCTCCAAGACGGGTTTTTACCCTCTTTCATTGACAAAAGTTAGAGAGTTTCCCCTTTTCCAGAGTAGGAACGCTCTCCGAGGCTGTCCCTTTTCCTTTGCCCCCCTTTTCTCCTCCCCCAGGAATAATGACGGTTACCCCGTGTAAAAAGATTTCTACCAACCTTTTTAATCCGGAGTAACCTCCCACCCAGAAAAGGAGTTTTGCAACTCCCCTTTTCCTTTTTCATAGCCGGGCCTTGAGGATTAGATCATCCTGACTCGTTGACCGGCACCAGGTGCATTCGGCCCCAACACTCCGGCAGAGGAGAAATGACTTTCGTCCTTCACGGAACTCTGTGGTTTTCATGGCGTCAACGCCGCGATGAACCGTGAGGTATTCACTTGTGGTAAGGAAGCGAAGCTAACCGTGGAGTAATCGATCGGATCTCCTCACTGCCCCTAGTTGAATCTCCTCCCCCCCCCCACCACCCACCCACCCCCCCCCGCACCCCCCCCTCTCCGTTCCCGTCCTCCCAGGGGACCGTCTGCACGCTCCATAACCTCACCGTTTTTTTCCCGCCCAAGCCCCCCCCCCCCCTTCCTTTTTCCTCCCCCCCCACCCCCCCGAGCACCCCCCCCCGCCCCCCCCCCCGCCTCTGCTTCAATTAACCCCTGACCTCCCGGTGCGATAGGAGGAGTTGCCCCCCTCCACATGCCCCCCTCTCTCTTCAAGGATATAGGTTCCCAACGAGTTTCTTGCTCCCTCGGGCCTCTAATGTTTTCTCAGATTTTCCCGTGGGGCCGTTCCCCACACGAGGGCTTGAGATTCCCCCTGCCCTCATCACGGCGAGTCTGACACCCTTCTTTTCCCAACGAAGTGGATGTGTTGTGTTGCTGTCCTCCCCTGTCGAATCCTGTTGTAACAAGCGTGTTTTTTTTTAAGCTTAATATCATGCGCTAACCATTGTCCGTTTTAACTTAATCAAGAAGGAGAGCTTCTTTTTCCCCTCGCCGCGCTACCAAGGGAACCCGCTTAGAATTTTCTTTTTTTTTCCCCCTGCGGTTAGCTTCGTGCGCGCTCGAATGAAACCATTATACAGCAGTGCCGCGCCCTTGGGCATTTTTTGAGCGTTCCTCTATTGGAGGATGATCGCTCCCCCCCTAGAATATGGATTGAGGTAGGCCTTTTTTTTTTTTTTCCCTTCGTCCTCCTCCCTTGTTAATTAATGCTGATGCCGCAGGACTCACACAGGGCAGGTGTTGCGGGTTCTAGACCTTTTCTGGGGCGTATATAGCCTATTTCTCCCCTCCCTGCCCTAAACCAAGAAGTCACCTCTCTTTTTTTCTCCCAGTCCCTGCTCCGGATGCCTTAATCCCGCACGCCTGGAGAGTGTCCATCCTTGACGTCTACCTTCTAGTAACTAGCCCCCGAAGGTGGAAGACTGGTCCTGCTCTCCCCCCCTTCCCGCGCCAGCAACAAATCCTAACCTCGGTTATCACGAACCGCCCAAGTTTATGATACCTCCCCCCCCGTTCCTCCCCTGATGAAAGTCCAATTCCCTTTTTTTTCATTTTACCCTTTCTCCTTGCCCCCGCAGCATTTTGCAACGGCCCCATACTGGAATGGTGCCGTGATGACGCTCTCTTCCGGGGTGCTGAAAACTTATGTTCACTGTTTTGTTTTTCTTAATTGACCCGCCCCCAAATCAAATACGTTTCTTCCAGCCGTAGTCTCACAAACCTAAATTCCCTCTTTTTCTTAAGTAAAGAGTCTTTGCTTTTCCCCCGTGCCCAAGGGGCGGGTTAGTTTGGTCTTTTCTCCCCCCTTCTCGAGCTTGAGTTCTTGTTGCCCATGAACAGCTACTCCTGCCGATTCCCCTGAAGGACGGTCCCCGCACCCTTCTTTTTCTCCCCCCCTCTGTTCAAGATGTGTGCTCCCCTTTCCCGACCCCGTGCCTGAAGCCCAATGGCGCACTTCCTGGTGCATTTTTAGGACCCTTTGTTCAGAAGAATGCCCTTCCTCGGCTTTCCGGTTCTTAACCTGTTTATGACACGACGCCTATTTTGTTGTGTCGAGATTTTTCCGTAGCCTGTCGCTCCCCCGCTGGTTCCTGCGCTTTTGGACTCGTTCCGTTCAGCGTTCAGTGCTGCTCCCCCCTGTCGTTGACGGACCCCCCAAATCTGTTCAAATCAACCTTCCCTCCGCACGCCCTATTTTACGCCCCCATGAAGCCGCTGCGGTGGCTTTTTTTTTTCATTTAAAGTGGGCCTACCGTCTCCGGAGCCCTGTTTTTTGAAACTCGTCACTGAACCACCCTGCTCCTCAAAACCCCCCCCCCCGCACGATTTCTACCTTTGCCCAAACCGGGGGGGCTAATGACCCACCTTCCCACTTTACTGAAGCAGAAATCCCGTTGCCGGACGGATTCTTCCTCGATTGTGGAGCTTTCTTTTTCCCCCAGTTCAGTCGAATGGTATAAGGTCGGCATTCGAGACGCCCCCCCTTTCTTTGCCACCACAAGAGCCTTTAATATCTCCCCCCCCCCCCCCCCGTTGGACTTCTAACCGTCCACATCCCTCCTTTACATTCTTTCTCACGTCTCGGTTGTCACGAAAATTTATGGTTTCCACCCTTTGGCCCTCAAATGAGAACAAACCTTCCCTTTATTTACGAGAGATCCCCAATATTTTTCCTTTCTGCTCCTAATGGTTCCGTTTGCAAGGTCAATGGAACCTGTGCTCTGGTGCCTTTCACCCTTTCCGCGAAATAGTCCACGCATCGACCTTCCCCCCCCCCTCTTGGACAAGGTGGAAGATTGTTCCTCCCTCCCGCCGCCCCAACGCTCTTATTCGTTAGCCACTCGACCTTTTCTCCCGACGACGGCTCTTCATTTTTTCTTCTCCCCCTGATAGTGAAGGAGCCTGAACCACTTCTTTCTCCCTCCCCCGCGCCAATATATAAATGGGTTTGTGACACCCCCTTTCGTCCACCTTTTTCTCCCTTTTGCTTAATAGGCTAAATCCCTGCCGAGATGCTACACCTTGACCTGCAACCTGATTAAAATTCTCTCTTTACATCCCTCCTGATTTAGTGTTCATTTCACGCCTTTCCTTCCCTTATTCTCTCGACGTCACAGGGTGAGGTTTTACGTTGAAACTGTTTATACAATATTGCTTCACACCGATGGTTGAGTTCCTTCTCTCCGCAATGAAGTCTGTCGTCTCCCCCTCTGTTTTATTCTGGTTGGACCTTTTTGATCCCGCACGATGTGTCACCTCCGTCTTTTCTGACGAAGGACACCTCTTTCTCTCCCTGAAGAAAAACAGGGGTGTCTTTTTCTCTTTTAAGTTGTGTTTTTTTTGGTGACACCCCCATTGCGGCCTTTTCATTTTGCCTGACTCCTCGTTTCCGGCTCCTTCAAAAACTAGGCTTCCCCTCCCTCCCTCCCTTGACCCGGAACCCTCGCACTAGATTGTCCCTCCTTTTCCGATCCACTACTTTTCCTAATAATCTTTGTTGTGTGAGTTGACTCCCCCTGTCCTGTCTCCAATAGCTTCCCTTCCGGTTGATAGGCCTTTCCCCTGGCAGAAGAAGCTTTTTTTTCGCCCCGGCCACCCCGAGTCTACACCTGTCATGGGAAAAATCCTCCCGTTTTTTAAAACAGTCCCCCCAAGAAAAGAATGACTTGACTCGGACACATGGTTGTCGTAGCCCTACATTTATCAGACCAGAGAAACAAATTAGCACTTTGCTGGATTTCACCCTGAACCCCCTCCCTCCTCCTTCTCGATAGAATTACTAGCGGCAGTGCTCGACTTGTTGAAACACCTAGAGTTTTGGCCCGTTCTCTTTTGAGCCGAATTTACAGGACCCCGCAGAAAGTCGAATCTCTCTAAGGAAGGCAAGCCCCTTTCCCGGGTCAAGTCCAGTAACGTTTCGCCTTCATTTGCCGAACAATGTTCGGTTCCGGCTTGTTTTTCATCTAGAGATGTCTCCTCTTCTCCACCCTTGCCGGCATAGAGGAAACGTGTTTCGAACACCAATGGAGATGGCGCGGGCGGTATCGAGATTGTTTTTTCGTCCCCTACATTCCTTCGATGTTTCTCCTTTTCCTTCCTCGGTTAGGAGCACTTTTTAGTCTTTGAGCGCCGAGGATTTTTCGCTCTCTCCCTGGCGGCACGGCGTCAAACCTTGAAGGAACTTTGAAAGCTGATGCGGGGAGAGGCCCTTTGATGTTTGATCGTCCTCCCTCTCCCTGTTGGCTTGCCTTCTTCCCTTACGGCCTTGAAAACCGGTTTTCAGCATAGTTCTCAGCGTCCCAACCCCTCCCGTTATTCAAGTGGCGGAAGAGGATGTTTCCAACCCTTTCTTTCAAAGAATTCCGGGAATCCAGGATTGAGTATTGAATTTGTCCTTTCTCCCAGTGTGCAGATATGGAATTTTCCTCCCATTCACTGGTTTTTTCAGTGATCCTTTTCTGTCCGGACAGAAGCAATTCCCCCCCCCCCTTCCACACCCAGAGAGTACAGAGGATACCGGACTCCTCCCTTTTTGGTTCTTTCCAGTTAATGGTCTCTCCCCGTTTTTTCCCAGTATGTAACGACCGGGGGTGTTGACGTCGAGCCTTCTTGGTCTTCCCTTCCTGTCCCTGGCGAAGGTCCATGCGTTTAGTTCTCCCCTTGCCAAATCTTCCCTAGACCCCCCTCCCCCCGTTCCTTGCTGCGTCTAGAAAATCGGTTTCGGTCCACGCGCTGGATTTACAGTGATTTTGCTCTTGTAGAGTACAAGACTCTCTCTGGAAAGCTTACCGGCGTCGTTCCCAAGAAACGCTTGAAACCGGACGTGTTAAGGAAATCCGCGACCCCTAGCAGGTTTCTTCTCTTGGTAAGTAGCCCCAGTGGTCATTTGCCACAGCCTGCAAATTCACTGCTTTTCACCCCTGTTGAAGAAAAAAGGACACTTCCCCGGCCACTTTCCGGCCTCCCCCCTTGCACCCGGTCTCCGCACTTCCAGCGCAAACAACGGTTTGCGGTCCAGCCTTCCCCTCTCGTCTGAGTCGCCTCTCCCTGGGTTTTTCATGCCTAAACAGCAAGAGCCATTCTCTCTCTTAAGGGAGGTATTCCTAGACAACCCCCTCACAACGAAATTGTTTCTTTTTCTACTCCTGGGGCCCCGAGACTAGGGAGAAGTCTTTTCGAGAACCCCTCGGCATTAAAGGTGTTTTCTTTTTCTTTAATCAGGAATTCAATGAAAACTCTTTCTTACCCCTTCCTTTTTCATACCCGCGCAGTCACCGAGCAATCTCGCGACGCCCCACCGTGAGGGCTTACTGCTGAGGTTTTTCTGCTACCCTTTTCCCTCCTCTTTAAAACCTAGGTGTTCTTGCCTTTTCCCTCCCCGCGTTTCTTGTACTCTTTCCATCTTCGTTTCTTAGACAGCTTTTAGTGATGTGGTTCTATGTCGATTGGTCAAGGTATGGTACTTTCGTCCACCGCGGTTTCTAGTTTTTGGATCCCGCGATGATCGTTTTTAGCGTTTTGCCCCTTTATGAAGGCCCACCCCCTGGAGCGTGCTTTCTCTCCCCCCTCAGTTTTCTTCGTGTGGGTTTTGAGGACCTGACAGGCCATTTCGTACTACCCAAATCCCAAAATTTCTTTCCCGAACCCCAGAAAAAATGTATGACTTTCGTCTTCTCCCCCATAATTATCCAAATGGCCACCTTGGGTTCCTTTTTAAGGCGACATAGAATTCCTTGGCGTCTCTCATACTGACCAAGCGAGCCTTCCCTGGGATCCTGCATTTCCCCTTAATTATATCCTCTCCAGATATAAACTAGTTCCTCCTGGATCGCCAAAGTTCGAGGGGGTGAGGGCTTATTTCGCGTCTTTCCAGGACTGCATTGCCCTGTGCGTGAGGCCTTCCAGAAAGCGGCCCCCTTCTTTCTTTTCCTAAGGACATACCTTAAGGCGTCCACCCGTCAACCGTTCTTTTACCACCGGAGATTTCGTAAGCAACCCACCAAACCCCCCCTTTTTTTGTTAACCTAAAGGTTGTCAGAAGCGCGTTTCTTTCCCAGACATCATCCCCTCCCTTTGAAAACCTTCTTGTCTCCCGTCGGGCATTCCGGCCGCGGCGCATTCCCCAATTCGTGGACTGACCCTCCGGAATTTTTTTTTTCTCCATGGAGGCAACGCTACCCTGAATTTTCCCCTTTTTTCTTTCCCAGTGGGTTTTCTTCGAAGTCTAAAAGTTGGAGCAAAGATGATCTCTTTCTTCCCCCCTTCGATACATCTATATATGTCCCTAATTACTTTCTTTTATCTGCTCTTATTCCCGCTTTTCTCCTGCAGCTAGTTCTTTTTCCAATTCGCTTTCGCTTCGTAACCCATTGAATCAACGCACGGGTGAGATCGGCGGAGTTGACGCAAAATTTCATCACCCATCTCCGTGTTCGTAATCTGATAAAGAATTTTCCTTCCCCCTCTCCTGGGTACTTTTCTTTTATAAAGATTTCTTTTCCGTGTGTGACGTGTAAAAACGAGGCTTGATCCTTAACTCCGGATCTGCGGGACCAACCTTTTCCTCTCCGCCGTTTATTTGGTTTTTTTTGACGTAAGCCGATTCTCTTTGTTCCCCCGCCCTCTGTTGGTGTACCTGACGCAGTTTCCATTCTTTGGTTGATAAAATTCTTTTGCCCCTCGGTCGTAACTAAGCGCGATGGGTCGAGTCCTCCCCTTTCCCATTTCAACCAGATAGACTTGTCCAGATTCCTCTTTGCTACAATCGTTTAGGCGTGCGAGTATACTTCCCCCCCTCATACAGTGCCGCGACATTGGGGAAGAGTCTCTTTTTTTTAGGATTTATCCCTATCCCCCTCTCCTTCTTTCTCTTCCTTTATCACCCTTTTTCTCCCTTTTCCCCTTGGAATAGATTGGAGTTGACCAATCTTGGTGCTTCCGGGTTTCGGTCAGGACGGCCGTCTCTTATTGGGAGTATAGACTCCCTGAGTCGTCCTTTCCCCCCCCCTCCCGAAACCCCGTTCCGATAGTTTGTGTTTTGCGCAAGACCATAACTGCCACCGCCGCCCGCGAGTATCTTCCTTAGTCAGGTTTCCTCCTTTAGCTGACCTTTCCCCTTTTCCTTTTTCCTCATGACACCAGTCTTCCCCTCTCCAGAGCCCCAACACCCTCTAAAAGCGGGCTACCTCAAGTCATAAAGTAAGGTTGGTAGAATTTTCCCCTCCCCTTCTTTTTTAAAGATGAGGTAAACGGTTCTTGCTTCCTCATCATGCCCTCAATAAAGGTGAAGGTCCCGTGATCGCTATATTTCTAGGTGAAACTGCCGTCCGAATTTTTCCCATACCTATTGTTAATGAAGAGAGCAATTCCCCCAACCCAAATGAAGAGTGGTTCTAGAAAGGCTCCTTTTTACTTTTAGCCACTTGGCCAATGGTTGTATTTTTGGGTTCGCATCCCTGACTATTTTTTTTTTTATTGTGGGATGCTGACAGCTCTTCCCGCCCCTCCTTAACTTCTCATTCAGGCTCCCCGCACCCCCAAACCCGATTTCCCTTCCCCTAGGTGAGTCAGGTACCACTTTTCCCCTTATATTGTTAAGGGCCTCAAATTCCTCCCCTTCTGTTTCCTTTGTTTCTCCCCTTTGCGATCACAGGGCGGAATGAAGGAGTGACAACATTTTATGGCACGATAGCTCTTTTCCCCCCTCTTGTAGAGTCTTTCCCTCTCAGTCAGCTCGATCCGTGGTGAAGCTTATTCCCTCTCTCAGTCGGATTTAACGTGTCTTCTTTTTACCTTCAAATCGCAACCTCCTGTGCCCCGCCACCCCGCTGCCGCCCTCCCCTTGCTGCAGCAAAACCCATTTGAATCTCTTTTTGGTTGAGAGAAATTTTCACCTGGATACTGGTTTCCCATTTCTTTCGCCGGGCACTTTTTTTTTACCCCGAACCCGGTCGAGCTCACCACCCCCCTCCGACCCTGTACCCACCTCTGCAAAAACCTCGGAAGACAATGAACCACATTTAACCCTCCCTTTTAAGCAGGAGACGCCAGTGTCCCTTTTTTTCTTTTCTTCCAACTGCAGGGCTGGCTCAGGGCGCATCGACCCAGCAAGCGAGTGGGCGATCAAAGAGTCACCAATTCTTTCCTGTAGAAAATTCCCCCCCCCCTGCACTCCCCTTCCCTCCCTTCTCGTTCCTTCTTGATGTCAACAGAAAATGACTGTCTTTTCAAATACCTGCCAGCATGACGACCAAAAACGGACGTCTTTTCCCTCTATCAACAAATATGTTCCCGGGCTTTTCATTCCGTGCTCCTTGCAAGCCCCCTGTGATCGATTGACGAGCACGAAAAACCCAAGGTCTACCTCGCGCCTCCCCTGGTTACAAAGAAGGTCCCCGGTGTTCCTTTTTCTCCCCCTCTAGCTCACTCTATATCTCGTCGCCAGATCCCCCCCCCCCACCCACCCCCGATGTTTACCGACGACAGGTCCACCCTTAGGGAAACTCGGACATGCCCTTTTCCCGTTGCGACACCCCCGATCTCGCCATTCGCAGCTCTATCATGGTCCGCCAAACGTCCGCGATCCAATGGGCTTTTGCTCTTTCATTTAGACATCGACGCCCTCTCTTCAAGACCTTCCCAACAGGGTCGCAAATTGAGCTTGCAGAAAGCGCTTTTCCTTCCCTGCATCTTTGGCCTGCCTTTTCGTAAGTAGGTTTTTTTCTTCTTGCAACTTCGGCTACTGTGATTAGCACAAAGTCTGTGGTGATCACCTTGCACTCCGAGGAGGAAGTCCGATCTCGGTTTTTTTTTCTTTTTTGACCATCCTCTTTGCCGAAAGGCTTTTGAGGTACGATAAAAACCATGATTCTCTCCCGGGTCGCGGCGAGTCAGATTTTTTGGGTCCCTGCTAAAAAACCCTGGCTTTCCCTTCCCTTTTGAACATGAAGCCGTTGCCGGATCCCCTAATGCCACCCATCGGATTAATGATTCTCCCTCCAGCGACCGCGAACGGTCTTTCCGATTTTCCC
>Ga0179591_1550822_pt1 | contig 11462 bp, 8 predicted proteins | sample CZOMad2_1_08_16f_FD_182891 | JGI IMG/M metagenome (GOLD analysis project Ga0179591, IMG submission 182891) | Vadose zone soil fungal communities from Angelo Coast Range Reserve, California, USA - CZOMad2_1_08_16fungal (PacBio error correction) | ecosystem: Environmental > Terrestrial > Soil >... | reverse complement strand
GCAAAAAAACGGTTACCCCTGCAGGAGGCCGTAGGGGGGGGGAAACCGAAACTGGGGGCCTTTTTGTTTTTTTCCCCTGGGGGGCGGGTGTACATTTCAATCAGCTGTAACAGCTTTCCGGGTTCCTTTACTTATGAATTTTAACCGAAAAAACAAAAACACCAAAAAATAAAAAAAAAAAAACGTCACGCCAAAAAAAAAAAAAAAATCTTTTTTTTCTGGGGTTGGGGGGGGCCTTTAACCCGCCATCGACCAAAAAAAAAAAGGGTTAATTTCCGGACCAAAAAAAAAACAATCTTACTAGGGCGTTTCCCAGCAAAACTTGGTCGAGTACCAAAAACCCTTTTCCCCCCCGGCCCCGGGGGATTTTTTTTTTTTACGTTTTTTGCCGGAGGGTGAAGGGGGGGGGGGGGAAGACGGTCGGGCCTTAAAAAAGAAAAAAGACCCCAAAACCCCCCCCCAAAATTCGTGAGGAATTGTTAAGGGGTTGGGCCGAAGGGAAACTAAACAAGCAATCCCATATTATGGGAAACAAAATTACGAAAAGGTTTTTGTTCGGGGGCCTTTCGGAAAAAAAAAAAAAACAAAAAAACGGGTTCCTTTAACTTTAAACTGCAAGTTTAGGTTACCAAAAACCCCCCCCAAAACGGGGGGGCTTGTGGGGGGGAAGACAAACTTCCATGGGCGGGGGGAAACAACATATGGAGTCAAACGGGACAAGCATGATAGTGTTTTTGCGTGGTTCAAAAACTTAAAAAATTTTGCAATCCGGTGAACATTTATTGTTTTCTTTCCAGGGGCTCCCCGCCGGGGTTTTCCCGGCGGGGCAACTATTTTTTGGTTTTGAAGGTCCAAAAAAAAACCGTACGAATTTGGGGGGACAACCGCTATTTTTCCATTTTCTGGTTTAGCTATAAACCGGGTTTTTCCTTGGTGAAACCCCCAAAGGCCCGGCACAAAAAAAAATTTGGTTTGGGGGGGGCGTAAAAAAAATCTCCGGGGAAAAAAACCCGGGGGGGCACCGAAAAGTTGTTTTCGGAAAACGGACACCATAAAAAAAAAAAAAACAATGCTTTTTTTTATAAGGGGAATTGAGTTTGCCCCGTTGTTGGGGTTGCGCACATCGCCTGGGACGGGCCCACTAAGTGGAAAAAAGTTTTCTTCCATTCCCGGTTTCAAAACAAAAAAAAAAAAAAAAAAAAAAAACAAGCCCCAGGGGAACAAAAAAGTTTTCAAGGGGGGGAACCAATTCCTGGGACTTTGACCGTGGGACCAGGGCCCCCGGGGCGTTGGTAAGTTTTCGAAAAAAACCCCCGGAAGAAAAGTAAAAAGGCTTACTATTACAACTCTTGGGGTTTTCCCTGCAAATATTTTAAAACCTTTGTCCCGGTTATAAAAAAGTTTATTTTTTTAAACAAGGTTTTTTTTTCTTTTTTCCATTAAAGGGGGGGCTTTAACAGGGCGAAAAAAAAAAGAAGGAAAAAAAAAGTTTTCTAAATTTTAAATCTTTTTTAGATATTTTCAAGGTAAAAATTTCTATCACGATAAAAAAAATTTTTTTTTCGTATTATCGCACTTTTTCGGGCCAACTTTTTGTAAAAAAATACAAACAAGATTTCAATTAATTATGAAAAAAAAAAAAAATATTGAATTAAATAAAAAAAAAAAAAATTATTCCAAAATTTCGGTAAACTTGTTTTAAAAAAAAGGTTTTTCAATTATTTAATTTTTAGGGGGGGGGGGAAAACTTTAGGGGGTTACACTCTATTGTACAACAAAAAAACTATTTGGGATCATTAACTTTTTTTCAAAGTCTTCTTATTTTTTTAAGGTAATTTATTTTGGTTTTCGCATTTTCCTTTGGGGTTAAATTCTTAGTAAAAAAACAATGGTCTTGGGACTAAAAGTCTTTGTGTTTGAGGGGATTTTAATGTTAAAAAATTAACTTTTCCATAAATTGGTTTTCAAAAGAGCTTATTAAATTTTTTCATATTTGGGGGCCAAAAAAATGGGTTTGGCCCGTTGTCGTCGTGAAATACCCTTAAGTACATAAAAAAAACTTTGATAAATTTTGGGGGCAAAAAAAACAACGGGTCTTTAAAAAGAATTCATTATAAAAAATTTAAAAATTTCCAATTCTATTAGGTAAAAAAAAACAACAACAAAAAAAAACATTCAAAAATTCCCAATTTTTAAAAACCGTGAGGTAAAAAAAAAAAAAAAAAAAATTTTTTTTTTTTTTTTTAACATTTTTTTGGGAAAAACAACGTAAGGCGGGGGGACAATTGGGGCCAAAAAAAAAAAAAAAAAAAACAAATAAAAATGGATATGGGGCCTGGTTTGGTCCGCGGTGGTTATAACAGGTCCCAAACAAAAAAAACCAAAAAAAAAAAACGGCAGTCATTGCCTCACAAACACCCCGGTGTGGGGGGCAGGGGGATAACTTAGCTAAAAACAAGTTTTTATATGTCAAAAACAAAAAAAAGGCTTTTACGGGGTTTGGGAGATGGGGGGGGGGGAAACCTAAGGGGACCACAAAACGGGGTCTCTCTCTTTCCCTTTTCCCCCCCTCTTTTTTCCCGTTTTTGTTGTTTGTTTTGGGGGGGGAGAGGTGCAACCCCCGTTTGGGTTTCTAAGGGGTTCTACTTTTTCTTAAAACCCCGTTTTTCGCCTTTTTGGGGGGGGGGGACAAATCATTTTTTTCCATTTATAAAAAACATTAGTTCTTGTAAAAGGTGAACAAATTTTGCCCCTGCACAAAAAACCCCCTGGTATTGTGCTTGTAGGGTTTGGCTATAAAAAAAACCCCACCGGGGGGGGGGGGGGCGGGGGAAACCCACAAAAAAAAAAAACGGGGGCCCATATTCATTTATTGTTTGCCATGGGGGGGGGTTCCTTTTCCCATTAATAACCAATTGTTCCAAAAAAAGTTTTTTAACTTAAACCGGGGTATGTTTTTTTTAATTTATGTTGGGTTATATATCGAAAATTGGGGAAAATTAAAATTTTTGAAAACAAAAAACTTTGTTTAAGGGATGGGGGCTAAGAACCGTTGGCCAAATGTGTTTATACAAAAAAACACAAACCAAACCTAAACACAAGAAAAAAAGTTGTAATGTTTTTTTAACTAAACGTGGTTTGTTTTTTTTAAAAGGGGGGGAACCCCTCATTGGGGGCCGGGGCATTTTGTTTGTATTGATGTATACAAAGGCTTGGGGGGGACCAGTTTTAAGTTTGTGGGAAAAAACCAACATTAAATAAAAATTGCAAAAAAAAAAGTTAAAATGAACAAATGAAAATTGGTTATCCCAAAAGCCCCCAACTTATTTTTCCAAAAGGGGGGGGGAAAAAAAAAAAAAGGGAACATTTTTACCGTTAAAAAGGGATAGGAGATAAAAAAACCACAAAAAAAAAACGGAAGGGGAATTTGGGGCGTGAAAACCAAAAACAAAACAAAAAATCAATATTTAAAAACAAAAAAAATAATTAAAAAGGGACCGTAGAAGTTAAAAACAATCCAATAAAAAAAAAAAAGTGGGGGGGGAAAAAAAAACAAAGGTAAAAACAAGTTTTACTATGATCCCAATAAGGTTAAAAATTTGTTAAGTGTTTTTACATTAAAATTTATAGTAACCCCAAATAAAAAAAACAGTTCCTAACAAAAAAAAAATCTTAGTTAAAAACCCTTTAAAAAAAAAAAAACCAAAAGTTTACGGAAAAAAATTTGGGGGGGGGTGCCCCCGGGGGGGGGGGGGGGGGGGGGGGGGGGGGGGCCTTTTTTTTTTTTTTTAAAACAAAAAAAAAAAGTGGGTTTAAAAAGTTTGTACGACAAAATTTTATTTTGGGGAATAAAAAAAATTTAAAAAAACAATAAAAAAAAAAATTTTTTAAACAATTTTTATTTTAACATACATATTTCATAATTAAGTTGGGGGGGGGAAATTTCAAAACAATAACTTGTTTTTATTTAGTGGCCGGAAAAAAAAAACAAAAACCAAGAAAGGGGGGGATTTTTTGTTTTTTTTAAATTGACGATTTTTTTTTTACATAGTGGGGATGTAGAAGATTCCTTGGAAAAAAATTTAATCTTAAAAACTAAAAAAGGAATACAAAAAAAAAGTAAAAGGAAACAATTTTAAAAAAGGGGGGGGGGGAGGGGAAAAACAAAAAAACACTTTTCCTCTTTTTTTCGCGGTTTTTTGTTTGGTTGTTTTTAAAAAACAATTTTTATAAAAAAACGGGGTTTTTAAAAACAATGTTTTAAAAAACGGCCTATTTTTGGGGAACTTTTTTCCCTTTTAAAAAACAAAAAAAAAAAAAAAAAAATACAAACTTAATTTTTACGGGCCAAAAGCCCGTCTTAAATTTTGGCAAGTGGGTTTGTGGGAAAAAAAAAACACAAAACCCCAACGGCAAAGTACTAAGTAAGGGGCCCTGTTTATGTTTTGTGATTTGTATTTTGAAATCCTTGGGGTTTCCGGGGGGGAACAAAAACTTACCAACCCCCCCGGCCCGGGGGGGGGGGCGGGCCAACGTTAGTTTTTTCAAAGGATGGGTTTGTGAAAAAACGTTGTTTTTTTTCTGTTTGGGGGGGGGCGGTTGGTTGACGGGGAATGGATGGGGAACTTGTCACACTAAAAACAAAGGGGTTTGGCGCCGCCGGGGTCAGGGGGGGGCTGATGGGGGGGGGGGGGGGGGCGCACACAAAAAACACCCCCGGGGGGCACTCCACATTCCCCGTAAAAAAAGCATGGTTGTTTTATGTTGGTCGTTTTTCCGAAACACACCCAACTTTTCGGGTTTTTTTTTGCGTGCGAGGAAAAAAAAAGGGGGGGATTTTTTTTAAAAACCGGCCCACCATTTTTGGCCCGGGGGGGCTTTGGGGGGGGGGGGGAGTGTGGTCCCAAAGGGACCAACCGTTCATTTTTTCTTAACACCAATGATTGGATAACCCCCGGGGTTTGTGTTTTCCCACAACATTTTGTTAAGTTTTTTGGGAACTCAAAACCAAGTTCCGGGCCCGGGGGAAAAAAAACCGGCGGGCGGGGGGGGGGCTGGGAGAAAAACCACCATAATTTTTACAACAAACGGGCTTTTTGATTAGGTTGGGACCCCCCAGGACCCCACACCAATACGGGGGGCAAGTTATACCATTTTTGGGCCTTTGGTTTGCCGGGTGGAAAACCCTCAAGTTTTTTTTCCGGCCCCATTTGGGGGGGGGGAGGGAGGGGTTTTTCTCAAAAAAACACCCCCAAGGCCCCCCGTTGTTTGTACCCATCAAAAACACTTGCAGTAAAAAAAATAAAGTTTAAGGTAAAAAAGGTCAAAAAAAGGGGGGGGGGGGAAAACCACCCCCCTCTTGGTTCGGGAAGGGCCGGTAACTCGGGTATTGTTCATGTTTAATGAAATTTTTAGTTTCCTCGGGGGGGGCCAAAAAAAACCTCCTTTTTAATTTTTTTTTTTTGGTTTTTTTTTTTTTTTTTTTTTTCCCCGGGGCAACCGGGGGACCAAAGTTTTGTGGGGGGGGTGTTTTTTCTCTTTTTAGGGGGGGGCCGGAACCAAACACTTTCCCGGGCGCCAACCCGGACTCCCCGGGGCGCGGGGAAAAAAAGGTCAGTTTTAATCCTGCGACAGTTTTTGCCCGGGGGGGAAACCCCGGCCCTTTCCCATAGTTAGAAAATAAGGGTTATGGTTCGTTTAATTTTTACGGGTTTCCCGGGATTTTGGGGCGTAAAAAGGGGGGCACCACCCCCCCAGGAAAAATAGGAGATTTTTTTTTGGGGGGCGGGGGGACCAGTTTTTTTTTTTCGGGTAAAAAAATCATTAGTTTAGAAAAAAAAAACCGCGGGAAGGGGCGGTTAAAAAAAAAAGATAATTGGATTTAAAACAAACGCACAGGAGGGGGGTGACACGGAGGGCCCAGGGGGTCGTCTTCTAAGGGCCTTTCCCTCCCCCCAGCGGGGGGGGGGGGGTTTACCGTGTTTTTTTTCGGCGCGCGAAATTTTAAACCCAAAGCACTGGGGGGGGGGGGGCCTGTTTTCCCCCCCGGGGGGGGGCACACGGCCGGCAAAAAAAAAAAAAAAAAAAAAAAAAAAAAAAACTGGGGGGGCGGGGGGCTGACGGGAATTTTTCTTCCCAAGGGGCCCCCGACTTCCAAAAAAAAAAAAAAAAAAAGGGGATTTGAAATCGGGGGGGGGAGCTTGGCCGGGGGGCCCCCCTTTCGGCGTAACTTTCTGGGCCTTCAGCGGGGAGGGGGGCTTGGGGTTCTTCCCGGGCAAACAAAAAAAAAAACAACAAAAAAACAACACAATTGTGGGCCCGGGGTTTCCACGGGGTGTGGGGGGGGGGGAACCCTGGGGGAAACGGGGGGCCCCCCCGGGGCCGACAAAGGGGGGGGGGGCCCCGGGAAAACCCGGGGGGGCCCCCCGGGCCCAGGGCCTTTTTTTTCGTCTTGTTTTAGAAATTTTTTCGGGGGGGCCAAAAGGGGGGGGGGGGGGGGCTCTGTAAAACAAACCCTTGGGTGGGGTGCAGGGGGGGGCGTGCTTAAACGGCGGGGGGGGCCCCGGCCCACAAAAAAAAATTTAAAAGGGGCCGGTTTTGCGGGCTCTTTCGACTTGGGGGGGGGGACCCCAAAAAACAGTTTTAGGTTTTTTTTTTTGGGGGGGGGGGGAACCGGGGGCCCGTTTTCACGGCTGGGGGGGGGGCCCCCGGGATTTCAAACAGGGGGAAAAAAGTTTTGAAAGAAACAAAAAAAAAGGGGGGGGGGGGGGGGGGGGGGGGGGGGGGGGGGGTGGGGGGGGGGGGGGGGAAAGCTACTTACCCCCAATTTCAGGCGCCGTGAAAACGGGTGGGGGGGGCCCCCTGGGGGGGGGGGGGGGGGCGGGGCTGGAAAAGGGGGTTTTTTTTTTAAAAAAAGGCGGGGGGGGGGGGGGGTGGGCCTTCCTGGGGTGGGGGGGCCGGCTGAGGGAGTACAAAAACCCGTGCACGGAACAAAAAGGGTGGGACAAACCCCCCCCCCCCGTTGTTCCGGTTTGGGGGGGGGGGGGGGTTTTTGCCTTCCGCCGGAGGTCGGGCCAAAACAGGTTTGGGGGGGGTTTTCGGTTGCATAATTTTTCCAGGCGGGGACCGGAGGGGAAAAACAAAAAACAAATACAAAAAAAAAAACAAAAAAAAAAAACAAAAAACCGCCTGGGGGTGTCCGGGAGAAGGGTCGGGAGGCCCCCCTGTGCTTTTTTTCACCCAAAAAAAACAGGTGGCGGTTTTTTTTTTTCCCATGGGGGGGGGGGGGGGGGCCTTTTTTTTTGTTTGGGGAATTCCCCGGGTTCTCCCAAAAAAACCGGGGGGGCGTTTTTTTTTTTTTTTTTTTTTTAAGCGGCCGGGGCCGTTTTAGGGGCAAAATGGAACGCTAAAAAAAAAAAATACGGTTGATTTTTACCCGGGGGGCCCGGCGCCCCCCAAAGCCAAAAAAAAACAACAAAAGGGGAAAAGTTTTGTAGGGGGCCCCCGGGGGGGGGGGGCCCCGGAAGGGGGTGGGAGGGGGGCAACAAAAAAAAAATTTCAAAAAAGCGGACCGGTTTACCCCGGGGGGGGTTTGGGGAAGGGGGCGATCCCCCCGGGGGAGCCAAACAAAAAAAGCCCCTTGGGATTTGGGGTTTGGGGTTGTTTGGGGGGGGGGGGGGGGGGGGGGGCGGGGAAAGGCGCTTTCTTTTTTTTCTTTTCTTTTTTCCTCCCCCTTCCTCCAGTTGTGGTTTTTGTTTTTTTCGGGGGGTTGAGGGAAAGAGGGGGGGAGGGGGGAAACCAAAGGGGGCCGCTCGGGGCCACAAAAAACCACATTTCAAAGGGGGGCTGCTGTGTGGGGGGGCCGGGGGGAGGGGGGCTTCCCCCCCCCCACCCCCCCCGGTTAAAAAAAAAACAAACCCCGGGCGAATTTGGCCGTCCCGGGGGGGCAGGGGGCATAACCAACCTCCCCTTTTGGGGGTGGGCCCGGGGGGGCGTATTAACTTTTTTAGGGGGGGGAGGTCATTTTTTGGGACTAAACGGGGCCCCCGGGGGGGGGTCGGCTACAACCGGGCCCGGTTTTTGGGGGGCGGGGAAAGGAAAAAAAAAAAAAAAAACCAAAACAAAAACCCGGGGAATTTTTTTTCCAAAAACAGGAACCACATGGGGAAAACCCCCCCCGCCCCCCAACCTTGGGTGTGGAGGGGCGCAAAAACAAGGGGCCCCTCTTCCGGGGAAAAAAAACCCCAAAAGCGGGTTCCCTCCCCGGTTCGCCCTGGAATGCCCCAAAAACCGAAACCCCCCCCCCCCCCCCCCAAAAAAAACCGTTGGGGGGCGGACCCGTCCCGCGGGGAGGGCAAAAAAAAACCCCCGCCCAACCGGAAAAAAAACCGGGGGGTTTGTTTTCCCTTTTTCGGTGGCCAAAACCGGTTTGTTACTAGGGGGGGGCCCGGCAGGGGCCGTTTTTTTTCACCGCGGGAAATTTGGTTCGAAGCCTCAAATCTTTTTGGAAATTTCGGGGCACAAGGGGGGGGGGCCGCAGCCGTTTTTTTTTCTACGGTGTGGGGGGGGGGGGGGCGGAAAGGTTCGGGAAAACGGGGGGAAGGGCAAACCGCCTTAAGGGGGCCGGGCGGCACACAAAAGTTAGCAGGGCGGGCCCAAGGGGCCACAGGGGCGTTACCTAACAGTGGGGGCCGATCGACGGGAAAAGGGGGCCCCGGGGGGGGCGGGGGGGCCCAACCGGGGTCGGCGGGGTGCTTGCGGGCCCCCCGGGGCGTCCAAAGGGGGGGTTCCCCCAAACAACCCCCCAGGGGCGGTTGGGGCCCCGGCAAACAATGCCCCACGGGGGAGGGAAAAACAAGGCTCGGGAGCGGCAAAACAGGGGAGGGGGTTTCCGGGGGCCCCCGAGGCGGGGGCAAGGTTTCGAGGGTACATTTTTTCTGTTTGTTGGGGGAAAGGGGCGGGGGGGGGCTGGGGGGGGGGGGGGAATTTTTTTTCGGGCCGGGCCCCAAAGTTTTGGGCGGGGGGGGGCGGCCGGGGGGGGAACACAAAAACAAAAAGGGGGGCTTGTTTCGTCCGGGGGGGCCGAAAAAAAACAACAACCAAACCAACCGGGACCCCCCTGGAAGGAAAGTTTTAGACCGACTTGCTCGGTCCCTGGCGGGGTTATCAAAAAAAAAAAAAAGTTTTAACCCGCTTTTCCGGGTTCACTTGGCCCATTTACCCCGGAAACCGGCCGGCCCAAAAAAAAAATCTTCTGGGGGTGGCTTAACAAACGAATTTCGGGACAACGTAAATTTTAAAAGGAACAAAAAACCATGTAAACTAGGGGGGGGGGGGCGGTTTTTTTTTCCCCCGGCAAAAAAAAAACTGGGGCGAGTACAAAACAAAAACTTCCCGGGGGGGCTGTTAAATCGTTTGGCCTGAGGTTCGGGCTAAAAAAAAAAAAGGACCCCACCCCCACCCAATTTTTTTTCCGTTGCCGATAAAAGGTTTGGGGGGGGGGGGCGAAAGGGGGGGGGGGAACTAAAAGAAAATTTTTCATATGTGGAAAAAAAATAACGAAAGTTCGGGGGTCCTCCGAACAAAGGGGTTTTGCTTTACCCTTACTGCAGTGTATGGTTACCACACCCCCCGGGGGGGGCTGTTGGTAACTTGTCCATTTTTGGGGGCGGGAAAAATGGAGGTTCACACGGGAGGCAATGACATCAAATTTGGTGGGGCGATTTGGGTAAAAAAACCAAAACAAAAAAAAAACTACTTCACTTCCCCCCGGTAATTATTGTGTTTATTCCAGGGCTCCGCGGGTTTTCGCCCGAAACTAACTTTGTTTTGGGAGTTCCAAAAAAAACCTTAGAAAATTGCGGACCCGTAATCCAAATCTTGGTAAAAAAGATAAAACGTTTTTTCCTGGGACCAAAAAAAAGCCGGCAAAAAATGTGGGGGCGCCGTTAAAACTTGTTTCTCGAAAAAAAAGGGGGGCACGGAAGTTTTCGAAACGACACATAAACAATCTAAACCGGGGGGGACAAATTGAGGGTTCCCCGTTGTGGGGGTGGTTTTTGGGGCGGGGGGGGGGGCCTTTTGTCGGGGGGGGGGGCCTGGAACCCGGCCAACTTAGTGGCAAAGGTCTCCAATCCCGGTCCAACCACCAAACACAGGGGCCCCAGGGGGGGGGAAAACCCCCAAAAGTTCAGGGGGGGGGACCCATCTGACTACGTTTGGGGGGCGCGGGGGGGGGGGGGGGACGTGTTTTAGTTTTCGGGGGAAAAAACCCCCGAGGATTTAAATTGGGGCTTAACTATAAAAAAACTCCCTTTTGGGGTTGTCCAACAAATTGCCAAAATAATACTTTTTGCGTATTTAAAAAAGTTTATTTTTTTTAAAGTTACATTATTTTAGGGGGGGGCCTTTAACCAAGGCGGAAAAAAAACAAAAGGGGAGGGGGGTGGAAAAAGTTTTCTAAATTTTTCTTCTTTTTTCAGATTTTCTTTTCAAAGGGATAATTTTTTCTATCCATATACAAAAAAACTTTCGTTAAATTTATCTCTTTTTGGCCAAACTGAAAAAATTAAAAAAAAAAAAACCAAGTTATTTCATTTAAATTATGGTGGGAAAAAAATATGGATAAAAAAATACAACAAAAAAAAAAAAAAAAAATTATTTGTCCAAAATTTTCGTAAAAAAAAAAAAACAAAAAAAAAAAAAAAAAACTTTGGTTTTTAAAAAAAGTGATGTATTTCTTAAAATTTTAGGGAAAACTTAGGTGTTTTAACTATTTTTGTTAAATAATTGGAAATCATATACTTTTCCCGAAAAGTTCCTTATATTGTTTTAAAAAAGTTTAATTATTTTTTGTTCCGCAAATTCACCTTTGGGTTATTCTTAGTAAAAAAAAAATGTTTCTTTGGAAATAAGTAAAATTTGTTGTTTTGGGGCGACTTTTAAAATTTAAATTCATTTGTTAATTGGAAAAGGGCAAAAAAAGGCTTATAAACAAAATTTTTTTCATATGCCAATTGGTTTTTCTTAAAAAATTTAACTTAGTTTACTCAAACCTTTTATAAATTGGCAAAAAAACAAAAAAAACGTTCTAAAAGCCACCCCTATAAAAACAAAGTTTTTTGTCAAATTTTCCAATTTCTAATATAACAACCCCCACAAAAAACAAATTCAAAAATTAAAAATAACCCCCCCGTGGGAGTAAAAAATTATTGCACAATTTTAAGGGGGGGGGGGGAACATGGGCAAAAAAAACAAAAAAAAAAAAATCAAAAAAATGATATGGGCCTGTTGCGGGGTTTTCCCCGGGCGTGTATTAGCCGGTGCAAGGCAATTTTTTAAATTTGGCAATTTTAAAAACAGCGTGTGCAAGGGGGGATCTTTAGAGATAAAAGTTTATGTTCAAAGGACTTTTTTTACGTTTTGAAGGGATGGAACGAAAGGGGAACCACGGGGGGGTCCTT
>Ga0179591_1264030_pt1 | contig 11462 bp, 18 predicted proteins | sample CZOMad2_1_08_16f_FD_182891 | JGI IMG/M metagenome (GOLD analysis project Ga0179591, IMG submission 182891) | Vadose zone soil fungal communities from Angelo Coast Range Reserve, California, USA - CZOMad2_1_08_16fungal (PacBio error correction) | ecosystem: Environmental > Terrestrial > Soil >... | reverse complement strand
CCGATAGAGGATGTCAGCCCCCCACCCCCCCCCCCTCCACTCGCGTATGCTTCTTTGGGCCACGTAAGACCCCCCTCCGGGTAAGAAGTTTCCCTACCTACACCTCACTCGGACCCCCCCCCTTTTGGAGATTGAAAGTTCGTTTTGATTCTTCCCCTTATCCACATATCCCCCCCGATAAGAACCCTTTTCCACGCCTTTTGCATCTCCTTATAGAAGTTAGTCTGCCCCCCCTCATACACCCCCTCCCCCCCTTCAACTCCCATCCTTCGATGCTTTGTAAGTAAACAGAGAAAAACCCCCACCCACCACTTTCCCTTCTTCCACTAGGAAGCTTCCCCCCCTGCGAGCGAGATAGATTTGGACAGGATATCTCTCTTTCTTTCCCCTTCATACTAAGTTGTTTTGTTTTTCTCCGATATCCTTCCCCGCTTCTAGCGTTCATCGGCCTTCTCAGAGCCCCATGTTCAGGGCGTTGACTTAGGCCAGTTTTCCTTCATCTGGATGTACCCTTTTTGGCGGTTTGTGGGTGGCGGGGTTCTAGGGTCGTGCGGGGGAGAAAGTGATCCTTCGATGGCAACTTCCGGCGGATCTTTTGCTTCGCCTTCGTTTCCCCCTAAGAAATTTACAGAGCCCTTTCTTGTTCCCCCCTTTTCCCTTTTTCCCATGATTAGTAGTTGATTATGCTTTTCTTTTGATGACTTTCCCCCCTACCCCAGAAGAGCTGTTTTTCTGGTTTCCTTTGCATCTTAGGTCTTTTCCAGGTCTGGAACAGCATCTTCTGATGTCAACGTCTCCCCCCTTCCTCCCTTCCCCTCACGTCCTTTCTCCCAGGCATTCCGAGTCCCGGACGTCTTAAGCCACGCATCTTCTTAGTCACCCCAATTTGAAATTGGAGCCCTTTTCCTCTTTTTCATCTTGGAAAAGAGGAGAATCTCCTTCACGTGGTAACTTCTCCCCCCCCTCAATCTGTGTTTGTTCGACTCTTGATCCGATCCCACTCGAGGTCTTTCGGTGAGGATGAGTCGCTGTTCGGCGCCGTTTTTTGCCGATGCCTTGACTTCCGCCTTGTCCCGTTCCCCCTTTTCCACCCGTGAGTGACACCCAGATCAGGTTTTTTCCCCTTTTTGCGCTTCTCGCCTCCGCGGGGATTCGGCGCCCCGTCTAGTAAGGAAGAGGATTTTTTCTCTAACTTTTGGACCTGGCGATTTTTGCCGCGTGAGTACCTTCTTCACCCCCCCCTTCTTCTCTGTAGATCGCTGCTGCGCAGCCTTGGCCACCAACTTGAACTTATCTCTGGACCTATGACAGGGAGCTTTTTTTCCCGGTTAAGAGCTCCCTGCTTCGGCGTTCCCCTCTCGCACTCTCTTCACGCGCTCGACGGGAAGTCTAAAGATGAGGGATATTCCCTTCCCCCCCCCCGCGTGTCGGGATTTTTTCTTTCTTTCGAAGCTTCGCACTATGTATAACTTGGGCTCCTTTTTTCATGCAGAACCGGTTTATGCTCCTCTTTGTTCGCTGACATACGTCGCGTCCGGACCTCAGCACGAACTTTTCCCGTATAACCCCGATTATATTTTGCAGGTCCTTTTGAGCGCCTAATACAGCATATTCCTTAGCCGTTTCCAGCGGCCCTGGACGCCCAGCCACTTCCCGGCACGCCTAGCAGCCCCCCCATATTTTACCTTTCTTATGGGTTCCTTTCTTTTCCATGGTTTTTTGCGGCAAAAAGTTCCTTTTAACGTGTGGCCGCCCGAGGAAATCCCTCGAACCCCAGATCTGTTTTTGTCCCTCCTGTTCTGTCCATCCTTCCCCCCTTTTGCATTTCTTTTTTCCCAGTGTTAATTCCCTTCTTCATCTGAAGACACAGGCGGCATGCATTACTCATCTCTCTTCCTTTCCCCCTGCCTTTTCTCTTCCCCATCGCCCCCACGAACCCCCCGATTCATGCGCTGGCCATCCCAGGTGTTGCTAAAGGATGTGAGAATTTTCCCTTTTGACCCTTCTCTCTCTGACGGGTAGCGGATGATATTCGTTTTTTGTTTGGTTTATTCCTCCTTATATACCCCGGTTTAGTCGAGTTTTCCCCCTTTTCTTCCCTGAATTGCGTCTCTTCTTCCTTCTGTCAGTTGACCCTTCCCCACGCATCGATGTAGCCAAACTTTCCACATGGTCGGAAATGCCATTTTCGTGGATCTTCCCCATGAGCCCTTTCTCTTAGGAATGGATGAGAATCCAACAATTTCCCCCCAGTCGGAAATGGCGTTAGCGGGCCGATTCGGGGTTCCCCCCTCTTTCCGAGGGCCCCAGCCTCCTCCCAGCGCAGTGTACGATTCAGCCCCCACCCGCCTCCCTCGAGTTCCGCATAGCCTCCGTTGATGATGAGGCACTTTCGTGGGAGTTCTATGCTCTTCCGCTTTTCCTTTGCTGCGGCGATCAGGAGTCCCGTATTACCCTCTGGAGGAACCCCTTTTCTGCTATGAACCCTTCCAGATGTAGACGGTGGTCGACAGACAGCCCTCCGGCACGTCTTGAACAATGATTCCGTTCGATACGAATCTTAAGGAGATTTACTTTTCTCTGTCGCTCCCCGATTTTTTTCCTTTCACTTCCTTCTGCGCCTTTCTCTTTTCCTAGAGAGATTGCGAAGAGGCCCCCTGGAATTGCCTGTTTTTACACCATCGTGTCCTTCCCAGCGCCGGAAATCATGACACCTCTTCATCCTTCCATGGCATGACCCCTGGGTTTCCCGCCGGCTCTTCCCGTCCCTCTTTTTTTATCGCTCCTCCTCTTTTTTGACGAAGTCCTCGACTACTTTTTTTTGCTTTTTTTTTTCCTCTCAGATGGCATCCTAGAAGAGAGGCCATCTCCAGCCCAGCACGTTTCTTCCTAATCATCCCTTTTCGGACCTTGCCTATTTTCTAGGCGATGTACTCCCTCTTTTGGCTTTCCCTTCCTGTCGATTTTACTCGTATATGGCTCCTACCCCTATTCCCTTAATGTCCCTGACGGTACTGCCCCTTTTCTTTTGGTGTGACTCTTGCGCCAGAAGGCCATCTTTTTTCTGGGAAATGGATCCCTTGTCCAACAGAAACAGATCGTCACCTTTTTTTTTGGCGTTTCCGCCGTCCCTTTCTTTTCCTTTCTTTTTTTGGAAGTCCAAAGGAAAGCCTCCCCTACTTTCCTTCTCATTTCTTCCCCCACGACTGGGATCGCCAGAAATTTGCACCGGGGTATATCCTTCCAAGAAAGAACACCCTTCCCTAAGAGTATCCTCTCTTTGTTCTCCTCCTTCTGGAGTTAATACGGCAAAACATTGCGTGTCTCTGCCTCTTTGGTTATTTTTTTTCGATGGGGACGCCAATGGGGCTTGTGCGTACTGACACGAGTCTCCGTAATGCAGGCCGCCGTGGGTCTTTCCCCCCCTTTCGAGGAAACTCCCTTTGAAAGATCAGGATTTACCCTTTTTCTTACGCCTTTTCCCCGAAAGCTTTTCTCCTTCTTTGAGTTTGTGAGGGCTTTCCTTGTGAAAAAAGTTTTCCCTTAAGAGTGCGTCCGTCCCCCTGTATGGAACGCCAGCAGGTGCCATTAGAAGGGACCAGCTTGCCCCCGGCAGCTTGCGTTTGGTCGTCCTCTCTCCAAACGATACTCTGTGAGAGCACGGAAGGAGATAGTCCTCTTCTTCCCCCTTATCTTTCACTTTTCTTTCCCTTGTTACCCTTCTACCAGTCGTTGATATTGAGATTTAAGGTCCTTCGTATTAGGACATTTCCCCCTTAGGGCTCTCATGAACTGAAGAAGTTCTCAAAGAGTTCTGTAAAGTCGTTGCGCGTCTTCTGAGATCCGTCACCACGCTCTTCTGGGGAACTGTCCGCACCTCTTTTCCTTCACCGTCGCTTCTTCATTGATTCTAAGCAGCGCACCTTCTTCCCTCTGTCCAACGCATCGCCCTGCGCAATGCCCCTTTTTCCTTCTACGACTTCTTTTTTCTTCTGGGCAACGCATAGTCCCCTCAATTTTTGACGACGTTTCACGGCTTTTGACAAATCGCGTTTCCCAGTATTCTTCCCCCCCCCCCTTCTGTTTCTCTCTTTTCGCCTGCAACTTCCAGTTCCCACTGCGAGAACTCTCCACCTTGCATGGCGAACTGACTTGCGGTGGTCACCCTTCCTTGATTTTTTCCTTCCCTCCTGCGAAACTCTAGGACTAGGAGGACACCACCTCTCCACACCTTCTCATTACTCCCAGCCTAACCTCTAGTGTACTCTCTTCCAAAAGAGCAGTTTTTTCCCCCCCCCCAATCGTGCTACCCCTTTTCGCCCCCCAGACCCCTCTATGTTGCAACGTCGTCCTCGAACTCCCTGGGCTATCCCGGAATTATTCCTTTGACGAACCCTCCATCCGGACGGGTTGCTCCAGTCCCTTCCTTGTCGGAATCCCATGAAACAGGGACGTTCGCCCCTGTTTTGGTATTCTGCCTGACGTTATCTTTTTCCCCTCTGCTACGAGATCCGAAGCATGACTCCACTCTCCCCTCCCCGCTCCCTTGGTTAGTGGCACGTAATACAACTCCGGGTACGAATGGCACAAAAAGATACCCTCTGACCCGGACCAAACTCTCTTTCAGGTTTTTGAGACACTATTCTAATCCCCCCTCCTTCCGGAAGCCTTTTGTCCCCTTTGTATCCGACGTTCCCTAACAAGACAATATACCCAACACAACTCCCCTCCCCATTCAAAGGCTTTTAGCAGTAATTTACGTTACCAACCTCCCCCCCCCCCCCCCCCTTTTTCTAGTGATCCCCTGCCGAGACCTGAGAGAGTAATGAAGAGTTGACAAAGGATATATTTTTTTAATAATACTCGTTGTTTTCGATCTCCTAATTTTGTCCTTTTTAGGCCTGCCTTTTTTTCATGTGGGGGTGGTGTTGGTTCTCTTTCAGGTACGGCTACCTAGGTGCCTTCCTCAGGGCCCTCTTGGGTCTTTGCTGTGGGTGTTTTTTGGTTGTGGTTTCGCGAACGTCGATCCTTCTCATGGCAAAATTCTTTGCGGTTGAGCGTTTTAGCCTTTTATCTTTGTCGCCTTTTACGAATTCCAGCGCCCCGCGTAGTAGTGCACGGTTTCCGTTGGCATTGAGTTAGGAGTTGTCTCTGACCCTTGGTTTCTTTGCAAGCGACGCCTTTTTGCTTCTTGAGTTCATTCTTCGGACGCCGTAGACGTTCCTCTTGCCCAGCAGAGACGTCTTTACCCCGGCAGACTCCAGCTTTCGACCTCTCACTTCCCGACCGTCCAGGAGGTCCTTTGTCCTTTTTCCTTTCCCTTCGGGACAGCCCTGATGAAGATTGATCTCGAGGGGGCACCTCAGAGAATCCCTCGACTAGTCTTCCTTCCCACCCTTCCCAGATGTGTTTTGCGACCTTTTCTTCCTTTCTTCCCCTCCCACGACTTTCCGGTGCTTCTTAACTCCATGGTGGGCGGCTTTTTTTAATCTTCTCCCGGAGACCCTTTTAGTCTCGCAAGGAACCCCTTCCAAGAGTGCGGTGACCCCCCCCGCCAGAATTTAGTTTCTCCTTCAAGTTTTGCCTAGTTTTCTCCAGTGCAGGGGCGGCCTTGCGCCCCGGTCTAGTCCCCGAGCGTGAGTTGCGATCGGTTTTCCGCCGATATTCATGGCGCCGCTCCCTTTTCGTCACCATTTCTCTTTCCCAGCGTGCTGCTGCAGCCTGGCCACACCGATCTAAGGAAAGCTTGCTCCCTTGCGTTTTTGGCCCGGTCTCCCCGTACGACCCTACGAGAAGGAACTTTGCGGGACTCTTCATGAGTCCCCCCATCCGGTTTTGGGTGACGTTTCTCTCTCGAAGACTGATAGACGCCCTTTAAATATGGTCGTGGCCGGTGCCTGCCGGTGTTTTCTTTTTTTGGACAGTGTCCGACTTCTTTCTCCAGTCCCTTCTTGCAGTCACGCCCTGGTCGAGTAGGGAACAAGTTCCCTTGATCTTTGAGATGTCCTTTTCCAGGACTCGCGCCTTTCCTTTTTTCTAGAGATAGAGACGAGCTGTTGCCCATCTTTCACGACAGAGCTTTTCCACGCCTCGCCGCACATCTCTTTAAAATGAGACGGATTTTCCCCAATTGATTGCTCTTCCCACTTGTTCCCCCCTCCAATCCTCGTAAAATGGTTATCCCCCCTCGGCATCCATCTACCCCCCCCCGTCTTGTGTGGTAGCAATCTGTCTGCTCAGTCCCAGGTGTGTTAAGGCGTAGCATTAAGGATTGAGAAGTCCCCCCCCGGCTCTTTGTCCCCTTTATTGGACTCTTTTGGAGGCAATACGATCCCTCGTTTCAGTCTCCCCCTCCTGCGCGCCCCCCCCCTCTCCCCCCCCCCGAAACATCCTGCGAGCCCGTTCCCCTTGCTACCGGCTGTGACGACTCTGGAGAAGGAACCGTTCTTTGCTTCCGTTTCAAAGAGCTCGATCTCGTTGATTTTGCGTTTTACAGGACCCGGGGCCCACCCTTAGATTTTTTACATTCTCGCGGAAGAGCGGAGGCAGCGCCCGTGTCGGGGTTGCCACCCCGCTCGTCTCCTTCCCAGGCTAACCTCGGCGGGAAAAGGAATTTCCCCCTTCTCATCTGTGAGGTGGCCCCCGACCCCCCTGCCCCGTAGCCTTTTCCCCCTTCTGCTTTTTCCCCCCACTTAAGCGGCACCGAGTAGCGGGCCAGATCTGGGGCCCCTGATGGACGAGGGCCAGCTCCACAATCGACGTGATCTTTTTCCCCCACCTCGTTGCGATACACTCTTTTCTGAGTTCAAAGTGCTTTCGTGTCTCGGCTCTTTTTCCGTGCTTCGGCCGATAGTATCCTAGGAAGAGGCCGTCCCGCAACAAGTCCCCCCGTTCTCTTTTCTGTCTTTTGGTCGAAGAGCTGCGGGCCCTCTTCCTTGCAGACCCGTGCCTCTTCCCCTGCATCTTTGTCAGCGCTTTCCGGCTCTGTATGCCACGATTTTTGCCAAGTTTCTCCTTCGGTCAGGCTCTTTTTCATCTTTCCCCCCCCCCTCCATCATTTTTGAGAGAGATGATTATGCATCCCTTCCCTTCCCCCTGATCATTCCCCTGAATTCGCCAACTCCCCGGAAAGCGCCTGACACCGCTCATAGATTCTGTCCTCTGTTTCATAGGGCCCTCCGTTTTGACCCCCTTCTCTCCTTTCCAATACCTTTTTTTTTGTTCTTTTTTGGTTTGTATTTTTTTTTTTTTTTTTTTTTTTCTTTGTTTTTTTTTTTCCGTTTGTTCCTTTTATTTTTTTTTTTTTTTTTTTTTTTTTTTTTTTTTTTTTTTTTTTCTTTTCAGCCGTATAGTACTATCATCTGACCTTCTCCCTCCCCTCTCCTCTGAGCCCTTTCCGCCACGCCTTGCCGTTGAGCCTCATCATTCCAAGATTCCCTGGAGGAGCTTGGTGATTTCTCGTTCCCACCCCCCTTTTTTCCTTACTCCACATACAATGATATGGTGCCGGGCTGTCCTTTCCCCCCCCCCCGACCCAGGCCACTCTCCCCTCCGTAACTGCCGTTTAAGTGTGTGACTCTTGCGACATCAGCTCCTATTACGGCTCTTTCCTGGCATCTCGTCCAACCGCCCCTCTTTCCCATGGCGGCTCCCTTCTCCGAATTTTTAACGAGAGGCGGGTTTCGTACCCTTTACTTTTTCCTAGTCTTCCTCAGAGCCCCTCACGACTGGAGACCTCTCCCGTTGGCCCCGGTTTATTCTCTTTCGCACGAAACGAACCCACTTCTCGATCCGGCTGGTTCTCCCCTTACTTTTTTTCTCCCCATTCGCCACATACGGTCGCCCCACTTCTGCTCGATCCTTTCTTTTTTTTCTTTTTGTGGCCCCCTCTTACGCGCCATGGGCCTTGTTTCGCCAACGAAGATTCGTCCTTGCCGTCCTTGTCTGTCCCTTTCTCCACTTAGTTCACCAGGCTTTCTTCCCTCATTGACCCCCCCTTTTTTTGAACAGATGCGACCAAAAGCTCTTTCTTTCTTTCTTTGACGGCAATTTTACGACTTTGCATTGAGTGCTGGGCCGTCCCCAATTGTATGCACCTCAGCAATGTTTCCCCCCCGTCGCCTTTTAGGCTTTTTTTTTTTTTTTTCTCGGCTGGTAGTCCTTTCTCCGGTCCCCTTTCCGTCATTATAGTATTCTTTCGCGCACGTGAAAGGCCCTTCCTGAGTCCTGCACGGTCGCCTCCTATCATCGTGTCACCTTCTACGGCGACCCTTGTTCTTTTTAAGTCTCCCCCCCTGTAACTCCATCAACCGGTTACGGCCACTTTCTCCCTCCTCCCCCCAGTATGAAGGTCGAGAGCTTTCGACTGAGAGAAAGTTCACCGCGATGGTACCCCTTTGGAACTCCTCGTTTTTGGAACGCATTAGCTTTCATCGCTGGCGTCTTCACGCCGCTCCTCGCTCCTGGTAAAACTAAAAAGAAGCTCCCTTGGAGCCCTCTAAGTATCTACTTTCTTTTCCTGCTGCCGTCCCTCCTCCTCCAACAAATGTGGTGACGCACTTTATCCCCCTTACTTAAAGCCCGCCCGGTTTGACACCACCTGTAACAAAGCGATTAGCCCAGCATAGTCGTTCCGGGAGAAATGCCCCCTCGACACTTCCGCGACCCTTGACATTATTAGGTGGTAACTCCAATATTGTTTCCTCCCCCCCCCCTTCGAAGAGCCCGTCGGCTCCGAACTCTGCATCTCGGCACACACGTATAAATCTCATACCGACTCCCTGGTTCTTCTTTCCCCTTTTTTTCCGTTCGAACAACCAAATCGTTCGATTCCCCCCCTTTTTGGTGCTACGATTCAGCACCTCTTAGTGTTTCCTCGCTCTTTTTTGCTAGAGATCCGCTTCTTCCCTTGGCTATTCCTCATTTCCCCCCCCAAGGTCCTTGAACTTCGGGCAGAAATTAATGCAGTTCCTGGACCTTCCTTTCCTCCTTGCGCTGGTTCTGCGGTTATCAGAGTCGCTGCTGTTTCCGACTGCACGGATAGAGCGAAGATGAACCCTCCCTTTACAGCACCCCCACCTCGGTCTGTCTCCCACCCTTTTAGAAGTAATACACCCTCTCCTCCCTTTCCCCCCCGGCACCGTGACCCTGTCGTTGAACCGTTCGTCCTTGATGTTCTGACGCCTAAAAGATTCCATCCTAAAAAGCTGCCGCCTTTTTGCTCTCTAGAGTTTTTTCACAATACCCCAGCCCGAACCCTCCCCCGACCATCCTTTTCCCGGCCAGAATTCCCCCGGTGAGCTTTTAAAAGACCTACCCATCCCTCCCCCCCTTTCATAGTATCACGCTCTCTCTCCAGAGATCCGAAGCAGTTTTCATGTATCTCCCTCTTTCTTTTACTCCTACCTCTTTTTTTTTTTTGAGATCTCCTTTTCCAAACGCTTCCGCGGTACTTTTGATACGAAGGCCAAGGTTTTATTGCTTTTGTCGTGAAGTTCTCCCGGGTTCGGCCCGGGGATTTGGAGGTGAGTGTTTTTTTTTTTTTATAGGGTCCGTTGGGGATCTCCCTTCTGATCCCCAGATTTTTTCAAACTTCTCTTTACGATGCGAGTTTGATGACCAGAATATTTAGCCCTCCCACCCCGCATTTCTCCTTCGTAGTGCAATGGTTTTTAGTTGTATTCTTGTACCCGGATTTTTTTGCTGGATTGCAAATCCGTCCCCCCCCGAGAGTGTGTATGTCTTGTCTTTTCCCCTTTTTTCTAAGTTAATGTATTTGAAACCGCAGCGACTCTGATACACGTTCCCCTACTAAATCTCCCGGCTCAAGTAAGTCCAGGAATTCGGAAATTGAATTTCTTGAAGAAAAAAGTACTTCGGTATTTTACAATTGCCTCTATTTCAGAGCCAGCTTCCTTTCCCAAATAGAGAACCGCCCTCAATTCGTGTTTGCAATTCTCCCAGTGTTCCCCCCTAAAGATGTGTGGTTGCTGCTCGTTTTTTTTATTTTTTGCGGTGACTTCCTATGTTCGGTCTGGGGTTACGCCGATGCCGTCAGTTACGGCGTTCCCTTTCAGAAGTATCCTCCTACCCTTCCTAGTTTTCCCAAAGTCTAAGTTTGCTTTTTTTTCTCGCAGTTTGCGCGGAGTTGCAAGGGCGACCGGTATAGTACAGCCTAGTGTGGTTGACGTATCTCTTTGTTCCTTTTTTGGTCAACTTTCTGTCTTTTAGTAACTGTGTAGTAACCCCATTTTTTTCCCCCTCTCCGGCTGCTGCTCTCCTTTTTTCCACACATTAGTCGTACTCCCAGCGACCTTAGAAGGTTCCGTTTTGCGATTTCCAGGGGTCCCTGAGCGACTTACCTCCCGCTCTTTTTCACGTAGTACTCCCTCCCTTTTAACGCTCCTGTCCCCCAGTTAGATTTTTGTAATTTATCATATCGTCCGAAGACGCGCTCGACTTTTCAGAACTTTTTTAGAACGGCGTTCTTTGCAGGCCTCGACGATGAGGACAGTTAGGCTAGGCCCCCTCTCTTCCCGACCTTGTCTACGTAGGAAAAATAAGATGATAGGCCGATGTACTGATGACTCTCTCAGCCTTTTTCCCTTGGAGCGCTCTCCTCTTAGGACTCTGAGACCTTTTCGCGGTAATACAGTTTTTCCCTTTCCCTCCATAACAGCCTCTTTCCCCCCTTCGACGGAGGGCCACCTGGCTGTTCGATTCATACAATGTTCTTCACTCTGTCAGTGCTCGAGTCCCCTCGTTGCCAGACAATGCCACCCCCCCCCCCTTGATCTGTGTTGTTCCCCCCCCCCCCCCTCTGTCTGATCCTCCCAGGGGGGTCAGGTTCTTATTGATTCCAATGGCTTTGCATAAGAGGTCCTTTTTCCCCCCGAATACCCCTTGCGCCTTCCGAACGTAGACCAAGTCAATGAGCGGTCACCTCGCCCCCGCCTATTTCCGTCGTTTCACCCTTTTTGCTAACGGACTTACAAATTGGATCTTTCACCTTCTCGCCTACTTGATGACTTTACTACTAAAATCGCCGGATCATATTAGGCCCTTCGTGGAGCTCCGGTCCGTGAAAGGACTTCTTTCTTCCCCCGTAGGCCGTTTTTTCTCCCCCCCCACCCTTTCTGACAATGATACAAAACGGCTTCCCCCTTCCAGAGCCATGCTCTTTTCTTTTGGACGAGACCAGAACGGATCCCCCCCAGCTCCTGAATAGTCTTTGGCAAACAAGATCCACACCCCCTCCTGTCCCAGTACCGGCATTCCCTCTTTCCTTCCCCTATTCGGGGGATGACCCCGAGTTCCCCCCCCCAGCGCCCTTCCTCTCTTCCCGAAAGTCTCCAGCGTTGGTAGTCAGCGCCACCTTGCATTTTTTTCCTTTTTGATGATGATTCTTTGGGGCGTTGTCGATGGTTTCTTCCGCTTGGACTCCTTTTTAGATCAGGAGCAGT
>Ga0179591_1239919_pt1 | contig 11462 bp, 7 predicted proteins | sample CZOMad2_1_08_16f_FD_182891 | JGI IMG/M metagenome (GOLD analysis project Ga0179591, IMG submission 182891) | Vadose zone soil fungal communities from Angelo Coast Range Reserve, California, USA - CZOMad2_1_08_16fungal (PacBio error correction) | ecosystem: Environmental > Terrestrial > Soil >... | reverse complement strand
CTTTCTTCCCTTCCGTTTTTTTCAGCAACTCCCGGATTTTCCCGTTTCTTTTTTCAGCGCTTTGATGATTTATCGGATTTTTATTTTTGGACGGCCCCCGTCGCCTCTTTTTTTGTTGATATTGATTGAAACACTTTTTTTTTTTCAGCGCTCTTGGATCTTCGCCCCTTCCTTTTTCCCTCACTTTTTTTGCGATATGTCGCGATAACGACGTGTTGTTGCACAGCGGTGTACTGTTTTTCTCCTATACAGTTCACAAACCCTGAAGGTTTTCCTTTCCGATAGGCCCCCTCCAAACGGCGTCTGTTTGTTTTTGTCCCTTTCCTTACTTTAAGGCAGATGCACCTGTGACACTCCGGTTTGGACGCACTGAGTTGTTTGTCCTCTTACCCCTGTCTTACGTGCGTTTTCACCAACGTGTTGTCATGAGATTTCTCTTTTCCCCTTGTCGGACGACTCGTGCCTGAGGTTTGACCGCCCGCAGTTTTGTGGTGGCGGGGTGTGTGTTTCATAGTGCGGTCGCTGGTACTTTTCATACTCTTCGTCCCTGTTCGTAATTCCCTCCTGCTCCAGGTAATCGTTCCCTTCTTTCTTTTTTGATGTCCACAATCTCCTTTCTTGAATGTTGCTTCCAATATAGATCGGACTGCTCTAGTACAGGCTACTCTCCCCCCCCAACTTTGGGCGCGGAAATCTTTCATTTACTTTTTCGCCGGCCCTTTAACTCCCCCCCCCCTCTTTCCCTCTTAAACCCGCGGTCTCGACCAACAGATCCCAATTATCTTTTGCTGTCTTTTTCTCTTAGCCTTTTAGGTTTTGGCCATTTCGTGGGCCCTGTCGTTCCCCATATTGTGCTCACTAGCATTCATAACGCGGCCCAGTTAATTTTTCACCTCGAGCATTATATGATTCCCTCTCCAGTTTCTTGTTTTCTCGTATCGATAACGCGCCTAACGTTACCTTCCCTTTTCTGCGGCAAGTCCACGAACATACCAGGGTGTAGCCTCCTAGAATGTGAGATATTGAGCGCAATTGATGACCAGCCCCCCCCGGAACCATTTTTTCCATGAGCCGTTTTACGGTGTCGCATGAGAAGTTCTTCGCACGGTTGCCGTCTGACCGGACCTTCCCCCTTCTTTGACGCATTGATCCCCTTTCAGTTCCAAGCCTCCTTTCCTTAGCGGTTAGGTTGGTGTTTGGTGGGTGTGACTTAGACCCCCGCATAAGCCGGCGACGCTAGTTTTTCAGGTAAATTTTGATCTCCCATTACTGCTTAGCAGCTCAAGCGCGGGTTGCAAATTCTTTCCTTTTCGTGGAATTAGGAGCGATTCCTTTTTCCCCCTGTTGTTGGGTCGCGGGCCGCGAGTGATCACTTTCTCCCCCAAAGGTTGGGTAGTTTTTTTTGTGGGCTGCAGCACCCTGATGTATTGGGCTGTTCTCCTGCGAGGCCGGATTTATCATTTTTTTTGTTTTTTGTGAATGGTAGTCTGAACCCCCCCACCCCACCCCCCACACAACACCCCCCAAAAAAAACCCACCCCCCCCCAATCCTCCCTTTCCTTCCTCCATCTATGTCCCGTAGTTTTGGTAGTAAGCTTCCATCATGCTTCGCGAGAATAACCTTCCAGAGGTTTTTCCTCCTCCTTGTTTTTGTATCCATTCAACTTTTTTTCCTCGGTCCCCCCTCTTCTTCTTTCAAAATCCTCCGAGTTCTGCGCTGTCACTTTCTATTTCCTTTGTTAATGTTGATGCACGTAACATCAGCTATCCGCCCTTCTCTAATGGCCGTCTCCTTCTTCAGTCTGACCGTGCCGACGTCAGTTTCTGGGTTCCCCTCTTCATGAGACTTTCTTTTTCTTGCTCATTGGCGCCGTCCATTTAGTCACTTTTTTTTTGTCAGACAAGTTAGAGAGCTTCGGACCCCCCCCCCCTCGACCGCTGGCCGGAGTTAATTGACTCTGGTGTTGATATTGTTGGTCGGTGGAAACCTCTTTTCTTTCAGCTTCGCCTCCTCCTCCTTTGCCAGCGCCGCCAACGCTTGTGCATTCGGGTGGTCCTCTTAACGGCGAGCCGAGCTCGCCCCCCTCTCCAGCGAGATTGTCCCCGTTATCGCTCCCCAAGTGATCGAGTTGCTCCCCCCATCGAAAGCCGACCAAATCTTTCCTCTTCTCCTCCTAAGGGCGTCGCTCTCTCTTGTCCTGGCCCGTCTCTTTCGAGGTAGACTCTCCTCTACTCCTCTGCCCCTTTTTTTCCTTGTTTTTTTAGCGTCTTATATCTTTCCCTTCTCCTCTCTAGAGGCAAGGGTTACGGCGTCTTCCCCCCTTTTCCTCAGGGGACGTCTTGGCGAGCATGCGTTGGTGGTGTCTGGCTGCGGTGGTGGCCTCGAGCAATTTTTTTCTTACCAGAGTTCCTTTTTTCGTTTTGCATTTTGTCGAAGCGCTCGCCGTCTTCAGCCGTTCCAGCCGGTTATGGCCCCTTTCTTTTCCTTTTCTTGTACCAATTATCAATTGGAGGCGACGAACGGCTTAATTTTCCCCCAGTCTCCCTTGCAACACATCTGTTCGAGATACGGCCCGCGTTATTGATCCCCCTTCATAATCCCCGCCGATTTTTTTCCCCCTGCGGACAACCAACGCCTTTGACGACCTTTTTCTTCCCCCCCTCTCAATTTTTAAACTTTTGAGCTTGCTCAACAATCGCAGATTTGGGTTCCACTCCTTTCCATTTCAACGTTGTTGCAGTCGCGTCCGCTGGTTTCTCCTTCCTTCTAATTGTTTAATCTTACCAACAGGGTTACGACTAGGGACCCCGGTTGGTGGACAGCGTCGTTTTTATTTTGCCCTTGTTTTTTCCGTAGTCAGGTTGTACGCAAACGCTCAGATATTCCCTCTTCCGGGGAAGGTTATTTATCGCGACTTTTCCTTCTACGGCCCAACATTCCCGTTCGTACTATTACGTGCAGCCGAGTTAGAGTTCCCCTACCCCCCTCCCACCATCATCCGGACCATCCCTTTTCAATCCAGCCGCAAGCAGGTCGATTTTTCCCTAACAACCATGACCGGCCATTCCCTGTGGGCGCTCTGTCCCCCTTTTCTGGTCAAGGCAAACCTTCGTCAGCCCGGCGATTTTTTTTTTCCCCATCAGTGCCGCCCCCGGTTGCCACCCTCCACTTTATTTTATTAGGCGAAGCCAGGGAGTTGGTTTCTTCCCTTTACATGCTACTCTCTATGTTGCTTTTTCCTGACCCCCCCTACTCAATTACGGCTGGTGTCTACGCTTCGTTTTTTCCCCGGCCCCAACCCACCACCTAAACCGCGGAGTTCCTTCGGACCCATTCACTGGACGCGGGATGTGTGCATCTCAGGTACTCTTGGAGCCTTTTGTCTTCCCTTTTTTTGAGAAGAGAAGGATAAGTGCCTTTCCCTCCCCCCCCGTGAATCCCGTCGCGTGTTCCGGAGTTTTTCTGTTAATCATATCTCTGCTCGGCTTGAGCTTTTACCGAGGGCCACTTTATTCTTCCAACTGGTATTTCCTTGGACTTCCGCCTTTTGTGGGTATAATCACGTTCTCTTCTCGCCAGTTCTGGCTCCCACTCTTTTTCTATCCAGTAGGACCTGTGAGCATGCGATGACGAGGGACTCGTGGGCCGCGTTCTTTTTTTTTTCCCCCCCAACTTCATTTTGCCCGCGGACGTTGGCTCCCCACGTACGGCCCAGACGAAGAATTGCTCCCCCCCGTTAATTCAAATCCTATGGGCTCCTTTTTCACGGAGAGGCTTTTTTTGGGGACCCAGGTCTTTTTTTCTTCTGGTCCGGCGGAAGCCGGAGATTCTCCCCCGTCGCACAAATTGGAGGTACATCTGCGGCCGCCAGTCGCCCTGTCCGACCCCTATATTGGGCCCAAGAAAACAGTGCGCAAGATTCTTTTTTTCCCTCTTCCCTCAAACATGCCCTTTTTGCTACGTTGGGCTTATGCCATTACGAAGTAGTCGACAATTTCTTGTTCCTCCCCCGACTTTCTTGCAACCGCCCCCCGAGACGTTCGTGGTTTCTCTCGCTAACATTCGAGACACTGTTGTCGTCCCCCCCCCCCCCTTTCTCTTTCTATTGTGGTTCAACCATCCGCCGTCACAAGGCGCTGCGGTCTCCAAGAACTGTTTTCCCTCTTGTTGTGCACTGCGTGCGTTCTTTTTTTTTTTTCCTTTCTGCTTCCCCCCCTACACGGCCGGGGAGGTTATTTTCTCCCTGCCCCACGCGCTTTTTTTGGTTTTAACCATTTATTCGACTTTGTTTCCCCTCGTTTTTCCCCCAGCGCACGTGCTCTCCTTCTTACAGCCACACGCTGAATCAAGGTCAGGGGGAGCTTTCTGCGGCACCTGTTGCCTCTTATACATCCCCTCGTCGCGTCCTGCGGAGCTGAATCCCCCCCTACGATTAATCTCAAAGCTTTTTCTTTTTTTCCCCTTCCTCCTTGTTGTATCATCCGTTTTTGGTTCTTTTTTTTTTGCCCAAAGCCTTTTTTTGCATTCTCTTTGGTTTTTTGAGTTTTTTTTTAGTACGGTTACTTTTCCCCCAAAAACAATTCTTCCCCCCTCTTTTTCCCCTTCTTATAGCCCTGCTACCCGCTTTTGCTTGGTTGTGATTTTCTTTCCCGTTGCGGTGGCCGAACGCCTTGACGGGTGACTCTTCTCCACCCCCTGTTTCCGCATGCTCCGCCATTGATTCAAGACTTGTGAGTTCCTCTTCTAATGTGCTAGATAACGATCTCTTTTTCCGTTCTCTTTCATTGTTTTTGTGAACACCAAACCCCGGGAGGTGCGTTTCTTCTTTCCCCCCAAGACCCCATTTATTTTTGACCCCCTTACGCCTTCTCCTCTTAACGCACGAAGTGCACACCCCCTTGTTCCCTTTCCTCCAGTCCACCTTCGTTTAGCGAGTAGGGTTCCTGATTTACTTCGTTAGTTCACTCCGGATCCGTCCTTTTTTTTTTCTGCACCTTTTTCCTTTTCGGAGATGTGGAGTCTTTTTCAACTCCCCCGAAAGTCTCGTGGTGGCGTTAATAGTTAATTTCGGTCCAGGCGGTACCTGTCCCTTATATTCGTTCCAAGTTCCCCCCCCCCCCATTCTTCACGGCGCAAGGTAATCGTCCCTCCGCTGTTGTCGATATCGTACAATCTCCTTCCTTTTTCCCCCCCTTTCCCTTGACTGCCGTTTATCAGATCGGCGTTTTCGTAGGATGACACTCCAATTTGTGCGCCTATTCTCTTCCCGCTGCGTTCCCTCCCGCTGCGACTCCAAAAAAGACGGAAATCCTTAGACACATGGATCACTTTTCTGTCGCGTTTTATGTTTTTTGCTTTGTTACTTTGTGTTGCCTCCGCGGAAATCCTTTTTATCAGTCGTATACGCGCCCCCGCTGTGAATCGGTATGGTTTTTTTTTCGTATCTATCTTTATTCCTCCCTTGTAGGGTTGAGCCTCGTGTCTCGCTAACGCGCCAGACCATTGCTTCTGCAAGACAAGGGTTTCAGAGTAAATATCAGGAAATACCGGGGTGTAATCTCGTATTTTTTTATTCAGTGAGATTCCATCCGAGCGACGAATGAATGACGCACGCCCTTCTCGGAAAAACGCGTACCCTGTAGCGTTCCTTTTTTTCCTCCCTCGTTAATTTTTTCTTCTCTTCCACTTTTCCGTCGGACTTATCCCCCGTGCACCGTAGCGTCTGCCGCTTCTTTGCCCCCAAACTGATCGTCTTTCGGTAATTTCGATATCTTGTGGTGGGTGTGGTGGTGGAGTGTCGTTCCTCCCCCCCCCAATGCCTTTCGGCTAGCGACGCTTAGATCCTTCAGGTGGTAAAGGGCGACCCCCTTTGCCTCAGACTGTACGACTTGTGGCTCCCACACGGGGCACGGCCTTTTTGGCTAGGGCGTCCCCTCCTCCCTTTTTTCTCGGCGTTTCGCGGGCGCCCGGAGGTATCCCCCTTGCCCCCCCAAATTGGAGTGGCATTGTTTTTTCCTTTAAGCCACATCCCCCTGTTCTTCGTGGATTTTCCCCCGCGCGAGTTCGGGGGTGTGATGTGGTAGTTTTTCCCTAATCGTTTTGATATCAGTAACTTCCTTTTTTGGACAGTAAGATGCCCCCCTTTAGTTCCGAGACACCTTCCCCTTCAGGGACGAGGTTTATTTTTAGCGTGGCGTCTAATTTCCTCAAGTCCTTTTTTAAACCCCCGAGTTTGGTCAAACATACCGCGTTCTTTCCCCCCTGTTTTCTGTTATTCCTCTTGCTATCCGGCCGATGTCTGATTAGTCCTCCGCCCCGTTAGGAAGTGAGACTTTCAGTGTTCCCACTTGCTGTGGCGTTTTTCTTTTTTCATCGTTGACTTTTTTCTTTTTTTCACGTCCATTCGTCAAGGAGTTGGGTTTTCTAGCGCGGTTCTCGTCATAACGGGGCGGAGTTTTCTCTCCTCTCTTTGTTTTTGGTTGGACTTTGAAATACGATGTCTCTCCCCCATTTTATCCGCCCTCCTGCCAGGCGCTGAACTTCTATATGAATACCTGTGGTGCGGCCGCTGAACGTTCTGAGAAGATCCTCTTCTAACAATCCTACTGCGTGGAGGTAGTCCTCTTCCTCGCAAAGGTGCTCGAGTTGCCGCCAGCCTTATGACCTCCCCTCTCTAGCGCGCCATCTCTTTTGTCCTTTTCTCGCGCCGCGTAGTTTCTTCTCTTTACCTAGCAGGTCTTTTTCTAGCTATTTTAATCCCCTCCTTTTTTTGTTTTTCTAGCGATTCTTTATTCTTTCGCCTGCCCCTGAACTCTTTGACGGACATACGCGCTCTCATATATCCACCGCAAGGGACGGGTCTATCTTCGAGGATTTGTTTGTTCTGTTTTTGAGTGACTAGATCACATTCCCCTTGAAGTAGTATACGCCACGCCTTCCTCTTCTTCTTTCTATGGAATTGTGTTTGGCTCGGCTCGCCTTATGTCGGGACGCAAAGCATTCTTGGAACCAGTTTTTTTCCCTCTGAGAGTCCTCTCTTCGGTAGAAATTTTCCTCGGCTTAACGAGGCCCCCCCTTCCACATCAACATAGTACTCTCCTAACTCAACCCTCTGGCCTTGATAAAGATCTTCCCCTGATAAACTTTGCTTCCACCCTTTCCCTCCCCCTTTGACCCCGAAATGTCTGCATGTTCCGTCAACGATTTCCTTTCTTGATGATTGCTTAAGGCACGGACAAGTTTTCGGTCATTTTGGACCTGTTTTCGTCCTTTCCTTGTCCGGGGTTATCGGCCGGGTCGCCCCTGAGTTGATATCTCCCAAAGTTACCCCCTCCTAGGTCAAGTATGTGGATTCTAGAAGAACTCTGAGGATTTGCATCTCCTCGCCAAGGATTTCCCTTTTTTATGTTTTGTGTGTGTTTTTTTTTAGTGTTTTAGGACGCCCACGTCCGCTTTCCCTTTCTTTCTTTGACCTGGTCTTTTAGTTCCGTGAAGGTAGTTTGCTGAATTCCCCCAAATTTCCTCTCTGACTGCTCCCGAGTTGACGCTCCAACCACCTGAGCTTTTGATACTTGCCCCTCGGTTACATAAACGCCAGAATGCATGTCTTCTCCCCTTGCCCCCACAATTCCCCTGCTCACAATATGAGGTTTTGGCGCTCTTTTCTACCCCTCTGTTCGCGGAAACAACCGAACCCGTCAGCGCTCTCGACGTCCCGCCTGGTTTCTCAAAACCGCATCGGCCTTCGAAGCCCGGGTGTTTTCCTCCCTTAAAAACTACTCTTCCTTATATGCCCGTCGCTCTTCCGGCGGGCTTTGTTTAACGTCCCCCACCACCCCCCCTAACTCTTTTTTTCGAGTTCAATTACATATGAGGGCCCACCTTTTCTCCTTGATGGTGTTATTGGCATCCTTCGTTCCGCGCTCCGGTCCCTTTCTCCGGTTTCCTTAACCGTGGTCCTCTCCTTTCGACCGGTGAAATTGAGGCCACCGTGAACGATCCTAACGTTTTTACGAGAGTTTTTCCTCTTCGCTCGGATTTTGCTCCCTCTAGGGCACAATTACTTCTTCTTCACCCCCCCCCATGGTTCTTGTACTTGCCGCTTAGCCATTTCGTCTTCACTTTGTCTCCTTTAATGTCTTTTCGTCTGGCCTTTTCCCTAACTCGGACTCAACTTCCCTCTACTCGACCCAGGCCGCTGCCCCTCTTTCGTTTTTCGTTTTCTGCCTCTTCCCGTGTCCCCAAATTATTTTGCCCGCGGTTTGGGATCACGTCCCTAGTCCTTCAAAGCGAATAGAACCCCCCCCTTCTCATCAAGAACTATTGGATTCATTTTTGAGTCCTCCCCCTCCCTCGTGGTTCCCCTTTTTCTCAATGGGTGTTGAGGGCCGGCCCTCAGACTGTCATATTTTTCTCGTCATTGTAGTGTACATCATGATTTTTTCCAAGTAGACGTCACGATCTCTCATTTCCTTCCGTCATTCCCAATACCCGGGCGCCCTCTTTCTTGGCTTTTATCTACCCCGAAACGCCTCGCTAGGCGATTTTACATTTTGGTTTTTGACCCTTAACTATTTAGACTATCCGTAGACAAGTTATCAGCCCCCCTGGATCCTCCTCTTCACAGTTCTCAACTCCACAGGAGACTTTCGGTTTTCCACGTTTTTGCTCGCTCACGCCGCCGGTTGCGTCCCCATATTTTTATATATTTTTCTTTTTTGCTTTTGTCCCCCTTCCTTTACGTCATCACAGGCTGAATAGCTTTCCCTGTGAGGTAGTTTGTAGTTGCCGTGTCTGCTCTGTGGCCGTGCCGGATTCACTACCAGACCTTCCTTTCGTCGTTGGAGATCGGACAAGACGGCCGGGTTTGGTTTGCCATTCCTTGTTTCCATTTTTCGGCTTGGGAGCGCACTTTCGCCACAGCTCTTTTTTATCTTTTCTTTTCCGCACATTTGCCGGCGAGTTATCCAGTCGCGCGCGGCACCCTTTTCCCCCATATGAACATCCCCCGACTCCTGTCCCCTCGGATCATCCAGCACAACTCTCTCAAAGCGGTTTCCCGGTTCTTATCATCTGCCGGTGCCTCCCCCCCCTTTTTTTTTAAAAGTACCTCCCCGTGTTGTTTTTTTCTTTCTTTCGTCCCGGACGGGGGAACAAACACCCTATGCCTCGGCAGCTTGCTCCTGCCTTAGATTTTTTCCCCCCCCCCACCGTCTTTGAGACTTTTGTGTAGTCTGCTCCGTGCAGGACCGTTGCCGAACGCTTTTTCCATTTTCTTCTTTCTAACCAATGGGGCCGCAGCGCTGTGCTCTTCCTCCTGAACATTGAACGGTCATCTAATACTGTGCGACTCCCCCGACCCTGTTTTCAAGAGCGAGTTCTCTTCTCCTTTTTTTTTGGCACACACCCCGCAGGTTTTTGCATTGACTTTTGAACCTCCGTAGGTTTTTATTTTTGCCAATCCGTCCTGCCCCCTCTCAGACCTCCCTGCAGTGGCCACACGTTTACACGACGAGCCCACAGTTTTTTTGTCGGGCAAGCAGTCAGCTTTTGATTCCTGCTATGGTTACCCCCTCCTTTCATCTAGATGGAAGATGCCCCTTCAAACTTTTCGGCAGTCAGGTATCGTGACCCCAGCCCCTCCCTTCCTTTTTTTTTTTGTTTTCGTTTTTAATGTCCTGCGGTCCAGGCTCTACCTTGTTCTCGTATCTTCTTAACTAGTTCCTTTCATTTTTTTTCTTTTTAGGCCTCTTCGAGTTCTTATAGTAAAATCCCCCGAAATCTTGCGCCCCTGTTTATTGTCTGCTTTGCCTCCCCCCTCTGATTCTTACCTTGCCTTCGTCCCCGTGCCATCCCCTTTTTTTTGCTCTTACCCTCCCTCCATTTCCCCCTTCGCAGGCCATAAAGCCCCTCCCAGAGGGAGTACTTGTCCCAACTACGTGTCCCTTCTTCTCTCCCCCAGACAATATTGTTAGTCCCCCCCCGCCTACGCCTTTTTTCTTCTCTTTCTCCTTTTTTGTGCCTTTCGGGGAGCAGTTGCTTTTTTGAACAATAACTTTGCTGCCTCCTCCAGCCAACATGGTTTCCAAGACTCCTTTTCATTTTCTCTCCCTGGTCCTCCTCTTTCTTCCCTCTACTTTTTTTGTTTTATCCCCCCTCCTTCCTCTGAAAGAGCCAGACCTTGTCAGACCGTGCCACGCGAGAGCGCATGATTCCAAGTGGAAATTTCCTTTTCGTTGTAGATCCTCCTCTCATGTGACCTAGACCCTTGATTCGGACTAATTAAGCCCCCTGGTTCAAAGAGCTGTAGAGTTTCCTTTGTCCCCCTTCTTTCTCTGCCCTTTTCACCTTTCTGACCAAGTTTAGCTCTGCACCTCGTATCCCACCACCGTCGTCAGTAATGTTTCTCCCTGTCATTTTTCTTTGGTTATTTGGGAGTGTCCTTTTGACCCAAACTCCTTAAGGGTCCCCGCGAAGTTCCCCTCTCTTAAGTGCCGTTGTTAAAGTGATGCGACCATTCCCCTTTGAGTTTTCCATCCTGGATGTGTGGCGCAACTGGGAAAAGTCAGAGTGTCTGCTCGCGGTTTTCTTTGACCTTTTTCTTGGGGGACGTTTGACTCCTGCTTATCCACGAGCGCAACACGTCTTCTCTGTAATTTGGTGGCTTGCCCCATTTTTCCCTCCCGGAATTCGAGGATGTCGAACTTGTCGCTTATTCCGGGTTGGTCCTTTTATCTATAACTCGGCTGCAGTAATAGAGTTAACAGTCAAGGGTTTTGGGGGCCCAGGCCTCTTTTCCCCCCTCCACTTCGCGCTAAATAAACTCCCCTCAGGACAGCGGGGTCCCTTTTTTTTTGGGAGTCTTCCAATTCCTTTATCCTTCTGTTTTTCACTCTCCTATTTTCTTCCCCCTACCGCGGTTTTTTTTCCCTGTTGGATGAAGATATTCCCCCTCTATCCTTCTCTGACTCCTGTCTGTTCCGTTTTTCTCCTTGACAGAATTTCTTGGCCCATGCCGCGGGTTTCAATCTCAGCTCATCGTTGCTTTGATATTTTTTTCTTTTTCCTTGGGCGTTGCGTTGGAGCATTGCTATTCTTCTCCTGGATCCCGAACACGCGGGACGGCTCTTCCTCTTTCTTTTTGTGATGGTTTTAAATGGGTTTTGCCCCAAACAATGTCTTGCCTTCGCCCGGGAGAAAGTAAATTTGCGTTCGTTAACTGTAGCCCTTGTCCCCCCCTTGGGTTTCTTCCCCTCCCTCCGGGAGCCGAGCCGCTTTCTCAAAAATGCCCTCGGCGCGCCTGCATGCTTTTTTGTTTTTTCTCCCCCTTCGACCTTTTTGGAGGGTCCGAAGCCTCCCTCCCCGGCCCCCCCAAGAAGCGAGAAGGTAGCCCTCCTTATGATGTTCTTTTCTCTTCTAAGGAAGTCTGGAAGTTTTCGCTTTTCCAGTTTCGTCTTTCTTT
>Ga0179591_1259807_pt1 | contig 11463 bp, 13 predicted proteins | sample CZOMad2_1_08_16f_FD_182891 | JGI IMG/M metagenome (GOLD analysis project Ga0179591, IMG submission 182891) | Vadose zone soil fungal communities from Angelo Coast Range Reserve, California, USA - CZOMad2_1_08_16fungal (PacBio error correction) | ecosystem: Environmental > Terrestrial > Soil >... | reverse complement strand
TCCCCTATCAGTGTGGGCAAGTTGTAGAACCCGTTTCTTTCACAGCAACTGGTTCTTTCCCTTGGCCGCCCTCCGCCCGACACCCTTTTCTTGGTATCCCTTAAACTGAACTGGTCTCTTTTTTCGTTCTGGCTGCCGGCAGTTTTTTTTTTCTACCCACTTCGTCGTCCGGAACCCCCCCCAAAATAGATTTGGGTGGTAAACCCACCTGAGCCCCGTCCTCTAAAAGGAAATCCCATAAGGGGGTTCCTCCCCCCCGCTCGGTTTGCCCCCCCTTTGTGCTTCCTTCGGCTCCATCAATGACTCCGATGTCTGGGAAGCCGTCCTCTGCCTTGTCCCCGCCGTCACCCCTGGTCAGGCCGTTTAACTTCTTTTTATGTCTTTTTTTTACCTTAAGCGCACCTTCGTTTTCCGCCGGGCCGGCCCGTCCCCACCGGAAACTTTTTTTCACTGGAATTGGAGTTCTTCCCTTTTTCCCCGGTCCCCCCAGGGTAGGTCCCCTCACGGCCAGGTCCTCCCGTTTTTTTTCAGTCCCTTTTTTCGTCTACTTTTTGACGACCCGTGGTCCTTCCGTGAAATTCCACGATGCACGGCCTCTTGTGATTTGCGCTGCAGCCCAACCCGGTCCCGCGGGCGGCACGGCCCCCCCACGTTTCCCTTCCCTTTGTCTTGTCCCCTCGCCCCTCGCGTTCGCTCGTCCTTGTCCTTTACTTTCCACCCTCGCGTTTGTCCCTTTTTTTCTCTTTGTGACGGCTGTGTTCCCCCTTCGGTGTTGACCCGCCTGTTGGAAGGCGAAATCCCAAGCTGACTTCATTTTCTTGGGCCGTGTCGCCGCGTTTTCAACTAACATTGTTTTTTCGCGAATCCAATAATTCCCGTTTTTTTTTCTTTTTTCGTACTTTTCTCCACGCGTTGGCTTTGCCTTCTTTCCGCCTGGTTTCCCATTCCTTACCCCCCTTTCATGCTCACCCTTTCTATTTCCCCCTTTCTTTCGTGCGGTCCCCCGTTCGGGCCCCCGCCAGGCCGTTGATTCACACCGCCGTTTCCACGCCACCCCCGAAACGTGCTTGCACGGGGCCCCACCTTTCCTTTTCCCTTTCTCCTCTCCGGCTCTGCTTCCGTCGGTTTTTTTAACCGGTCTACGTTTTAGTGAAACAGCTGCCCCCTCCCTGCGCTTCTGTTCTGAGTTGCCGCACCTATGCCCTCAGGCCTGGGGACCCTTCTTCAGGTTCTGCTCACTTTTTGCGTGCGCGCCCCCGCCCCCTTTCCGCACCCGTTGCGGTCAGATTTTGAGGCCCTGTTTTTTTACCCAACACTTTCGCGAGTTCAGATTGTCTCTGTTTTTGAATGTTCCAGAGTGGGAGATTATTCTCAGTCTCCCACCTTAGTAATTGAGCGGCCCCTAGTGGCTCTATTACATTGTGCTTTGTTTAAGGAGGCACTTCGGGTGCTGGTCGGACCTGTTGGTGCTACATTCTTACCAAGAGCTTAGGCCTCCGGTTCCCCGACTTCTTTCCAATCTTCCCCTTATCCCATCGTTCTGTCCCTCCGGACGATGTTCACACCCCCCTTTCTCTCTTGGAATGAATATACCCCCGTTGTTGTTTGGTCTTCGGCCTTTTTTTCCCCCCTGACGGATGGGCCAGACATTTCCAGTTCCCGCAGTTTGCCCCCGCATCCCCGACCCCGAGTGAGACCCTTGTTTCAACCGGGCTTTTTCCTCCACCCTTTTCCCTGTAAGCTGAGAACGAAAGAATTGCACCCTTGGTGATCCGAGCCCCCCCACTTCATTGTTGCACTGACTCAGTCCGATTTCTTTTTTTCCCGGAAGGCATCACCTCTCTCGCCGGGAACCGGGCTTCATCGTCCCCCATCTCCCTGCGAGTTTGTCAGTGTGCCCCCCAGGAAAAAGGAGGTTTCTGCCTCTTGTTTTTCCCCCGTGGAAAAATCTGCTTGAGAACAGATCTGGCCTCTAACTGGATACTCTTTTTCACAGTTTTCTCCCCAAGTTTTCTGTGAGATACTCCAATAAAAAGTCCGTGCTGTTCACCCGAGTTGAGTTCTTTGATATAAGTCCTCACCGGTCAGAACCGAACCTGTCACCCCTTCAGGCGATGAGTTTGAGATAGATCCCGTTGAGTCCCTTTACAATTGCAACTTTAGGAGCTGTGTCTCTTTTGCGATTATTCTTTATCCCTTCTTGGAACCGTTTGGTGTTCTTTGGCGATGATTTACCCCCGTCTGCGATTCCTTTACGACAAGAGGGGGGGCTTGGGAGTTTTTCAGGTACTAAACTTGGGTTTTTGAAAGGAGTTTCCCAGGGCTTGTGCTATTTCGGGGCTCCTTTCGGATCGACTCAACAAACAGTCGTCCCCTTGTGTGCCCTCCCCCTTTCTGGTCACCGAATTGCCCTTTCATGCGTTCTTCACAATTTGCCCGGGAGTTGTTCGGACAAGTTCGCCTTTTCCCCCTGCTTTACAAACGACTTGCTGGGCCGCTTTTTTTTCCCCCACCCCCTTACCCCAAGGACTTCACCTGGCCGAGGGTGTTTAGGTTTACTTTCTTCTAGGGAGAGCGGGTGCTCGGTGGACTTTTTCGTTAAAGCGTCCCCCCCTCAGGGTTCTTGGTTCGTCCTCCCTCTGCTTCTTCCGGTGCCTTTTGCTCGGCATCACCAATGTTTTTTTTTTTTTTCAAGTTTAGGCATCTCCTTTTCATACTTCTCCGGCCCCTTTTAGTTTTTTCTCAGAAGGTGGCTGCCTGAGTCCTTTCACCCTGGTTCCCTTTTTTGTTTTGGCACAGGGCTAAATGTTTTCTTCCGGGAAAGTCCTTTTTTTCCTTTTTTTTCACCTGGGGCTGGCTGGGAACTTTCGACCAACCCCCCACCCCGCAAGATTGTTGGTTCGCCGCCAAGTCATCTTCATGGTCCTCCTTGAGGCCCCCAGGGGTTGGCTTTTGTGGTGCTTCGGCAACCCTTTTTTCGAGGGTCTGAGCCGGAGGATTGGCCCCCGGCGTGGAAAGTAAGTCATTTCCCTTTTCGTTTTTCCCGGCGTCGGGAACCTTTTCCCCTGTGCTGGGACCCTTCTTTTTCTTTGGTAGCTTACGGTTCTCACTTTTGACACCCCCGTGCTTTTTGGTTTGAGGGCGTTGTTTTCGAAACGGGGGGCGTTTCTTGGATAGGTCCCCCTCGCCTCCCCCTCGACTTTTTTCCCCTAACGTGCTCCCCACCCTGGTCTCCAGGGCGTCATCGAGACCTGACGAGACGTTCTGTTCCCCAGTCCAACTTTTCTTTGGTTCCCTTCTGTTCATCCGTGACCGCAACGGAGGGATATCTTCTTTTTTCTCCCCCTCTCCGTTTTTTTGTTTATCTCGATCCTGTGCCCCCAAATCTGTCGCCATTTTGCTGGCGTCAGTACTTTTCTGTCAGGTCCTCCCCTTGCCGCGACCCCTACAGCTTTCTCCAGGACTAATTTTTGGTAGCGTCGGCCCCCTCTTCGGTCTTCCGTAGGTTCCAGCTGATTTCGTTTCTTCGTCACCCCGTTTTTTTCCAAAAAATAGAGGGGTTTTTAACTTTTCTTGAGAAAGTTTTCCCCCCCCCAGCTTGCCCCCCACTAAGGGGGTATCCCCCCCTTCTCTCCCGTAACCCCAACGTTGAGAATCCCCTTCCTTTTCTCAGTTCCTCCTTTAAGCTAACTTTTTTTTGAAGTGGATTGCGTCCTTCCGCCTTTGTTCCGCCCCTTCCCTACCACCCCTTTGAGGGGTGGCCGAAAAGTTATCCTTTTTTTCTTTTTTGGAGTACCAGTCTCAGCCACCTCGGCCTGGTTCCTCAAGGGAAGGCAATTTTTCTTTTTGACAGTTTCTCCTTCGGACCACACCCGGTTCTTACCTTGTTCTTTCAGGCTCCCTTCCCTTCACCTTCATTTTTTTTCTTTTCTGGAACGGACGCCCTCCTGACGATCCGTCACTTTACGCCGCTGTGAGGCATAAGATGACAATTCGCCGTGATGTTCCTTCCCCGCGTTTTTTTTGTGCATACAATTTCGCGTATTGCCCATCCCTCCCTCCCCCCCCATTCCCCCCTTCCTTCTTTCGTTTTCCTTCTTCCTGAACCCCATCGCGGCACTTGAACTTGCAGTTTTATTGTGATTTGGCCCTCTGGAGCCAGCCCGGTCTTTGGACCCTTTGGAGCGAACCTTTTGTATGATTTTCCCCCACATTTTGATGCCCGAGCGCGCTGACGCCTCCCCCTGTGTTTGACCTGCTTCTTCTTTTTTTCGCCGCCACCCTCTTCGATTGTCGTCGATTCCATTCATGGTGTCCTGTAGTGAAACTGCCCTTCCTCTTTCACCCTGATGTCTTGACACCCCTCTTCCAGAAACTTTTTCCCTTGTTTAATGAATCTCTTTTTTACGGTACCCTTGCGTCCGCAAGACTGGTCGAACACCGGATTCAGAAGCGAACGCACCCTTGCTGGCCCGGGTTCCTTACCAGGTCAGATAATTTTGTGCCGGAGATTCTTTTCCGTCGTCGTCCACTTGGCTTTTTTTACTAGTCACCCCACCGATTGACCCCGGATTTCGTCTGCTAGAGCATCCCGTCCGGCACTTTTTCCCTTTTCTTAGCTCGGAGTGCGGATTCCGTCTTGATTTTTCAATCCCCCATTTCGGCAGGGACACGGTACGGTCATGGTTACATAGTTTTGAGTTCTGACTTGGATCTCTGGTCCAAGGAAGCTTTTGATTCCTTTCTTTGCCCCTCTAGTACATCTTTTTAGCGCTGGGAATGCATTTTGGGTTTTTTATAGCTAACCCTTCCCCCCCTCTTCCCCAAGGCTACCTGAGCGGTGGTATTTCTCCCTTTTGTCCAATTTCTCCTCCATTTACGTTTTTCGCAGCTTCTAGTTTCACCTTCTGAGGCAAGTCTGCCAGCGTCCCTCTGTCCACCCTTTATCTATTTATAATCTTTTCCGTTGTTTTTTCAGCGAGTGGTTGACCCCCCTCTTTCCCATTGAAAGCGAGACAAAAGGATTTGGACCTCCCTCAGGTACACGGTCCGAGCCTGCTTTTCCTTTAATGGGCTGTACCCCCAAGGGTCTGGGAACCTCTGAAGGTACGCCTGAATCGCAGGGTGCATGGTTTGATTCGAGAAAACTAATGCCACGATCCTTTTTTTCCCTTTTTTCCTCCCCCCTCGTTTGCCTTATCTCATTTTAAGATCTATTGACACTTTTCTCCCTTCGCCCCCCATTCTGCTTTGTGATTTCCCACGTCCCATCACTGTGGGTTTCCTTGCCCCTTTTTTTCGTCTGGAAAAACCCGACGTCGCTGCCCCCCGTTCCCGATGGGGGCCCTGGAGAAGATTGCATCGTACTTTCTAGTGTTTTCGGTGAGCAAGACATCCTCCCCCCCCCACACGTCGTTTTTGGCAACGCTTGTGTTCCGCTTTTGAAAGCGACCCAAACCTCCGACGCTCTACGGATATTCGTTTTTTTAGACTTTTTCTTGAGGCCCCCGGGGGGAACCACTCCCCCTGGGAGGTGTGTGAAAGGGACCGTCCCCCGGACCTATAGTGACCCTTCCTTTCGGACCTGTTGGCCTGGTTTTCTTTTTGTAGAAAGAGTATCATTCAGGATAAGATGGGCCGTTTCTGCTTGGCAGGGGAATTCCCATGGTTTTTGCCGTGGGTCCAGTGTTTTCCTTTTTTCAGCCACCCATTTGCGTTTGTGCTTTATCTCTTTCAAGCCCGTAGATGTTTTTTTTTTTGGTCTTTTTACAAAATGCTCATTTTTTTTTGCCAAGCCCCTTGTGAATGCCGGCTTTTTCACGGGCTTTGCTGCCGTTGCAGTCTTTGATCGAAAATTTTCCTTCAAAGGTCTTTTTTCCCCCCGACACCTTGGCTTCTGGACATCCCAAACATTCAGTTGGTTACCAAGGACGGACCACTTTTCCCCCAAGTTATCGGTTGTTTCCTCACTTTTCGCCCTAGACGCTTTTGGCGTTGTGGAGGGCGTAGTTTCCTACAAGACTAATTTTTCTTTTTTTTTTTCGGCTGCCGGCTTGCCCTGGTCCCCCTCCTGGAGGTTTAGGTCTCTTTGCTCTTTCCTTTCACCCCTTCTCTCCTGGTTTCCGTTTTTTGGATTCCATGCGCTGACGTTTCAAGAAAGCCCTTTTACAGTGATGATTGATTTTCCCCCCCCTGTACTTCAATGTGTACCCCCCCTTTTGGCCGAAACTTATCAATGGTGTTTCTGGGCTTCCCGGGAACGCCAACCCCCCTTTTTCCCGCGATTTTGTTCACGTGAGCGACCTCTTCTCCTGCTGGATTTGACAGGGTTTTCCCTGCCGTTACCAGGCCGGCAGGAGGAAAAGGTTTCCCGCCGTCCCCTCCCGAGGCTGGATTTCCCTTTTTCTTGGAGTTTTTGGGAAGAGAAAGTCTCGTTCCCTTTGCGGTAGTCCGGGGGTATGTCCTTCGGGAGCTTTGGCGGAGGTGGTGTCGAACGTTTTCAGGTGTTTTTTTTTCCCCACCCCCCCGCTCGTTCCTTTTGTTTTTTGGCTAGTTTCCTGCCGTCCGTAATCCCTTTTGCCATTTTAGGGTTAGTCCCCTTTTTTTACTTTTCCCCCTTGTCTCCCGCAGTCGCTGTGGAAAATTTTATTCCATAACCCCCTTCGATGTAGGGGAATGGTTCCTCCTCCCTTGTCTTTTCGTTCTTGGCAACGGTTTTACCTATGGTTCGGCTCCTATATTTTCTCCCTCTTCTTTCTCATTGCCCGAATGTTAGTATGTTGCCACATTGGATCACTGTACGACAAGGAAGAGTGGACCCCAGCTTATTCCGGTTGCGTCTTTTTCCAGACCCTGCTAGGCTCCCTCTACCTTCTTTAGTTGTTTTCTCCCATGCTTTCTCTGGTCGATCAACTCCCCTTTTCTCGGCACACTCTGATGTTGACACTGTATGTAGACCAGGTGTGCTCACGGACATGACTAGGTCTTTCGGCCTCACTCCTGTCCCGCGCCCTCCGCCAGTTGTAACTGAAAGTATCTGGTTGTGTTTGGCCTTTTTTTGCTTCCTGAGTGGGCGTCCGCGCTTTCCCAACCGACGGTGGTTTCTTCGTGCCGTTCTCCCCCCATATCATCCTTTTCTGTTTTGTGCTTGCTTTGTGGGTTTTTTTTTGGTGTGCGGTTCTTCCTCCGGTCAAACTACATTTCAAAATCCTTCACACAGGTAGCTCCCCCCGCAAATCTCCGGGTGTGTTTACCAGTTCCCCCCGCTGAGACCCGAAGAACACTTGACCGACATGATTTACTTTCCCTCATTGTCGATTTGCTTGTCCCCTTCCCCCCTCTGCCATGCACTCAGCTGCGGGCGTGTTGAGCTCCCCTCGGCTCTTGGAAGATTCGTCACCCATGACCATTCACACGCCGTTCATTCAAGTCTCTTTTTGGTCTTCACTCCTGTATGTCAACGCCCAGTTTCCTCTTCATAATGTGTGCCTGCTAGTTCTTAGCTCGCCCTGTGTTTTGCCACCACTGGTTTGTCCAAAATTGGTCTTCCTTTTCAAATCCCAGCTCCCCTCTAGTCCCATCTTCCTTTGATCTCAAAGTCAAGCTTTCGTCCCGTGTCGTTCGTGCTTTACCCAGTCCGCCGCTTTTCCTCCATGTGACAGCTTTCATTCCTGCTACCGGACGTTTCCCCTCTTTTACCCTCCTTCGACTGCACTCTTAGGTTTGGCAAGACGTACAAATTTTTACTGCCGTCTTTGGATCCCCCTCCCCAACGCCCGTCTCCCCACGTGATCGTCATTGTAGTGCGTCATCCTACCAAAACCTCTGCTTCCCTTTAAACATTCATTTTTGCTGGTTTTCCCCCCCTCATTCTCCTTTTCCTTTCCTCCTGTGTTCCCTCGCCTGATTGGAAAGGCCGACCTTCTCCAATTACAGCTGTTTCCATCATGCCACGGTGTCCGTCCCCTCTCCAGCCCATTGCTACCTCTTGATGTCTTATCTCCACCAGTCTCCTCCTCGTTTTCGTCCACCCACTCTGCTTATTTTTTGCATTTGTCGTCCGATCCCCCGTCCTGTGTCGCGTTTCTTAACTTTGGAACTTTCCTCCCTCCCTTTTTTCTAATTGTCACCACCAACGGGCCTACTCCTTGTAACCCCGAGTCTCTAGATGTTGACTGGATTGCGCGGTAGCCTGGCTCGTTCCCCCGTTCCTTCTCCTTCCATTCCACTCAGTTTCGGTTTTTGTTCCGTTTCACGCGGTCCTTGCTTAGCATTCCCCTTCCCCCACGAAAGGCTTGCCCGGAGGTCCTCCTTCACAACTTCCGTTCTTTATTCATTTAGGCAGTCGCCCCGATTGAATGTTAGTCCTCTTTTTTTTTCACCTCCTGGGCTTTTTTGTGGTTGGACCATTTATCTCTGACCGATTTGATTGCCATCGCTGTTGTTCTCTGAAGTATGAAGGAGTATATGTGGAGCCTTTCTTAGCCCGCCTTGTTCCCTCTGCTCGGCGCTGCTTTGTGCCTCCCTTTGATTATACTTCGTTTCCACCACTTGCTCCCCCCAGTGCCCGATGTCCTTCGTTCCACCCCTTCTTCCCTTTGACCCACCCTCGACTTGTCCTTTCCTTGCCTTCGTCTGTGAGTCTGTAGATCGCTTGCAACTTTTCCCCACGTCTCCTTGATGTGTTCTCCAGTTTGCACAACCTGTCCAGACTTTCTAGCTTCGGGTTCTTGAAGTTGTTGTTTTTTTCCACATCGCATGCTTAGTTCTTCCCCCTTCGGACCCCTTTTTCGGTTTTTTTGGTAGCTTTGCGTTCCCTGATAGAACCCGTTTTTTTTTTCGGCCGGCCCGGTCGAATTTCGTTTCCCCCTTTCCTTGCTCATTCTGGCTGTTTCATTTTCCTCGTACCCTTGATGTATCATCTTTTTCTTTGCTGTTCTCTTACCCGATTTTGTTTATTTGTTGATTCTCCCCCCCCCTTCTCTATGGTGGGTCATCCATTCCTTTCGACACGCCCTTCCTCCCCTTCCTCTCTCTCGTTAAAGACGCTCCTAAGGGATTTTCTCCTTTGTCCTCATCTGTACACGGCGTCATCCCGAGCTTTTTCCCCTTTTCTTTCTCCGGTGGCCGCCTTGTTTGTTGCGCATCATGTATGTCCCTGTTACTGTGCGATACGCCTTCCCTGAAGGACATTTCTTTTTCCCCCCCTTTCCCCGGTGACAAGCGTACTCCCCTCCCATTGGCGAATTTCTTTATGTGTTTTTATACCCCTTCCTTTGTTTCTGCCTACCCCGTCTGGTTCTTCCTTTCCTTCTTTCCCGCGGGCTCATCTCCCCCGCTTAATGAATTTCCGTTTGATTTCCCCTCCTAGCGCCCCTTTCCTCTGTCGACAGCCCCCCGTCACCATTTCCTGATTGTTCTTTTAACTGTTCCCACAGGGGTTCTCCTCCGTTCTTCCCCCCCCTCTCCCATCCTCTTGGCCGTCAGCCTGTGCAAGGGAATCTTGATGACACCCGCCCTCCCCTTTCCCCCATTTGCCCTAAGAGGTAACCCCCTCTTCCTTTCCTTCCTTTTCTTTTCCTCTCCCCCCTATCCTCTCAAGAGCTTCCTTTTGGCCTTCACCGGGTGTATCTCTTGATATACCCCTACCTCTCTGCCCCCAAGCTTGCGTCGGTTCACTTACCGGTTGCCAGAACTCCGTCGCGTTTCCGTCTGATGCTTTTAACGCACGTGGGTGTGAATCATTCCTCAACTTAATCCGCCCGTTCTCTTCTGTCTTCCCCCCCGCCCACGTCGTTTTTTTCACGCGTCTTTTTCGCCCTCCCCTGACCCTTTGTTTTTTCATTCCCCCCCGGACTCTTTTGGGGTTCGTGAGTTCTCGCTTCCGGATCGTTTTTCCTGTGACCGTCTGTTATGTGAACCCATTGCTTGTTCTTCTCCCCTGTCTAGTTCTCTTGTTGCCCGTGGGGCCGGCTTTTTCCCTGGTGTCAGTTTTCTTTCTGTCCAGGCTGTTGTACCATCCCGAACACATCCTGATCCCCCTTTGTTGTTCCTCCAGAAGACCTCAGCCACCCGACGTTCCCATTCTCTTGTTGCTCTGCACTTATGCTTCCCCCCTTCCCGTTGTCAGCAAGAGGCATTTAGTGGAGGCGGCTTTCCCCTTTTTAGCCATTCCCACTGGGCATGGATGGTCCCTTTCCTATGTCCTGTGATCGAACCGTTCTGTTTCCTTTCACTCACCAGCTGGCTTCTTCCCACCCCCTCTTTTGTTCTGACAGTTTTTTTCCCCCTTAAATCTGTAAGGCCACATTTTCCTTCATGTGTGGACGGAAAGTTTTCACCAGTTCTCCGGCGATTTCTGTTGTTTTTTCTGGCAAGGGCAACTCGACCCCCGATCCTGGGGTTACGTGATTTCTTTTTTCTTGTGGCGCGCCTTTTCTCCGGCTGTTTTCACAGATTTCGTTCACCTCCCGACTCTTTTTGCTTTGCTGTTTTTTCTTCTCCGAACGCTTGATCGAACAAGAGGGCACCTCTTTTCATTGATGCATTGTCGCCGCCTCTTACTCACCATGGGACGGGCTTTGTTTGTGTCCTCTAAGGTTTTACATTAGTTCCCCCCCCCCTTTTTCCGCCATGCGATTTCTTTCCCTGATTAAAGGAAGACGAACTCATTTTTTTTTTTTCCACCTTCCACTGAAATGGACCCCTAGGCTCCGGGTCTGGTATGCTATTTGCTTGCCCTTTTTGTGGGTGTCATGTTTCTCTGCCTTATCTTCTCTTCTTCCCCTCGGCGTTTATTTTTTTGGTTTACGGGATTACCCGCCCCTCTTTCCTCGTCCCGCCCGACTTTTCTTTGATTTTCTCTTTGCCCCTGCTTTTTTGCTTAAGTACCTCAGGTCCATTTCCCGGACAGGGTTTCATTTTTGCGCAAACCGGAGAGGCCTGGTCCTTTTCCGAATGTTTTTCTGGGTCCTTTGTGGATGATTGCGGTGAGTACTCACATCACTTGTCTTTCTGTAGTCCCCTTTATCTTTTCTTCCTACCATCTTTTCTTCCTTTGTACGGGGGCGGAGCGCCTTTTTATGTACCACATTCCTGATTTTTGAGGGGCGTCGTCTCCTTTGTTTTGAGTCGTCACGTTTTTATTTTTACCTGGGTTCTCCACCCTCATTTTTTGTGGTTTTTTTATTTCCTTCGATGACGACCCTCCGCCTTCCCTTGTCTGTTGGTCTTCCGTGTTAAATCTGCCCTCCTCTGAGCTCCCTGGTACGCTCAACCTCTCCGGTTTTCACATGGATTTTGGTCCTGAGACTTTTTTCGGGTTTCTTTTCTAGTTCCTTGGGCCGGCGTATGCTTGTCGTCCCTTGTCTCCTTCCTACGCTTGACTCTGGACACTGGTTTTAGTATCCCAACTGGTTACACTATCTTTCGCTTTCCCTCCCCCCTTAACTGCCGGGGCTGGTG
>Ga0179591_1359663_pt1 | contig 11464 bp, 12 predicted proteins | sample CZOMad2_1_08_16f_FD_182891 | JGI IMG/M metagenome (GOLD analysis project Ga0179591, IMG submission 182891) | Vadose zone soil fungal communities from Angelo Coast Range Reserve, California, USA - CZOMad2_1_08_16fungal (PacBio error correction) | ecosystem: Environmental > Terrestrial > Soil >... | reverse complement strand
CGTCCGGGATAATTCTGAAAGTGGGTCCCCCCCCTCGCCTCTGAACCCTTCTTCCCCTCGTAAGACGGGTGGTGGAAATTCTCCGGTTTTCTCTGATCATAAGACTCGGGATGGGGGTGCCCCTTCCCTAGCACGCCTCTCCCCGGGTAGTTGACACTTCCCCGCAACCTCAATCGGCGATACAACATCCGCGTTTCCCCTCTGTAAACTGGTCTAACCCCCCCTTTCCTGCTAATTTTTCCCCAACCATCGGTCGATGAGACCCCCTTGCAGCCCTGGCCCTGCTCGAGGTGTACACCTTCTCCTATTTCCCCCCAAGCTACACCCTTTAATAATCTCCCGGGCTAGTTCCGGAGTTGTCTTCCTTACGTTTCACGAGGACAAAACAGGACCTGCCCCTTAATCAACCCCTTTTGGGATTCTTGAACCGGTTGCGGAAGACGCGCGGAGGTTCTTGGGAACAGTTTTCGCAGTTTTTGCCCTTTCCCAAAAGGGTTTTTCTAAAAGAAGCCCACGAATATTACCGCCACTCCGAGCACATCGATTCTTATCCCTCTTCGACCTTCCGTCCCCTTGAAAAATTTCCCTAAAATTACGATTATGAATTAGACGTAGCTTTCCTTTCGAAGCGTTTATCCCCCCTCGTGTTCGATTCGGTCTTTTAAATCGCATTCAAGAGTTCCGACCTGAGCCTTCATGACCCCTTCAACCGCTATCCGTCCCTCCCCCCTCCCTGAACGCCTCAATGTATAAGTCAAGAACAAGAACGCTTTTAATTCTCGGCCCCTGCCCTGTCGACATACTTGAGAACTCCCCCTGGAAGAGGGAATCGCATCCCCCGCCTACTTTCCTTCCGTTTCTACCTTTTTTTTTCTTTCCTAGGTGAGTCCCCCCTTTCGCGAACGAGTAGTTTACAATTTTTAACTCTTCTGTTGAAAAACGGATCGCTCAGAGGTCTCCCCAACCCCCTTGGCTGGTCACGCACAAAGGAGGGTACCCCGGTAGCTCCCTCCCTCCATACGTCAGTCTCTTTCCGACAATCATGCTTCCCAACATTATTCAGCCCCTTAGGCTCCGATGGGCCAGTTCGGCCAAGAGGATATTCCCATCCCCTAAAGGTCTCTCTGGTGACGTGAACACCAGATGTACCACCCTCGTCAAGCAACATCCCATTGCAGTCCCCTCTCGGGCGTCATTCCCGACCGCTGTTGTCCGAACCCGGCTACGGGACCCTTTCCCGTCGCGGTGTTTCTTTCGAATGCCCCCAAACGGACGCCAGGAATGTCCTCTCTTTTCCCGCAATCTTTCTCGGCACCCTCCCCTCTTTTTCCTGCAACCCAAATAAATGTGAAAGTACAACCGCCTTGTGCAAGGGCTCTTCTTTTCCCGATCACATTTTTACTCGCAAACTTTCCTTTTTTTTTTGTCTAGTATACAACTTCCCCAAGGAACCCACCAAGGCCCCCCTCTTTTCTTTTGAGTTCATATTCCCCGTTCCTCTTGTCCCCCAAAGTTATCCCTCGTTTTCGGCCATGCTTTCTTGCCTGGCCCTTAACAAGAACACGCCTTTGACCATTCTACGACCCCCCTAGGAACAAGAGTCCGAGGTGCTCTCCTGTCAACCGACCTTCTGCTCTCGACATCCCTCTTCCCTCCAAGACCTCACAGGGAGTCTGGCGTTTCCCCCGACATGACTGATCGTTACAATTTCCTCGCTCTAAACCTCACCCCCTGCCAGTAAGATAGCGCTCTAATACGAAGTGTTAGCCGGCCCTCAGATGATCAATTCTTTTCCGGGCCAGCGTACGTATGTCCCCCTTCTTCATGCACTGTTCTACCCCCTTCTTTAAGTTCGGTGTAGTCCCCCGATAGCCGCCGGGCTTTTCCCGCGACGGATTGCCACACTTCGTGCTATTTTGCGTCATTGCCCTTAATGAGCACCTTTGATCTTGAGTTCCCCTACCCTTCCTCGAGAGCACCCGCCAAAATGGGCAGTCAGGTTTTCCCGCAGGAGTAGAGATTTCCCAATTATCCTATATTTTACTTCATACCCATCTCTCATTTGAGAGGAAGAATAGATACCTCCAGGAAAGAGGACCCTCAAGTTTTTGGCGATGATTTCTCCCTCGTTGGAGTGTACTTCCATCCGATGATAGCATTTCTCCATCATTAACCCTCTCCCCCCCTCCCTGGGTTACAATCGGTCGCGGAGGGCAGACCAAGTACCTCTGCGCTGATCGTTTTTCCCCCAACCGAACGGGAAGTCTTTTTTTTTTATGAACAGTGCGCCTTGCTCGGCTTACGCAATCGCCTAATGACCGAGAACAAAATGGCAGTCCTCCTCGGCCTTCCCACGTCTTTCTGCGCTGAACTCGTATGTCGGGTGGGATTCTAGAGATAGTACCCGCTTGTAAACTGATCCCTCCCTCCCCTTTCGGGAGTGTCTCCCTTTTTACGGTTATCGTGCTTTCTCGTTCCCCCTCCCTTCCACGCTTCCTCTTTTCAGGGATGTCGCGGCCAAGGAGGCCTCTCGGTAAGTGTCCCTTTTTCTTCTGTTCGATCTTATTCCTTTCAGGACGCCTTCCTCCGAAAACGCTATACGGGTTTGCCCTGGTTCTGGAGTAAGGAACTGGAAACTCCAGAAGCTTTCTCCTTGGGGTTTTTTTCCCTTTGTATAGGGATACTCACCCCCCCACCCCCTCCTTTCTTTCTGTATCCGGTTTGATAGCCCCATACCTCCAAAAGGCTTTACTAGTTACCTTTTTTTGTTCCTTCCCCTTTTGAGCGCTCCCAAGACCCCCTATTTAGGGCGGGCCTTCGGAGGACCGGGCCGGCGTATCCTCTGTTCGCCTCCTTTCCCCCACGTACTAAACGCTAGCCCCCGTCCTCCTCCCGAAAAACCCCCTCCCGATTGAGGCAGAAAGTCCCCCCCCCTCCTAACTGACCCCTCCCTTTTGTTGACGATTCCCTCTGGTTGTTCTTCCACTCTTCAGAAACGTGTGGACTAGTGGGACTCCTTTGCGACGCTTTCCCACCCTCGTGGTGGCTTCTCCTTCATTACGTTTCAGGTGGTGAAGAATGATTTTCCTGGTAGATCGTTCTCCCTTCCCGCACTTGGGGCGGCAAAGGGTTGGGGCTGTAGGCCTCGTTAGCCCCCCTTTTTTCCACAACTTCCCGGGCCATTTAATTAACGACTCCCTTTCTTTTTCTTCCTAGAAGCCCCCCAAGAGTAGACTCTGTAGAAATCTGCCCTTTTCCTCAAGTAGGACTTCTTCCGAGCCACATTTGTTTCGAACGTTGGAGTGACGGAGTTCCCCTAGAGTGAAAGGTGCATGAGAAGCCCCCGATATTTCTCTCTTTCGGACAGTTCCCCCCCCCCCCCCCCTTGTTCCTTGTCCCAGCAGCATTTCTTTAATCTCAAGACCACGACTCGACCGTCCCCCCCTTCTTCTCACCTTATAGTCGAAGTCCCAATAGAATGGTGAAGTGGACATGGTGCCGGCAGGGTTCTTCCCCCTTTCCAAGTCACCCCCTACCCCTGTTTAGTTCCTTCCCTCTCTCTAGTATGGCGTTCTTCTCAAAAAGAAAAATTTTGCTTGGCCCCCCCCCTGGTCCCCCCTCCCTGACGCGCGGCTTTGGGCCGTCCACCCGAAGTTTTAGGAGGACAAGACTTTCCTGGGGTGTAAGCCTTGACTAAGCTCTCCCTTCCTCTGAGTAGATTCCCACGTTCCCTCTACGAGATTGGTTACCTCCTGATCGGCCCGCACTGGCCCTCTCTCAGCTCGATGTTGTTGTTAATCTCTCCCCGTGTGAGGATCCACCCCTTTACCGATTGATTTTGTAGCTACGATTCCTGTCGCCCTTCATGCACGTCCACTGACCTTGGAGGAGACCTTAGGATATGAGATTTGAACTTTCCCCGCATCCCTCCCTCGAAGAGATTTTTGATCGCTAGGAGCCACCCTGCCTTATTCATTCCTCCCCTCCTTTGGTGCCTGAAAGTGACGCGCGATTGAAGGACCGGGTTTGGAGACCGTGATTAGTTCTCAAATTTTTTCTATCTTTTTTCCTCCATCCGGTTCTTTCTTTGAGATCTCCCAGGAGAACACGCCTTCAAACCCACCCTATCAATCTTTTTCAACGGCTTGAATAGGCACCCCGCCGTGGTGTTATTCTGATCCGGTTCGTCTGTTCGATCTAAAAATCCTCTCGTCGATCGAAGTCTGCTTTTTTTAAACAAGCTCCCCCAATCCGCTCTTCTAAACCGTGGGGAAGTGAGGGTTTCCCCCACAGTAGTCCTCCCTTCTGAAACCGGGGAGATCCTCCCAGATTCCCACTCCTTTTAAAATCCCCTGGGTCTCCGAACATTTACTTTGAATAATTTTTTACGCCCAGCTTGAGCCCCCAGGTAATTCCCCCGTGAGACTCCCCTAGGTACTTCTACTTTTCTTCCCTGAGAGGATCCTTACTCGGAATGCCTTCTCTTCTTTCTAGTAGACTTTTTTCTTCCCCTCTTTTGACACCCCCCACTAGATATGGACCTCTAGCAAAACCCGGGTCTTCGGAAAAGGCCATCGCCCTCCCCCCTTCGACTGTGGAAAGACGGATTCCAGAAGTGCCACCAGGGTTTTTTTTTTTTGGTCCGACCATCCCGAAGATTCTGTAAAAATCGCAAGCCTCTCCTCGAGTATCTCTTTCCGTTTATGCTCCGACCCCATCCATCCTAACCATTCTTATGAATTAGACAGAGATATTTTTCTCGTAGGTTTCGGTCCTCCCTCACTTTTCTTTAAATCCCCTTAAAGAGCAACAAAGGATGCTGCCCCGGAAACCCCCCTTCGATAAGATTCCCCTCCAAGCTTAACGCTTCTGAACTCTCCCTAACGACCCGCACGATACGAGATTTTACTTCTTTACCCGCCACGTCGCCCGCACTAGTCCCCTGGTCCTTCGGGCCGAAGAACAAGCTCCCTTCCCAGAGGCCTTTTCTCCCTTTCGCATCGTCTTCTTTTTCACGCGACTGAGTCGTTCCACTTAAGCAAAATAAGTTTTTTGTGTGTCCCTTTTTCTAGGAGACGGCGACCTGTCCAAACAGGGCCGGTAAGACCCAGGGCGTGGTATTTCCCGCGCCCACCCCCTCTCTTGGCCTCTCCTCATGCTCCCCTGAAGAATGACTGCTCAGATGTAGACTTTTTCAACCCCCTCGATGTTGTCGGCCCTCCGTCAGAGCTCTTTCTCAACCTTCAACAAGTCTCTTCACGCGGCATGGGGTTCTCCAAACAGATTCCCCGTAACCCTTCCCCTCATGTCCTTGCCGAGCGTTTTTGATGAATGACCCAAAAGACGTTTCTTTCGACCAACGGCTCTTGACCCTTCATCCCCCGCTCTTGACAGGGTTAGATGATCTCCGACAAAACCGATACTTCCGTCCGCGCTCGCCCGCCCCTTCACTCGGTTTTTTTGGACACAAGCACCCGCTGCGGGACCTCCACCAATCCCCAAGGTTCCAAGCTGAATTTTTCCAGCTTTTCTCTCAAGATCCAAATTTCTTACAGACCTTCTCCCAAAATTTCTTGTTTGCTTTCTCGTATACTGAACCAAACCCCCCCAACCAATGCTGATGGAGTTTAACCTCCGGCGAGTAGGCCCCCCCCCTGTATCTATTTCCCTGGATGATGGCTCTGACATTCGTCGAACACAGCCCCTAAAGACGCAAACGCTGTCCCCAAGGACCTATAGTCCTCGGAAGGTCCGCGTTCACATTCCCGCAGGCCCACCAAGCTGTCCTCCCCTTAGACGACCCCTCCGAGGGCCGAGCACGAGACTGCACCCGCTTTCGGGCGGGGGCACTCCCACCTCCCGCACTGATAGCTTAAGGAACTCTACAGCGGGAATTCTTCGCGACTCCCCCCCCAAAGAACTATTTAGCGCTATCTCCCCCTCTTTGAGACGGCGAGGCTAGCTTCCTTTGGTAACCTTAGTAAAAGGCTCCTTCCCTTTTGACCTCCTTCTCCATAACCGTCGACTTCCATTTAGGAGGCAAAATCGCGCTATGTACGTCTTTCTGCACGCCTTTCCCGCCCGGATTGAACCCAAGGTTCTTTGAGTCATTGCCCCATGCTCCCCGAGATAATTCTTCTTCTTAGAGACACCCCCCCCGTAGTTAGCTCACAAAACTGTCTCCTTACCCCCGTCTTTTGCGGATGCTTGCTTAATTAGTATATCTTTTCCCTACTACGTTTGTCTCTGAGATAATGCTTTTTCGCTAACTCAGGAGGCCACTGACCCTTATTCCTTCTCCGAATCCTTGACGACTCACGGATCAATGGATAGCAACTTGATGAACGGTGAAATGACGTCACTAAATCTCTCCCCTCCGCCATAGGCGTCCCACAGACCCCTCGGCGCGTCTTTGTCCCAACGAACTTGGAATTCGGGTAGACATTGTCGGAGTCTTCTCAGTTTTTTCATACTTCCTCCCCCCTTTACTGCCCAGGCCCACCCAAAGTGGTCTGAAGGCCTTCCCCGTTCTTTAAGAGAGCTTTTTCACACCTGGGTGGGTGGAGGTCTAAGGAGAGAGATTCGCTTACCCCCCTCTTTTAACTCCCCTTTTTTCCGATCAGGCGGCCCCGCCTCCATTCGAGGTATCTTTTCTCCCATAGAGGTCTCGATCAACGTTGGGACATCCTTTTCTTCTTGAGTGATGCCATCTCTCCCCGCGGCAGAGTAAGAGGTTCTTGTCAATCTTGGGAGGACTCTCTGTTCCTTGCTGCCGGGCAACTTAATTTCCCTGAACGCTAGATACTTTTTTCCCACCTCTCCGGACCATAGAGACCCCCGCCCAACTCTCTCGGGTTGTTTCAGGGGATCGTTTTTTTCCGAAAACAACCCGACCGGTTGCTTGCTTTAGAAACCCCTGCGCATACCCGCGGACCTTCTTTTCCTTAGCTGAACCCTGGGAATCTTTGAAGGCTCTTCGAGGTTTCCAGCAAGCCCCCGCCTTTCGAGCTCTAAGGCGATCCCTTGAGTCCCTCCTAACAAAGTCAATTCCACCTTTGACTGATTGCAGGAATTTTTCCCTTCTCCAAACCAGCGGCCAGGTTGCCCTTTTTCACGCCTTCCTTTTACATGCCCTTGTTTTTGAATTGAAGAGGTAATTGTACCTTTTGGTCGTCATCCCTTTTCAGTTTCCAAAGTTTTCTATATAGGATTGCAGTATCCCCTGTGGTGGCCCTTTTCCCCGGCATTCGTATTTGTGAGCGGTTTTTTTCTCTCGAATTATGGTTTTTCTCCCGGCGTACCATTTTGCCCAGGTTTTAGGCTGAAGTCTCATTAGCCCTCTTTCCAACACCAGTATTTTAAACATTGTAGACCCGATAATTAGTGAGCCCCCCCCCCCCCCATCGGAAGCTCCAGTAGCCTCCCCCCCCCCCTTGACAGTTTCGATTTCTTCGTTTAGATGGCCCTCAGTAAGGTAGTTTTCGTGTTGGGTTTCCCCTTCGCGCGAGTAAATCTATTTTAAACTTGTTCCCTTCTCGTCCCCCCCTCGTTCTCGATTGTAGGATATGGTCCTCCTGTTTCCGGGTCAGGGACTTTTAGCATGTCCCTCGATTTCCACTACTTTCTTCAGTCTACCGTTAAACCCTCTTTTCTCCCCCTCTATAGTCGAAGTCTCATCGGATGGCCAAGCGCATGGGGACTCCCGAAACGGACGCGTATACTCCCATTGGCTCTCCTGATATCGTCTTTTAGGGGAGGACCAGAAAACTTGACCAAACCCCCCCCCTAGCTTTAGTGACCCCCGCACCTCCTCTCTTCTTTACGATCCTCTTTTCCCAAGAAAGCCCCCTCTTTTTATAGGAGGCTCCCTCCTGGGTTTTCCTCCCGCCCGTTCTATTTAAATTACTTCTTTAGTTTCGTCGGTCTTGACAAATAGTTACGAGAGTGGACACGTCTCTGCGAATTTTCGGTTAAGATGGTCTCTCCTCCATGTTGTCTTAAAGCTCAGTTAATAGTTTTGAACCCCTGGTGTGCCTCCTGAGAGTTCCTCCCCTATTAGATTCAGGCTTCCCCGAAAGGAGAAATGTTGAGGAGAAGTATTTCTCCGTGACCCGTCTTCCTCACCCTTAGGACCCCCCCCAGATTACTATGATTTTTCTCTCCGAGACTCCCGGATCACTTTCACAACCAGGATTTCCGATTTAGTGACCGATTGACGATTGATTGTGGGGTCACTTTTACCGTCAAAAACACCCTCCTCCTTCCTTTTTGAGAGAGCTACTTCTCCTAAATGTTGGAGGAAACAAAATTTCTTTCCGGTACAATATGAACGGCCCCCTCACAAACTTTTAACTGATAAGTTCGAGTTGGGCTCTATCAATATAGTCGATAGAAGGGATTGTGAAACTCGGAGCATTTCCTACAAGTGGGATTGCGAGTTTTCCCCCCAGTCGACAGCACGAGAAGAGTGAGAGAAAACATAAGAGTCCACGGAAATACCTTCTCTCAGAACCCAGCCTCACCTTTCATTTTCCCCCAAAATTTCCTCCCGAGAGGAGAACCAAGATGAGCCCGTTATGGTAGAAGATTCGAGGTGTCACCTCTGCCTATATTGGGCCCAGGCTCCCCCTTGACCCCCCTCACGGTTCATCTACGAAGGCCTTTAAGAGAGAAAAACCCTTCAAGATATCAGCCAAACTTTATCTCCCCCCCGGCCCCAGGATTCCCCCTTGTCAGCCCTTTTTTTCTTTTTTCATTTTTCCCGAGATGGCTCCCGTGAAAAGACCCAATGGGGTTTTATTTCCGCCCCAAGAATCCCCCCTAAGATATATTACCATTACCCTCCCAGCACATCGAGTACCCGTAAGTTTATGCTAAAAATGAGTTCTTCCTCAATTAACCCGCCCCTTAGAAGATGTTCGTGAAGAGTTGTTAGCCTCGCACGTTTTCCTCTATCTTTAATCGAATTCCGAGTCAGAAATGATTCCTTCACTGAACACTTCCCCGGAAACCTTTCCATTCTACTTTCCCTCAACCCCTATCCCTTCTTCGCGGATTGTGAACTCGTGAACGACTTAAAGACTAGAGATTTCCTGTCCCCGCTCGCACTTCCCCTCCCCTGCTGAGACACTACCCCAGTCTGATCTTTCTCTTACACCGCCTCATGAGGCCTTTCAGAGAGGTCCCCCGAATCTCTGAGCTGAGATTTCTAGTGCAAGAATGTTTTTTAGTTATAAAGGTTTCAGACCACCCCCAGGGTGGACCCTTTTTTTTTCGCGGGACGTCAGACGGCCAGCCCTTGGCCACAACTCTTTGGTCCTGTTATCTCCCATAGTCGATCTGCGCGACCTCTCCTCACCTTCACAGGCCGTCATTCCCCTGATTGCAGCTGGAAAAGCGGAGGCCCCCCAAACATTTCACTTTGATTTTTTTTTTTACGCTGCTTTCCCACTATGATACAAGTAAATCGTCAAAACAGCATGGAAGTTTCTAAAGAGCGTGACGGGATCAGCCCCAGACGACAGGTTTGGAAAAAAAGCGCCTTTGAACTTCCACATGTGAATTTACTTTTTCGCTGCCCTACTACCCTTTTGATAAGAATTTTCAATTACGTACCTCTCAGACAACAACAATAGGTGGATTGCAGCTCTTCCCCCTGACAACATACCCTTCTTTCATTAAACCCCGTGATTGACTCCCCGAGAATGGGCACTGGAGGAGGCTCCTCATTTTTGTGCGATAGCAAACTCTTGTGTGCGTCCCGAGCACCGGCACCCACCCCCCCCTTCCAATCTTGAGTTGCCTTAGGTCTTGCAACCGTATCTCGCGTTTCTCGTCCATGCTTCCTGATCCGTACCCCCCCCGATCGCCATACCCAAGATTGACCTTCCCTTCTACTCCTCCGGTCCCCGACCACTCCCCGCCTCCCTCCCAACCCCGGTAAGAGTGATAGATCCCCTTGCTCTGAATAACACCTCTAGGCTTTCAAAGCAGACCTTGCGAGACACGCTAGTTACCTCTTACACCCCCACCCGACCCCCCCTCCGAGTTCGCGCTATACTCTTTTTTTGCCATTTGCTTCCAGCGGTCCTTTCCCCCCCTTTTCTGGCGGGTCATGAACTGCGCCTTCGCACGGGGTAAGAACCTTTTTCCAGTTCGGTTTCTCTCCCCCAGCCGTATGCCGTTTTCTTCCCTCCCAAGCCGACCTTCACCGTCTGATTTCGATCTTGCATTCTGCATGGCGATCATCTGATCCTTAGCCGAAAATCGTCTAGAGAATCCCATGGGTACCTTTGAGCGATTGCCTTCCGCATATCCTCTATATCCTAATTAATTTCACTTTTTGTTGAGGAGAGATATTTTTTTTGGAATCGTCCTTCGGCCCATTTTGGCGATGCTACGCCACTTCCGGTGATTGTCGGCGTCCCTTCCCTCGATGCTTTCCAGACGAAAAACTCCCGCTTCCTTTTTTTTTCCCTTTCTCTTTCGGCGGGTTTCCCTCGTACATCGGCGGGGGAAATCTATCACTGGAAGCGTCTTCAACTTAGCCTTCTGGTTTCGCCCTTTGTACTGAGGACCAAAAATCGAAAGATGAGAATCTGAAGGTACCCTTTCTCTCCCACTCCTCCGTTGTTTTTTTTTTCCCCCTGAGCATCGTAATTCCTTTAAATGATCCAAGTCTCTAGGTAGGGAGTGAACCCTCAATCGGTTTCCCCTCCGTCATAGTCTTACCGCCTGGTTTTTCTGACTGCTGGAACTCTTCCCCTTCCATTAAGGATGCATCCGTAGAGGTAATTGTTCCGGGAGAGGTTATCTTGTTCTTTTGATGGTGTAACCCGAACCTGAGTATCTTTTCCCTGACGCGTCATTAATCGGGAACCATCCGCTTGGACTTCCCCGTTGATCTTCCCCCCCCACAAGTCTATGTCTCCATTGTGTCCTAATACCGTTCTTTCTCATTGTACAGTACCGTGGGAGGGGACCCCATCCATCGATGGTCCTATCCACGAGTAGTTTCGGAGAGATCCTAAAGGAAGGGATCGTTTCGATATCCACCATCAGCGATCTTGGCAGTGCCCTCCCCCCCTTAGACCGTTCTTCGACAAAGATCTGACGTACCCCTGCCCCCTCCTATGCGGTCTGTATCTATTGTACTTGCCCCGGTTGGTAGTAAGCCACACCGTTTTCCCCTTTAGGACCGCTGCCCACCTCGTGGTGTCCTTCTCCGGCTGTCCAAGCCGGCATGTCGTAAGGTGGGTCGAAGTGCTTTTCCTTCAGACTTTTCTTCGATCGTCCCCCCCCCCAGTACACGCACTTGGGCTTCCGTGGCCAAGGTTGGTGTTTTTGGCTGCCGTCGGCCTTTCTCCGAAGAAGGCCCCCAACAGCTCACACCACCTAACATTACCCTGCGCGAATCGATCTTAGAGTAGACTGTAGAACTCTTCCTCGGTTCCAGAACCCCCCC
>Ga0179591_1370626_pt1 | contig 11465 bp, 8 predicted proteins | sample CZOMad2_1_08_16f_FD_182891 | JGI IMG/M metagenome (GOLD analysis project Ga0179591, IMG submission 182891) | Vadose zone soil fungal communities from Angelo Coast Range Reserve, California, USA - CZOMad2_1_08_16fungal (PacBio error correction) | ecosystem: Environmental > Terrestrial > Soil >... | reverse complement strand
GGGCTCGTCGTCTAGGCCCTTTATCCACATGATCGAGTTAGTCCTCTCTCTTCCCTCAGCCGAGTGACGCATGTACATAATCCCGATAAAAGACTTTTTCCTCCCTGACTCCAAGATTTAATGGTATCTTTTCTTCCTCCCCTCTTTACGGAGTTTTTTCCCTACAACTCTATTCTCTCACAGACGCTTTCCAGAAAGTTTCAAGAGGACGAGAACCCCCTTTATGCTCTCGGACAGGGCTACCCTTCGACACTGAAGAGCATTCTCTCCCGTGAAAGAGGTGATCGCAACTCTCGTTGGCCTTTAATCCGAAGAACTCCTTTTTACCCGGCTTCGATCTGCTGCTGTATTGTCCGGATCTAGAAGCTAGTTTTTCCTTACGTCCTATCCATCTCTCATTTACTCGTGGTTTGTGAGTATCTTGTACCGCTTTTTTTGACTTCGACGAATATATCGGCAGGTCTCCCCTGGCCAGATAGAGACGTTGTCTCTCTTTTTCTTCTGTTATGCCCAATCGACAGGCGCGCCACTAGATACTCTTCTTTCTAAGATGGTTAAAGGCACGCAGGACAGATCTCCGTTTTTCTCTCCTACCGTGCAGCTCGATCCCGTTCTCTCGTAATCAGGCGCCCCCTCCCCTCCCCTGGAATGAACGCCTTAACACTCCATTGACTAGGGCGCTCTCTGAGCCCAGTTTCTTTTCCCCCTATAAATACCCAAGGGGCCTTTCTCGCTACCTTTCACATGTAGTAGGCCTTCGAGGATCTTTATCCTTCATCAGTGGTCCTTACGTTCCGAGCCCGCCGTGAGAGGACTTACTCCCACTTCCCAATGATCGTGCGTACCTAAGTGGCCTTTCGCGTTTTCGAACACTGTGATCTAAGGAGGCAAATTTTGGGCGCCCTAGGGCCCTCCTTTAGTCGCTGTCAAATAAAGTGATTTTTCCCGCCTTTTCGATAAGCAAACATCCAGCCACCTCCCGATGGAAGCATTATTCTGATTTCCCCAGATGACCCCCCCAAGTATGTCTCCCCCCTCCCTTCCCCTTTTTTTTGTAGCCGCTGTTATCACTCTTCAGACTTGAAAAGGAATCTGAGGTAGCAGGTGTTTTTTTACTCTTGGAAGTAGATCGGGACTTTTCTATCCTATTCATTCCGGGTATAAGAAGAGTATCCCTTCCAGCTAAGTATCTTCCTTGCTTCTCCTCAGAAATTGAGAGCGGTTCGACGGAACCCTTTTAGCTCGGCGCTCAGATAATCTTCGTGATAATTGTGTCTCCCGCGGAAGTTTCTTCCGCTAGTTATGAGGTTTCTTCCCTTCTTCCCTTTTCATGACTTGCGTAGATTGGTTTTTAATTGTATGTACTCATGGGCTTCCCCTTCCTGCGCATGGTTCAATGTTAGTCTCTTATTTCCTTAACGTTGGCTTGCCGTGATGATGACGGCCCTTGGTCAAAAGGCGCTTTTTTCCTCCCCCAGCGTTTCACTGTAATTTTTTCTGGGTTACTAGAAGGCGAAGCGTTGGACCTCTTCTGTTGAGGAGGTTAGGCGATTTTTGACCGAGGAAGGCCTCAGCTGAACATCTGGAGCTCCGACTGATCAATGAACTTTCGTCCTTTTTCCTTCCGTGCACACCCTTGGCCGATCTTCGGCGTTCCTTCTTTCCGGAGACATTAGCCTCTTCACTCTTCAGAACGCCTTTTCCCCCTTTCACCCACTTAGCATCGCCCAGCCCAACGGTCCAACGTCCCCTACAGTTCCTACGAAGATATACCCTCCCCTTTATGGTGGAACGGCCATGGAACAATACCCCGCTTTTAATCCCGACTGGGCATCTACTATTTCCTCCTCATTCGGACCACCAGGCTACGACAGGTTTTTCTACCTATTTTGGAGTTAAGGCTGACTTTTTCCTTCCCTCGCTTAAGATAATTGCCCTTTTCTAGGAGAGCCCCGGTCAAGTCCTAGGCATACTTTCTTCATAGTGTGATTTTTCGTTCTCCCCATCGCGACGCAACTTGCCCTTTTTCCCCTTTGTCGAGATCGCCGAGATCTTTATGCCCTTCAAAGACCCCGGTTTTCTTACCTTCTCTAGTCCTATTTATGAATCCCAATGATTTACTTCCATCAAGATTGAGTTAGTTTTTTCCGGTAGCGCCCAATCCTACTGAATCTTCCCGAGACAACCCTTGGCAAGATAATACGATTCGAAGCCCCTTCTTGTGGAAGTCGCATCCAAAAAAGTATCCCTCTAGCTAATTTTAATCTTCTTCGACTGTTGATTTACGAGTATGAGGTGTTATCCCCCCCCTTCTTCTGAGTGTACGTTTAGACTCTTCCCCTTCATAGATCAGCCCGCCCAACGTTCTTCCGAATCTTTCTCCCCCCCCCCCCACCCGGCTCTGCGCACGTTTTTAGAGAACCGACGTCCTTCCCTTGAATCCAAGTATTTCATCTTGACTATAAGAAAGTGCCTGTGATCTCCCCTTTCCTCTCTCTTAGGTGATAGTTGTCGTGTTTGATGCCTGGGTCTCTGCCTTCGCACTCTCAAATTTTTCTTTTCTCATATTGTTGTTTCTAGATCTTTTAGCTGGGCCTCTTTAATCCGAAGACCTCTATAACTACCCCTTAACCTGGCACTTTCTTTTATCGTATCACTTCGTAAAGGGCTGCAGCCGAAAATCTTTTTTTTCCTTTCAGGTATGAATCTGCCGGGGGAATAACCCTGTTAGCTCCCTTTGGGGGACCTTGATCCCTTCCTACGTTATGGAGATTTTGACTCCACCCTGAGATCTTCCCCCTTTCCTCCCTTCCGGCCAGTCCCACGCGCCTTTTTATGCGTCATTTTCCACCATTCCTCAGCTTCTGATAGAATCGAATGGAACGAATGGGTCTCCCCTCCCGCATGCCTTCGAGACTCGAGTCACCAAATTACGAGTCTTCTTCCTGGAACTGGGTCAGTTTTTGATGAACCCCCTACCTCAGGGCATCGACGTTCTCCTCCTGGTGCTTCCTTCCCTCCTGGTTATTCTCCTCATCGGATATTTCCCTTCTCTTCCACCTTTATGTCGGGTTTCCCTCCAGGATCTCGAGGTCCTCAGACCGAGAGCGTCTTCTTCTCTTCCTTCGAGCTCTTCTGGATACCAGTCAACCTGGGCCGTATCGCGCGTGTTGCGCTCTTCGGCTATCGACGCGATCCCCCCCCTAGCGCGAGATGGCGCGCCCCCCCTCCCTCCCCTCCCTTGACGGTTACCGACGTTCCAAGATCTTGGCTCGTTCGTCGTTTTATCGGTCCTTCCCGTCAGGAGTAGTTCCGAGTCTCATTCCTTTAATCGATTGTAGTACAACCCATTCGTCTTTTTAACAGAGCGAACTTTTCCCCTTACAATTTTTTGACTGGTATTGTATTTTTTGTTCGGTTAGCTCCGTTTGTATACCCTTCCCTTTCCGTATAGCGGATGCACTTTTTTTTTACTTTCCTTTTCCAGGACTCAGGTGCATTTTTCGTCTCCCCCTCGACGAACCTTAGGGGGACTATTCGCTGTTCAGATCTCTCCAGGCTACTTTTTCAGTAGATCCGGGAGCTGGCGGGCTTCTTCCCCTTTTCTTAATTCTCGTATGTCAATGATCCTAATACCCACCCGGCTCCCGAGCCTAGGATTTCATCAACGACCCACATCCTTCGCCCAAGAGCCCAACCTGGAACCGACCTTTGCCGACTTTTTCCCTATAAAATTTCTTTACCGAATCAGGGCCCCCCACCTCGCCAATGACAGCCAGACGCCCTCCCTTTCCCCCTTTCGTATCGGTCGGCACATTTTTTTTAGTTAAAAGATACTTTCCCCACCAATCTATCGTCCCAATTAAAATGACCCTTTCACGGACGACAACGGACAATTCCCTCGTTCCATCGGAGCGGGAGAGACTTTCCCCAACCCTAAAGGTGGACCTCTTGGTGTTGAACCACCGCGCCTCTTCAAGGATTTCAGCGAATGAGAAGCCTGTTAATGTATTAATTTGGTCTCCTTTCTTTAGATAAGGAAATGCATCGGAGACCCCTATCTAATTAACCCTCCTCCCCTTCCCTAATCCTGCCTCAAACCAGGGCCCTTTATCTCGATCTTAGTGCTTCACCTTTTTTCCTCGTAGTCCTACCTTTGGGTACTCCCAGACGTGGCCTTCCCCCCGTTACTCGACTCGACTTGAAGAAGTCTTTCCTTTGAGCAGTGTAAGTTTTAAATTCTCTTTCGCTTTCGGCGAATGAGGGTCCTTCTCTGCGATCAGCAGTCGAACCCCTGAATCCCTCTGAAAGCTCTGATTCAAGGTGGTAATACGCTCTTCCCCGAATGACGAGTAGCATAGTTTCTTCAAATGAGGATCGTCTTTCCTTCTCCTATACTCACTCGGTTCACAGTGTGTTTGGACGCTCCCTGATGACGAGGAGGAGTTTCTTCAGGGACAACTACTCTCCTCCTTCCCTCTTCCTTTTAGCGCTCATAGAAAAGACTTCCAGTCGGGCACCTTTCCATCCCTAGGTTAAACGTATATCTTACTTTCAGCTGGGTGGCGCGAGGGCCGCCCACATAGATCTCATAAGCGGATTTTCAAGTGAAAGAGGTATCCCCTTTCTATTGATATTGACCATTATTCCCTGAGCATGATGGAGTGGTGATCAAAGTCTTTGCAGCCGAACACATCCCCTTCCCCCCCCCGCTTCCAATATGTGTCTTCCCTCTCTATCATTAGTTCTTTCCCACAGCGGTCATCATCTTCTTTTCCCGAAGTAGGCGGTTGAGAACTTTTTTCATATATGCGGTCGCCCTTGCCACGTACGCGTCCCTTTCCTCTATTTTTAGAGTATTTCGTATCCTCCCGCTGCAAATCAGCTCTCCACTATTCCTCCTGCCGCTCGCAAGGAGGTAGAGATGGTGAGCTTCTCTCGATTTAAGGTTGCGCCTCTTGCCCGGCTCGCTTCGAAGATTCTGAAATTAGGGAGACCCCAATTTTCCTAGGATCCCAAGTACCTTTTTTCGTTTTAGAGTAATTTCGTTTTATATAGAATATTCCCCCTCCCCTTTTTTTGGCGAGACCGCGTCAGTCTTATTCTATGGATATTCGACTTCTTTAAGGTTCTTAACAAGCTTTGCCCCCTGCGTGATCTCTTCCTCATGACGAAAAGAGTCCCTTGATTACGCCCCATGATGAGATTCTCTTTTCCCCCCCCCATTAGCGTCTCTAAACACCGGGTCTCAGGTCAGGGCCCCCTTTCGGAGGTAAAGCCAAGCTCTTTCGCATCATATGCCCTCAAGTGACTTAACGGACTTCTTCTTCCCCCCCTAAAGCTACGCTCAAATTCCGTCATGTCAAGAACTCATTCACCTTTATCACAAAGGTTGATCCTTTTGAGACAGGATTAATACTCACCTTCCGATCCAAGGGCGCAGTGAGGGTCAGAAGTATTTTTTCCTGGGCGTGGGGTGGGTATTATCCCTTTGGTTCGTTTATGCCGAGGCATTTGCAGCCTTTAAGAGTCACACAGGTCCCTCTCCCTCCCCCAAGTAAGCTTTAAGATAGCATCTCATCTCTTCTTTTTCTATTCAAAAAGGTTTTGGCCATTCTTTTGAGAGCAAGCCTTCCCTCCTCTTTTACCGTCGACGCGCCGGCCTTTTTGGTTATTTAGGTACTATCGAGTCTTTGTTACATATTTTACTAAGCCTGGGCCGAAAGCCTAGGCCTTTCGCAGTGGTTCTCCCTTTGGCTTGCACCGTATTCTGTCACCGAGCTGGAATACCTTTTTTCTATTTTTTTCCCATGGCAACTTTCCTTTGTTGGGATCTTACCCCCCGGTAGATGCCTCTCCTTCTCTTCAAGCGCGCTTTCGTTGATTATGCTTTCAAGAGAAGGGTCAAAGCCGGAGCTTTGTCCAAACTGACATCTCCCTCTGGAACGGCAGGGTATTGTCTGTACACCTGGTTCCTCATATCATCTTCGTGGTTAACTTAGCCCTTTCTTCCCCTTTTAGCCTGGAACCCTCCTCGAGTCTAAAAATTATCTCTCCCCAATGAACCCCGATGCTATCTCCCCACTCCATCTTCCGCTACGAGTCTCCCTTTTCCCTTTTGAGATGGTTCACGCGGAGGGAACCCCCCTCCTTCCTTTTGGGCCTCCTCGAAGTTCTATCTTGTTTTCTTAAGCTCTTAACCTCTCCTCCGACCGCCTTTGATTAACCCATCTTATTTTCCCGGTAAGCGTCTTCCGGCTTTTTTGAAATTCTTCAGGATACTCCTCTTCTGTTCGCGTCTATCTCCCTCCCGGTTCTCCTGCAAAACAGTTCTCATGTTTTTCTTCCCCCCCTGCGAGTTTCTAGCCCGTACCATTCGCCTCTTCCCCCTCGTTTGTAGTCACGCTCGTCGTAGGAGGTCTCCCCCTCTGCCCACGAAACTTTGTCGTAAGTTACTCATGAGGCAGAAAAAATGAATTTCCGCGGCACGCGGGAGTTGATCTTCCCTTTAGGTCGTCCGACACCTTTTTCCCTTTCCTCGACAGGTATGATTCCTATATAGTCCCTTTAAACTAAGTACCTTTCCCATCGAATAGTTACCACTGTTCCCTCTTCCTTTTGATGCGAATCAGTCTTTAGGTAATTGTTGTCTCCTCCCTCTACAGTCTTGGTTCTCCTATTCCGGGAGCTCTTTCGCATGGACTCTCTGGATCTTACGCATTAGAACGGGAGGATGAGATCGTCCATCAAAACCCTCCCTCCCTTCTTTCTAACCAGAAAGGCGTTTTAATTCCTTCCTGGAGTAACTTCAGATGCTTTCCCTCCCTGACCGTACTAATGATGATCTTTTCGTTTTCCCTTAGGTTTCTGCGGATGTCGTCTACTTCTCCCCGCTTCAACATAGATTTCTTAGATGTTTGCGATCTCGTTTGCCCACTGGCGAAGTCATACGACATCCTCATCCATTTTCAATAATACTTCACCTCCCTGAAAATGTTTATATTATGAAATTCCCCAAAGTTGGACGGGCTCAGTGATCACTTCCTAGCGTGGGCGCAGCCTTCTGGAACTTTCGTTTCTCCCCCCCTTGTAGAACGCCTTTGAGACCCTACTAGAAGTCCTTCCCTTTCCCTTCGGATTCGGATCTATTCTCTGATTCCCATAGAGTCTCCCTCTCTACAAGCGCATTTCGAAACCAGTTCCCCTCCCAGACCGTTTTCTTTTCCGAGAAGTACCGAGTTCCTGGGCTCAATTGACTTTTTTCTTTAGAAGTACGAGACGGGCCCTATTCCCTTCTTTGAATTTGCTCCCTTTTTAGATCTTTTCGTCTCTTCTACCTCGGCATCGACGTGCCCCTTCCCCTAAGGGAGTGATGCATTCAGTTAGTTTTCCCCCCTAGGATACTCGCGACCTTTTTCGGAACCGTCCGTGGTTCTCTCTTTTTAGCCTCGAGGGATCTGGCGATTACAGAGCGAGGCTTTGCTCTTAGTTGATTGGCTCGGCCAAATAAATGTGACCTGGCCATTCTGCCGCAGGAGATGTCCATTGGGTCTTCCCCTTTCTGACGAAGCGAAGACCCCCTAACCTTCTTTCAGTTCTTCCAGTCTTTTCCTATTTCCCTGACTGCCGAATCCTGTCATACCTCGAGCTTGAATCCGCGTAGATTTCTCTTCCTCGTCGAGATTTAGTACACCCCCCCATATTTTGACCCTTTCTGCGAAACGGCCAACTCAAGGGTCACGGTTATCGCTGGCCTTTTGTAGTGTTAGTATGCGGAATTGTACGGCGTTTTCTTTTCTTGTGCTAAGTTTTCGTCTCCCACGAGTTCGAAGAGGCCCGGGCCTCGTAGTAAGTTTCCACGAGAAAAGCACTCTCCTAATCGGATTCTACTTCGTCATTCGTGACGATAGAGGTTTAATTCTATCCTTTTTTTTATAGAGTTCAAGATATACCTGAATAGCTCTTTCCTCCCCCCCCATTTCCTTTCAACTACTCCCCCTTACGCTCGACCCTTCGGCGCCCTCGTTTCCCTCCCAAAGCACACTTCCCTCCTTAAAATGCTTTTTTTCCCTCGAACTGACTACTTCACGATTCCAAGGGCGGCAACAATTGTCGCAAACTCTACACGTTACCTGCGCTCCTACCATAGTATCACTGGTGAGTCTCTCTTTCCCCACCAACTTTTCTTCTTTATCGGAAGACGTCCCTACCTGTCCGAGCGACCTACATTTTTTCCTGCCTGCGCCTTCCCCTATAGGACTCGTTTTGCCGCAGACTCCCCCCCCCCCACGCCCCGGGTGAATAGACCCTTTTTTTGCTTAGAGCTCCTCCCCTCTGATACCGTTGTCTGTACTTTTCTCCCCCTGTGGCCTACTCCCCCGGTCGTAGGATACGGTAAAGGCCTTCTTCAGAAACCCCTCCCCCCCCTCTCCCCCCCCCCCCCCCCCCCCTACGCAGGCCGTCATCTCGACCAGGTCCCTTTTGTCGAGCCCGCGACAGTTTCTTTCCTTCTTTCCAGCTGACGCAGCAGGTCGCCAGACTCCTGGTACTCCAAGGTTTCCCTCTTTTCGTTTCCTTCCGTCGAGCCTCAGGCCCCTTCCCCCCGGCGATCTTTTTTTGTGAAGGTTTGCTTAGTCTGGGAGTTGGGCGGGGCAGATGCATTGCTTTTATCCTGAGCGTTGCGTCCCCTCCAAGGGGAAAGTTATCCAAGGTTTCAGGTCCTGCTAAGAGGGACATGCAAACCCTCCCTCTCTTCATCTTGAAGCTAGATCCCTTTAATGATGCTCTTTTCTCTTCCCCTCCTTGGTAGGAACAGTCGTGGTCCTTAACTTTTCCCCCTTAAAGAGTAGCGTTTTAGAGATTCCGTACTCGGTGAGCAGTCGCCTCTTCCCCCTTTTTCTCTTATTCTCGGCACCAATCACCTTTTTTTAGTTCCCCCTCCCTCCAGTGATGAACACTGGTTTTTTTGAGTGTGAGTTCTTTTGAGTTCGACTCATTAGAAGGATCTCTCGTTCTCTTTTTCTTGAACGGTGCCCAGCGCGATTCCCCCCCCAGGTAGAGGATTGGCTTTCTTCGCTGAGCGCAGCTCTCACCTTCCCCCCTCTCCTGCGCAGCAGCGTTTGAAGAGGGCCCCTTTAGAATCCTAAAAAAGAGCTCCCCGTCTCGTTCCTAGAGTAAGTGGGCTACTCTCAGGAGTCATCCCACAGAGGTCTTATCCTCCCCCCCCCCCCGTTGTTGTTTTTCTCTAGATGTTTTTTGTTTTTTATACATCGATGCCGGCCACTTCTCTCTAAGACAGAAGCCACGTTCTTTCTTATTTTTCTCAGTTGCTTCCTGTCGAGACTCTTTGATTTCTGCTCGGAAAGATTTCGACTTTTCTTTTTTTAGAAATTGAAGAGCTTTTCTCTCTCCTGGGGATAGCCTCTCCGTGCGCAGATTCGAGACTTTTACTCTGCCCCCTCGCGGTGCAGCTGAACCGCACCCTCTTCCCCTTTTTCCTTTTGTCGAGTGAGAGTGCCCAGGATTGGAATTCTTGGTTTCCGAAAGGGATACTTCTCCTCCTTCCAAATAGTAGTATTGGACCTCCGAGGACCCTTATTAGATCCTCCTCGGCCTCAGGTTGAAGGGTCCACACGGTTCGGCGCTTAGTCCCCCTCTCCTTCGACAACGACCAAAGAAGCGTATTTCTCTATAGATGTGACGTTTCTTTTTCCATTATAGCGTCCATGACAACGGCCCCGAAGCCCGTTGGATTTGGCGCGTGTACCTCCGTGATCCATCCGCATATGCCCCTTTTCATGATGCCCCCTCCTCTTACTTCTATCAAAAACCGGAAGCCAGCTGACGACACTTTTCTCTATTTCGAGACCTGCTTCCCTCCATTTCCCCCTTTTGAGTTAACCCCCCCTCTGTAGGCGCTTTCTTTAATCAATTATCACTCCTCCTCTATAAATTTCCGTGAGGTCTCTTCCTTGACTTTTGTGGGAGTAGGAGTAAGGTATCTCTCTTTGCGGATAAGCAGAACTTCTCCCCCCCTTTTAAGCCTCTGCCCTTTTATAAGCTTCTTCTTTCCATAATGTCACTTTCGAGACTTGTTTTTTTTCGACCCCCCCTTCCCCCTTTTGGTCCCATTTTTTATGGAGATAGCTACGCCTCTTATTTAGATGCCTGTATGAGCGCAGGCCCCCCTTTCCCCTGTAGACTCCCAGGTAGGAGTGATGTACCACTGAGACGCCTCTGTTTGAACGTCTGTTTAATACTTTTATTTTTCCCAGAAGAGGCCTGTACAATTTTTTTCCTTAGCTCGTTATACTGGCCCTTTTTTCTGGCTTGGACGTTACCTTTTTTTGCCCCTTCCTTCCCACTGCGAGAGTTTTTCATCCCCCCCCCTTCCAGTGCCTCGGCGGTTTTATCGAATTAGCTCTTCCTCCCCTCCGAGAGAAATAGAGCCCGTTTTTCTTTTTAGATCTTGACCCTCTAAGTGACCTAACGCTCCTTGTCAACTCTTTTAAAAAGCAACCGCCACACGGTATGCTGACCTCCACGGGCAGATATTTGAGAGGTTTTTTTTCCGGCTGTTACTACCCGTATGGGTCGCCTTCAAGATCATTTGAACCCCCCCCCCGATCAGACCTTCTACCGCCTTCCGTCTTGCTCCCACCCCCCCATCGTAATCCACAGAGTCGACATCACCTTCCTCTTGGAAACAGGTTTCCTGGGGCACCAAGATTCCTTGGCAATTGACTTCTCTTTCCGGCCTTCCCTCATCTCTACGGATTCGATGATCTTCAGGAGTACTTTTTTTCTCTTTCAAGAGTAAGCGGTTCCTCTGGCGTTACGCTCTCAGAGACTCTGGATGTTAGATTCGTCTCTCTCGGCGCAAGTAATGAGGCGTTTTTTTGTGTTTTTGAGGTTTTTTCCAACTCCTGACTGTGCTCTCCCTTCCCGATCCCTCTAGATATCCTCGTTGAATCCGTATGTCTTCAGCTGCCCCCCTCAATAAAGTCTCATTTTAGTAGAGATGTTTCCCCCCATTTAATGTCCTCCCCAAGTTCCTTCCTGATAGATTTATAGTCGGGATTGCCCCCCCCCCCCCCCACCCTCCCCTATTTCCTGAAAGGATACCTCTTCCCCCTGATAATTCCGATGCCTCTATCCCGAGCTCCATTCTGTGCCTCCCTTTTTAAGAACTCTTCGATGAGATCAGCGATGCTCTCCCCTTAGCCGCATCGAAATATTTTTTTTTCGCCGCTGTCGCTTGACGCCCTTCCTTTGTTGTCTGTAAGACCGATCCAACTTGCTGTGAGGAGTTCCCCACACCTTTTCTGGACGAGTGGTGCCGATTCCCTCCTCAGTGCCCCCCCTTTCTCTTCTCTTCGAAGCCCGTCCCCCCCCTTGTCAATAGTCGCAGTCGTATTCAGTCGGAGTACTTCTTTACGCGGCATGTAGTCGATTTTTTTTAGCAC
>Ga0179591_1343292_pt1 | contig 11465 bp, 11 predicted proteins | sample CZOMad2_1_08_16f_FD_182891 | JGI IMG/M metagenome (GOLD analysis project Ga0179591, IMG submission 182891) | Vadose zone soil fungal communities from Angelo Coast Range Reserve, California, USA - CZOMad2_1_08_16fungal (PacBio error correction) | ecosystem: Environmental > Terrestrial > Soil >... | reverse complement strand
CCACCTCCCCGGTGCTTCCCCGCGTTTCCGACCTTTCTTGTTATTATGACTTTTCTCGTTTTTTTTTGGACCGAAAAATTCTCCCCCCCTTGTCCGAGATTTCACCACTCCGACTCTATTTTCTTCATTGCTGACGTGACTTATGGATTTCCGTTTTTTTTTTTTTCCCCGCCTTTTGACAACCAAGCTCCTTTCGAACTATTTTACCATTTTCGGTGGTCACTTTGTTTTTCTTTTTGAATTGTGACTTTTTGGCGACGCGTTGAAGATAGTCCCCGGTTCTGCCTCAGACCCCCCTTTTCTGTGTGGGTTTCCTCCGGACTAGGACGAATACTGTCTCTTTTTCACTGTTCCCCCTGAGAAGGGGTTTTTCTCTAAATGCCCCAGGTTTAATAGGGGGGTGGGTTTTCTTTTTTAACTCCCGGCTTGGTAAACCCCAACCATGTCAGGACGGCCAACCATACCGATTCCTCCCGAAAGCGTCTCCAAGGCCAAGGGAAAGCCCGAGGGTCCTCAAACCTTTTTTTTTTCTACAGTTATCCTAGCTCTGTTCGCGCTGCGTGAGCAGGGCGCGGTTTATGAAACGCAGTTTTCTCTTCTTTGGTTTGTCCCCCCGTCCCCAACAACCGAGTACGGTTGTGTCCCCCGACTGTATTTTTCCTCTGATGAGACTCCCTTTACACAATTGTGGCTTCTTGGGTCGGGGGGGTTGCCCGCATGCCGCGGCGCTCCCCGCGAGCGGCGACTCTTTTTTCCCCTACTCGTTTATCTTCCCCCCTAGAAACACCACCGCGTTGCGTTCCCTGATATAAAACCCCCTTTTCTGCATGCCTTGACAGTTTGACTAGCGGCCAACTTCGTTTGCGGTCGTTCATTGTGCTAGATTACTTTCTGGCCGACATTGTGAGGGAAAGTTTTGGTTTTTGTGTCCGCCGGCGTGACTCCCCAGGTTGAGTTTTTTTGTTTTTCGCAAGCTCCTTTTCCTTTTCCCCCCTCCCTCCCCCGTTTCAGATTTTTTTGAACGTGTAACGCTTCTAGAACTGGTTTGAAGGGTATCGGAATGGCTTGTTTTTCTTTCAACTCTTTTTCGAACACAGTTTTTTTTTTGATTCGTCGTTGCTTTGACTTCTACCCTAACCTTCTCGCGTCGTGGCAGCAAATACCTTTCCTGTTTCTAAACCTGAACCACTTCGAGTGCTTTTGGTCCCTTTTTTTCTCCTTTTTTAGTAGCCCCGCTATCCGAAAGTTTGGGACCTCGCCGTCACGCTTCTGAAGTTGACGGAAATCCACCTTTCTTTTTTCATTGCTTTGTTCTTTGAGTGTTTTCAGAGTCGCCTTATCCTTATCGTATCTTCCCTTCGCCTAACAGATTTTCTCTCAAACGAGATAGTTACTTCGTCTTATGACGTTTTTCTCTTTTTTCCCCCAGGAAATCGACTCTTCCGGGCTCGTGCGCAAACGGTCTGTCTTTTCGTGATCCGCATCTTTTCTTGCTGACGCCTTTCCTTTCTTTTTTTCCTTTTCTTTATTTTTCAGTTTTTTTTTGCCTAGTCTCTTTCTTTTTTTTTTTCGCTGCTCATGGCCCAACCGCCTCCTTTCTATCCCGGGGGGGGTGGGTTCCGCGGAAGACTCGAGGCGATGTGTCCCTTTTTTTTTTCCTTTATGTGCCATTGATGATCTTTTTTCTTCTTGTTTTTTTCTAGCCAAATTCGGCCCCCACGTCGTCTCTTGCTCATTTTTGCTAAGAGGGCTCGCTTTTCCGTAAAAACATACCTTTCCCTCCAGTTGTTGTTTAGGTTCGTTGATGCTTTTTTTTCATGCCAAGGCTTCAACACACTTCTCGTTTTTAAGCCCCGCGACGAAACTAATATCAACACCAGGTTGGTCGGTTCGCGGAACAGAAACACTGGCTCCCCCTCTCCTCTTTTTTCTAGTTTTTAGCAGGCCTCCTCTTCCTCCACCACCAAGTCTATGCCGAGAATGGCGACCTGCGCCCCCCCTTTGCCGAGGAGTCTTTGTTCCCTTTTTCCTTCCTTGTTATTCCCAGTAATTCCTCTCCACCTGCCTTTGTTCGCGGCCCTGCCTGCATCTTCCCCCGGCCCGACATTGGACTTGGGACGAAGAAGAAGGTACCCTTCCACGCCCTTGTTTTGACATTGTCTCTTTCCGAGGACAAGGGGCGGGGGCTAGTCAGGTTTTTGGATCACTCTCCCCCTTACCCCCCCCCCCCTTGGGAGTATAAGGGTTTTTTCCAGGTCTCCCCTTCTTGCCATGGTAACCTCTCGCGCGTCTGGCATCCGGTCGCGCCGTGTCCAACATACACATTTTCTTTTTCTTCCTTCCCCTATAGAACCATGTCACCCCCCAGTCCTGTTGTTCGTATGCCCCAAGGGACCCCTCGCAGACCAATTGGCGTCTCGAGGAAGGTACTCTCCTCCTTAACTTAGCCCTTCCCACGTTTTGGCTTTGACTACTTTTCGTTTCGGGCGGGGGACGGTTGATTTGAAGAGTAGTTTGACTACATGACTGTTTTTTTTTTTTTTTTTTTCTTTTCCCTAGCTATTCTTTTTTTGAAGCTGTGTTTGTCGACACAGCTGTTTCTCCACATGGGGCGTCCTTGAATCGGGGATTTCAGGAAAAGTGCCTCCTACCCCCCCCCATCTTTGTCAGTTCAACCTTCCCCCCCCCTTTCGCCCGGTTCCTGCAAGTGAACGGAGCTCGCGGCACGGCTCCCGAGTATAGCAACCCTTTCTGTGCTCTTCTTTTTTCAAACTTTCCTCTGTTTTGGCCGCAAGGGGCTGGATTTGTTTTTTCTACTGTCGCTTTGGAATTCCTTTTCCCCAAGTTTCGCTTTCACCCGTAGCACGCGGCTATACCTCCTCGTTCCTTCATTCAGAACCGTTTTTTTAATGGTGTCCGTCCCTCCGAGATACAAGGGTTCTACCTCCCATTTTTTCCTGCTTTTAATTTTTTTGACTTTTTTGGTCCCCCCCCAAGACCCAAAACGTTGGGGACACAGCTGGGGCCAGCATCCACGTTCAGGGGTTTTTCGTTTCTTTTTCTCCTTTCCTTTTTCAACGTTTTTCTGTCAACTCTTGAATTCCAGCGTGCGTCAGGTAATGGTTAACGGTCAATGGCAATCTACTCCTCACAGTGCCCCTCCCCGAAAATAAAGGCTGCTTTACCCTTCCTGATTAGGATGTGCACTTTCTCTGATCTATTATTGCTCTAGCTGCTGCTGCGATGATTCAGATCCCTCCTCTCTCTTTTTTTTTTTTTTTTGTGGCTTCGCGCCAGGTCGCCGGTCAGAAGAGCTCTTTGTTTCTCCTACTCTTACTGAATTGTTCTCCCCCTGTCTTCAGAGCATGAGCCAAGCTCTTCTCCTGCCCAACCGCTTTGCCCAATGTCTTTTTTGTAAAAAAAGGTGTCTTTTTTACTTGCGTTCTTTGGTCCGTGAGGGTGATGTGTATCCCGGCCTGAGAAGTAGAGGTGTTTTTTTTTTTTCTCTTGTCCGTCACCCCCAGGTTCCTTGGGCCCGTTTTTTTTCCCCCGCGTTCAGAGCAGAATTCGCCAGGAATTGGCGGTCCCGGAAACGTCTCTACGCTTCCGCTTGACTGCTCTGGAGCTCCAGGAATCCCCTCATCCAGACCTCCAGTTTGCTGCCCTGTCATTTTTACCCCCCCACGAGGCGCCTTGATGCTCCAATCTCCCCAAAAGCTGTCTTTTTTACTCCCAAGCGTTCATTTCTTTTTTCTTTGACCCTCTCCTTTGATTTTTTCCAACTCTTTTCAAGCGCTTTCCACTGCACTTGGCGCGATTCTTTCCACAACCGGCCTTTTGGGAGATGGGGCCTTCTTTATTACCCCCCATTTTTTATTTCGCTGTTTTTTTTTGTCTCCGCGACTGGCAAAGAGTCGTGTTCGATTCCGTCACATCTCCAGAGAATATTTTTTTCCCTCCCTTGATACCCACCTTTTTCCAAACTGGCTCATGTGAAACCCAAGTTGTAGACTCGAGTTTTTCGATGCGCCATTTTCTGCCCCCTCTACCCCTTTTTTCCCTGCCCTAACCCTGATCGTTACTCCCCCTCCCTCACCCCTTCCCACGGCTGTCGGTGACGTAAATCTGTTGCGCGCGGTAATCCCCTTGAGCCCGTGCTGAATAGGCGGTCTTCCGTGTGGATATTCGGTGGTTGCTCGTTTGCTTTCTGCCTACTTTGGTCCGTATTATGTCGAGCCTCCCTGGGAAGAATGACTGTTTGTGCTGCCACTTCACCTGTTGGTGTCAATTGGCGTGCTGTTGCCTGCGCTGGTCCTGCTGGCCGAGGGCTTTGATGTAGGAAAACCTGGTCCAGGGGACGATCTTTCCCTTCATCCCTTTTTTTTTTTTGTTTAAAAATGAGATCCCTTTAGGTTGGCCGCCTCGTGCTACCCTGGAGCCCCATCGGCGCGTCTTTGATCTCGGGTCGCCCAGCACGCCAAATATTTTTATGTTTTCTGTGCTATTTTTTCCTTTTTTTTCCCCCCTTTAGTTTTCCGTTCTTCGTGGCGGGCGGTTGCGAGTACTATACGTGGTTTCCCTTCGGGGGGTCACTTTCCTCCGTCAATGTTCACTTTTTGGGTGAACCTATTTCCCCTCTTTTGGTGGGGCCGGGCTTCCTTTCTTGGCGCGTTGTGCCTTTCCGATCCAGAAACCCCTATCCGGTGCACGTATTTCTTATTTGTTAACTTTGAAGTTTGGTCATCTCCCTCGTGGTGCAGGTGCGAAGCAGAATATTGCCCGTGACTTAAATTACGATAGAGGTCATCCGTCGTTTGAATCATTCTTATTCCCCTTTTTTTCCTCCCTTCAAGTTTTTTTTTTGTTGATAGCTCATTATCGATTTGGATTTTTTGTTCATTAGGATGTCCGATAGGATTTTCAGTTTCTTGGAGCTTTCACGGTCCCCCCAAGGGTTCAGTGTGATTCCACTTCGGCGTTGGTTGCATTGACAACACAACACGTCTCTCCGTGGGCACCGGTTTCACCGGGGTCATAGGGCTGGTCTTCACTTCTTTGCGACCCTGCAAAAAGAGCTCAGGGAAAGCCCCCAAACCGTTCCCCACATGTCCCACGGCTTTTAGCTTTTTCCCCCCCCCATTGACCTCCTGAATCCTTCCTTTTTTTCCCGATACCAGGGATTACTTCTCCCGCCCCGCGCCCCGTTTTTGCCAAGAACGGATGCCGCTAGCCGCCGACCGTTCTGCTACTGATTTGTTTTTCTTTTTGCTTTTCGCGTTCGACCGGAGAGGTGAGAAGAATAGTTCCGACTTGTTTCTCATTTGTTCACTCAAAGGGATACTCTGCTGTCTCTCGTTTTTTTGGAGAACACCCCCTTCAAAGGCGCCTATTTAGTAACCTGCGACGTTTTCCTCCTTTCCCCTCCCTTCTCTGGGCAGCTTTGGCAGGCGAAGAAGCCGCTACTCCCAAGCACCGTTTGATTGTTTCGACGTTTTGTACCCCCTCCCTCCCTCTCTCTATGCGTTTCTCATTTTTTGGGCCCGTGGCTGGGACCCTGCTTTTTTTTGACCCAGGGTCCCCCGGGCAACTCAAGTATTTTCCCCCACCCCCCTATTCCTATCCCCCCTTCGTTTTTGAGGCAAACCTTCTGACAACTTTGGTCCCTGTGTCGTCGTTAAGTCCCCTCCCTCCCTTTTTTTTTTTTCCCGTGCCACGAAGGTCGGTTCTTTTTCTGACCTGCATGTCTTGGTATCCTAGGGCGGCACTTGTGTGCTTTTTTTTTTTTTTAACTGCGCATGTACCAGGCGCTAGTCTTTGGAATGTGTTTTGATGACCCCCCCTTTGACCCGTTTTTGTTAGATCTTGGGTCTTTAATTGGGTTTTTTTTCCCAGAATTCTTTTTTTGTTTTCTCTTAGATTGCCCGCATTTCTTGGGTGACACGGTGGTGCGGTTGATGCTGTTCTTTTTCTTTCATATCAGTTGATTTCCGTGGGGGCGGAGATGGCCGCAACTTCCCCAGTGTCGGGAATAGCGCTGCCCAGACGTCTTCCACCCCTTTTTAAAAACAACCCATTCGTTTTTTTCAGCGGCCAGGGCACCCCCTCGATTGTTCCAACTGTTGTTGCCAGTACCCCCCCCCTTGAATCACTTTGCCCCCCCACCGGACCCTAGAACAAGTGGGAAACCTCCTGTCGGCCGATTTCTTGTCCTGTCTTTGATTATTTCTCCCGTCCAGTCACGCCAAGCGTTCCCCCGATCCCCCAGTCTTCTATCCTTTTTCTAGGCACAAGTTTTTCGTTAATGTTGCCAGCGGTGCTGCCCCGCAGAACCGCCGTTTTTGGGCCTCCTGTTTTTTCTCCCAACCTTTCCGTCGGTTGCCCGTCTGATTTTCCACCACCAGAAAGATGGGGGGGGGGGGGGGAGACCCCCCTTCTTACAATCACCCACCCCGCGCTTTTGTAAAAAGAAATGGCCCGAGTTTGGCTTTCCCCCGCGGGTGAACAGCGCGTTGTCCCCAGCCGTGTGGCGGTTTGAGGAGTTGCCTTTGGAGAAGCCCCTTCGGACTCCGTCTCCTGAATCTTTATGCCTGATGCCCAGAACCTTCGACCTGCGTTGCGTTTGGATTTTTTACCTTCCTTATGGTAGTCAGAAAGGAGGGTCCGGCGCATTTGCCCTTTTCCAGTTTCCGATTACATTCATAGTTTAATGAGTCCCGTGATCTCCATGATTTTCGTCATGTACAGTTCCCCGCCCCCCTTTGTTATGGTTCTTGGACCTTGTCTCGTTGCGCCAGCCCACCGTTTTTAAACGGTTGAATTTTCCTCCTTGTGCTTTTTTGACCCCGGCCTGTAGCGCGCCCGATTGGGCTTTGACGGTCTTCTCCTACCGAACCCCCCCCCCTCAGTTTCCACACTTGATGCTTCCCCCGTGTGCGGCCCACGTTTTCTTGTGCGCTCTTTCGACGAAGGGCGTGAGTTGGATTTTTTCTTCACCCCCTTTTTTTAGGATGTTTTTTCCGGCACCCTGACACTTTTGATTGGCCGATCTTGACTCCTCACTTGCGTCTTCGAAGCTGCCCCCCCTTTTCCCCCTCCCAGCATGTCCCACTCTTCCCCTGCTCCTTACATCCACCCTCCCACTTCCCCACCCTCCCTCTCCACCCTTTATTGACGTCGGTTTGTCGCCGTTAAAGTCGACGAGTATCCGTCCCTGCTGGAAAACTTTTGCAGTCCTCCTTGAGCGTCTCCCCGAAAGTTTTCCAGTAAGTTTAGCCGCCCTAGGAGCGTCCGTAAAGGCTAGGCATCCACGGTTTTTTCATCGGCGGGGCCCGACGTGATCCCTTCTTTTTCGAACCCCCTTGGTTCCCGCCGCCCGAGAGGGGAAAGGTGTGCGGTTTTTTGACACAGAGTCTGTTCGGTAAGAAACACTACTCGCACCACCCCTCCCGAAGGTATGATCTGCCCTTCTTTACCGCTGACAGCCTCCAGTTTTGTTCCCCATTTTCCCGGGCAACAAGGCTCTTTGACACATTCCCCTCCCCCTCCCTTTTTTTTTCATGTAGTAGCAGTTCAACGGCCTTCGAGCATGCGCGTTCCTCTTCAAGAATTTTTTTGTCGAGAAGTTTTCCCTTTCTGAACCCCACCCCTTCCCGGTGGTTTGATGTTGTTGTTGTTGCCCTTTGTTTTTTAGTTCTTTTCGCTTCATCATGGGGACCATGTGGATGTGTGGGCCCTCCCCTGCTTCGAGAAAGCTTTCTCAGTTTACCCTTCCCTCCTCTTTGTTGTTGAAACCCACAACGGCCCCTTTGCCAGCTTATTCCTCCCCCCCCCCCGCCCCACGGATTCCTTGGAAGGCTTCACGAAATACCCCTTGGTTCTTTTCGATTAATATTCGTATGTTCAATGCCAGGTCGCCTTTTCTTGTGGGTTGGATTTGGGTTTTCGATAGGGCTACCGTTTCTCGCCCCTCTTTCTTCTTCATTTTTCCCCGAGACTGAAAAGGAACTCGCTGGCACCTTTGCTTCCCCAGTGATTCCGCCCGTGCTTCACCACACCACATTCTGCTTTTTAATTGTTACTTGCTAAGCTGACTCTTACCGCTAAAATAGCCGCTTTTTAGCTTTTCCCCTCTCCGTCCTGATTCCACTGTTTTTTTTTTCCTTCCTTCGCCTGCCTTTCACCGATTTTTCACTTTCTGAGGAAGTTTTTTCCTCATACTCCTTTATTTCTTACCCCAGTCGTGCGGGTTTTTTGAGAACGGTTCGGTTTTTTCCCTTTTGCCTCCTCTCCTTGAGCCATATTCTTTTTTCTTCTTACCTTACTATAATCGCTCCAGCGTATTCTGGATCGGACCCGAACTTTTAAGCCGCCGCCGCTTACTTTTTCCGTCTGTTCCCAGTTTCCGGTAGTGGCTCTATTGGTTCTTCACTTTCCCCGCCCCTCCCCCTTTCTCTTCCTCCCTCCCCCTAAGGTTTTTTGCGTGTTTGAAGAGCTTGATGGTCAGCTGCTCATGGGTTGCGCTTAGTTATTGACTTGTTTCCCCCTCTCTTTGGTCGCCTTGGGAAGCTCCCTTTCTTGCCGATGTCCCCAAGCTTTCTGGGCTGGTTCCCGTTTTTTTGCTGCGATTCTCTGCTCGGTCGAGAAAATCACCCACTGCGACCCTACCCCTTCCGGATCCGCCCCCAGTTCCCTCCAATCACCACCGTTTTCCTCACGTGGCCTGCGGCATCTTCGCGATTTTTCCCTGGCTTTTTTTTCCCCCTGGTTGGAACACATACTTGTCCTGCAGGGTTTTTCCGGTTAATGACTGCCCCAACAAGGTTGGTGGTTGGCGCCCAAAAAGGACGCTTTCTTGTCTATTGTCCTGTACAACATGCACTTCCCCCTCAGACTTTTTGCTATTTCGAAGCTTCCCGGACTAACTTGTCCTTTCTCGGATTTAGCGTCTGCCTTCTCCGTCGTCCTCGACCCCTCTCGGGAGGATTTTCTTCACCGACTTTGTCAGGAGGATGGCGTTGACCGGTACCTCCCTTTCCTTTTCTCGTGGAGGCATGCAAAGACAGTTGATGACCCCCTTCCTTGGTTTTGAGACCGAGGTCCCCTAGGGCTTTCTTCCAGCCCTGGCGGATGTCTGTGGTGGTTTCAGTTCATTCGTTTTGCTTTTGGCCCATTTAATACCTCTTTCTTCCGCCCGGGCTTGAGGGAGGCAAAACCCATCCCCCGTTTTAGGATGGATTTCCGAGATTACATCTTCAACACCCAACCACCGTCGTTTTTTTTTTTAGAGTTTCCCTCCAATAGGCCACTCCGGGCGGGATTTGAGAATGTCGCCGAAGCCGTCTGTTCCCTTCTTCCTTTAATACTCTTTCGCTTTTCTTCCCCTTTTTTTCGGTCGCGGGATGGCCTTCTTCGAGACGCGGTACGTTTTTTTAGGTGGTGCGTCCTTTTGATGTAGAGCTCAACAGCTCCGCCCGCCACCTGGAGTACGGCTGGTCCCGCTGTGTCCTTTTGCCTGAACCACTGTGACCCGGCACCAAGATTCCTCTTTTTCTTTTAAATTTTTTTTAGGTCTTGGAGAAGACCTTTCTCCCTTTTTCTCGCGCACACGGTGCGATGTTGAAGAACAGTGTCCCGTGATTTTTCTTCGGTCAACGGGCGCATTAATACGTCTTCCATACCGACAGTATACGAAGGGCTAATTGTGTTTCCCTTGACCTCTTTAACAGCGGGTGCTTTTTAACTTCTCCGCGAGTTTTACGTCGATCGTTGCTCCCCCCCCAAGTTTCCCACGTTTTTCCAACCAGGGTGCTCGGGGATTTCGGGTTTTCTTGGGTAGACCACGCCTCCTTTCTCGTCTTCCAGGCCGAGGTAGACTTGCTTTTCTCCGGTATTACTGGCTTGGCAGCTCTAATATCGTGATCCATCCTCCAGGGGACGTGATCCTGATCTCTTTTTTTTTTTCTTTTCTGATAATGAGCGGTCTCTTGGTGTTATTTTTTTCACGCGTCTTTTCGACCTGACGATTTCGGGGTCAGAGGAGTCCCGGCGCGCGGGGTCTGGTCCCTCTTCAGGGCTGGCAAGGGTTTTTCCCCTCCAATCCTAGAAGAGCTGTCAAACGAGAGGCGCAAATCTGCCCCTTTGTGTCCCCTGCGCGGGTCGCGGACTGCTCCGGTTCGGTGCTTTTTCTTTCCTGGAATAGATCTTCCCACGGCGGGTCTGCCTTTTGCCCTACGGCTGGGGCTGGTTGGGTGGCTTCCCTTTTCGACTCGGAACCCTACTTTTTTTCCCCCCTTTTCCCCGTTCTTTCAGCTTGCTCCGATGACGTTTTCTCTTTTTTTAAATCCAGCCTGCCCTCCGGAGCTCCCTTCGAGTGGTGGTCCCTTGGCGGGCAATCCCTCCCTTGGCTTGACCAAAAGTCCCTTTTTTTTTTCGTTTTGAACTCACACCGCTGTGCCCCGGCTTTTTGACGGCAGACGCTTCGTGCGATAAAACCGCCTGGTGGGCTATGGGATGGTTTCCCCCCCCCTTCCCCCCTGAGTGATCGGGTGAGAAGCACCCCCCTTTTTGTTCGGAAGTCATCGCGCGAATCACAAGGGTTCCCCCCCCCCAAGTCTTAACGGGTGCAGCTGGCGCTTATGGTTTGGCTTTTTTCTTTTTCCCTGTTTTTCATGTCCTCTCCCGGGAATCCCGAGCTCTGTCCCTCCTCCTTTTCCAACCCTTGTTGTGCGGCCAGGAATGCTTTTTTTTTTTACCGCGCGCGACCCTTGATTCCCTAAGGTCGTTTCGGTGTGCTTGGCTTTTGGTTTTTCTCGATGGGGGTCTTTTCCTTTCTTTCTTCCTGCACGGCAAAGGGCATGCGAGCATACCTGGTTCCTTCTAGGGAGTTCTGGATTTCCCTCCTTACATATGGTTTTCTTTTTCGTTCCTTGGGCGGTTGCCTTCTTCCCTCCTCAGGGGGTCTGGGCTCGGCACCCCCCTTTTTCTAGGGTGAATTTTCTGCGGACTGGTTCGGGGTGTTATAAAACCTAGGGAGTCCCTTCTAGCCGCCCTTTTTTTTCGTCTTGCTCCCCCCTTTCCCCCCTGATTGATTATGATTTTCAGTTCACAGAGTTGGACCCTCCAAATATAATTTTTTAGTGGTCGGCGTGATTCCTCGTTCCTTCCTGTTTGTTCCAGATATTTGTTTTTTTTTCTAGGGGCCCTTTGTAGAAGGCCCTTTCCTCCCCATGGTGGCTTGTCCTTTTTTTTTTTTTTTTTTATGGAACCACGAAGTGACTGTTGCTTTGTCCCACTTTCATCATTGGGTCTTCCCTCTTCCCCTTTTTTTTTTTTCCCAGACCGGTTTTTTCCAATTGGCCGGGATTCGTGGTACGCCTGCCTGACGTCTGTCCGTAATCTTGCCGGTTGGTTCGTTTCTATACAACTTTAGGTTCCCTCCGACCTTTTTTTCCCCCCTTGTATTAGGA
>Ga0179591_1320658_pt1 | contig 11465 bp, 12 predicted proteins | sample CZOMad2_1_08_16f_FD_182891 | JGI IMG/M metagenome (GOLD analysis project Ga0179591, IMG submission 182891) | Vadose zone soil fungal communities from Angelo Coast Range Reserve, California, USA - CZOMad2_1_08_16fungal (PacBio error correction) | ecosystem: Environmental > Terrestrial > Soil >... | reverse complement strand
TAGAGAGACCCTCCTACTTTTCCCCCAAGTGCCAACTTCTAAATGTGTCCCATAAGAGGACTGTGACTCCAACGCGCAACTACGTCTTTTGCACTCTCCTCATGCTGGTTGATAATTGTATCGTCCTACCTCACCATGCGATTTCCCTTTCATCCCAAGGCTGCCCCCCCTCCCCCCAAAGGCGATTTTCTTTTGGGATCTGAGCCCCTTTTTACACCCAACAACAGGTTTCCCTGACTTTTTTAGCAATCGCTCCTCCTTTTTTCTGTTCGCGATGGACTATGTCCCCTGCTCCTCACCCTTCCTTAGGACCTTCTGTTCCGTTCGCTGCCTTTAGACGAGCTTTGAATAGGAGATGGCCACCTCTGAATCTTCGCGGAGCCCGCTTCCATGTCTTTTCGGCAGTTAGAGGTTGCAGCCCGGTTAAGTCGTTTCTGTGCCTTTTTACGCGCTCGGCTTTCACCGCGTCTTGTTTTTGGCTCTTCTGTCAGGACAAGCGATAGCTAATTTTTTGAAAAAAATTTATCAGAAAACTACAGTATGCCAGTACGTTCTGAGTTAAGAATGGCGGCCCTTGTCTTTTCACATCGCCCCTCAGATGTACTTTGTGGGGGTTAAGCTTACCCCATTTGCTGTGGTGGTGCATGGTTCCTTACAAGTTAAATAGAGACCATTCCCCCTCCCCCCTTTCGCCAGCACTTGCTTCTACCCCCTTTTCAATACTGTTCGCCTCATGATGACCCGGGCGAGACGAGAACCCCACCCCAGAGAAGAGCCCCGTAACCCTCTTCACCTGCGATTCCAGCTTACCCACCGTTTTTATCCAACCCCGGGGGCATCCGGAAGGTTTTGTTTTGCTGCGACCAAACCCCCCCCAGCCCCAGGGAAAACGCACCCCTGGTGGAAGTTGAGCACCCAAACTCCTATTTCATTTTCGACGAAATGTTCCGGAGACAACACCCCTCCCAGATGAAAACTGAGGAAACTGCGTGCATTCTTTTTTATCTTTACCCAGACGTTGGACCCCATACCAGTGCAGACTTACAGTAATTTTTCCCCTTCTTTGTATGTGATTTCCCCCCCCCCCCCAACAAGAGTTAGAAGAATTCAGGTTTCGGCATCAGATTAGTTTATTTATGTCCTACTCCCCCCGAGCCCTTTAAAGCCAGCACTTCAAGAGCCGTCTGCTCCTGTGCTAAGGCCATCGTGGCTTTTTTCCGATTACCAGACCCGGCCCCCTCGTAGGAAGGAGGCTTTTCCCCTCTCCCAGAACGAAAGGAGAAAGCTCCTCTTCCCTTTGAGGAGACGCCTTTTTCTTTCTAACGGCCTAGAAACGGGAGCGGCACTTAAAGCCAGGTTACTATGATCCCCCAGGAATCGACGTAACCTCTCTTCCAACTTGATCCTACTAGGGTTACGTAACATCGGATTTAGCATTCATGCGGCCGCTCGTGCCCCAGAGTTTTTCCCCTTGCGAATTTGCCTCTACTCAACTCCTGTGTATATTGCGGCACGGGGTTGGGATGTTTTTCTTTTCTGAGGCCCGTTCATGGGAAGAGCATCATTACTTGGAAAAGACCTCCCCCTGTAAACTCAAAGGCGGTTCCAAACAGAATGGTGTAGGATTCTTCTCCGTACGTCCTTGTGTTAAGGGGTCGTTGGTGCTTAAGGTTTCGGAACGGGGTTCTTCCCTCCTGTGGTTGGTCCAGGTGTAATTCTAGCTCCCCGGTTTGTCTGATCCCTGCGTGGCATTGATCTACTCGCGATTCACCAGCGCCGACCGACTTCTACTGAAGCTGAAGATGGTTGTGCTTGACCACTAATCTAAACCGTCAACCATCAGCAGCGACAATCTGGGTCCTTCTCTAAGGTGGGGTCTTCTTTTTTTTAACGCACGCGTTCTTATTCTAGTGGCACCCGGTTATTCGATTGGCCCTTTTTTTTCTTTCTCGGTGACAGTTACCACCTCAGAAATACTTGCTTCGAGTCTCATACCGATCAGATCGTGGTCTCTTTTTTGATCTTGGGAGGATTAAGGAACTGTCAGAGTCCTTTATATCCTTCCTTCCGGCGGCACGTACGCCCGGTACTGACGACGGTAGCTCATCACTGATCGCCGTTTCAACCACAATGCGCAATTTCCCCTGTGTGAAGTCCCCCCTTGACACCGTGTTTCCGTGGGAGCGACTTCCTTTTACTACTCCCGTTTCTTTCCCCCCAACGTGCGCCTACTCCTTGGCAATGACTCTTTACACACCCCCGATTAAATGTAGGATCCATCCTCTGCCTTTCCCGGGCGGAAAACGCAAGACCAGGCCCTCGTGACGAAAAGATTCGCAATGACCGGATCCCCCCCCTTTCCGACCTTTTTGTGACCTGGCCTGGTCAAGCTTCGTTTCGACTCCAACCCGCTTTTTTGTCGTATTGGCGAGTGATGTCTTTCCCCGTTCTGTCCACCTCCCAGATCTTTCTTGGCTTAATCCCTCTATCATGGCTTTGCTTTTTAGCCTTCTTGATTATTACGCGCAAGTTGTTCGAAATTTTCTTTTACCGAATTTTTCTGACAACGTGAGGCCCCAATGAGTTTTCTATTTTGGGGGTGGTCTGATTTGTTCCCCAGGCAAACTTTTTCGCCCACCTACCCATTAACCCCGTTTTTTATGTTGAGGGGTGTTATCAGTCGTCCGCACCCCCTCCCCAAATTCCCGGACCTATCATTTTTCGGATTATCCCCCCGGCGAAGGACCCTTTTCGCAGCCCACATTGACGACCGCCGATCGGTTCTTATGCTTTTTTTTTTTCAAAAGGGGCTTTCGGCAAACCTTAGGACGAAGGATTAATTTCCTTTCTCCCGAACTCCTTTTTTTTTGGGGGGGTGTGCCCGGCACGAGAAAGCGAGAGTCTCAAGAAGATTTGGAGTAGCAGAGATTTTTTTTTTTTAAAAAAACCCACAGCCGATGGTTAACTACCTTAGCCCCCTTTTCGTAGAATAGAATTAATTAGAGCGGAGGTTTTTTTTCATCCCTCCCCCTTTTAGTTCCCTAGCCTTGATTAGCGTGGGGCCTTCTTTTTTTTTTTCTTAACCGTCACAGAGGGCCCCAGTCGTAGACCTTTTTTCAAGACAACATTCTATTTCGTTCCCTTCCGGGAGATTCGACCCAACCAACACAAAATTATGGTCCACGACAAAACTCGGATATTTTGGAGACAGAGTTTATCCGGGAGTCCCCATTCACCCCCCAAATCATAGGATGACACCGAAGAACCTTGCTCCCCCGGGGGGAAGAAACAAGGGGGTGCTTCGTACCCGGTTCGAAAGACACGGTAACACGCACGTTAGAAATTTTTCTTTCCAGGGTCCCAATCAAATCGCCACTTTGGCTGATCCGGACGCACCTCTTCGCTCTTTCTTTTCTCCTTGACAGGCCCAGCCCCACCCCCTATCGTGTTTTAGTTTTTTTCCATGGTGTTGGTTTCATCAGAATTGTCCATGCCTCCTGGCCCACATCCTTCTCGTAGCTGTATTCTAGGAAGGGGACCGTCACGCATATGTTGTTACGTCTTCCTGTATGCCGGGGTTGCCGCGAAATAGTGGAGGATGATTTTTTCTTCACCAGGGCCATCCTGAAGCGCAGGCAGGACCACTTTTTTTCCTGAATTTTTCATAATTAGTTACTCTGCTCTGCCCACGGCCCCTGTGCTCCGTCACTTCAACACAGATATCTCCAGGGTGAGTCCTCTCCTTGGTTCCCTTTTTGTAGTTCGGCCCCTCCCTTCCCCAAAATATCACCACTTTTTTGGCGATTAGGCGTTGCCAGTACCATCCCGGTCCCCTTAGACCTCCCCCCTGAGAACTCAACCAGCACCGGAAACCTGCGTCTGATGTGACTCACTTTTTTTCTTCGAGTTGCTGGTTCCCCTTTTAAAATGCATTACGGAACCCCTTACTTCCGTTTGCGGAATAAGCTCCTTCCCCTTGCATTGCCAGCCCGCCCTGCCCATGACTTTCTTCACACTCTGCTCCCGCCCCCAGGTTTTCCTTTCTCTGAACGTTCGATTTGAGCTTTTTGCTTTGACGCCACCCTAGGAAGTCTGGTCCCTTCTATGCGCGACCTCGAAAACCGAGAGCCTTTGTAGAGGATTGGCGACCCCCCCATACACGCGTTCCTTCCGACCCCAGACAGCCCCCGTCTTTTTTTTTTTCCAAGCCTGATCCATCCACGACAGCATTCCCCACACGCGGTTCTCCTCCTCCAGTCTTTGTGTTTAGACCCCCTTCCCCCTCATTTTTCGTTTTTCAGAGTGCGATGTTCTATTCTTTATTAATACCCCAAACTCGTCCCCCCAGTCTCCCCCCAGGGCCGACTGGTCTTTTCGCACTTTGACAGTCTCTTTTTTTCCTCGGAGCCGCTTAGCTTTGCTCTGTTCTTACGTTCTGCAATCAAGGTTTGTGGCAACGAAATCAGATGGTACTTTCTGCTCTTGAGTTCTTCGTGTAGCGAATTTCTACCAAACCCTTCGGCCAACAAGTTCGCGAATTCGCACCATCGCTTCTCCCAGCACCCCCCCATTTTCCTTATGTTCACCTTTTTCCCCTCCATGATCTTCGTCCCTTACTGATCTCTGGACAACTCTGGATACCTCGTCCGCTGACGTGGCCATTTCTCTCAATTAATGAATGAAACGTGACACGAAGTGATGCCCCCCCCCCCATCTGCGACTCAGTTTGGTCCAAATTCTGTTCTTAAGTGCTTTCGCCGGGGAGACTGGGACATAATAAGGGTAAAAAGAACCGACTTTTGACGCATCTTTAGCAACAGTGGGTCCCATGAGTGTGCTTGGCAAGTGGACGCCTTTGAGGTAAATGAATGTAGTTTTTCTGACCTTCCCCCCTGTGGTGGACATTGTTTCCGTTTAGTGTCGCATCCCCCTTGCTTGTGACCCCCTTCTGCCCTTTTGGTCGGCTTGTAACGGGTGCCGTGGCCCTTGCCTGTTTCCTTTCTGGTCCCGCGGCTTTCTCCTCGACCGGTTCACTGCGGCTCCCGGTGTTTTTTTCAAGTGGGCTCACTGTTCACTTTCTTTGTGCTGGCGCCCGCTGGGTTTGCTTTTAGATGTGCCCCGTCCTTGTTTTTTCAACCAGCTTAACGAGGGAGCCCTTAAACATTTAAGCATGTATTCCAAGCGCCAACGCATTTTGTTTTACATCCCTACCCAACCATCAGGCGGCCAACACTTTTGTCCGTCTCCCATTTTTTTGAGATTTGGGCAATTTTCCTCTATCTCTTTCCGTTTTCTTTTTCACCCCGACCTCAAGTGAACTCGATGCTCCTCCCACAAACTCACAAGCTTTAATAGCATGCTTTTCTATCGCTAGGTTTTCCAAAGCCGGAAAGAAGAACTTCATACGTAATTTCTTTCCGGCGCTGTTCCGGATTCCTCCTGGCCGAGTTAGGAGCTCCGTTCTCCAGCAGTCCCCTCCCCTAGTGAAGCGACTTCTTTATCTGATCCTGTGTTGACATAGTAGCATAATAGCTCATAAACCCTCACGACTTCCCCCGTCTAGTACCCCTATCAAACCCTTTGGAGTTGTGTCTCGGGCTCATATCCCCCCTCTTGCTAACAGTACGGGTGATTTTTTCCTTTTTAGTCTACCAGTTCTTTTGCAAACAGAAGTTTGGAGGAATGTCTTCTTCTTTCTTCGCTTTTAACCTCGGCACCTAGGCTTTTGGTTTTTTTTTTCAACTATGCCCCAACCCCCGCTTCATTTGGCGTGCTGGATTGGCTTTGTTATTTTTCCCGGCCCCCGGCCGCGATGCCTTTCCCTTTCCCTCTCAGTTTCTTTTTTCTCGATCACCTCCCCAAAACGACCCCGTTTCGGGCTGCCCCTGGGGGTTTTCGGTTTTGCTTTCATGAGCACCTTCGCAGTTCAAGGGTGTGGATTTTTTCTTTTACCGTGGCTCCATTTGATTTCTGCCCCCCTCTGCTGGGGATCTTCGGCGTTTTAGGATTCCCTCCGGACCGACGAGTATGAAACGCATACGGCTTATCCTTCACCATCTCCCCCGTTCTCTTCACCACCTCCCCATTCCCCACCCCCGTCCCCCCCCATCCTCCCCCCACCCCCCCCATTCCCCCCCTCACCCCCCATCTATCCCCCACTCTTTCTTACTCCCTTAACCTTTTCTGATTACGTACATTAGAAGACAAGCGCGGGTCCCCCCACGCAATTCGTAGCTGATCGGTTCCGTACACGCTTGGGGGTGTTGCGATCTTTCCGAATTCGGGGTTCAATCGGCACGAAGTCACTTGTTTTCCCCCTACGATCCCTCGTTTTCAAACCACTGGAGTTTTTAGGACGTCCAAGGCTACTCCAAAGAATTTTTGGGCAGCAAAATATGGAACGAATCCCCCCACTTTTCCGCGGCTTTCCCTGACCCCTGTTGCTCCCCCAGCACGCTAAGACACACTTACACGCCCTGTGCCCGCCTGCGTTTGGGCTTTTTTGACTACCCCCAGTTCAAAACCGCCTGGCTTGCGGCATTTTTAGGCCGGCGTGCTTTGCAGTTCCATTAGAACGAAACAGTTTCAGACCGCCCCTACGAAGCTGTGCAAATGCCAGAGGCGGTGCAAGGTGAAACCCCCCCCGCGTTTTTTAGGGCGCAGCTGTTTTTTTGGGATCGTCAGCTACGCCACTGCGTTTATCCCCCCTAAGGTCCGTCACGCTCCTTTTCACTTTTTCAATAGTGATCGGGGAATCTGCGCCCGCAACAGTCTGCCGATCCCCTTTTCTTCCAGCGATTCATGTGAGGGGATTTTTCTTGTCGAGTGATCGACTTTGTGACGGATTCGACACGGTATTTCCCCCTTCTAGTCTGGAAATATGTGGAGGCTTTAGTCTAGCCGTTCCTTGCATTAGAGTTTCGCCAAGGTCGAGGAATTTCTCTTTGCCTGCTACTTTTAGTGTGCCGGAAAGTCATCTTTCTTTGCCCGAGAGCAGTTCTCCTACGTCCCGACATCCTTCTAGGGTAAGCTTGTTACGTTGCTTTTACTCTCGATCGTCTTCACCTCTTTTTGTGGTAAAGGCTGTCATGTGTGCCCGGTTCACAAATCTCTCAGCCATTTGGCAGACGGGGCTGTGGGTCGTTGCTGCCCTTTTTGCACCTTTTGAGTCCCCACCATTCTACAGTGGCGGTTGGGGTTTTTGAAATTTTTCCTAGGCATTACCGGTGAACCCCAACCATGCCCCCTTGCCCGACCAAAAGCTTTATCCTCCACAAACTTTCCCGTTTCTTCCAAAACCTAAGGCCGCCGCGGTCTGACTTTCGTTTTCAAGCTCGTGGAACAATCTCAGCCCCCCCCCCAGTGGTCTTCCCCCTCTCACCGTGCGTTTTCCCTCAAATTCCCTCCGTCACTGGGTTAAAACCGTTTCAACCACCAGGGCAAGCTTCCGCTGCTCCCCCCCCTCCCTACCTTAGCCTTGCATGTCCTGGCCTAGCCCCCCTCCATCGGACATCCGGCTTCACCGTTCGTGGTTGTTAAATCCTCGCTGCTCTTCTTTCAGGCCTTTTCCCCGGCCTCCCCCCCATATCTGACTTTTGCTCCACCACCCTTCTTTCGCGAAATTCGTTTCCTTTGACATTTCACCTACTTTACGAGCATGTTCAATATCCTTCAGTTCTCGTTCGGTTCCTGCACGTGCTTATTCAGTCGTTGCTAGCGATTAATTCTTCCCCCCCATTCCAGAGAAATTCCTGCCCTTTCTTCGCTTTTCCCCCCCTGCTTTACTGCGAAGTTCTAGATTTTCCATCGACACTTTTTGCCCTGTCGCTGAATAAACTGCGCGACCCTTACACCCTGTTTGGATCTTCCCAACCTTTTTTGATTTTTTCAGGAGATTTCAGGGGTTCTCCGCCCTCAGTTCCGAAGCATCCTGCGGCCAACCTTAACCTGGAGGGACACTCAAAGTTCCGACTCATCCCTGGGGTCTTTCATTTGCGCGTATTGTGTGGTATTAGTTCTTGGGGAACACATTTTTCTGCTCGTGTTAACACCACTCCCGTGATGCATGTTTTTGGTCGAAAACCCGCCTGTATGTTGCGCGTCTTAACCCTCGATTTTGTCTTTTTTTTCCGTGAGGTTTCATGTTTCGCTTTTGAGGGAGCCAGACGGACGGGTTTATTGTGTTCTTTAGGTTTTCTTTTTTTTCCGAAAATTCCTCGCGGACAAATGATGATTCTTGCAGTGATCTTCCTCCTACTACCACCCTCTCTTTTTCCCTCAGATGGTTTTAGTTTTCTAGCGACAGCAGCGCATCGTCATTGTTGAAACGGACCCTTTCCTGGCGCTTGCTAGGAGCCTTTTTGTGGCCTCCTGGATGTTGAATTTTCTTTTTTTTTCTTCCCCCGATCCGGAATCGATTTGGATTCGGCTGTGGACGTTCCTCCCCTTTCATATTCGTTTCCCACGGACCTTCCCCAAGACGCAGTGGGGCTGTTCTGGATTGTTCTTTGGAGTTCCAGGGCCGAGCTATTGTATCCCCTTTTCGCCTATTCCGGGCAGTCCTCCCGTAAAGTTCGTGAGTTGAGATTTTATTCATTCTTTACGCCCTTTTTCTTCCCCTCCGCAAATCTCTTTTTTGTTCCTACTAATCGTGTCTTTACGGCTCCTCTGAAATTGGCCGTGGGCGCCGTGAGGTATCCCATTTCCCCGCTGAGTCCGAAGTTTTTTTGACAACGCATCTTTTTACACCCACCGCTACAGGTCGTTTAAAGCAGCCGAGGTCCAGGCGGCACAAGGCGCACGACACCTCTTCCATCCCACGACATCCCGCTTACATTTTCCCCAAGCTTAACTCCCTGTTCGTTCGCCGTCCCCTGTTGCCCAGGCGGCTGGTTCAAGTTAAGAGAAGAAATGTTCCGTTTCCCACCCCCTCAGGGGTCACGTTATATGCCTTCCCCTTTAATCAGCTCTTTTGAGCGCATGATCGCGACGGTCTGTTGCTGGGGGATCCCCTTGCTCGGTTTCTAATTCTTTCGTTGCCCTTTCTCTTCTCAAACCGGGTTGAGGACCAGGAGGCTGTTTTGCTTCTTAGGGGATGGATTGGACTTTCCTTTCCCCCACTATTATAGGATTCCCCCCCACCCCTGATAAGGGTGATGGGTGGTCTTTTATGACACCATCGCCCAAATTGCAAGAGACGATGCGTATCTCATACTTTTCCCCCCTCTTGGATTTTTTCATCGCCTTTTCAGAGCCCCCAAACTTTCTCTAAAGGTCATGATTCGTCACTTCCTTTTCGGGGCCCCCCCGATGATTCTTCTTTCTATAAATCAGGCAGTGCGGTAGGGTCCCTATGAACCCGCCGCCTCTTCGGTTTTGTTTTTTTTTCTTCACGCTCATCTCTATCTTTTAATTGGTTGTTGTTGTTTTTTTGAGCGAACACCACCCTTTTGCGGCGGGTTATAGCCACTGAACTACCGCATTCGAGCGGTCTACGTCCTTACTCGGCGTTTTTTTCATTCAAGCATGACATGTCTTTTTTCAAGTTGGGATTTCCTATGTCCCTTTTTCGCCGTACGGATATAAAAATTCTTCTTCATCGTCCTGGCTTTTTTCCGACCACAGACAAACCCTGGTTTGATAGAGAAAAAGAGATGTATTTTTTAGCAATCTAATCCCCCCCCCTTCATAGCCCACCTAACCCCCCCCATCAACTCCCTTCCGAGCCTCACTTTTCCACCAGGGTCGCCGTCACAAGATTTTTTCGCGAACGACTTACTTCTTCCCCTCCTTCTTTTCAAGTCACGCCGACGACGTTCCCTCTGCCTGGCTGTCCTTCCGAACGGAAGCACTAGGCACTTGACCGCTCGCTCTTGAACTCACAGATGTTTTCCCAAGCGACCAGCCTCTTCGGCCGGTTCGTGGATTTCTAGCATGTTGCTGTGATGGGATTTTAAGCATTTTGACTTTTCGCCCGGTGCAGTACAAATTTTTCTGAAGAACCCCGTAGAGTTTTGGGCCAGCGATGCATGGGCAATGTTGCCCCGGAGACTTACAGTTGGCCTCATGGCTCCCTAGGCTGCGCACGGCAAGGTCTTTGGCTCCTCAATTTTCACAAGTATCAGTCATCTCCCCAGAGCGAAAGGAGTGCGGCGCGTCGCCACCCCCTCCCCCAATCCCCTCCCCAGTGATCCTCGATAGCGTTCGTGGTCTCCCACGTCCGCGTATCCCTTCCTCTTAACCGGGACCAGTATCCCCGCCGCCGACATAAAAGTCCCCTTGTTGACCTGGCGTTGCGTCGGCATAGACCGGCTCCTGTTTGGCCCCCCCGCCCTCGATTCCGTCCCCCATCGCAAGGGACTTCAAGCAATTTAGTAACCCTAGGTATCTGCCTTCCGACCGAGTCATACCTTCCCACCATGCGTTCTGCCGGATCCACGACCCGCTTTGAAGGCTTTTTCAATATTTTCGGGCAGGAGAAGCGCCACCAGCCGGCCTGTCTCTCGTTTCTCTCGGGTAGGGCCCCCCCCGCATAGAGAACCTACAACTCTTGGAATTCTTTTTCGACAGCATAAGTGATCCTTAAACCCGACACCCTAAGGTGCCCCCCCTCCTCCCGAGTCCCTTTAAGGTCCCACGACAGAAGTCAAAAACACAGCTTTTGGGTAGTTCCCCCGAGAGGCGGTTTTTGGACCCCTTCGGTTCCGAGGGGCTTTGTAGGTGTGAAGTGGAGGACCCGTGCCAGCCAAGTCACACGCTCCGTCACGAATAGGTCCCAGGTGCGTTAGTGAAATGGTGTCCCATGGTCGTGGTTTGTACCGCAAAGGTACCTGCTTTTCGCAGTGAGCGGTTTCCCTGCCCCGCGGAATCAACGGGGGGGGGCCTACCCCCCCCCCCCCCCCCAAACACCCCCCTCCCCCCTACCTCCTCACAACAACTCCCCAACCCCCCAACCCCCCCTCTCCCCCCCCCCCCCCCCTCCCCCCCCCCCCCCAAACAAAACCCCCAGTCCCTCAGGTCCTTCGTTTGCACTCCCTGGTTTCCTCTTACAGGAAGCACCCACCTTTCTTGAATTGCCCCACCAATGCAGGGTAAGCGCGCGTCAAACCTCCGGCTTTTTTTTCATTGTGAATCGGTCTCAAAATCCTCCACGATGATGCCAGTAGGGTTTACACATTTTCGCAGCCCATAGCCTTAATTTCTGGTGAAAAGGCGTAAATTACTCCAAGGAATAACCCGTGCTGTTTTAAATGCAACCGAATTCTTGATTTTTTTTTTATCAACCTCCCCCCCCTCCAAGCGATGAGCTTTGGATGCTTCCCTGGTTTTTAAAGAATTGAGCTGCGATTTCCCTCACCCACCGACATCCTCTTTGTGACGTTTTGTGTGTTTGGCAATTAGTCCACCTGTCCTTACGAGCTCGGATCAAGTGCTTGCATGCTCGCCTACACCAAGTGCAGGACACG
>Ga0179591_1283205_pt1 | contig 11466 bp, 15 predicted proteins | sample CZOMad2_1_08_16f_FD_182891 | JGI IMG/M metagenome (GOLD analysis project Ga0179591, IMG submission 182891) | Vadose zone soil fungal communities from Angelo Coast Range Reserve, California, USA - CZOMad2_1_08_16fungal (PacBio error correction) | ecosystem: Environmental > Terrestrial > Soil >... | reverse complement strand
CTGCGTGCTCTTTATGTTACCGGGCTGGGTTTATCGTGGTCGCTTGACTGGCGGGATGTGGATTGTCGAGGTCCCCCACCCGTATTACCGCCCTCTTTGTTTTCTCCCCTTTCAGGAAGTAAGAGTAAGCTCCCCTTGTCCGAACGAAACGAGGACCGCTCTGCAGGCACCCCGGTGCTTCAGTCGGCCTTCGCCCTCTATACGGAGGTCCTTCCCTCTCAGCGCCCCTGACTACCGGTTTTTTAGGCTTCAACCATTGACGACGAAGGCTTTTTTGACTGATGTATTGATTTCGCCGCTTTCCTTCTTTCTCCCGCACGATCTTCGTTCCGATTATCTTCTTCCTTAATTCTCGGAAGCGATTCTCCCTCTCACTACTGAGACATCCCGAAAACCGCTCGTGCTAATTTCTTCCTTTCCGCCATGGGTCGTGATCTATGCTGCCACTTGTCTGTCTTTTGTTATACGAATATGCCCCCTTCCATCCTCTTTTTTCCGCTTTTGGCCTTCGCTCGGAAGAACCCTTCGGCTTACCCAACTCCAAAATCAGTGCCACCACATTAAAGCCTTTCCGCCTCCGTGGAAATAACCAGTCCCCCTTATGTCCACCTTTTGGTGGACCCCCCCCCTTTTTTGATTCAATCAGAACTTTGATCTTTTGGCCCCCCAGGCTTCAACAGTTCCCTGCCTTTGAGAAAAAGGGACAAGTTCTTTTAGCTTGGTCCGAACCGATTTCCCTTGATCTGATGGACCCCCCTCTGCATGTTTTGCACTGAACACAGGCAGATCCCAGTTTCCTTTCCTTCTCCCAAAAAATCAAGATCTCCTTCATTAGACGCTTTTCCGGCCGCATTCGTCAGCGGAGAGCGTGTTCCTTCGTCCCTTAACTTACCCTTTTATATCTCCTCCGATCCTGTCCCTACTATGTTGGTCCAAGCAGAGATCTTTGACGGCGCTCCCCTCTGAGGAACGCAAGGAAGTCCCCCTTCTCGGAAATTAGCTATGCATTCTCCTTCAGGTTTTCTTCGGATTAATCTTAATTCCCCGGTTCCTGGATCCTTATGATTTTTTTCTCCCCTCGTTTGATTCCCCTTTCTCTCCTCTGCCGCGAGTGTTACAGCATTTGGGCTTGAGTGTTTTCCCTCCCGGTTTGTGAAGCCCATTTGATTGATTCCTTTGCCCATGTGGGTGAGACCCCCCGTCGTAGGAGCCTCTCGAGTTTCCCTCCCCCCCCACGTCACACCCTCTCTCCTTTTCCCGTTTTGCGTACTTCTTTTTTTCCTTTCCTTTTGCCTTTGTTGACTCGACTGTTGAAAAATGGATGGCTCCCCCTTTTTTTCTGGTTCCGCGAGAGTTTTCCCTCAGTCCTAATGCCTGAACAATATTCTCCCCCCCTTCACTGACTTCCTGTTCCCGAGCCTTATTAGGACCTCAGTAGTTATCCCCTGACGATAGCGGCGCTTTCCATTATATTTTTCCTACTATCCCTGTTGTTTTTTTTAGGCTCCCCTGGCACTGCTGGTTTTCTTTTTTCTCCCTTGTTAAGCGGAAGTTGTTTCCCCTCCACCTTTCTTTTCAACTCCTTAGAATGACTTTTTCTTTTCTAGAGTTCTGCATTGTTGACCGTCTCATATCAGCGATGCTCCTCCCACCCTCTCCCCGTGACTCTGTTATCAAGCCATTTTTTAGAGTCAGCCAACTTTCCAACTCCCGCAATCTCCCTCTCTTCGTTTTGTCTTCCCCCTGTCTCGATAGCTTGGTCCCCCCTTCCTCTCTGTGGGAATTTTCTCCTCTCATAGCAAATGGGCTTCACCACCAGTTCACCCCCCTCCCCCCCTTCCCTGCTTGACTCCCCGTGCGTCGGACGATGTGACTTTCCTTTAACTTCAAAAAGACCTTCTCCAGCCTCCAGTCGATTCCCCCTCGACTCCGCCCCGTTTTCAATGCGACTTCTTGAGTGTTCCCCTGCCTCCTTTCCGATTCCCCTTTTCGGTAGACAGCGGTTTGATATTCGATATTTTGATCCTCCCCTCTCTTTTCAGCTCGTCTGATGAGTGGGTGACCGTTGCTTGGAATATTCTTTCTTTCCTTCGACTCTTTCCTCCATCTAGACCGCTTAGCTGAATGCGCCCTTTCCCCCCGAGATTATAGAATTCTATTTTTGGGCCCTGTTTCACTTCTTTCAAGGATATGTTTTGACCCTTTCCCTTGCCTCCCTCTATTCATTATGATTTTAAGGCTCTGTCATAATACGGCCCTTCGCTGATACCTCCCCCGTCTCATCCCGGTCCAGTTGAACTGGCCCCCACCAAGGCTGTCCCCTTTTTCTTCATTCTATTGGTACCCCCTAACATTCTTCTTCCGTCTTCCTTCTCCTCTCCTGCTTTCCAGAGGCACTCTGATCTTTTTTTTTTGGTTTTCCCGTTGGCTTGCTTCTCTCCTCGGCATTCAACCGAGCCTTCTTTTCCTTACTTGTTATCAGACCCCTACTTCCAGCTTTTTTCATCTTTCGCCACGGATGAGTTTGCTTCCCTTTCCCTCTCCTTTGTGTTAGTGAGATGTTTCTGCGCGGATACGTTCCCGCCAGCTCTTCTCAGAAATCCTTCCTCTTTCCCTTCCTGACGTCTCTGTTCTTTTGGCACCTTTCTTTTCTCCTCCAAAGCGTCAAAGCAGTCGGCGAAGTATGAATGTCAAGAAAACCCTTCTCTCTCCCTAGATGATTCCCCCCCCTTCTTTTCTATTTCCTTCTAAGAAAGCTCCTGACTCCCTTGTTGTTTACGGAACTTCTTTGTTTCGGGCCCCTTCCCCTCCCTCCCGGGACTGAACGTCCTTATAACCACCTGGAATTTATCTTCCTCTCTCCTCACCTAATTCCCCTCCCATCATGCTCCCTCTCTGCGTGAGCAAGGACCAACACACTCGAAATATCGTGAATATTATCTTATAACCCTTTCCGTTTTTTGTTGGTTGAGATCGGCGTCTTATGGCCCCGTTTACCTTTCTTTCTTTGTCGTCCCATGCAAGAAGCGGCGGTGCTTTTCTTTTTCTTGTGCCGAGAAGCCTTGTCAGGGCTCCTTGATTTTTCGCCCTTCCTTTCCGGGCCTCGGTCATCTACTGCTCCCTCTGCAAGACAAAAGCTTCCTGTTCTTTCGCTAGTTTCGATATGATATTACTTTTCCCCCCCCCCTCTTTTCCAGCTCAAGTTTTCGGATGGAGTTTGACCTTTTTGCGCGACGATTGAAGAGCTCGTTCTCGTAACGCGACTGGCACGGTTCTCCGCACATTCCTCCTTAGTCACAGCTCCCGCGGTCCCTTTCCCTTCTTTTCGTCCTGATCCAAATCTCTCCACCCCCTCTCCTTCTCAGTTAATTAAGTTTTTCTCCTCCCGTTCGGTTGGATTCAGCCTTTTTTTTTTTCTCCCTCCTCCTTCCCACCCTTCTCTGGGTCTCTCCTCTGTCCCCGAAATTGGTCCCGCAGGAGAAAGAAAGAGTCCCCCCCACCTTCCCAGCGCCAAGACGGTGAGAGAGCCTAACTCCCCCTTCTCTCTCCCAATTTTTTTTCTCTCCCACAGATCACCTCCCCCCTCACATTTGCACTCTCTGTCCTGACCCAAGTCTCACCCATGTCCATTTTTTTTTCGACCGGTCTAAGTTCTAGTCTCGCCGATTAGGAACTTGATCTTCTTACCATTCCTCTGTCCTGACCTTTCGATGTCCTTCATCTTCCCGTTCCCCCCTTTCCTTCTGCCCCCCATAAGCCTTCCGTTCATACTCTATGCATTCTCCCTTCTGTCCTCTGGCTCGAGTGAGGAATAGATCTATTTCATTGAACGACCTAATTTACCTGTCGCTTCCTATCTGCTGTAGACTTGACCTTTCCCGTTCCTCAACTCCTCTCCTTTTGCGGATCAGACCTCCGGCCTACCCCTTCCGCTACAAGGTCTCATCCAGCCGCCCATTTTCGCGACGGGTTCTCTTCTCTCCTTGCTCTATGTCGGGTCATGGGATGATATGCCTTTCTTTTCTTCTTTTCCTTACATATCGACTCCTTTCTCCTCTGTTTTCAAGCATGTTGGTTGGCTTTAATTACCTCTTTTCTTGTTATCCCGTGCTGATCGGGATTTTCGTCAATTGGTGCTCTTGTACTTCCCTGAGAGATAGTTTTCCCCCAACCCGCGATATCTAAGCTGTTCTTTCCGCCTTGGCCGTCTTTGGTGAAGTTGAAGGTTTAGTTGAAATCCCCCCCTTTTTTATCACCTGGATGACATTGTGTCCGATGGGCTAGAAGCCGTGAGACTCGCACTCCTCACGCAGCCCTCTCCCCGTCATTATCTTCTCCGGGCGTTTGTTTCCTCTTTCCTCCTTTTGACCTCGGCCCTACCCCTTGAAAGTCTCTTCCTCTTTTTTTTATTATCTCTCGTACCCTTACGTTGTCTGTTGTTGATCTAGCTCTTTCCGGAAGATCCTTCTCTTTTCTCTTTTGAAGTTGGCCGAGGCCCTTCCTTCGGTTTTCGCCCCTTATCCTCCTTTTTAATTCGAGCTTCCTCTCCTTCCTTGATTGAGTCCTTCTCCGTTTGTACATCACAAGTGCGACGATTGGCTTCCTTCCCACAATGTTCGCTTCTCTTCAGCCCGTCCCCTCACTGGAACCCAATGCGAAGTTCCTTTCCTCTTGCGTGTTGAATCTCTCCGCTGGAATTTGTCCAGGGTCCACCCCCCCCTTTCCTCTTCCTCACACTTTCCAATGTTTTTAACCACCCGCGTTTTCCCCCTCCCTCATACAAGTTTGACCTCTTTCGGCGTCTTCGGACGATGTACATCTCTAAAAATCTCTGAATCCCTTTTCGCCCCCGACTGTGAGCTCCTTCGTTCCCCTCGACATCTAATTCGAGGACTCATTCCCTCTGTCTCGCCCCTTTTAAGTTTCTTAGGTCCTTTGAGGTGCTGATCCTCCCTTCTATTCCTATGAGGAATTTCCCTCTCTTTCACGCATCGTCTGTCTGAAGTTTTGGTAAATATTTTTCTCGTGTCCCCAGTCTTCCCTCCTCTCCTAAGCGCGACGTGTAGTCTCTTCCTCCTCGTTGGGGAAGGAATTTTGTGCTTTCTTCCTGTTCTTCAGACTTTCCTACTTTTGCATTGCTTCTTCCCTGCTCAGGATTTACTCTTCCCCTTTCAGAATTCACCGTTTAAAGAACTTGGTGGACTCCCTCTTTTTTCCAACGGGGCATTCTGATCGATCTTTTCCCTCAAATTCTTCAGCGTAAGAATTTCCATTTCTCCTCCCCCCCTTTTCTTTAGAGCTGTTTAGTCGGCTGGCCTTGTGGTCGGATAGCATCTCGTCCGGTCCCTCATCCATAGAGTTGCCGGATGCTTATCGAAGAACCCTCATAAGACCTCGCTTTTTCCAGTTCTCGCCAAGGTTTCTTTCCCATCTTGACTGAAATGTCTCTCTTCGCCGAGTCCCAGTGCATTCCTTCTCCGTCTCCCTGGTATGGACCCGGGAATCATCTGATCCTCTGATTATTTTCCTTCTTTCCTGCTCCCTCTGAAATCAGAGTCCTCCCCCCCCTCCCGAGTACAATCTCTGCCTGTTAAATCAATGACGAACCTTAGATCCTCTCTACTTTCTTTCCCCCCTCCATATAGACAGCGTTGGAACCCTCCTCCCCCTTTGAGTTGACTGCAGATCTCTCCCCCCGTTTCCCAATTGCTCGACTCTCTTTCAGCTTTCAGGGTAAAACTCAACCGGCCGATATCGACATCCCTAACGCCCCTCCTCTCTCCCATCTCAGCTCTCCTCCCAGCCAGGTACGCATATCTTCCTCTCTCTCTCCCCCCTTACCGTTGTTTGTCGAGTTTATTTCGGTACCGGGATGGTCCTGGCGATCTGGGTCTGCTTATTTTCTTTTGGGTGTAGAGAGCGCCGTTTATTCCCTGGCTTTTTTTCTCTTTTCCCCTTTGCAGGCGCCCCCCTTTCTTCTTTTGTCGAACCCCTCCGACGCCTGCCCCTCCGTTTTTCAGGTTGCGCTGGCGGTCGACGATCTTTTAGATTTTTCCCTTCTCTTTCGTCCCGTCAAGGTTTCGGCATGGTCGTTACGCTGACTCTACGTCTTTGACTTTTTTTCTATGTCTCGTCCCGACTTGAATCTCGTCCTCCCTTTCTGATTCCCCTAAGTTTTTTGATGACGTGGCTTTCTTGGACGTCGTTCTGTTCCCCGTATCAGTTCGCACTTCCTCCAGATACGCGAAACAATTGCTTAATAACTTAAGATGGTAATCCTTTTCTTTTCAAGCGAGTCTTGATTTTCCCGGTTATCGCTAAAGAAAGGTCCCTCTTCGTCTTGTTTTCTTCCCGCCTCTGCTAACCTCCTTCCCTCTTTGCTCTCCCCCATCATGCCCGATGAACCCCCAACTTATAGGGCCCTGAATTCTAGCGCCTCCCACATACTTACCGCTTGCCATCCTCTTTTTCCCCTGGGAAACCCCCAGACAACTCATTTTCTACTTTTTCCCCATGAGTCAACCCCGGGCCCCATGTTTGAACTTCATCATGCGACCATGTGCAGGGTTTTTAACTTATGACCTGATCATTTATGGACCGAAGATCTGAACCTCGATAGTGCAGGCAGATCCTTCCCTTACTACCCCCCCCTCTCTCCCTCAGAGTCCTCTTCCCTTCTCCATGCGCGCCGCGGCTTTCGTATGTTCATATATAGCCTTGAGCAAAAGCTCCTCCAAGCTTTCCTTTTCTGACCCGCTGCGGACTTCAAAGATAAGCTAGTTCTTTGCCCGCCCTTCCGACCGAAACGGACAGTACAGGATTTGACTCCCTCCTCTTTCGCGGACGTTTTAGTTTTTTGCCTCGTCCCTCTGATTGCTTTTCGTTCTGGCCTTCCCCCTAGCGAAGGCAGCGAGTCTTTTCCCCTCCATGGGGTTCTTTTTGCCCTGGGTTGTAGCCCATGTGATGATTCGGATTCTCTCCTTATTTTTTTCTGGTGGAGACCTTTTGACGTATTGGCCAGATCTCTTCCTAGCTGGTTTGCCCCCCTTCCCCCTGCTGCTCCTTCCCCTTTTTCCGGTTGTGGCTACCAACGGCTTGAGGAAATGTTGCTGCTACAAGGCGGAGCTTTTTTTTTCTTCTGTCTATACCGGCCCTGCTATATGACTATCGAATTCTTGGGTTACTCGCCGGATGGGCCCCCCCCTTCCCCCTCTCCCTTATCCTGAAAGATAGCCGGAGCTTTCCCGAGATATTTCCTCTCCCCTCTTTTTTTTTGAGAGACTTTTCTTGCGCGGCTATCTATCGCTGGGAAGCTGCTATTTCCCTTAAGGATTCTATATGTCCCTTGACTTCGATTCGTTTCGTCTTAATTGAGGGACGTTTCCTTCTCTCCTTGGTCCAGCAGAGCGCGACTGCTTAGCCCTGGCCCTTGTTTCTTAATCCTTGTCGATTCGCCCCCCCAATTCCCCTTCCCCACTGTCCCTCACCGCGCCGATATCGGCGTGTTTGGGCCAGCCGAAGCTCTGTCCCAGTGAATATCGGGTCCCCCCCCCCACATTCCGACCCTCTCCACATGTTTTCCACACCCCCTCGTCCACCTTCATACTCCATTTTACCCAGCGATCGGCTGCTTCTATTTTACATTCCTTCCCTCCCCTTGACAATCAGACAGGTTCCATGACGTCATTTCAGCATGTCGATTCCAGCACGGACCCTAGACGTCCTTTGATGTTATCGACCTGCGTCCCTGTCTCCCCTCCCTTTTCGTTGCTTTCTGCTCCGCGCCGTAGATCTTCTCTTAAGCCTCCTTTTATTCATTTCTAGTCCACCACCTGAGTGGTTCTAGTCGTCCTGTCCCGAGGAGTACCCGACCCGTTTCTTTCGCGCCTGCTCGTACTCTCGCTTTCCTTTTTCTATCGGACTCCCCGACTTGGCAAGGGTGCATCTGTTTTTTGCCCATTCCTCAGACCTTTTTTTTGGTCTGTTATAAGGATCAGTTCATACCCCGAAACTTCCTCTGCCTGGACAAGCCTGATAAGTTATCAACCGATTTTTCCCCCTTTTTCCGCTGGGCAAACAAGCGATCCATTCTTGTTTGTATGTTGTTTTTTCCTCCTCCACTTCTCTGGACGGCCCCTCTTAGCTCAATTGAACCTCTTCCTTTTTTTGCGTGGCTTCTTGCGTTTTTTTCTTATAGAGCGAGTCAGGAACGATCTCCTTTTCCTTCTTTTTTTTTTCTCGGAACTTGAAGCGCTTGGCAGTTTCTTTTCTGCAATTGCCCTTTGTAGTCCGGATGAAATATTTTTCTCTTGGCTTGAGTCTTTCGTTCTTCTCCCTCTTACTTTCCTCTGACATTCTTTCCCCTTTTCTTTCATTATCGATGAATACTGATACTGGGATTCCTCTTCCTTCTGCTCGACCCCCAAGCGTTCAAGCCGTAGGGACGCTTTCCCCCCTTCCGAAACCCGAGCTGGGCGATCTGATTAATTCCTTTTTTCTATCTCGTCAGCCCTCAATCACTCCTTGGGCGGTTTTCATTGAGCGTCGCTTTAGGACATGGAAGGAAAGATTTCCCTCACGTCAAGCGAGAGAGCCGAATCCGTCCTTGCTCTCGAAGGCCCCTCATAGATAGACCGCTGATTTATCCTCTCCAGTCATCAGTCCTCTCTATTTCTCTATGTCCCTCCTCTTGGGTGATAGATTGCTTTCTGATGGGGTTTACAGTTTTATTGGGCTGGCTGATAAGCAGTCTTAGGCTTTCCCCTTGGTTTTTCCTCTCTCCTTCCGTATTAGGATAGTCCTTTCTCAAGTGTTGATTGCCCGGAGGAAATTTGTTCCTCACCCTTCCCTTCTGCAGTCCAAAATAAATTGCAGTCATTTTGAGTGGCGTTCGCCTCTTTTAGAGGATGAACCTCTCGACCCTCCCTTCCATTTTTTTTTCCATTCATTTGTGAATTGATGACGTCTTCCCTCTTCCCGGATGTTCTCCTTCATAGATGGAAGCCTCCCTATATCTTCCCTCGATTAAGATTGTCGGAGAGCCGATTTGATATCCCGACTGCTCCTCCGTTTCCTAGCACACTTCATTTCAGTTTGGTCCGCCGAATGGCTTGCTGTCCTCCCTTCTCTGGATGGATAGATAAGCCCTCCTGACTGCTTTTTGCCTTTTGCTTTTTTTTTAAGCAGCCATGCCCTCTTTCTTCCCCCCTTGCCGGGTTCAAACCGGCCCTAAGTTGCGCGCCGCCTTTCCATCCTGTTTCTTAATCCCCGTTGGTCGGATGAATTCCCCCAGAAACTCCCCATTTAAATATTTTTGTGCCCCAGGCTCTTCTGTCGTGGAGAACGATTTCTTCTAGCCCCCAGATACATGTCCCCGCGGTAAGTTTCTCATGGTTCCCCTCTGACTGACCCTTCCAAGGCCAACCTTCCTATCCTTTTACCTTTCCCCCAATCCCAGATCATCTCTGATGGCCGGCGCCCTTCTCATCAGGTGGCTTTATTGAATATATCTGCTCCGTGGCTAACGACTTCTCTTTCAAGGGCAGTCGATCCTCGATGCTTCTAATCTTCTTTAAGTCAAGGGAATCGGATCTTGCGGCCTGATCAACCCTGAATGATAACTGTCGACTGGTTTTTCCGAGCCGTTTCATTTCTTCCTTGACGGGGTACCTACTTTCCTTTGCTACCCTTTTTACTGTTTTCGGAGCCGCTGAGTTTCTATTTTTGGACCATTCCCGTGGCGAGAGCGTGCCCTTTTTTGGTCCTGTCTCTTTTTCCGAGGTTTCTTAATGTGCTGATCGGGGATTAAGGTGGGTGCCCCTTCGGCTCTTTTCAGCAGAAGACTTCAACCCCCTCGATATCGACCGCTGCGATCTAAGTTTTTCCCTTTGACTTTTTTCTTTTCCTTCCCTCGAAAATTTCCTATTTTCCGGATATGTCTTTTTTCTTAGATGAGAGGGACCCTTTTTTTCCCTTTGAACTTTTTTTTTCTATCTCTTCATTCCCACAAGGCGTTCCTAGAGGGAAGGACCCTCGCCGCCCAGCGGATCGAATTCCTTTCGCTTCCCCTGATGATTTTTGTCTCCTCCTCTTTTTTGGTTCGAGATCTTTTATCTCCTTTCTCGTTTCTATCGCGGGCAGCTTGCTTTTAGTCCCCCCCCTTCGGCTTTTTTCCCTCCCTTCTTTCTGAAGCGATATCGCGCGTTCTCCCTTAAGTTAGGGACGTGAATCTCCCCGAGGTACCTCGCAGATTTTCTCGCCATCCATTAGTCCCCCACTCCCCTTTTTTCGCTGCCAACACGTTCCCGGCACTGGCGACCTGCAGCGTCGATTGTCTGTGCAGGCAGCCTCGATTTTTTTTCCAAGTCGCTACTCGTTTGCGCCCCACATTGCCCGACATCCCTATCCTGAATGCCCATTTTTCCCACATCTCCGTCCAAACATGCTGGTTCAAAGCTTCTCTTCCTAGGCGATTTCCCCCCTGCCATCGCTAATAAGAAGGTCCCTTCAGAATTCAGCTGTCGAGCACAAAATCGACCCCGTCCTACGATGTTTTGATTTAAACTCTTCTGAACCCGTTCGTTTGCCTCTTTCGACCATTCCTCGCGCTCCAGCGCTGCGTCCTGCAGTGTCTGCTTAAGTTTTGGAATAGTCATTCATGCCGCGGGCTATATAGTCACGTTTCGGATGAAGTGCTTTCGCATTCAGCAGTCCATATCTTTCCGATTTTTTTTAGTTCACTGATTTTCCGGTTTCTGTGTGCATCGAGCTCCTCTTTCTCATCCAGTAGTCATGTCATAATCGCCCGGAGAATGGGGTTTGGCGTTTATCAACGCATGACCGTGGCCGCCTTTTTACACACTGGTTGATTTTGAAAATTTCGCCGATCTGTTTACTCTCCAAATGATTTCGCGGACGCGCTTGATTATCGCTCATTTGAGGTGGGAATCGCATGATGGTTATACTGGCTGGCCCTAGGGGAGTCTCTTTGAGCGAACCGGCAAACCTAGCCTAGAGTTGAAACGGCTCCTTGTATCGCTCGGAAAGCCCACTAGTGGACCTGCACATGGTTTACAGATGAAAATGAGCACGGATTTGTTTTCCTTTTGTCTTGCGCGGAACGTTTTCCTCCTTTTCCATCTCCCTTTTTGAATTGTCATCATCTGATCCGAAAGACGATCTTGCAGTGATGTCCTCGTAATTACGTTTCTCCTCCCCACAGACACATTTATGAGCATGTCACCTTGGAAGACAACCATTGATATTTTTTGTAGATGACCAATTCATCTCTATAGTTTACCTTTCATCTTAGCCCTGTTTTTCCCGGCACTCGATAGGGACAAGGGTTCCCCCTCCTCCAGAGCATGGAAGCGGAATTTCGCCCTCTAGTCAACCGTCTTCCCCCCCACCCCATCTCCCGCAATCCAGTACGACCATCCTCTTTAGTCTTTTCCCAAGTAAGCCGGT
>Ga0179591_1271429_pt1 | contig 11466 bp, 6 predicted proteins | sample CZOMad2_1_08_16f_FD_182891 | JGI IMG/M metagenome (GOLD analysis project Ga0179591, IMG submission 182891) | Vadose zone soil fungal communities from Angelo Coast Range Reserve, California, USA - CZOMad2_1_08_16fungal (PacBio error correction) | ecosystem: Environmental > Terrestrial > Soil >... | reverse complement strand
CCCCCCTCTTTTCCTAGGATTTCTCTCTAAGCCGTCCGGTCCCTCACGCTCCTGGCCGCCGGGCGAGCGTGTTTGCCCCCGTACTCTTTTGCGCCAACCTTTAGGACGGCTTCTCTCATGGATGTCGGTACACCTTCCGTCGTCTCCCTCGCGAGCACGCGGCCGATCCTTGCGGCGTCGTTTTTGTGTCGATATCTCGGTTGCTCTGTCCTCTCGGTTGAGAGACGACGCAAGTGTTTATTTTGAGCGTGTGGCTTTCAGGATAGAACCGAAAGTCCAAATCCATTTTTGATTCTTTGATCGGTCCCTTGGACGCAGCATCATTCCCCCATCCTTTCCACGGGCTTCTCCAGGGTCTCGAGAGACGTTTCCTCGATTTCCAGGCCGGTCCGATCGCGAACGTGTGTGCGATCGGCCGTTTTTTTCCCCGTCGAAACGCCCCGTCCTCGAAGCAATCGGCTACCTCCCCCTCCACCTCAAGGCGTGTCAGTTTGACCCTTTCCTCTTGGCGTTGACGACGGTTTTTTCGAGCTCTTAAATTACCTCGAGCTTCGGCGTTTCCCGCATCCTCCTAACCAAAGCGCACCCAAACCCTATTGATGAACCGTGCCTCCTTATCTCGTGCCAGCCCTCCTTTTTCCCGGACTCGAGATAGATAGGATTTCCCGTTCGCGGACAGGAGATACCCTTCTTTCTCCTCGCGCAGGCTCTTCCCCTTTCCTTCCCGGAGCCCCACCCCGATTTTTACGCCGCTTTCTTTTCTGAGATACCTTGCTCCGGAACCTAATCTTTAGGCTGATAGCCCACTCCTTTGCCGCCACTTTCAAGTCTTCAACGCCTATTCTTTGGATAGTTGCTTGTAGACTTTGGTAGAGTTGATTCCCTCTGTCCCCCCCTATGGCTTTCCTCCCAGCTTTCTTCTTTGTAAACCCGACTCTTCCTCCCGGATTCATCTATAGAGAGGCTTTTTTATCCGAGCACATCGAGAAGAGTGTCTTCTCCCCTTCCCCATTTCAACGCGGTCCACCAAGTCGCGCTCTTTTTTGATTCCCCCCCTCTTCGTGGAGCGTGTCCCGATTAAGTTGCGACGATCTGCGCCTAGGGCTCTCAGCGCCTCCCTCTGTCGTGCTCTTTCCATCTGCTCTAGCAGCGGGCGCTCCTCCTCATCGCGTTAAAACAGGCGTTGGAGAGGCGTTTCCTGAATTCTCCCCCATAGTCAGCGAAGACATACGCGCCCTCAGCGGCTCCTCTCCTTTGCTCGATTCCCCCTGCGCCAACCTTTTTCGGTATCCGGACGAGCCGAAGAGTTTTTATATAGGACCCCGATTTGTTATTTGAAGAAGTTCCATATAGTTCCGAGTTTTCCGGTCTCGCCATGTAAACGTAGTCGAAATCAGCTCCTCCCTTCAGCCAAGTATGAATTTTGCTTCCGCCCCCCTTCCTCCCATCAGATTTCCTCTTTGTAGCTCTCAAAGACCTCTACCAAGTACCTCAGTCCTCTTTCTTAGGTAAGCGTCTATGCCGGCTGTTCGACAGCCGGCAGATCCTTCTTGTTTTCTCTTTGTACTCCCCCCCTCACACGCGTCCCGCGCGCGAGTGAACCTTTCATCCGAAGAAAGTGCGCTCCCTCATTGCACCCGTTCAAAGACGTGCTTTTTTCTTTTTGCGCCCGCGATCCCTTCGGTCCTTCTATATCCGCCTAGCGCTTTGTCCCTAAAGCTTCATGCCAAGAGAAGCCACCCCCCCCCCCCAACCCCCCCCTTTGGGTTGTCCGACAGCTTCCCTTCCGTCCCCTGTTCAGGGATCGCTTTCCAGATTTTCCTATAATGTGTTGTTTTTTTTGCTGATCTCCTCTCGTGTTCCGAGGACTGCAAGCTGTCGCCTCATTCCTTTTCAACCCTTTCCTCTGATGCTTTTTCGCCTTAGTCACAACCTCGACCGTCTTCTTATCGCCCTTAGGAGATCGTCCCTCCCTCCGACCGGTGACATCTGCCCCGGTTTCCCCCATCCTTTCGTGCTTGGCCCAGATGATTTTTTTTCCCTGTGATTTTCTTAGATGCATTTATGGCGAGTAAGAGTGTGAGGTTCCCACCCTCTTTTCCTCTAGGTTCTGGCGCAGCCGGGCTGACGACGCTTGTTCTTCTATTGTGCTGATTTCGAGGCGCTTGTGCTCCATTTCGGTTGCTAGTACCTTAGCTGTTGGCCTTTGCTTTTTTTGGTCCTTTCCCATCCTGGCGCCTGCCAGGAGTGCTCTTTCGGACGCCAAGTTTGATATTGACAGGAGCCAGTCTCTCGCCCAGATTACATACGTGCCTTTTTTGGTCCCTCCCGAGCTTCCGTCGGCTCTATGCAACAGGATGATTCGGCTCTGCACGTCAAGCCCCTCGGAGTGGCGAGTCGCGTCTTTCCTTTTTGATGTCTTCCTCCGCTGGACGCTTTGCGTTGGTCCTCGACGACCTGGGCGAATTTTAATTCTCCCCGAAAACTGTGTTCATCCGCCTCTCGCCCACGCTCGCGATAGATCTTTGTGTCTCCCCTCCCTAATTCCCCCTTCCGGTTGCCTCTGAGGGTTAGCTTGTCTTAGTCGTTCGCCACGGCTTCTATACTTTCCGACCCTGCCGCCCCGCCGACCGCTCCCCCGGGACTGTTTCTTTTTTTTTTTCCAATGTGGAGCGCCTCTGCCACCACGCCGGCAGGAGCTTGCCCTTTGGGCCTCGCGCTCGAGAACCTACTTTTCCCTATTCTTGTTCCAACTCGCCGACTTTTGGTTGGTACGAATCGACGACCGCTTTTTCTTTTTGCACATGGTTGATGGCTTGAGTGTTCCCAGATCGTAAGCGCCTTTGAAAGGTCCCCCTTTCCGGTTGATAGCATGGATCCCCGGTTTATTCAGGTCTCATGATCGCGATTTTTCTGGTGACTTCCTCTTTCTCTCCGAGACCGAGAAAGTTTACGTTTACTGTTGTTGTAGATTTCCGCCTCCCCTTTGAGCGGACATGAATGAGAGTTCTCCTCTCGTATGGAGCTTGCTTTCTCGACACCTATTCGTCTTTCCCATTAGAAACCTCTCGGACCTTCTGCTGTTCAAGCTTCCCTGGAGAGCTGATTCCGATGGCGGGTTTTTTTTAGCGTGGTCGGCGTCCTGCCCCCCTCATTCGCCAGCCGCTCTCCTCATCCTTTACCCTTTCCTGATGCGAACCCCGAGGCTTAGACGAAACTTCGGTTCTTTGCGAACGAATGTTATGTCTTTGCTGGCGATGGCTTCGATCCTCGTTGCGTATCGAGGCGAAACATTCGATTCTGCGCAAGTTAGAGATCAGGATTTTCTCTTCGAACCTCCTTGAACTTCGTTTTTCCTTCTTTCTAGATCCCTCCTAAGCTCCGCTTTGTATCGCTTATTCTAAGGGCTCTTCTCCGTCTCTTCCCCCCCATTCGCTAGTTGCCGTGGGGCTTTTTCCTTCTTTTTTGACCAAGAGTCAGACCCGAGATTCGCTTTCCCTCGGAACAGATCCTTTTCGCGTCCCATTGACCTAGCCAATCTGAGTTGCTTCTTCCTATCTGGAAGCTGCTAGTCTCCACCCGGAAGAGGCTGGTAAGCATTCCTTCTGCTACGCCTTCTCTGAACCCCTTTTGCAGGAATGTTCAGTTTGTGAGGAGCCGATGGGAGAGGATCACTTTCCAGTCGGTAGTCTCGCGTTCGCTCCCCCTGCGCCAGGTCCAAATTCCTCTTTTCTAGTTTTTTTAGGAGGTGATCCTTTCTCGGCGCCTTCTCCTCTTTAAGCGGACGGTCGCAGACCGTAAGACCGCGCCCTCGTGCGCGCGTGCCCCCGTTCCGCCCGGTGCCCCTCCCGAGGTTTTTTCTCTTATGCGGCTCCTCGTGCCCCTAGTCCCCAGACGGCAGAATCAGGCGCCGCGTTTTTGGTCCTCCTTCTTGATTATACGAGCTGCCTCTTAGTTGTCCCTCTCTAGAGTCCCTCTTCTCTCAGGGCCGTGCTCGTCTTTCCCCCGTTTTTCCCACGGTACTCGACCCTTTTTTAGACCCGAAGTAGAGAATACTTGACTCCTCTGAGACCGCGCTCCACGCTCTCTTCTCTTTATTTTTATTTGCGATGCCTATGAAGACCTTTTACGAGATCGCTTCTCGCTCCCCTTTCCCGCCTCCTTGGTAGACCTCACTCTTCCTGCCCTGCCCCCTTTTCCCCCTTTTCGAAAATCCCTTTCCTTTCGCGCGATCCAGGGTGTTCGACGTCGGTTAGACGTTCCCCGTCAACTGTGTCTTCGATATTATTCTTTTGTGCTTCTGGTGAGGCACTCCTCCCCGCCTTCCCCCAAGAAAGCGGTTAGAACGAGACGAGAGAGTACCCACTGATGATCGTACTCGATGGTCTGACCCTGCGCATATTCTTGCGATCTTCTCTAGAATTTAGTCGTAAGCCTCTCTTTTTCAAAGTTAGGTCCTGAGACCCAACCGTCGAGTACGTCATCCCCACCCGGTCTCGCTCTGATGATGCCGCGCTCGATAGCAATTTTGGACCATGGAGAGCATCCCATCATCCACGAAGCATCTTTCAGGTCGCTGTCGATCTTCGCGCTCCCCCTTTTTTCAGCGCAGTCGCTCTTTTTGCTTTTCCCATTCTTGTTCCCTCGCGGGCGACCCTGTATTTCGTGATTTCTGATGCATCGTGCAACGCGCCGGACTTGTGGGTCAGACTCCTGCGAGCCGATGGCAACTCCAACCAGCTTCCGACTGAGTCGACGTTCTTAAGCGTTCTTGTCGCGCGGCGTCCCTTACTTTGATTGATCGCCGAACCCGATCTTTGACTTAAAAAGCCTCGACGAGTCTCCACAGCTTATCGACCGCTAGAGGGCGCGATCGCATCTTCAGTCCCTGTCACTTGCTTTCTATGCTTCAACATTTAAAACCTTTTTTTTCCTGACGAAGCCAGCGCCAGCCGATCTCGAGCCGCGCTCGACACGTTCTCCCGCGTTCACGTTTTCGCGGAGATCCTAAGCAATTTCTTTTGATCCAGTACTAGAGTGCTCTTTCTCTTTATTTAGATCGGCCGTCCTGAGCTACGATTTTCTTTCTCTTTTTCTTTTCTAATCTCAGCGAATCTGCGCATCCATCCTTGCTTATTGACCGTCCCCCAGATGCCGGTTCCGCCCGAAAAGAGCCAAGTACGCAGGTACTCCCTTCATGCTTGTTAGCGCTCCACGTACCTCCCCTTTAATCCTGATTTTTTTTCCCATCCCCGCATTTAGTCGGCGGTTTGAGCTACCCCATCCCCCTGCTCTTTGGGCACGTCCGAAAATCCCGGGGTTTGTAGCCATCCCAAACGCTTCGTAGCTCTCGCCTACCCCCGTCATCGACCGCCATTTGATTTTTGGGCCCTCGCAATGGTAGCGGGTGCGGACTTCCGGCAATACGCTCAACTTAGGCCTTTTTTTCTTTTCTTAGCTCTCTCCTCCGTCCTTCTAAGGTGGAGTGAACGCAGTTAAGCAGAGGCCTCGTTTTTTTTTCGCGAAGGAGTTTCCCTTGTCCCCATTTCCGGAACCGGCCTCCCTAGGAGCTTCTATATTCTTGGACTATATTCTTTTTTGTGTTCGAGATCAGAGACCCAGACCTAGAGCTCCTTTGAAAGGCTGTCGTTCATCTGGGAATTCCAACACTCCTGCTTGATGATTTCGTTTTCGTTACACCGCCCGTCGAGTCTCGCCGAGGTATCGTTCTTCCCCGCTACTCGGTGATTAGAGTGGATCTTTTCGATAAGTACCCTTTGTCTGGGACAGAATTTTGGAATATCCACTGGCGTCTTCTTGTGTCTTTCGGAAGCTTCAGCGTGGGATTTCTACCCAGACTCGATCCCGGTCTCTGAGTCTGAGTCCAGCAGCAGTCTCCCCCCTCCAGATCGCGAGGACTTTGTTTTTCGGCGGTTTTGTTCCTTGTCCTCGGACCATTTTCGGGCGTTACGGCTTTCTTGGTTGTGCACGGATCTGGGCGACGGTTTTTTCCCCTTTCCCCGCCCTTTGCCCCTTCCCCTCAAACTGGACGAGTCTGCTAATACGAGGCGATCGACCATATCCAGATCAGTGCGGCGCATCGCTTTCAGCGCGTAAGAGATTTCACTTTAGATAGCCCGAGACCCGGAAGGCAAGCGGAGTGTTTGAGCTTTCTTCGAGGAAGTTCGCTCCGACTTCTTACTGTTGAGTGATTCCCTTGAGAGAAATGGGCGAATTTTCCCGGGAATCGAAAAGTGTGGTACTGCGAGCCCGATCCGGCTACTACCGATAGCGATCCCGATTTCTCTAGTGGATCCGAGCGCGGTGATTTTTGATTCAGTATTCTTCTTCATCCTCTAGCCGGCTCGACCTGAGACGCGCCCTTCCCTCCTCTGGCTCGTCCGAGAGTTTTGTTTCTTACTGGTTCAAGCATGCCACTGTCGACTGATTAGACGATGCCACGGCCCTGGCCGTTTTTTCTCCGCGCTATATCTGATCGAGCCATCCCCTTCGAAGAGGATGTAAACCTGCCTCTCTCTTGTGTTTTACCCCGACATCTCGACGATTCTTTAACTTTTTTTTGCTTTTCCCCTAGCAAGATCGCCCCTTAAGCTTGCTATGCGAGGGTGCTTTTATTCTACGATGGTGGCGCGCCTTTCTTTTTCTCCCCTTCCCCAATTGCTGATCCTGTGTCGCCCCTTAGATACACCTTTTTTTCGGTGCGTCCCTAGACGCTGTTTGTAGCCGACATGCGTAACCGTTTCTTCATGTTCCTTGGTCCCCTTTTTGATCTCCTGGCAGATACGTTCCCCGATATAACTCCACCATGACCGCCCGCTGAGATTGGGTTAAAGATCTCCTGTCTCGCGCCGACTTTTTTTTTTTTTGAGATTGTCTCTTCATTGCTATACACCTATCTCAGGCGATACTCTTTACTTCTTCCCTCCGCGTAAACCGGTTCCCTGGCCCCAGTAGCACCTTTTATGTTCTTGCTGGTGAGAGGCTCCGTCGTCTCCAGCGCCCGGTCTCGGGATTCCGGAGACTTCTTTTATTCCATCAAGCTGCGCTCGAACTCCGGGAGGACTTCATCGAGATTCCCTCTCAGAGCCTCGATTTCTGATTCGCGGTCTCGCGGCTGATTCAAGTGGCGCTTTACTCCTCCTTAGTCCCTGAGCTGGTCTTTCGGTCATCGAGTCCGTCACCTCTTGACACTGAGTGCCCTTTGCGCCCTTGCAATCCTAGGAAAATGGGATCTCCACAGCGCCCTCCTGCTTTCCCTTTTGTAAGCAATGATTTCTCTGCTTCAATCGAGGGACGACGAGTCTCTTTTCACGAATCCCGATCCTTTCCTGGCTTTTTCGCCTCCGCCTCCCCGACACCTTCGAGAATTCAGAGGGCTCTTACCTTTGCGCTAAGCGCGAGCGAACTCTCTCCTTTACATCACCTCTTTCCTCCTCCTACTGTTGGTTGTTGTTCTCTTCTCTCTTTGTGATCAGTTGACAGCCGTACGAGTAAGCCGGCCGACCTTTCCCGGATCCCCGCCGCGCTATTCCCCTTGCTCGATTACACAGTACCTGCGGTGCCCGCCCCCCTGAGAGGAGCTAAGGTTTTTTCGATAGTCGTCGAGGCAGCAGCCCCGCCGAGTCACCCGGCCGATTTTCCGAGCTCGTAGTGTGTTTTGGGATAGAATCGTTTTGTTCTCGTGGACCGAGCGTTGGAACTCTCATTTCAGGGTCCTTCTGTTTGTGATCGGCTCCGAACGAGACCGGTGGGCCCCCTCGAAGTACTAGGGAAAGTGGGATCCCTATTCTCAAACTAGACAAGCGGCTCTTTTCTTTAGAGATGCCGTGCGAAAGTAAGGCTCTCATCTGAGAGAGCCGGGCCTTAGCAGGGGGGTTTTACCTCACGATCCCTCCCTACCTTTACGCCCCATCGGTGCCGCAACCGTCCAAGGAGTGTCCTCTCGGAGCCAGTTTGGTTCGACGACGTATTTTAGCGTATCCTAGTCCTTTTTTTTTCCAGCCCTAGATGGAGGAGATGCGATCTCCGCCACTCTCAAAAAAGAATTCCCCCCCCTGGATTTCTTCCGAGCTTTGATCGCTGTTCATATCTCCTCTGGATCACTGCGATGTCTATCCTCGAGATAGTGCTGAGAGGAGATCTTGATCGCTCGCTCCGTACTCATATCGCGCACACTCCGCCTGTCGGCGAACCCCCCTTGATACTTTTTTGTATAGACTCTCATTCAGAAGCCACCCTCGTTCCCCCCCTACCATTGCCCCAGTCCAAGTACCTCTCCCGTCCTAATCTCCGGATCTTTTCAGAGGCTATTGTAGAGCGCACTGTGCCTCATAGGTTTACTTCTTCGGTATCTCCTGCACCCGGACCTCCGCTCGAGATTCCAGAGATCTACCCTTGTTCCCCCCCATAGCTCGTTGCCGCCTTTTTCACAAGAGGTCCCCCCCCAGTCCTTTTATCCTCTCCGGAGCAACCGTTTGTAGACTAGGAGTCGCATTTCTCTTTTCCCAGAAGACTCTTGTATCCTCCCACTCCTCTTCCCCACGACAGTCCTCGAGCTTCTTATATCCCCAAGCCCTCGCGTTGGAGGCGCTCGCCAGCCCTTTTCTCAACACCGGCGGTCGAGGTCCCGGAAAGAAGTATCCCTTTTCTCCAGCCTTCAAGCGAGCTTGCTTCGTTTTTTTGTATTTCCCGCCGAGTCGTTGTCGAGGCGTCGTCCTCCGGTTTTTCCCGGCCTAGAGGATTCTTTCTGCCGATTCACACATATGATATGGTTAGTGCTTCAGCTTCCCCCAGGTCCAAGATCGCCTCTTTTCGTTAAGGATTTTTTTTTTCAGCAAGTCCCGGTGCCCAGACCTATGAAATTCCCCAGAGTTTCCGAACGCGAAAATGTCTATTCCTTCCTCGGCCTCTTTTACGTCAGTCTTTCCCCTCGACAGCCTGTCTATGCCACAGCGCGTCCCCCGCTGTCGGGAGACCTCTTCCGTCGTCTTTCCAGATCTCCCTCATCCCTCCTCCAGTTTCTCATTTCCCCCCACTCAAACGAGCGTCTGTCCTTACTCGGCCCCTAGTCAGGTTCTTCTAGATAGCACTCTCCCTCACTGGTCCGAACTCCGATTAACGCATCCTCCCGGGGTCTCCTGCCCCCTTTGTTCTGACGACATTTGCGGCCTTCAGATTTCTCTCTCTAGCGTCCTTCCATTATGTTCATCCTCTCGTTGCGTGACAGAGATCATCTTCGAGCTTTCGAAGACCTCCTTCGGGCCTTTCCACTCGGTTGCTGATCGCGTTCGTCACCCCCTCCCCGTTTCCTGCGGCTCGTAGGTCGATCAAGTAGGTGCTTAGATGCGCTGACCGTACGATTATCCTTTTACGGTCTTTTCCCTTCTCGATTTTCTCCACTTTTTAATGCAGGTTTCTTCTTGTACGCGTGAGGGCTACAACCCGCGGATCTTTTCGGCTCTCCTCGACTTTTGACCGCACGACGCGATGATGATCGCCCTCCGGGTCTGGCTCTCCTTAAAAGGTTTTTTTCCACGCTTATCAGACGCGCAGGTGGTCGCTTTCTACATGGGCCTTTAAAGGCGAGGATGTCGTCGCCCGGTATGTGTGCGCATCTTCTCCCTTCTTCGGCTCGACCAAGACTGTGCACATCGCTCGAAGACTCTGAGTATAGGTCACTTATTAACCCCTTCGCTTCCGACGGCCTTAGAGGAGTGTTTTCTTCCGTGACTCATTCGCCTGAAGATGGCGCTTCTTTCTATTCGATTTTCTTGCGGTCGACCCTTCTGTGAGTGACTCTCGAGCCGCCAAGCTCGCGCCCTGTGTATCGTCCCAGAGTAGTCTGCCTCTTGCCGGAGATCGAGATAGTAGTTCGTCTGACTTTTTCGTTTTTTTGCCCCCGAGCGAGAAAGTTTAATTTTGGCCGCCGCTAACGCCGAGACGGTTTCCTGGTTCCCTTTCCCCCATGTCGGCGCGGATTCTTATAAAGGGAGGAGCGGTTCTCGTTTTATTGCTAGGAGAAAACTTACCTGCGGTCAAAATAGAAGATTCCTCTGTTTTACCGCCACATCCTTCCCAGAAGGAGTTCCCCTGGTGCGGGCTCTGCTCTCCCAAGATCTTCCCCTGTTCCATCTCCCATGGCGCTTGCGGTTTTTGATCGAGTTAGAAGGATTTTTTTTCGATATGGCGTGCTGCGGGTTTTCGTGTCCCTTCGCCCATCCAGCCGGTTGTTCCCGGGTTTTCTCCGCACTGCCGAACAGTTCGCTCCTGCAGAGAGTCGGATCTTCTTTTTTTTGCCGGTCGCGTAGATTCTCGCGACCCCTCTCCTGTACCAGTTCCTCCTTTTTACGGCTGGCGCGATCTTCGATCTGTTTTTGGTTCGGCCGTCTGCGCTCCCCCAGTTTTCCCCTCTCTCTGATTCCTTGAATCTGGTCCGACTCGTCGCAGAACCCTGGTCCTCCTCGTTGAGAGTAGAAGATGGTCTCCTTTCTTTTCTCTGGATTTCGCTGACTCCCCCCTTCCCGCTCGCATCTACACCTTGAGAGCCCTTTATCGCGATGCCCAGACTCTTATCGCGGAGAGGATCCGCCCTCGGCCTTTTTCTCTCCGTAGGTCGCCCCACATGCTTTTTTCCAGCTGAGCAACGAAAACCCGCCGACTCGTGCGTTCTGCCCCGCGACCCTCCGCGTGCATAGAAACCCATGACCCCACCCTCCTTCCCCTTCGCTGATAGTTTCTTCCCGGGACGAGAAGCTTTTTTCCGGCGCGCCGGTTTCTCCCTTTTTGGTTTCACGTAAGGCTTCAGCCTCTGTCCCTCGGATGGTCGCGGTCGCAGGACTTGTCTTTTTTCAAGGTCAAATATCCATTTTCATCCCCTACCCGGTTTTTGTGCCCTTTGATACTTTCTCCCTCGCGCGGTCGCGCGCCCCCAGCCTTGGAGCCCTCCCGCCCGGATGGAAGAAGTGGCTGTAGACTTAGTTTCTCCCCTCTGAACCCTGCGCTGGCGTAGCGCATGATGAGGACAGCCCTTTCTCTTGAAGATCCACGAGCTCTCCTTTTGGGTGAGCTTTGGTGAGATAGACCTTTGTTCCCTTGGGTGAGCAGGAAGATACCGTCCTCTTTGAGATTTTGGCGTTGCTAGGAGAGAGCCACTTTTTTCATGACTACCCTGAGCAGGAACTGTTAATCCCATTACTCCTACCAGCGCGAGTAGTATTGGTTTTTCCTTCTTTGCAGCATGGAAGTGAGAGCTCGCGATCTTCATTCGGCAGAGGAGCACGAGTTCTCTTTCCCACTGCGGCATAGACCCTCAGTTTCCCTGCACATCCGACTGGGACTTTTTTTGGAGCGTCCGGCGCCGGAGACCGGTTCGGTTCGTCTTCTCTCAGTCGAGATGTCGCTTCTCTCTCTTTACCTTTCTCTCTAGACCAACGCGAAAACAAGAGG
>Ga0179591_1258092_pt1 | contig 11466 bp, 6 predicted proteins | sample CZOMad2_1_08_16f_FD_182891 | JGI IMG/M metagenome (GOLD analysis project Ga0179591, IMG submission 182891) | Vadose zone soil fungal communities from Angelo Coast Range Reserve, California, USA - CZOMad2_1_08_16fungal (PacBio error correction) | ecosystem: Environmental > Terrestrial > Soil >... | reverse complement strand
CCCTTAATACCGCTCTAGTGATATCAATCTTCTAATTGATAAGTTCTTCCTCCCCCCTGATTAGCTATAGCTTTCCCCAAGCCCTTTCTTGCTTTCCTCGGCCCCCCCAAGATTTAAGGTTTCATTTCCCGGTCCAAGTTATTCGAGATTGGTCTATCATCCCCGTGTAGGGCTAGGATAATCTAGACCTCGCCTAGTGTTAGTAGGACAAATTTTTCTCTTCCTTAAGAATCCCCAATCCTCCCCCTCTTCCAGTCTAAAGCGTCAATGATTCATTAACCTTTTTTTTTTTTTTCTTCCTTATTTTACTCCTTTTGCAGCTTATAAGTAAGTTTCCCGGATCTTTACCTTCTAATACACTTCAGTCCCACATAACTCTCCCTACGAGAGAGAGTGATAGGATCTTCTTTTCCTGATCTATTACTCTCAACTCCTCTTTATACCCAAAACCCTAATCCACGCCATAGGTCTTTCCCTTTTATCATACTTTTTTCCAATTATCTGGTTAAAGTGGCTCCTCCTATCGTACTACGCCCCTCAAGGAGTTTTATTAATGCAATAGCTCCGAGTCTCTCCGTGTCCTACCTTCCACTTAGAGAAGCTCTAATTTTCCTCATTATAGGCTAATTTGATTTAGAAGCATTCTTTACTAAATCTCCGATATGGCCTCCCCTAGAACCCTTAACTCCTTAGTAACGTGTCCCATTCCCTTGAAGAATAGTAAGCAGAGTCTCTCAGATGATCTGATCGATCCTATCTTCAGACATAGTTAACCTGACCGGTAGTCGCTACGGCCCAGATTCCCTAAATCTTCATAAAAGGTCTATAGAACCTATATCCAGTAATCCTCCCCCCCGATATAATACGTATATTATTATCTTTTGCCTCTGAACTTGCTATCGACGTCCTAAACAATCCTTAAGTTGCCTAGGTCTGTTCTAGTATATTTCCAGTCCTTCTTTTTATCTATGTCATCCTACATTCTTCTAGCTTGTCCTCTTCACTTTTTTAGAAGTTTACAAGTCTTTGAGTTATCTAGATAGCCAATAGCGCATACTTTCCCCTCCCTCTCCCAATACTTGGAGCCCTGCCCTCTAACTCTCCCTAACTACTTACCTTTTTCATTTATTTTGCCCAGAATAAGAAGGGGGGGGGCCAATGTATTTCTATCCTTTCTGTTGCCCGTAGTTTTCACCCATCTAAAAATTAGATTAACTGTTCCCCCCCTTTCTTCGCTGCACCGTTCAATTATAGTCTCCACGCTCCTTGAGGCCTACCCTTTTCCCCCATTTATCTAGTACCCCACTTCATACACTGTGTCCTCAGAGCCCCTACGCCAAATCTATATCTTTATCCTTTTTTTTTTTTTTTTTTTCTGAGAGATTTTATTTCCGGGGGCTATACGGACACGATTGTAGTCCCCCAGCTCAGATTTTACCTTGCTTCAAGTATTACCTGCGGTAAGGAATTGATAGTTGAGCGATTACTGGGCCCGTTCCCTCTAGTAGTACCCTCATAGAATTTTTCGGGTTTAGGGGTTGTCACCCGCCCCTACTGCCTACTCTCCCCTACCTGCCCCCCGGAGTCTATTCGGCCAACTTACCATTATCGTAGGAGATATTCAGAGGTTTTTCCCTAGCAGGGGGTTCTAGACGCTTTTGATCTATTCTTATCTACTCACCCCCCCTGAAAACTTCTCCCCAACCTTTTTTCCTCCGTGCACCCATCCCTTTTTCGTCCAATTGGAGACTATCTTAATCTTGAGCCGAGGACTCATAACTTATGGGACCTTCAAGGATTTTATATAAACTATATCTCCTCTTCCCGAGAGGCTTTTACTTTCTTCCTTTCCGGCACTAGTTACTTCTAGTTCTGACCCCTTTTCGTCTTAGATTTTTCTCTAGGGCCCCGTCTCCGAATTGAAATAAGATTCCTCTCTCTTACCTCGTCATTCCTAAATCTCCTTATTTTCTTTCCCCTTTAGCGTTTTTTCCTATTTTTTTTTGGAAGGAAGGAAGGACCCTCAATCGTCAGTTATTTCTTTTCCCTTTCTAAATCTTTTTCATCTTCTTTCTCTTCTTATCGTCGTCTCTCCTTAGCAGGTCGGGACCCTTTACCGATCTGTTTTCTTTTTCTTTCAAAACGGCGTGAGGTTGATCTTTACTCTTTTAGTAGAATGTCCCCCTACTTCCTCTTCATTAACTCTGCATTTCCCTTTGACCTTTCTGTTTTTTCTTTAGTTTTTAATAAAGATTAAGAGTGAGATAATATATACTTATCTCCTTCCTTTCCTTTTGCTCTATCCGTTTTGGTTCGTTCTTTCCTAGAAGTGGATCTAAGTTAAGGAGAAGGACACGGTAACCCTGTAAGCGCTCCTTTTCCCCCCCCTTCACAAATTCCGCTGAACAATTCTCTAATTGGAAGCGGAGATTTTTATATTTATAAGGGGGAGGCGGGTCGGCAATTCTATCCCTGCTTTCTTTTTTCCCCCCCTCCCACGAGTCGATTTAATTTGCGGATTATCCTAGCCTACTTTATTCTTTCAACCCCACACACCTATACTAACTCCCCATTCCAGTCATGCCTTCTATATCCTTAAAAATGACCCATTTGTCCCTCTAATAAGAGGAGCCCAGATTCCTAATTATCTTCCTCCTTCCTTGTCGACTCCCCTTTATTTCCTCTTCATATGACTTACAAGAGCGTACTTGGGTTTTCTATACCATTTCCTTTTTTATTTTACGAATTAAGCGTCCCTGCGGGACTACTTACTTTTTTTCCCTCTCTTCTTTTTTTTCACCCTAATTACCTATTGCTCTCTCCTCCTAGCGCTCCTACTACCTACCCGATATCTTTTCCTCTCTTACGGCAAGCTTCTTCCTTAGCTAGTAGTCTCTACCCCCCCCCACCATTACTTTTCCGGATCTCTTTCCTTCAGTCTTAGTTGTAAGGATATGGGATAATCTGAGCCTGTCGCTATCACCCTGAAGGAGTTTACGAGGAGTTTCCCTCTTATCCTATACCCTATTTCGGTAGGCTACCCACCTTATTTACCCTCCCTTCCGCTCCACTACTCTTTGCATCAAGGTTTAGGTTAGTTCTCGATTACTATACAGATAAAATCGTTGTGGCTACGATCGAACCTCTTTCCTTAAGAGTTCGTTAGTACTAGTTTCCATAAGTATGCCTTTTTTTCCCTCTTCTTCCACCCTACTAAAACACATCGTCCTACCCTATCTGTCCTACTTATACCCCTATCCTTGGTCTCTCCCCCTTTAGCCCAAAGGGTGCTATCTCATACCCTTTTAGCTAGTCATTTTTCTTTAGATTCTAGGACCTTATTTTATAGTCTTTTCCTGGCCTCCTACTTCTGTAATCTTGCCCCTTATACTACCGGCTTGGCTTCCTCTCTCCCCCTCCTGTTAATACTTCTTCCCCCCTCCTCTGTTATCGAGATATATTCCATGTGACTCGACCCCCCCCCCCCCCCCGTATATCTCTCATTTTCCCCTTTTCCGTACCTACTTCCTTCTCAAGTACTCTATATAAGAATCCCTCCTACCTTCTCTAAGTCTCTAGTCCCTCTCCATAGTAATTAGGATATTCGTATCTGACTCCCTTGTCCTCCTCCCCTAGTAGGGTATAATGGTCACTCCAAAAGGGGTAGGTCCGATTTGTCTGAGGGCTTTCGAATCTCTTTACCATTTCCCCCCCCCTAATATCTTCCTCCCCTCGTCCTAACGAAGCTTCTGTAAGGTTCTTTTCCTCTTCCTCCCAATCTGAGAAGCCTAATTTAACTTTTTAGCCTTCTATCCACGAGAATGACCTGCTATTAGTTATTTCTCTTCCCCCTCTCTGTCTAAGTTTTTTGCCCTACTACCGTCTTATTCTTCCTCACCCTTTACCTTATTAGTATACTTCTTTATGCGACCTTCGTCTCTTCCTATCCTTTTATGTCACCCTTTTCTTGATAGTCCACTGCTGAGAACTATCTTTTTTTGCCCCACATCTGCATTATAGTAGTATTTGGTTTCTAGTTTTTTTCCCTATATTTAGTATTAGTCGGTAGAGCGCGCCTATTTTTCCTCTTCTTAGTTCCTTAATCTAAAGGCCCCTGCCGCCTAGGATTTCTTCTAGTCCTTTTCTTCAATTCTCCCCCTCAAAAACGATTCGGGTCTAGCAAACCCCCTTTTACTCCTCCTGAGATAATGAGAATGACTACCATTCACGGAGTCTCTCTTATACCAATCTAGCCTCTTCTAGTCCTTTTGGTCGTTTCCAGGACCTCGGCCCCGTCGCGTACTCACTCTCTACGTTCGTATTTTATTTCAGGACGGTAGGGGATCTTTTATAGTCGTAATTCGATCGAAGCGTAGTGGGCACTAAAGATGTAATTAATTCCCATAACGAAGCAAATCTAATCTTATATTCCCTCCGTCTAAAATTTTAAAGGTTAATTAATAGGAATCCAGGTGTACTTCCCCCCCTTTTCTTTTATAGGTGGCTTAGACTTGACCCCTCTAAGCTAAATTCTAACCTCTAATATAACTCCGTTTATAATAGCGCATTCTCCGAATTGAAATACGAATATATTATTCACTTTACCCAAAACTACCACGCCACTAGGGGAAGGCACCCGCCGACTATAGGTTCCCTAACTCTTTATAGGTATCCCGTCCCTCCCATCCCCGTACCGTTGAATAATCGTTTCTTCTAACGACCTTTCTTCTCCGCTTTACTCTTAGGCAGTATCTTTTTTCCTTTTTCGTAGAGGCTTCTCTGACTATACACATCCTCCGCTCCCCCTTAATTAACCTAATTAACCTAACCTCCCCTTGCAGCTCAGTAATACGGACTCATTTTCTTAATGAGAGGCTTTCTTTCAGAGAGATTATCTTTTTTTACTGGTAGTAGTTACCAGAGTTTAGGCACTTCCACTAAATCCATAAGGTTCCTAGTCCATACAGAATAATAAACCTAACTTCCTCTCCTTTTTTCCTTATCATAGCGCGGATTATATCATCCTCTAAAATCCTCCCTTACTGAGTCGGTCTTTTTATTACCTTACTTTTACTAGGTCTATTTTCTAGGTATCAATTACTTCTTCTCTATCTTCTTATTCCTTTTTTATCAGTTTAACCTCGGTTTCCGATATATAATATCGCGGCCTTACTCTATCCTCCCTCCCCTTAGCTTCAAGAACCCTCTAATCTCCTAATATCCCCTTTCCGTTAGTTTAGGGTCCTACTATTCAGAAGGGGGGTCCAATTTAAGGGATACTTTTTGAGTACCGGGCCCAGGAAAACCCCTTCTCCCCAAATCTCTCTTAGTCAGGAATAGAGGCACGTGCCCTCGTAGATACTTCCCTCCCGCTATTGAGGCCCTTCCCCTCTTTCCTTCCCTCTTTCCTCCCTCTTTCTACACTTTCACCCCTATAGAAAAAATTCAAATCTTTCTTTTCTCCCCTTTTTGTTTGTTCTCGTGATTTATAGCTTGATACGGACCACGCTTTTTCTTAACCCTGACTCTCTTTGCGAGGATAATTGTTCTTTCTTTTTTTCGTTGGAGGCACTATTTATTTACCCGTTCACGTGAATGATTTATTCCTCCTCGACGGCGGTTTTTGTCTAGGGGTTTTTTGTCCTAGTCCCCATATCCTTCCTTTCTCCTGACCCCCCCTTTTATAGTCTCCCTAATTACCTTTACCCCCTTTTCTGGCTGCTTATAGATTTGCTTCCTCTCATGGTTTTAGAAGCTAATTGTATGGACTATCATTATCCTCCCCCCCCTTTTAAATTTCCCCAAACTTAATAAGCGAAAAATTAGGTCCCCCTCTTTCCGGCTCTCGAGTCCCCTATTAGCCCTCCTTGAATCCTACTTCGTCCCCTGCAATGAGTTAGAAGATAGATTAAGCCCTGTACCTCTCCCTATGATCCTAGGCAATGTAGTAGTCCTATGATAGTTCTATAGACCACCCTTTTAGTATTTTTTGTCTCTCTTGCCTTCGCTTTACCCCGTCTTTTTCCTCCTCTCATAGGACTCTATAAGAGCTTCTACCTCCTTCTTCCGACCTATTAATTCCGTATTTACCCTTTTCCTCTTTAGTGCGTCAAGTCTTAATGAGTTCCCTTCCTGGGACCTACTCTGATTTTTATTTTTCTAGCTATTTTACCCCCGAGAATAGATCTTTTTCCCCTTTCTAAATAGGTTGGGCCCCTCATTCTCTGTATTCCTTATACGCTTATTAAAAACTTTCTTTTCCTTTTTATTCTTACTTATTGGTCCCCCCTTTACCCTAATTGCACTCCCTTAGTACCTTTCCCCAATGTTTTCTGTAGTTTTATAGAAGCCCTTCTTCTCTATTATACTTTATATTCCTTCCTTTACCGCCTATTATAACGGGTTCTATAGTAAGGGTATCAAGAGATGGTATTAGACCCGGCAGTAGATTCTTTTCCTTCTAAGCGCCTCACATTCATTCAGAGTAGGAAATCTTTGTCTTTCTGTTCCTATACTATCAGATTTCTCGTAATTATTCGGTATCCCTACACTCAAGGCAGGTCGCGAGCTGATTTTGAGAGATAACCTCCCTCTCCTAACTGTATACTACTTAGTCCCTATGAAATAAATTTGCTCCTCCTCCAAGTCCCCCCTCAATCTTTCCTACGCGGTCCGAGCTTTTCTTGTAATAAGATCTATAGTATCATGAGTACTTTTAATGCTATATATATACCGAGCGGTAGTTTCTATTACTTTGGTTGTGTCCGATACCTATATTTTCTTACTAATTCTCCTTTTCACGCCCGTGGTTTCCTAATGTAGCGGCGTTTTTCATATTCAACTACTATTCTTCCTGGCGCTATCTTTTTCGACCGACCATACCTCTCCTATTTAGCATGCCCCCTATACTACCTCATTACCTTTGCATTTTCTTATCATTCCAGTTCTCTTCTTCAAGTCTCGTTCAAGTCCCTTTTTCTAAGAATTTTCTGCTATATAAATAATTTCCTGGTCTACCTCGTCAGTTTCTAGTCCTTTTTTTATTATTCTGTACCCTTCTGTACATACGGAGACCCCAATAGTTGATATAGGCAAGGTCTCGGTTCTTTTTCTCTCTTCCTTTTTCCACTATAGATTGATTTAGGTGCTCCTCCTCCTTACGCCTTTCGTTTTCTTAGTCTTGTTCTCCCTAATATTATAGTAGCGTTTACCTCTTCAACCCTAACCCCCCCCATTCCCCCCCCCCTATATGAACCCCCTACTAAGGTGGTTTTCCCCCCTTTTCGCTCTAGGGTCAACATCTCAGGATCAGGCTGCCTTTCGTTTTCTCCCCCCTCGACTTAGTATTCTTATTACTTATCTCTTCTCATGACTTCCCCTAGGTTCTTTTTTAGCTATAAAGCTTATCCGATTCTTCGCTCGTCCTCTATGGAACTCCAATCTATTTTCCCCTCTCCCTTTTTCCCCCAGTGTTTTTTGATAGCTTTCCTCAAGTCCCCCTTCTCTCTACCTGCCTTCTAAGCTCCAGTTCCGACTTCCTTTCACTATATATACTCCTCCTCTCCCTTCTTATCCCCCCGCTAGAGTCCTCCCTTTATCCTTAGGTTCTGCTCTTCCTCATTTATATTAGCACCGTAAGAGCACACACTCTTTGTTTATTTCTGCATAAAATAGTTTCGGACGATTTTTTTGTTTTCGAGCTAACGCTTCAATAAGTAATATTAGGTTACTAGTACCCCCTCTCCTTCTCTACGGCGTCATCCTCTACCAGATTATAAGACCTCCAATAAATAGCGACGTTCTGCTAGATGAGTCTCCGAGATACCGAGACAGGGTCTCTCCAGTCTAGGTACTACGGGGTCTCCTCCAACGTTTCATTCTTTTACAGTTTCCCTCTATTCCTCTCCCTCCTTCTTATATCCCGCTACCGTCTTTCTCTATCCCATCCTTTTCCCCCCCTTCTCCTTCTACCTCCCGGAGTGCTTACTATTACTTTTAAGTGCCTTTATCGGTAGTATAGATGGACTGGTCTTCTTCCCCTAATGTCGTTTCGTTCTTCTTCTAGAATAGGTCCAGAGCGCCCCCGGTAACTAGTAGTTACCAGAATTTCCCTTAAGACTTTAGGAGCTTGCTATTAGTTTTACCGTATTTCCCTTCTCGGGGATCGGTCCTTATCATCCCGCTCGGAGGATAACCGACATTCTCCGGCTTAAAGGTAGGATCCCGATGTAGATCTAAACGCCTTCTGGCCTTATAGATTTCTGTCCTCCTTCTAATCTGCACCGTTAGGGCCTGGAGTGTCACGTTCGCGTTTTTATTCTATTCTCCCCGGGGATTCCTTTAGAGAAGATAGTTTCATCAGTAGTTAATTGTTCTTAATCTAACAAACCCCGACGAAAAGTTATTACGGATACCCCCGATCCCTTTTCTCCCACTTTCTATCCAGGCTATGTTCTCTTTTCCTTCAAAAGTTGCCGCTTAATACGTAAGTTTTTTGATACTCACCCTACAAGTTACAAGACCACCCCCTCTTTTATAATTCTTACGACTTGCATCATCCATATCATTACCTCCCCCCTTTCCCCCTTTTTTTAAACCCCTCCTCGGGGGGGACCTCCGCTCTTAATGAACCTCGTTTCTCTTTGCATTAGACTAATGAATACGCTCTCTATTACCCAAGAATAAATCCTAATCGTTATCATATCCCCCCCTATACTATTTATACAGGGTACTCTACGTTTCTTCCGTATCCTAATTCTATTGTCTCGGACGACTAGCATTTAGAAAATCATACTTTTTTCCATCATTCTTCATTTTAACCGCCTACGATAGCTAAATGGTCCCACGTGAAGTAATCTATTCTCATCTTGATTATCCTCAGTCGCTTACCCCCCATCTTCTAGTTCCCAGCCGGTAGTAAGCTACCGGACTCTTACTAACTCTAAAGGTCTATAGCATTATTCCTAAATTCCTCCCCACTTATCTCAGTATAGACTAGCCTCTAGATCTATCTTTATTCTAAACCCTGCTAGGTTATTTTATTTTCTTTTTCCAGTTTAGGCCTCTAATAGTATTTTCCTCCATTTTCACATCTTTCTTAATTAGTTTACAGTTTTTTTTTAGTCTAGCTCCCTTAGAACATAGAGAGAAATCTCTTCCTCTCCACCTCCTTCTCAAGAAATCCCCCCCTACTCCTTTTTTCCGGTAATTCGGTGCGACATAATTGGTGGGAAACTGAGGTTCAGGACCTTTTTGCCTTCTTCCAACCCATAGACACCCCTGCCGTCGCTTAGTTTAGTCTCGCGTCCTCCCTTAGTCTATAGTCGACTCCTACGCTGCCTTATCCTTCAGCCTTTTCTTCATCAATCTTGTCCTAAATAGGTAGGATCTGCCCCCCTCTTCTAAAACTTCCCTTTCCTCCCTCCCCTCCCTTGTTTGTTCGTCTAGATTTTCTCTAGGTGCCTCCAGGACCGAGTGTCTGCCCAGTTTAGATTGTAGTTGAACTTTTTCTTAAGTCTTTCGATCTTCTCTTCAGTTGTCTTCCCCTCATACTAAGGTTCAGTTGCCATTCTTCAGTACCTAAACCGTTACCCTGTGTGTCTCTGTTGTCCTAAGTTGCACCAATTTTACCGCCCCAATAAGATTACCCCAGTGCCCCCCCCCCACTTCTTAAGTCGGTTACCCTAATTTACCGTTCCATTTAAGTCTGCTCTCTCGAGTATTATATCTCGCCGGTTGTGCGATATATTAGTCTGACTCCCCCTATCTCCTTCTAACATAATTTCACTTTTCTCAACCACAGTAAGACCGGAACCCCCAATTCAATTCTCTGCACTGATTCTTTACCTCGAGATATTATCTCCCTGACTGGAAAGAGAAGTCCACTTACCTCGTCCCCTACTTCCGTTTTTATATACTATATCTAAGCTTCCGGTCGTCATAATCCTCTCCTTGGACTTGAAATTCTTTCCCATTATTACCCTTTTCTTTTAGATTATGATATAGCGTTAGTTCCCGTCTTTTTCATACCTCCCCTTCCATCTAACTCTTCCTCCTGCTATATCTCCGTTAACCTTCATCAGTTAGATATCTCGTGCTGTCCCAGATTACTGAGACCTATCTTTTCTTCCTCTTGAGAGATTAGAACTTTTCTCGTCCTCTCTTTTTTTTCCTTTTAGTTGCTTCTCTACCTCTAGGGGACACTTTATCTCCGTAGCTATTCTCCTTTTCTTTCAAAACCCCGCCTCTTGAGTTAATAATATCGTTTTTAAGAACTCACCTATCTCACGTCCTTTCATTAATCTTTAGTTCCCCTCCCCTAGTGGATTATTTTTTTCCCATCGTCCTAGTTAGATAATCTTTGACTTTGATATTCTCCTTTTACATACGATCTGGAGCCCTAAGTTCAGTTAGTTACTAGGTATAAGGTAAAGTCTCATGCCCCCTACATTAAGCTGTTCTCTCCTTACTGCCTCTTCATTAACCCTATCTCCTAGAAGTATCCCGTAAGATGTTTTCTTTTTTATTATAATTCCGATCCCACTCAATACTACTTTTCTCAGCTAATTTCCTCTATATCCTCCCCCTCCCGTTAGTAGAGCCCCCTACCCCTTTTTACCTCCTTCTCAACTAACTCTCCTTTTTCAATCCTTGCCTTCTCTCATTCCCCCTTAAAGTGCCCCCAGCCCATTTTTAATAGTTCTCGAGGATTCGCCTCACTACGTAAGGTTCTCATTTATTACTATTTCCTATTTCCAAGAAGTAGGTTCTTAAGGTTTTCTCCCTAGCTTTTTGGTATTAAACTTAAGCTTTTTAATACTCCCCCTTCATCCTTTGCTTTGTCTTCACCACCTATTTATATAATCTTATCTCCTTCCCCCCCCTACTGCTTAGTCTAAGAAATACCTGACCCTTCTTTTTCTCCCTCTATCCCTCTGGCTAGTATGTAGTATTTTATAAGTCAGGTCGATACTTCACTTTTTTCTTGGACCTCCGCACTGGAATAATATATCTCACCCTTTCTATCTTTCGCGTTATCATGATCTTTTCCTCTATTCTTCTTCGGTTGCGACCCTCTTCCCTAGGCGTCTCTCCCTCGATAGCCGGCCTCCGCTCTAGCCCGTCTAGTTTCTTCCAGTGAGAGTCCCTTTCTTAACCTTTGACCTCCTTCCTGCTCGTTAGTTTTTTTACCTAATAGTAACGCGTTGAACTATCCTCTCCCCCTACACATCTCTACCCCTTTTTCTGTCCTTTCTCCCCCGATAAGGTTCTTACCTTTTCTATTCCTTTCGCTTGTAATAGATCCCTAATCCCACTCCCCTGAAGGAAATTTTCTTCTCTCTTCGGCCTTTCGTTTCGACTTATAGTCTTTTCGATTTATATATATCTTCCAATTTACGGACCCCCTTTTCTTCGCGCGGCCTTATCCTGCTATTTAAGGTTCCCCTGAGCTCTCTTTCTAATAAC
>Ga0179591_1261875_pt1 | contig 11467 bp, 8 predicted proteins | sample CZOMad2_1_08_16f_FD_182891 | JGI IMG/M metagenome (GOLD analysis project Ga0179591, IMG submission 182891) | Vadose zone soil fungal communities from Angelo Coast Range Reserve, California, USA - CZOMad2_1_08_16fungal (PacBio error correction) | ecosystem: Environmental > Terrestrial > Soil >... | reverse complement strand
GTTATTTAACATTCGCCTTTCCCATATAAGAACTAGGTTTCCCCTTTTTCCGACCCGTCATCTCCCAATTGTTCAGAGATAGACCCTTCTCTCCTGACACCCAAGAGGGAGAGACCATGCAATCTCGGCCCTCGAACAGACAGTTTTATCATGAAAGAGGTGCCATGTTGCGGACGGCTTCAGTGAGTTTGTATTCAATCCGGTTATCGATCGGCCACCCACTGTGCGCGCCCAGGACTTTTCGTCTGTTCCCCAGTCAGGTTCCTTGTGGTCCGATAGCCTTCTTACCCGGCCGCGATTAGTTGCTTCACGGTTTATACGAAGAAGCTTCTTCTTTGTTTTGTCTGGGTTTTTCCAAATCTCAAGACCTTCCCCCCGTCGATCAGGAAGAGTTTAAACTGTCCGTTATTTTATTCCAGCTCGTCATGCCGATCTGACTCTTTCTGCGTTTTAAAAGACGGCGCGCTTGTTGCTACAGTTGCCGTTCTTGCCCCTTCTTCTTCCGGATACATACGGTTGTATCCTTCCTCTTTTCCCTCGGAGAATTGCTTTGATTTGGTCAGAGCTCTCACCTTCCCCCCCCCTTCTCAGTGTTTCTCGCTCCTCTCCCATCCGCCCTTTTCCGTGATCGACCTACTCCCCAGTCCAGTGAAAGCTCGGTAGAACTGCTGAGTAGAAGCCGAGCTTCCCCCCCGTGTGTTAGCCTGAGGACCGACCACAAACACCTTTCCCTACGCAAAGTGCTTAGGTCCTAGACGAGAGATGTCACCTTCCCTTCGTCCCCCCTAAATTCGCATTGTTTCTTCTATCAGGAAATCTTCATCCCCCTTCTTTGGAGTAGCAGGAAGTAGCTTTTCCTGGCCCCTTTTTTTGGCGGGCCCCCTACATCGTTCGCCACCTCGTTCCCTCCCTCAATTTACTTCCCCTCCGAACTTATGCAGTCAGAGGCTCTCCTTCTAAATCATCCTTACCACGCCCTCAACCGACGCTTCCTAGTGATGACGTTGACATCTTTGTAGAAAGGCCTTGCCTTATTTCCTTCTGATCTCATCTTCTCGTCTCGACGGCGAGTACGAAAATCGTGATCACGAGAGCCCTCTCAATATATTCTGACGTCTAGGAACTTTTTCATTTCGCGTGAAATCGCCGTTGTCCCACCCCTTCTCTCAAAGCTTGACGAGATCCCCAGAGATGCTCTGTTTCTCGCCCCCGTCCCCCCAAACAATGCGCATACCGCCAGACTTTTCGCGATCCAAAGTCTCTCCGCAGCACGGACCGTTTAGGGATCTTTCCCTCATCCTTCTCATCTTTCGTTCTCCCCTCTTCTTTCTGCAGAAGTTTCCCGTGCGAGTGCTCTGGATTTTGTCGAACATTTTTTCGCGCTCCCGCTCCCTGATATTCTTTATACTCAGGCACGCCATTTTCACCCCTTCTCCGTGAACAGTTCTTCGTGCACCTTCTTTTAACGAGATTAGTGACTCTCCTCCTGGTTTCCAGTTGTCCAGCATTCTACTCCTCCAGTTTTCTCTGGCTGATGAATGCGTGGTGCCTTTCCCCCAGAACTGAAAGACCCCCTACAGAAGTCTGTTGCTGTGAGGAGTCTCTTCTTGCTTCCTTTTCCAGTATCTTGCGCTTTTTTTAGGAATTGCCTGTTTTTCCCTGGAGCCAACCTTGGGCTGCCCTTCTACTGACCCGGCTAAATGAAGTGATGATTTTCCCTTTCCTCTAGCGAACCTTTTTGAAGCCCCTTAACGCTTCCTCGTTTTCATTGGCGAGGCGTCCGTTCATCGTCGCTATCCCCCCCCCCACCAGATATTGTTCCGCCCCCGAGACGAACTTTCGCGGAAGCCGTCCCCAAAAATGATTGTTTTCCCCCCCCTTCCCGTACTATTCCCGCAGAGTTCCAGAACCCTCCCTTTGGAGATTTCAAGGGTTTTCTTTCGAAGCCTCGAGGCGATATACTCAAGGAGGCTTTTTTTTCGATTTGACATTTTTGGAGTCTATGTTTTGACCCATTTCGTGGCATAACCGATGCTATCTAACCGCTTCGTTCTTGATGTTTTGAACGTGGCTTTCCCTCCTGAGTCAGCTCTTTTTTTCTGTTTTCCTTATACTTTTAATATTTGAATTTCTCTTCATCATCCTTCGAGGAGTTGTTACTGGGAAGGCGTGACGCGCACTCTAGTGAAAGACCCCTTGTCTCTTCAGCTTTTCCCTGATCCTTTCCTTTTGAGAAGCCGGAAGGTACCGCCCCAGAGCCCCTCGCGTGACAACCCAGAGGATTCTTAGACAGAATTTCCATCGAACATTCCTCTCCTATCTCGCGGACTCTCCCCCCATACTGACAGCGTCCTCGTCTCTTTAAGGGAGTTGCTGGCGCAGTGAGAACTGCTTCGGCTTCTCTTCCCCCCCTTTTCAACGCCGTCCAAGCCCCCCGAGACTAAGAAGTATCCTTACTGCAAAATTTATTTAGTAAACGTGACTCTTTTTCCCTTCCGAGCTTCTTACGCCTAAAGTATTGTCGTATTTTTCCCTGGGGAAGTCCTAATTCGCCTTAGATCCGTTTAAATCGCAAAGAACTTCTTTTCTCCAGTCCGCCTCCCCGACTTGTTTTCCCAAACTTTCACTACAGCAATACGGTCTGTATCCTCCGTAGGAGCGTCGCGAAGATGAATTCGCGGGGACCAGTCCTCTCCCCCTCTGTTCCAAGACGGACGATTCTTCCGGATGGCTCGGTCTATTCTGTTGAGTATGACTCGCTCGTGAAGGAACCATGACTTTTTTTTTTTTTTTTTTTTTTTTTTTTTTTTTTTTTTTTTCTGTTTTGGTGGTTTTGTTTTTTGCTGCTTTTCTGACGCAGCCCTAAAACTCTAGTCATTTGCGATAGAACTTCGAATCTGCACGATTTGTGCTTCTTTTTCCGTCTTCCCCGTTACGGACACCCCCCCCTGTGTTCTAGGCCCTCTATTTTGAACCCTTGCCCTTTGTCTGATGCGTGCCGGGCTTTCTGATTGAGGTCGCGGTCTGGATTCTTCCTTTTTTTGACCAGACCCCCCAAAAGAGGCGAGTCTGAAAGAATTTTTTTTCACCCCCTGTTCAAGAAAATTTTCCCCAAAACCCCCTCGTTTCCGACTTTTTTTTGGTTTATCTCACGCGTGTAGTGACCGGTAGTGTTGTTTGTTGGTTTGTTTGAGCACTTTTTACAACCAAGCCCCATTCTTTTTAAAGATAAGTTCGATGTCCCCTCCCCCCAGCATCTATAAACCCATTGTATATGACGGAATTCAGCCGAGTGTCTTTTTTTTCAATTCTGATCATGTTGGGAATAGCATACAATAATCTACCACCCTCGCCTTGAAGTCATTTTGTTCCGACTTATTGTTTTGGATTGTTTCCGGAATCTTTTCCCGTTTTAAGTTTATATCCTTTTTAGGATCCCTCTTTTCCTATCCTCCGTTTTTTTTTTTTATCAGCTTCTGATCCCGCCCACAAAGTACTCGTCCGGCAACGCCGGCACCCGAGCCGTCCCTTCACAACCTCTACCACCTTCGTCACTTCCAATAAAGAGAGTCTACTCTCTCGCCCTCCTTAGGAGTTTTTTTCGATTATGTTATTGATTGCCAAACCATTACTAAGCTGATTCCTTCCCCCCTTTAGTGTCCTTGGTAATCTTTCCGTTAAATTGTCCGCGGCTTTTTTCCTCTGTCCCTCTCTCCTTTTTTATGAGTGCTTTTTTTGCCACACTTGCGTTAATTTTTTACCCTTTTCCTTCGACACCCATGTTCGGGCCCTCCCCCAGTAGGCTACCGTCGTTTTTTTCAGACGAACATTGTTTTTTGTACCCCCCAATTTTTCTTCCTCCGCGACGCATTTTTTAGATAAATCCACCTTCCCCCTGAATAAAGATCCGCGTCGCCCAGCCTCTCCTTTCCCCCCTAAAGGCCCCGTCCCGAAATCTTTTATCCCTTTTTCCCCTAATTCCGCCGTTTTTTCACGGAAGTTGCCCTTTCCCTCTCTCCTAGGTTCCTCCTTAGCCCGTTCGATCACCCAAGCGCTATTTTTTATTTAGTCCCAGAAAGGTAGATTCCTTACTCCTTCGAGAATGTAATAAGAGTACGCTAACGTTTCCGTTGATACATCGGCGCTCTCCAGGTTCGACCCCCCCCCCCATCCTTTAGTCCGGTAAAGCCGCGTACCTTCATATGAGAGTTTTAGAACTTCTTCTAGGGCACTTTCCGAGCCGTATGTTTTGACTCTTTTCCCCATTTTCATTATTTTCGTTCCCGCCCTTCCTGTTGCGATAGGGAACTTTATCAATTTCTAAACGGCCTTCAGCTTCTCGCAACCAGGCCGTACTTCTTCCCTTGGAGAATACCCTCGTCTCCAGCCATCAGTTTTTGCAGTTTCTCTCGGACTTCTCTAAGCTTCTAGCCTTTCAAAAGTCGAGCTCTTTTCGCCACTTTCCTCGCCACGGCCCGTACCTTGACCTGCTCCTTTTCTCCTGACCTCTTCGAGGATAGGCGACTTCCCGTTTTTCGATCGATTTTCGAGAGACTTAGGCTTTGTTACCCAGCGCCTCATTGGTCGTTGTAACCTTCGTCTCAGCCATTCCCGTTCATTGCGTCAAACCTGCACCTAGTTCGACTGGCAAGACGTCACTTCTGACTTCCTCTACGATCCCTATACCTTCCCCCCCCCCCCCCTCCTTTTTTAGTTGATGCGAGAAAGTCTGTCGCTCGGGACCCGCCAGCTTCACCAGCAAGCGTTGTAACCCTCAACCTCCCCGTAGCAAGAAGTTTTTAGGTATATCTCACCCATTCCCTCTTCTTTGAAACGTGTCCCCACTGGTTCGCATCGATTTTAACTCCCCGCCTCCTCCCTCGAATCCGCGATGTCCACGACTGCGGCGGACCCTCCAATCCCTCTACCTGTTTCTTGATGTCCATCAGGCTTGCAGGTTCGCGCCGAAGACGAGCTTTTTTTGGCCTTTTTGCTCTAGCCGTGTAATTAGTCTCTTCTTCCCTCTCTCTTCCTCCAGATTACGAGCTCCGCTCCCCTCTTCCGCGAATCGCGTAGCGTGGTCGGTTTTTGCTTTTTCTCATCTTTCACGTGGAACACTCACACGGCGCGTCTTATGCGAGAGTCCTTTAATTCTCTCAATTTGGACGCTTTTGCTCCAGGGCGGAGCCTTTGCGAGCAGTCGCGATCGTCCCTACTCCCCCCTTCACCGAAGAAGAACAGTCCGCACTCCCTAAGGGAGGTCTATTTCTTGAATTAGTTTCAAGGCCACACTGGCACCTGCCTCGTCTCGCCTTTTGATACTCCACTTTCCGCAATTAGATAGTCATCCAGCTAGGGACGACTCCTTTCCTCACTCTTTATCATTGTTGTTTTCCCTGCTTTATTGTTGATTGAGATTATGTGCCTATTCCTCCCCGAGACCTTTCTCCCTACAAAAGCAGTTCGTCTTTCAGACATCCACCTGAAATTGACCTTCAGCCTTCGTTAATCCTCATCTTTTTTCACACTCGATTAGGCCTGTCATTTTTCACTTCCGCGCTTAAGGTTGAGGCTCTTCGGTTCCGCGCCCGGTCTTTTCTCTGATAATTTCTTGGTGCAGGAAACCCCTCTCCTCTTTGCCGATGGATTTCTTCCTTAGCCGTGCCCTTATATTCAAGGATCAAGTCCATACTTGCTACATCATCATTAGGGATCGTCAGTTTTGTACGATCACATTTTTCTTTCTCCCCCCTTCTTTCTAGCTTGCTGATATTCTTCCAACCGGTCTTTTCGCCTTCGACCGGCTGGCGACATCCCTCCCCTCCCTCGTTTCTGTTTGTAGAGTCAACCTCGACCCCGGTGCACCGCTTTCGCCCCCTGAGATAGCCTCTTTCAGAATCGCTAGCGTAGTTTTTAAGTACCGTGCGTACGACCTCTTTTTTCTTCCCCCCCACTGTCTGTCGTTGTTGAAAGTCCTCCTGTTGTCTTCTCCCACTTGACTACCTTGAATGCCCCAATTCTTCACCCTTTGCGTCCTGATGGTCTTCCCCCCATCAACCCAAGGCTTACTTTGGACCCATTGCCTTCCCTAGCGTGCGAACATGCACGCACGTTCTCCCGATTTTGTGCCTTTTTCCCCCCCGCTCTCCCGAACCACTTTTTTTTTTTTTTCTTGCTTCGAATTGCCGCCACGTCCGAGAGTTAATTCGCTTCGATCACGGCCCGATTGAGGGGCTCTGATTCGATGAGCCCCCCTTCTTACCTTGAAGTTCGAGCCTAGCGCAAAGCCAATCGACTTCCTCTCTTCTGAATCCCTCCCAAACTGGTTAAGAGGGACTGGGCAGCATTGTAAAATAGGTCACTGTCCCCTTCGCAGTAACGTTTTCCGTCTTTTTTTGAACTTGCGTTTTTAAAGCGGGTCTTCTTGTTGCCACGGCCAGTTGTTCATCTGTGCTGTCGTATTCGATAATTTTCGCTCCCGTTTGTACAGAAAAGACCTCTCTTCTCTCTTCCCGTTCTCTGCGCCCGTCATTCTCGAATTGAGCTTCTGGCCACCCCCTCAGCCTATTTACTCCTTCTCCCCCTCTCGAGAAAAGGTTTTACGTCCTCGAGACCGAGGTCGAGTTTCGCTTTCCAGCCCTTCCTCTTTCTTCCCGCCTTTCCTATTCCTGATGCGATCTGCGTTGGTTCCCAGCAGTCTTCAGGCTTTTCGCGCCACGTCTAGCTCGTTTCCCCCCCTGTATTAGTCTAGTCGAGAGTCTTCTTTTCCCCCTGGAGCGATCGGGCCCCCGCTTTTTTTTTCCGCCATCTTCTTTTCCCCCTTTTTTTTTTTTTCTCTATTCTGCGGAACATGTGGCTTCCCTCTTTCCCGTGACAGAGGATGATCGGGCAGCCGCGTCTCGCCTCTCTTGCTCAGCGGAGAACAGAGGCTTTTCTCGAAATCATTTGCATGAAGATTAGGAATACATTCCCGCTTTCCCCTTGTATCTTGAAGTGTGCGTCTCTAAGACCCCTCTTTTCTCCGACGCTGTTTTCGCTGAATCGTTTTGAGTCAGGATGTTACCTTTCCCTTGCTTTTTTGGCCGAAGCGGCTGGTGATCCTGATTCTTTTAGAACGGGTTCGAAGATCTCTGGTCGAGTCGGACCCATCTCTCTTCGTCCTCTAGATCAAAGGAAGGTACAACTGGCCATGCGCGTCCGAGTTTCTGTCCCTTCCTTTCTGAAAACGACGGGCGGCTCCATGGTGGTGGATTTGACCCACTGGCTGCTGTCGTTACTCCCTCCTATTTTTTTCAGGAGATAAGCTGTCTCGCTTTGCGTATAGGACCCTCCAGACCTTCGTGTTTTACTGGAGCTATTTTTGCAAGCAGGCCTCGCATTAGCGACTAAGGAACAGCTTGCATCATGCCCTTCCGCTTGTCGCCCACTGCCTGGTTCAAACTTTTTTTTCTCTCTCTGGATATTTAAGAACCCACCTGACCCTCCCTTTCCTTCATGTCCATCTTTTCCTCGTGTTCAAATAATACCGTTTGTCTTACCGATCAGCCACGTTACACTTTCCTGCTGCATCCTTCTTCTGCTTTTTTTCGGAAAGGCCGTTCAAACCCCAGTTACCGCACTTTTCTTTCCCCCCACTCGGCGACGGCACCGTTCCTTTCACCCTCTTCAGGATAGAGATCGCAGCTTTGATTCCCGCCCGACAGAGACCCCCCGTCCCCCCCCCCCCTATTTCCTCCCCCGACCCGGCGATTTCCGGGGCTGTAAAGCTCTTATTTAGTGCGGACCGTCCGCAGATACGACCGCTTCAGCAGCCTGAATTTCGAGACGAAGCCATAGTCACCTCCTTCTTGTAGTCGGCGTCTTTTTGTCTCCTTTCCCTCTTTTTGCCCCCATCGCGACACTGCTCGCCTAGAGAACGCTCCCCCTCTTCTTCTCTTCCTGCACGATCTGATCTATTTAAAGCACTGCACCGAAAAAAGTCGCCCGCCGCCGGAATGAGCGCCTTTCCCCCCGCTCCTTTCTACGCGAGTGGTGAGCAACGAGGGGTCTGCTTTTACGGAGGAAGTTCGACTTCTCTGTTTCCCCCCTTCTGAATTGTTGCGGGTCAACTGATCTGGAAGTTGCAACTCCCTCCAGATCACCCCGTCTAAGTCCACCACTATTTGCTTTTGCCTGACGGTTCTGCACGAGCTCGCTGCCTTCTAGAAGGAGGTTCCATTTCCTCATGCCGAATTCATACGTTTTGAGGAGGTGACTATGAAGTTTCAACCGACCTGCCGCATCTACCGCCTAACCGGATCTCTTCTGCTGTCGGCGGGAGGCGTAGGACGACGGTTTCTGTACAATGGAGTAGAACTTTCTCCACCCTTCTTCCCGTGCTCGACGTCAGGCTCGCGTTTTCGCTGCGCCTTGATGCTGAAAGATTTAAACCCTCCCCTCTCACCCAGCGAAGATTTCATCCGATGGAGGGATCTTAAGAGGCCCTCCCTCTATTGTCTGCCGAGAGAGGCGATTATTGCCGTACGGAGGTTCGTCTTCAACAGCCCTTTCTTAATCACTCCCTCCCCCTCCCAGAGTTCTCCAGAACACCGACCTTTCGCCCCCTTCCGGGGATCGCTCCTCTTCGATATCCTATCCGGTCGAGTGGAGTTCGTCGATGCACACCAGTTCTGTTTCCAATCCTTCTTTCTATCTAACTATCTTTCGGATGCTTTTGAGTTTCAACTCCTGCTTGTCCTTTCTTGAGTCACGCTTCGTTGCTCTATCCGGCCTTGTTTTGTTCTTTCATCCCCCCCTCCTTCGTTCGAAGCCGGCGTGACGCGCCGATGCTGTGGAAATTTGCGACGCATCGTTTTTCCATGTCGAGTTTTTTCCTGTTGCTGCTCCTTTTACCGGTTCGAGTTTTCCGATTATCGTTTCCCCCCCCCCGAAGACTTCTTCGACCAGCGCTGCCAAAACCCTTCTCGTCCGTCCTCTTTCCCAGACCCAGCCCTCTTTTTCCTCTTCTAGGGCAGACTCGTTCGCACCTTTTCTCCCTTTTTTTTTCGGTTTCCTCGACGACTTCCCCTCCCCAGCTTTCCTAACTTCGTTTCACGTACCTTAACCCGTCTTCTTAAACAGGATTATGAAGTGCTTCCTATTTAGACGCTTCCCTTTTTCTTCTCTGGAATGGTTTCCAGTTAGTTAAGGCGATCTCTAATTCCCTATCCCCCCCTCCCTTCGTTTCTTTTAACTCCGGACGTAGACTTGTCCCCTCGTCAAGTCCCAAAAATACGGTCCGTGGATCCTCGCGATGCTGTTCTCTCAGTCCTTTTTTCCTCCCTCTTTTCGATGTCTATGTTCGGCAAGAAGGAAGAGAGACGTCTTTCTTTTTTCTTGATCTTGCCCGTCAGTCAGGATGAACATGATGGCTTCTTTCCGCCGCCCCCCAAAGAGTTTTTCTAACATGGAGAATTGCCCAGATCGTATGCTTTGATCCCTGTCACTTTATTGCACAAAAAATGGCTGGCGGTCTTAAGTCCGACGTGGCCTCCCGTTTCTTTTTTTCGGCGTAGGGAAATACTTGGCGCTAGGTGATTGAGTTTTGCCTTCCTCTAGACCCCCAATTCTTCCTGCGGACCCCCTGTTTAACCTTTTTTTCCTAAATTTACCACTCGTACGACTTGATGAGTACTCGCCAGTTTCGATTCGACGTCCCCCCCCGTTTTCTTCACAAATCCCCATCGATAATCAGAGACCCCCCCTTGAGTGCCTTTTTTCCACTACCCCTTTGTTTCCTTCCCCTCTTGTAATTTGGCAATAGACTCTTACAGCGTTCACTCCCTAATTCCCCCTATAGCTGATTAGCCCCCCTTTTTACCTTTATCTGATGAAGCTGTTTAGCTGGTCCTGTTCGAATATGTGCTGAAGGAGTGGTGGAGCGTTTTTATAATCTATCGTAATCTAATAAGGTTTCTCTTTAGATATATTTCCAAGCCTCAGCCCACGCGGCCCCGAGCGTGACTTGAACCGCTCAACATTTTAAGCCCCCCCCCCCTCCCCCTTTTTCTCTTTATCAGCGCGCTTGCATTCTGCGCTTCTTCTGCCCCCGCTTCTCCCTATCCTCAACCCCCCTTTCCTGTGAGGCCGGGCAACCAACGTCTTTCAGTGGGTCGGCCTCCTTTGTATTTCGGTGGGTTTGAACGTCTCGTTCCGCTTTTTCGGGGTTGATAACGGGATTCATGCTTCAACGGCGAAAAGTGCTGTTGGCGCTTCTTGCTACTGTTTTAAGTGCGGTTCCTGGGTTATTGCTTTGTCCGCAATACCCAAGCCTTTTTCTTCTCCCCAGCCACATACCCACTTTCAGAAAAAGGCCCCCCCCGGGATGAAGCTTTTCCCTTAAAGACAGTCTCCGCCTCAAGTAGGATTTCCGCCGCCCCACGTTGTTGTAATTACTGTTCTTCTCTCTCCCTTATAAGATCCGCCAAGTTAGCTTCCGCCCCCAGCGGATTTTTTCATACTCTATCCGTTACCCTTCCCCCTCTCTCCCCTAATATCCGACAGAGTCCCTTTCTCCCTAAGGAGATTTTCTTTGGAACTTGATTGCTCGGTCCGCAGGATTGTGACCCCTCCGCTCCTCCCCCTGCATCGCTGGCATTTGTCTCCTTGATTGATATTTGCTCTGTCCCTCGGTTTCTCAGACCGCGTTGTTTTTCTCCCGCGGTCTCTTTCTCAGTCGCCTGACACTGCCCCTCTCCCTATAGAAAAACTCTTCTTTGCACCCTCTTTCATATGAGACCAACCAGTTACTCACCATCCTTGGTCAGTTTTCGCGAAGGATTAGAGGCCAATTTGCGTTATGAAACCATATCTATTCGTGCCTGTCCCGACAAGCGCCGTACCAGAGAAGATTAAGCCTGTCGTTCTGAGTCCCGTTTTGAGAAGGTTTGAGAGTTTGCCGACCTGTCGATCTTAATTATTTTTTTCTCGGAAATATTGACAATCCGTCTTTTCTCCGACACGTACCCGTACGCTTTTCTAGAAAGATGACGAATCCCCTCCGTCTTTCCCCTTCCTAAACTCCCCCCCCCTCCTCCTCTTCTAGAAATGAAAAGTTCTGTTATCTTCCCGCCTTGTTCACGACTGTGCCCAAGGCAAACCCCCCTCCTCCCTTTTTCCCCCTCCAGCAGGGGAACTTCTTTTTTCCCTTTACGACTAGTAGGGCCCACCCCTTTCATTTTAAATTTCGATGAGTGCCGCACCCTTTATAGCCGACGCCCTTCGATGTCCTTTCTTAAGAGAGCTATCCGAAAGCTCCATTTCGTGTTTCTTCTTGACTCTGGCGTCTTTAGCGTTCGCGTTTTACGTCATTAGGTGAGGCCCTAGGCACGCTTTTTTTTTTTCATTCGTCGCGCTGATCGATTTTCCCGAACCCTCCTGACGGATAATTTTTCCACGCGTCGTCGTGAGTTGCCGGCTTTCCCCCCTG
>Ga0179591_1332465_pt1 | contig 11468 bp, 13 predicted proteins | sample CZOMad2_1_08_16f_FD_182891 | JGI IMG/M metagenome (GOLD analysis project Ga0179591, IMG submission 182891) | Vadose zone soil fungal communities from Angelo Coast Range Reserve, California, USA - CZOMad2_1_08_16fungal (PacBio error correction) | ecosystem: Environmental > Terrestrial > Soil >... | reverse complement strand
CCCTCGTGTAAGAAACCCTCTCCCTGCATTGTTTTTTAACTTCCAACCATCCCCCCGGCCCTTCGTGAGTGGCGTTGACGTAAGTCACGTGTCAAGTCTTTTGATTTCCCTCTGACCGGGCTCATTTCAGAACCTCTTGCAGACTCTCAGAAGATTGCCGCAGCTGTCCCCTCTTCTCTGCTCTTTCTCGTACCTGTAAATGGTGCTCGTCGGAATCGCCTCCAAGGACGCGTTCCTTTTAAGCGCGCCCTACTCTGACTCGCTCGTGGCCTCACAGCTCGCCCAGCAAGTTGCTCTTCCAGCGCGGTTAGCCCTCGACTAAAGGTCGGCGAGATTTCTTAAGCTCCCATGCCGGTGCGGTTCTCAAGAGATACATTGACGAAGACTCCCGATCTTTTCCCGCCTCGATAGAGTCGAGCCTTTGGCGCATCGTTCCCCGATGTGCCAACAAGAGCTTCCTCCTGTTGGCTCTTTTTTTTTCCTCTCTGGGTCGTTATAGCGATCCCTAACAGCCTTTCCCGACGGAAATCTTTAGGAAAGAGACGAGCAGAGTTGGCTAGAAAGGCTTGTGACGTTTTCCTCGATACAGCCTTATTTCCTGACCGTCGCTGTCCGCCGCCGAACCGCGGTCCTTCTTCTCCCCTTTTTTTCGGTTTCCCTTCTTCCTTTCTGCCCCGCACGTCGAGACAGTCTCCTTATGAGAAAGTATGAGGAAGTCTTTTCCTTTCTTGAGCGGAACACTTCTCTCCTGCCTCCGATGTTAGCAACATCGGACGTCTCTCGAGAAGACTAAGCTTTTTTTCTATGGTTTCTACGACGTCGCTGCCTTCGTTTCCTTTTTTCCCTACTTAAGAGAAGAAGCCCGGGCGGTTTCTCCTCTCCAGATCTTCCCTGCCAGAGCGGGACGCCGAGTTTCCATGCCTTTTGTCGCTGTCCAGGTTTTTCTTCCGAAGTGGGGTGTTTTGAAGATGATGTCAGGTGCCCCCGCCAGGTACACGAAATTTTTTCTTAAATTTCTACCACCCCTTTTGTCGGGCTCCCCTCGCCGTTTCGTGGTCGCACCCCATCATCGACCTTTCTACTTTGGCCGCCTGACCCCACTTGCGACACCTCAGGCTCCCCCCCCCCCCCCGCCACCCTGCGAGGCGTCCACGCGTTCCCTTCTCCTTTTACCAACAAAGTCTTTTTCCCTTGTCGGCCGCCAGGGCGGCAGATCCATCCTACTCGCGCATATGACGCGCTATTACACCCCCCCCAGCAGCGATTCTCCGCGCGTTAGACGATGGTCCAGATCCTGCTTCTTTTCTCGATGGCCGAAACGCGATACCCCCCAGCACTGCCTTTGTTTTCCTCCGCGATGTCGTCGATCTCGCGAAGTCTCGCCCTCCCGCGCTTTTTCCGACTCCCTTCGCCCTGATAGCGAGCACAGAGGCTACACCGCCAGCCCTATCTGGCCTCGATTCTTGTCCTCCGACGTTTATTTCAGATTCTCGCCCCCTCCCCCCCCCCCCCCCCCCCCCCCCCCCCCCCCCCCCCCCCCCCACGCTCTGACCATCTTTCTCCAGTGTTATAGCGGAAGGTTCGACCAGCGCGTATCCGGAACGCCCTCTTTTTCTGCACGCAACCCCGGACCAGACCCTTAAAATTGAACTTAGACGTAAGGTCTCTAGATTCCAGAACGGTTTATACTTCCCTGCCGTCGTCCCCGGAGCGGTGACAACCTTAATCCTTTCAATCTTTTTTCACCCCACCGGACGCGGGTCGAGTACCTTTTTTTCTGCAAAATGCTGATCTTTCTATCTGTAATACTCTCTGTGGGGGTTGAGAGAGCTATCCCCCCTGGCGCGCCCTTTCTCCTGTTCGTGGAAAACGCTCCGGTTGGTGTTCTTTTACTCTACCCCCGTCTCAAACGCGTCCCGGACTTAGAAGTCGACGCTTGCGCGCTCGACTTCCCCCGGCGTCCCTCTTCAACGTGCGTGGGCCTGTGCTTTTTCCTCTGGTCGTTTTTGCGTTTTCCTCTTCGTAAGAGATCCTCCCTTGGAGAACCATCTTTTCCTTCCCTAGCATATGACTGTCGTGCTGGCGGGCCCCCCCCGCCCCATTAGACTCTTCTTCACCTTGGGGCTTTCTTTTCCGCGGTGCGTTCTCCGGGGAGTTCTGGTCCTTCGACTTACTCGTTTCTCTTTTTGCGAGTCTCTTCAAAGAAACATCGGGAAACATCGCTTCCCCTCTTCCGCAGGTGATGGATTTTCTCTCGGGAAGGCAATCCTTTCTTCCCTCGAGTCTTCTGGGCTCTTCGTCGAACGCTCCTCCTGTTCGATGATGGTCTGAAGATGCGCTCCCCCCCTCTCATGAGCATCGTCTGTTCTTTAGGAGGACTATTGCCCCCCGTTTTCTTCTACGATCAGCTGCACCCCTTTGAAACCTCTACAAACGCGTGAGACGCCTCCTTCTTTGATGAAAGAGTGCTTTTTTCGTCCCAATAACTCGCAAATTTCCGTTAAAGCTGAGGTCGTCGACCCCTTCTCATCGCGCCCGAGTCACCCCAGGTGTTAGAAACTTTTTTCCCCCAATGCAGCAGAGGCTTGGACCGGGATGGGGTTTCCCCCTCCAGAATCGTGCTGCACCCCCTTTTTTTTCTTTCAAATAGCCCCCTGCGGGCACGAACTAGTCCCCTATGGGAAAGGCTTTGCGATTCCCGGCAGTTCTCTTTCCTCTCCCATTACATGCGTAGTTGATATCAGCTCTTCCCTCCATGGCTGCTCTCCAACGATCTGACTTGAGATTCGACGCCCAGGTTGTTTTCTTCCCCGGCGGGTTTCCTCTCGTTGGTAGGCCTGCAAGAGACTGCTCGTTTGGAAGAAACGCTGCGCATGAATCCCTTCCTGAAGGTATCTTCCTCTTTGCCCGGCTAAATCATCATTTCAGTTGACCCTATAATTAATTTCCCGGAGGATCGACAGCAGAGTCGACATAGGTCGGGGCTGTTCCCTCCAAGACCGTTCGAGTCTCCTTAAAAGATGACTCCCCCCTCTGGATAAAGAGAGTGAATCTCTGCGATGATCCCTCTATCAAGAAAATCGTCTACGAAAAATGCTCCACGAGTAGGACTCTATGGGTGGAACTTTCATGAGTCCCTGAGAGAGCCCTACCATTTGTTATTCTTCTGTAGTCGGTTTATGATTGCCTTTTTTCAACGGCAATTGGGGAGCTGGCAATGAATCAGACAGCCTCCTCCACAAGTCGTTCGTCTTCCCTCCCCCGACGCGACTCTAATTGTTGAGAGGAGAGTCCCACGCGCGCTTCTCCCCTTACCGGGCGGATTTTGCAAGCCTGCCTGGTTTAGAAAGTCCCTCTGGGTGCAAAATTTTTTAAGAGAGAGGAGCTCTCCCTCTTTAAGATGCATTCTTCCGTAGTCGCACTAGTTTCTCACCTACCGGAAGCGTGTCCCCCCAGGATTTTTCCTCAGTTCTTTCCGCCGCCAACTCACCTATATGGCTCTCGTGGCTAGACAACCATTTCCCCTCTTATTTCCGCTCAGTGCTTATATCTCTCTTTTCCCTTGGTGGTTGTTGCTGCGCGCAGCCCTGGCTTTCAGAACAGATCCTTTTCCCCTTGTCGAAGCTCGGCCAGGATTCCTTGTGAGTGCGGGACGACGCCTCTGTCCCCACCCCTCCTTCATCTTGATCAGTTATGGACCCGTCTTTGACTCACCTCTCCCGATTGCCCTTTCCTTAGGAAGCGGCTCTCCCGATTACCCCTTAAAATGTTTCACTCGTCGGACTTTCTCTTCAGCCGGCTTCCCTGCAGCTCTCCTTTTTGAAAGGCGCCCGAGACTCGTTAAGAACCTCATTCTCCAGCAGCGTGTTTTTCTCTTTTTTCCGTCACTAGAACGGCTTTTGCTGAGCGGCTGCGGTGGCATTGACAGAGCCCCCCTCTTGCCCGGTTCCCCTTTTTCCTCCCCTTCTCATACGAACTCGCGCTTTATTCTCTCGCAGGTGGCCTCGAAGAGGAAACCAAGCAAGCTTGGGCCGAAGCTTAGTTTTCTCCCTTTGCCCGGCGACGCATAAGTGTACTTTTTTTCAGCATAAAGCGGCCAATCTGGCGTCCAGAGCGAGTTAGCGTGTCAAGCTCTTCTTTTGGTTGACTTATTTACCTCGCCCTCCGCCGATCGACGGCTTTCGCACGACTAACTCTCCCTGATTGATGAAGCTTTAGAGGGAGGAGAGTTTATGACGGACATCTCTCTCCGTACGCCCTTTCTTCCTTCCGCACGTAGTTGAGGACCTAGTCTTTTCTTCAAGATCCCATCCGCCGCAGCCGCCCTTTGTAGAAAATCTCTCGAAGCTCCCCCCCCTCCTTCCAGATCGTTGGCTTTTTTTCTTTCCGACTGTAGCTTAATTTTCGACGATCAGCGCGCGCATACAGAAGGGGAGGTGCTTCTCCGGCCGTGGCTGCTTCTACATCGAAAGTCCTCCCAGTCCCACCCAGTCGCTGTGTCCCTTGAAGGTGGACTTGTCCAGCGGGCTTCTTTTCCCCGCCCGGTTTGCACGCTATGTCTTTTGCAGACCCATCCGTTTCCTCGCCGCGCTTCTTGTTTAAGAAAGGTGAGAACACCCTTGTTCATGTGCTTTTTTTCTGTTCTTTTTCGACCCTCAGTCCTTACCGAACCTAGGAGGTGCGCCCGTCCCAGAAAGATTTCGCCCCGAGATATTCTTCCCCCACTCGTTCAGGAGCAGGTTGCACGCCCTTTTCTTAAGTGGTAGTCCGACTTTCCTCCTCGAACCCTTCTTTGCTATTGCGTCTTCCACTCCATTCGTAGCGTTTCCGCTTTTCCCCGCGCAGACGGCCTGGCCTGATGGCTGTCCGCGCGTCCTTCCCCCTCCCCCTTCCGGATTGTGTCGACGCGCTTTTTCTTCTTTAAGATTCGCCGCGCGTTCGGAGACGACCGGCTCCCACATGATAGTCTCCTCCTTTTGATCCCCCTCCTGATGCCTGATCTCGTTGACCTGATTTTCCTCCTCCTTTGATCAGCTTCTGGCTCTCCGGTTGCGGAGGAACAGGTCCTCGACCCCCCTCCTACGGGAATTGAACTTCTGTCCAGCACTCCCCCCCCCTTCCTTTTCCACTGCTGCGTTCCGGTCGATCCGCTCGTCTTTCTGCGGCGGGACGTCGGGACGCTTTTTCCTCTTTCCAAGAACCCAGCATGCGACACACTCGGTGTCCGAGAAAGCTTTCATTTTCTTCCCCAGGGCTATATCTCCTATTATCCTTTTTTTTTCTCGATTCCAGACTTTCGACAATGCGCGAAGCGTGGGAAACCAGCTTCCTTTTGTGAGACATGCTGGCTCAGATGATCTTAACAATGGCCCTCCCCCCCTCACTCCGTCGCAGTGAATGCGCTCTATTCCCCGGAGAGAAGCAGTAGCAGTTCAACTTCTTTTGTCGGTGTCTTCCCCGGCTGTGGCGTTCATCATCCTCCTGTTTTCTTCCTCGATCCGCAACCTGGAGACAAGTTTCGAGCAGAGAAGATGCTCACCGGAGGTTTCTGTCTGCCCCGGCATCGAAAGCACTCTTTATTTAGCCAGAGGCGGTATTTTCTCAGCCTAGAAGGTGCTTGTCCTCCCCCTTTCTTTCGAGCGACGATATGAGCGTCCATCAAAGAATCCCCCCTCTTCCGTACCAAGGAAGGTGTGTCCTTCTGTTCCTTTCCTTCTTTCTTGTTACTCTCTTGACTCCCCCCTTCGAACGCGATTCTTTTCTTCTCTCGTTTAAGAGCGAGGTGTTCTTTTTCTAGACAGTGCCTGGCCTTTTCTCTTACGCCCTGGTCCCCTTGCCCCGAACCTTGGATGGTGTTCGTGACCCTGCTCCGCGTGCGAAGCCTCGCTCTTTTGAGACCGCGTGCTGTGATTCTCCTCACGCGCAAAGGTCAGGTTTCTCTTTTTTCTCCCCGGGGCATCGGCTCTTTCCTTTCTTCACCAACCAGTCCATTGGCGAGTTTCTGGGATGGGTCTGCCCATACAGCAAGCTTTTCACCCGGCGGGACGACCCTTTTTCCCCGGCAAGTACGACCGACCTACTTTTCGGCCGGCGGAACGGGCGGGTCGCGGAGACATTTTCTCCGCGACAACCTCCCTTCTGGTAGTCGTGCGTCTTTCTTCCCCTTCATCTACAGGCTCAGACCATCTTAATAGAGTGTCTTCGCGCTTTTTTCCGGTGCCTGCGATTCTATGGAGCGGTCGCAACCCAAAAAAAAGATCTTGTATTTTCCTCTCACCTCCTTTTTCTTACGAAAGTAGAAGTTTTCCTCCTTTTTTTCCGGACATCCCTCTAAGACAAGACAGTGACCTTATAATACGAGTTAGTCCGTGGAACTCTACAGACATACTTGGCCCCTGCGGGTCAGTTCAATACGTAAACGCAGTAGCTTCCCTTTTTCGAGCTGGCCTTATCTGTGCGCGGTCGTATGCTTTTTTTTATCGCGACTTGAAAGCAACAGTTTAGCAGAAAAACTTCCAAAGAGTGGCCCCCTCCCAGTTTTATGATGTTTGAAAGCCCTCTTTCCCCCCCTGCGAGACGCTGATAGATATTTGAGGGAGAGGAGTATTTTTTTTTCTTATATTTTGAGCCCCCCGCTTTTCAAATGCGGATTCTGCGATGGCCCACTCAAGAAGTACTTTTGAAGAGAGAAGCAAGAATTTTAGTAGACGCGCGACCGAGAGGCCCCCCTCCCTTTTCCTTCTCGATTAGATGTCTCTACACTTCGACCTCACTCTCGATGAATATGCAGAGGGCTGTTTAGTCAGCTGCAGCCGCGTTTTTTTCCGGTTTGGACGATATCCCCTCTCCGCTTCACAGAAATCTGCTCTTTGCTGAAATAGGGAGATTTGAGTGGTCGGAACCTCTCTCGGCGAGTCTACTTTTTCCTCTCCCTCCCTCCAACTACCGATCTGGCGCGCTGTCCCCCCTCCCCCTCACAGTTCCGATTCTCTTTTCTTCCGCCTGGAAGTGCTGCCCATCTCTCTTTTCTCCGAACTACCTTCTCTCTATGCAGCACTGGTCCTTAGACCCTCTCCTCGCTTAACTGGCCCCTTTTTAGAAAAGCGCACTCTCCTTTTCTTTCGGCGAATCATCATTCTCCGAGCGCCGTATGCTCGTTCCCGGGCGCAACCTTCTTCGATTGAGCAAGCTTGCAGCTTGCCCTGCAGTTTTTTCTTTTATGCAGAAGAAGATCTTCCTTTCCCTGGTCTCGTCGGCCTTCTTACCCGGTCCCCTTTTCTTCTGAAGCTTGAAGGCGCCGCGCGCGTGGTTTTTCACAGATCGCTACCAGAAAGTTCTTCCTCTCCGGCGCAGTCCTTCTTTTTTTCACCCTGCACGGATTTTTCTTTCTGCGCGCTTTTTCTCAATTGCGCCGCCACCACGCCTTGAAGGTGCACTTTCTCCCCGAGAATCTTATGACTGAAGCCCCGCGCACCGCTCATCGATCCTCTCCCAGGTTGGCGCCTGGGACCCCCCCACCCAGCAGCTGCTGGTCCCTACCGTTTTCTCTCTTTGCGGCGCATTTGGAGTTCTCGCGACAGCATCCGTGGCAAGCGCAGTTCCAGCGCGCGCAGCTTTTCTTTCTTTCCTGTTTTTGACCGTAGTAACGCCCCCCCCTCGCTTGCGCGTTTTTCTTTCGCCGAACCGTCATGATGATGACCAGGTTCCCCCTTTTCGGGTCGGAGTTTCTTTACATCCCTTTTAGTCAGTTAGTCATTTTAATTTTGTTCTTCGTGATCCAGTAGTTGCACTCTTGCGACGAACCCCAGCGACCTGCGCCTTATGTCGACCCAACGTAGTCCCCTCCTAAGAAAGCAGCTCTTTGATGGTCTAAGCCATGTCGTCGTAGAAGGATACCTCTTCGCAGGACACGATCTTTCTCTCCGAAGTTTGGATGAAGTTTACAGTCTCCTTCCACCTGATAAACGTCGCTTTGCCCTTGAAGGGGGTCTCTTGATTATGAAAAGAAGGTTTCTCCCCCTTTCTCTTTGATTGGCAGCTCGCCGTTTTTCCCCTACTCCCTTTTTCTTTTTTTGAAGTAAAGGGAACACCTTTCTTTTTCATGTGACTCTGCGATTCCCGTGGGTACTTCCTTTCCCCTATCTTTTTTACGACCTTTGCCGCGTGATCCAGCAAACAGCACTCCGCCCTCCCCTCTTGCGTCGACGCGTTGGTCTTTTTTTGTCCGAAACCCTTGCTGATACGGTCATTCCGCCTTTCTGAAGATCTACAAGACCTTTTCCCTCTCCTCTCTTGGCGCGCTATTCCCCGCCTCCCTAGCGCGCGTGTTCTATGTATCCAGCACCGCCACTGTCTCCTCGCGGGCCTGCTCCGAAAAGTCTGACGGCTGGTCGACGATGTTTTGTCTTCTATGACGCGCAGATCGTCGCCGCACTTGTCCCTCCCTGCGCGCCGTTGCGAGACCTTCTCGGGTGACGATTCTCTTCTTCTTTTCCCTCAGAAGACTTTTTCTTTCAGCTTCTCGGCTGCTCCCGCTGGTTCTCCGGTTGAGGGATTCTTAAGTTCCTCTGACCCTTTCGAATGCATGACCCTTCACTCACCGCACCGTCGTGTCCCTTCTTTTTTTGGTAGAGACGAATTCTTTTGGGCGGCGACTGCAGTTCCTTTTTCTCTTTTTCCCTGACCCTGGCAGAATCCTCCTCCCTCCTCGCCCCCCCGGTGTGTCCCCCTCACGCTCTCGCAGGGGCGCGCCCAGGAGGCTTTCCCTTCTTTTCCTCCTCGTTGTGTTGGCGACCCTCCCGGGCCTCGGCCCTGCGCGAATTTCTCCACTGCTTCCTTTTTTTTTTGGAGCCGATGCTGACCCCTTGCGACACGCTTTGACGGGCAAGCCAGTCTTCTTTCTGCTCTCGATTTTGCTCCGCAGCTTGTTCCACGTGCGCGTTTCTGCTTTTTCCCCCTCGTCCCTTCGCGTGGTCGTTCTTACCTGTCCGAGATCAACTGGAGAACACTTTTCCTCCAGTGTTATATTGGCGGCCCGAATAGCCGATATCGTCCGCACGTGGCGGTCTTTAGGGCGCTAGCATTGCGGAAGGTTCGGGAAGGCCGCCCTACTGAAGCGTCATCATCCATCGACCCCCCGCGTCGACAATCCGGAAGGTGCTTGCTTCCGCTCTGGGCATTCCAAGGAGTGTTATTCGTCGAACGCGCGCGATCGCCTGCTTTTTGCCGAGAGTCACCAGATGCGCATCGAAGTGCGCTGAGGATCTGACGCTTTCCGAACCGCCTCTCCATTGAACCTGCTCCTTTTCCCCCTGCTACGGCTCTTTCTGGAGACCGCTTGGTGAAGGCGCACCTCACGCTTAGGTCAGGTACAGAGCGCGTTTCGACAAGGCTGCCCTCCCCTCTCTAGACCTGTTCGCAAACATGTCCACAAGAACGCTAGAGGGGAAAGACGGTTTTTTTCTGCCCCTTTCCTTTCTTGGCGCCCTTTTCATTCTCAACCTGGCCAACGCCGGCAAGGGGTGCCCCTTTCGAGTGAAGCCGGCGGGCCGGCTTGGGAAAGGAAGCCACGTTTTTTTTCTTTTTTTCACCGCCCATGCGTTTTCCCTCTTCTCTTGATCTTTTTCTACCTGGGGAGGACATCTCCCGAGCTGCCTGCCTTTTTTCTGACGTAGAAGGTTTTCAGCGGAGCGCGGTGGAGCGGTTGCGCCAGCGCCCTTCCCTCCACGACTTCATAAACGTCGACGTAAGTTGTGCATTCCCCGAAAGCAACTTGCTATAATCATGAACGCGTTGCGTAGAAAGCGCGTCGAGGCCATGCGGAGGGTCCCTCCGTCTTTTCTTGGCTTGAAAACGCTTGAGCTCCGGCCTCAACCGCGTTCGCGAGAGGATGATGTCTTCTCGAAACGCCCAGCTGCCGCCGCAAATGTTCCCCTTTTGCCAAGCTGTTGGCAGGTACTGCGACCCTGCGCTCCATGATAGATGCGTTCCCGCGCCCCAACCGTTGCTGATCCGTTTCGGACCGGCCTTTCCTGGTGGTGGAGATTGCATGCACGCGACAGCGCGCTCCTCCGACAAGCAAGTTCTTTCGCCTTTCCCCAACTGCGCTCCTTCTCTTGCTTTTCCTCTGCACGCGCGCTCACCCTGTTTCCCCTGCGCTTCCCGAGAAGACGAGGCCGTTCGGCGATCCTCCCCTAGGAACCAGGTTTATCTGATAGTTTTTGAGATTCCCTCTGGCAAGATGGCGGCCGTGACTTGCAATCGGGCGCTTTCGGCAGGTAGGATCTCGGTGCTCTTCTCCCTTTCGTCTCCCAATGATCTGGCCGCCTTTACACGGGCCTGTCCGCGAGCTCTTTTCTTCCCTTCTTTGCTTCTCTTGTCCCTTTTTTTTTTCTCGGGATGCAGCCCTCGGCGGTAAGTCCAGCTCTCTCCCTCAAATGGCTTGTCGGACTGGCCGCCTTTGCTAGACCCCAAGCGGCTTCAGTCGACTTTCTCTTCTACGCCGGGCTTTTTTCCACCCTCTTTTCACTGCTCAGCTTTTCCCTTTTCGGAAGAGGAAGATCGACGATATAGTCCTCACCAATTTCCCTTTCCTTGGCCACTTTTTTCTGCCTAGAACGTGGCTTCGATAGAGAGTTCCCGCTAGATATACAGTCCTGTCTCTGGACAGCTGGCATCTTCGGACTTTCTGTTCCCTTCGAGCGCTTAGCGTGCATGCCAAGTTACAGCCACCCCCTCCTTCCCGTTGCTTTTCGACCCGATTCCGACGACCTGACCTCCCTATGCCCGAGTGCGTTTGGAGCATTTACCAGATTGCCATCTCCCTCTGCCTGGGAAGATTTTCTCGGTAGCTTGGGCTAGTCCCTCAGCCTGAAATGCGCGTTGCCAGACTCTCCGAGCCCAGACTCTAACGGATTTTTCCTCTTTAAAGATGCGCAATAGTCCTTGTTATTCCTTCTCCCGCCCATCTGTCATTTATGCTGAACCCGTACAGGTAGGTTCTTCGTCTCCGAGGACATACTTTCCGCCCCAGTAGCCTTTCTTTTGCCAGTTCACGTCTTTTTTTTTTTTTCCCCCCAGTCCTCCGCCGCCGCTTGACCCCCCTCGGACGTCGAAGCCGTTCCCCCCCGTCAGCTTTGTCCCTGCCATGTATTTTTTTTAGAGAGCTTCTGCAGGGCGTTCCGTGCCATAACGTCGCAGGACCAGATCCTCGTGCCCTGGACCTTTCTTTGTAAGTTTTTTGCCCGCCGTGTCTTTCCCGGTTTTTCCGCGGGTACCCCTTTTTTGACTACATTCGACCCAAATTGTGATAGGGCGACTGCCGCCTGCCGTGGTCTGACTTTTCCCCTCTATTAGGGCACTGTCGGTGAGGTGCTCCCATTCTCCTAGCTCTCCCCTTTCCAGCAGTTGAGCAGGTTAACGACACCCCTGTCTGCAGATTTTTTTTCGCCCTGGCAAGCCATATCCTC